>Ga0210397_10001300_pt1 | contig 15984 bp, 8 predicted proteins | sample IncBWH2OmetaG_FD_160126 | JGI IMG/M metagenome (GOLD analysis project Ga0210397, IMG submission 160126) | Forest soil microbial communities from Barre Woods Harvard Forest LTER site, Petersham, Massachusetts, United States - Inc-BW-H-2-O ...
CACCGCGGTGTACCTGGCGGACATCGAGGGTTACCCCTACCGCGAGATCGCCGAGATGATGGGGACGCCGGTCGGGACCGTGATGTCCCGGCTGCACCGCGGTCGCAAGAAGATCCGTGAGCAGCTTATAGCCAGCGGGTTCGGCACCCCGCGGGCGGAGTCGTCCGGGGCCTGAGCCGCCGGGTGCCCGGGCCGGGCCGGCCGGTCAGGTGGCGGCCGGTCAGGTTCCGTACAGGGTAAGCATGACCTCGCCGGCCTGCCAGCGGTGCAGGATGCGCATCCCGGCCCCGGCCAGCAGCGCCAGCTTCTCCTTGCCCGTCGGCGTGGACGCCCTGGGAAACCTGTAGGTGCTGGCGCCGGTGACCACCCACACCCGCCTGACGTCGGTGAACCGGCTCTTCAGCAGCGCAGGGCTAGTGATCTCGGTACCGGTCAGGGTGCCCGAGGCGATCGCGGACTTGTTCCGCGCGATGTCGCGCAGCCGGGCGAACGGCGCCGGGTATGCCGTGCCGAGCACGTGCATGGTGGCCGGAAGGTAGAACACTACGTCGCCGGGCTGCTCGTGGGCGGCCACGATGGCGGAGGCCAGCCGCAGGTTGTCCGGGCGGGCAGCGGTCTGCCTGATCGCCTGCTGTGGCCCGGCCAGCAGCGCGGCGAGCACCGCGACGGCCAGCACGGCCGGCAGCCAGGCCAGCCTCAGCGGCCCTAGCCGCCAGCGGCCCGGTCGCGACCAGCGCAGCGGCGTGACCGCCGCCAGCCTGATCAGTCCGGTCAGCCCCGCGCCGGCCAGGATGGCCAGCGCCGGCAGGCAGAACTCGATGTAGCGCACGTAGTACACCGGCTTGACGAACGACACCGCGATCAGCACGAACGGCGGGACGACCAGCCACGGCAGCGCGATCGCGGCCGGGTTGAGCGGCGGCCAGTGGTCCGCCCGCCAGGCGGTGAGCAGGCCGGCCAGCGCGAGCAGCGCGAACGGTGCGATCAGCGGCCGGGAGCCTGCGAGGTTGACGAGCAACCGTTCCATCGCGTTGAGCGTGGGCCGGTTCAGCCAGGCGATCTGCACCTGCTGGCGGCTGGCCAGGCTGAGCAGCGGCCCGAGCACGATCACCGCGGCCCCGCACGCGGCCAGCCAGCGCAGCGGGACTCTTGAGGCTCTTGGGATCCGGCCGATCCGCCGTCCGGGCGCGGTCTGGCCGCGGGCGTCCGTGAGCAGCAGCGTGATCCCGTGCGCGACCACGATCAGCAGCCCGAAGATGTTGAACAGGCCGGTCAGCGCCACCGCCGCGGCGTACCCCAGCCACCACCGCCAGCGGCCGTCGGGCCACGCCCGCAGCAGCAGGTAGGAGGCGATCACGGCGAACATCGTCTCGATCGCGTACGACCTGGCCATCTGCGCGTAGTAAGTCATGTACGGCGCGGTGGCGAACAGCAGGCCGGAGAGCAGCCCGGTCAGCGCGGGGACGTCCAGCCCGCGACCGTTCCGCCCGGCGTCCGGAGCCAGCGCCAGGGCGGCCGCCCGGCGGCCGGTGGCCGCGACGAACCCGGTCGCGATGACCATGGCGCACAGCGAGGGGAACCGCAGCGCGGCGGCGGAGGTGCCGAGCACCGCCGCGACCACGCGCATGAGCAGGTAGTAGGCGCCGTGCACCGCGTCCTGGTGGCCGAGCAGGACAAAGATCTGGCCGAACGGGCGTGCGATCGCGTCCTTGGTATACGCCTCGTCCCGCCAGAGCGAAGCGCCGCCGATCTGGTATCCGCCCAGCACGAACGAGACGGCGGCGGGAACGGCCACGATCAGCCAGCCGCGCCGGCGTCGCCAGATCCCCGCGCCAGGGGTCAGGCCCGCCGCGGGGCCGGCCGCGACGTCCCCTGGCTCCGCCGCGAACGTCGTGGCCGGGTCTGGTGACCCGATATCGGTGTTCGCCACGTTGTCCTTCCCGGGCGCCCGCCGCAGGCCAGATGGCACCCTGCCGCCAGGCTATCCAGCCGGTACGCAGGAGGCGGCCACCGTTAATGTTCTCTTAACTTCTGGTACCGCGCAGTCGGTTCCCTCGTCACAGGCGCCCCGGCGGCCCCGCGTCAGCCCAGCACCTGTGGTTCGTTCCGGCCGGCGCTGCGATCGTGGCCAAGCCGGTCAGGGAGCGAACACGCGGTCGCAGACGCGGGCGCCGGCCTTGCCGTCGTCCAGGGAGCAGAACCGGGCCGTGAACCGCTGATAGGCGTCGCGATGCTCGGCGGCGACGGCGTCGACATCCCGGATGGCCTCGATCACGCCGGCCGAGTCGGGCAGGAGCGGGCCGGGCGCCTCCGCTTCGAAGTCGAAGTAGAAGCCGCGCAGGCTGTCGCGGTATTCGGCCAGGTCGTAGGCGAAGAACAGGATCGGCCGGCCGGTCACGGCGTAGTCGAACATGGCCGAGGAGTAGTCGGTGACCAGGACGTCGGACGCCAGGTAGAGCTCGGTGATGTCGGGGTAGGCGGTGACGTTGAGCGCGAAACCGTCCCGCATCCCGGCGGGCACGTCGTCCGCGTTGTGGTGGTGCCCGCGGATGAGGAACACGTAGTCCTCGCCGAGTTCGCGCCAGGCCCGCTCCAGGTCCAGGCGCATATCGAACCGGTACCTGCGGCCGTTGGCGTACACCTGGTTGTCCCGCCAGGTAGGCGCGTAGAGCACCACCCGCTTCCCGGCGGGCAGCCCGAGCCGGGCCCTGACCCGCGCGGCCGCCTCCGCCGTGTCGGCCCGGCACAGCAGGTCGTTGCCGGGGTAGCCGTACTCGCCGATCTCCCCGTCGTAGCGGAACGCCCCGCGCATGATCGGGGTGCTGAACGGGTTGGGCGAGAGCAGCAGATCCCACTGCGCCACGTCCCTGGCGAGATGGTCGAAGTACGCCGTCCCGCTGATGAACTGCGGGTTGGTGATGTCGAAGCCGATCCGCTTCAGCGGCGTGCCGTGCCAGGTCTGCATGTAGAACTGGCCGTCCCGCTTGCGGAACGGGAGCTGCATGTCGTCGTTGGAGATCAGGTATTTCGACCGGGCCAGCGCCTCGTAGTACTCCTCGGTGCCGCGGAGCACCCCGGTGCCGCCCTCGGGCACCGGCACCGACCAGTCGGTGACGGCCCACAGGTGCTCGCGGTCATCGCCGCGGCGGCGCAGCTCCTCCGCGATGCCGAGCGGGTTGCCGGTGCACTGCTTGCCCTTCCAGCTGACGAAGAAGACCGCGTCGCGGACCGGGGCGCTGCGCTGCATCGCGGGGTAGAACCCGCGGCGCAGCGCCCGCTGGCCGAAGTTGCCCTGCTCCACCCGGCGCAGCTGCGGCTCCGCGGTGATCACCGGGTCGTTGTGGCCGGTGACCAGCAGCCGGTACTGCTTGCGGCCGGCCACGACCCGCTGGCCGGTGACGTCGCCTAGCTTGTCGTGGTCGTACTTGATCTCGGCCAGCGTGTCCGGCCCGCCGCCGGACGGACGGACGTACAGGTTCCAGTCGCCGTCCCGCAGCGGGATAGCCGAGCCGAAGAACGGCATCTGGTCCAGGCCGGCCTCGATGCTGAACCGCTCGCCGTCGGCCGCGAAGCCGATGACGTGCGAGTCGGCGGACCCGATCCGGCGCAGCACGGTCTGGTACCGGTCGCCGGTCCCGGGGATCAGGCCGGTCCCCAGGAAGCTGCCGCGCAGCACCAGGCGCCCGCCGGGCTGCCATTCGTGCTCGTCGATCACCGGCCGGGGCACACGTTCTGATATCACAAGGTCACCGTAGCGGCTCTGGCCGGCCACGGCCTCCCGCGCGCCGAACAGGTGCCTGGTCTCCGCCATGCCGTCCGGCCACGCCACCCTGACCCGGGGACGGCCGGACTGCTTGAGGTAGACGTCCCAGGCCATCCCGTCGTCGCCGGTCACCCGGCCGACCCGGTCCACCACGTCGGCCGCGCCAGCCAGGTCGCCGAGCGGGACGACGGCGCTGAACCTGGCCGGGCCTCCGGCCGCGGATGGCATCGGGGCGGCCGGGAAGGAGCGGATGGCCGCGCCCCGGTTGCGCACCAGCACGAGCTCGGCCGGGGCGGGGGTGTCAGGCGCGGCCGGGGCGGGGGTGCCGGGGGCGGCCGGAGAGGTGCTGCCCGCGGGTAGTTCCACGTCGATTCGCACCGAACGCGGGCCGGCGTCCTGCCAGTCCACGGCGGCGACCATCGCACCGAGCCGCCACACCGCCAGGTTCAGGCCGAGACCGGCCCAGCGGGCGCCGAACCGCAGGCCGGGCGCCACCTGGCGGGGCCGCGGCCGCTGCGCCGGGCCGGGTACCGGGCTGTGCACCCGGGCGGGCCGCCAGACGCCGTGCCCCCGGACGAGCATGTAGCACTGCCACTCCCCGGTGCCGCGGAACCGCCGGGGGCTGACCGCGAACCGGAATCCCGACCAGTCGTAGTTGTACCTGTCCTGCTCGGACAGGGCCGTGGCCGCCGGGTTGAGGAACGAGCGGACGGGCCGCACGACCGGGAGCCGGCGACCAGGCGGGCGCAGCACCAGGATCTTGGAGGTGTTCCGGCGGCGGGGGATGTCGACCGACGGCACGTTGGCCCGGCCGGTGACCACCAGCCGTCCGTCCTCCCACTCGATGTCATCCACGTTCATGAACGGGTCCAGGTCGCGCCAGTGCGGGCGGTATACGCGGGACGGGACCGGCACCGGCGAGTTCGTCCGGAACGGCAGGTCGGCGCGGAGCCTGCCCCGCTGCCGGACCATGGGAACCTGGCGCACCGGCTGCTCCACCAGCCATGCCGCCAGCTCGGCGAGCTGCGGCATGGCCCGGATCCGCACCAGGTAATAGGCCAGCTTGCGGGGGGCGGGCAGGCTGCGCAGCACCCGGCGGCTGACGTGGTCCAGGTAGCCGTTCACCAGGTCGGCGAACTCGGCCCGGTAGGCGTCGGTCACCTTGTGCAGGTCCTGGACGTAGAGCCACAGGTCGTTCTTCAGGGCCTTGCGCTGGTGCGCCCGGAGCAGCTTTGCCGTCGAGTGCGCCGCGATGAACTGGTCGATGTCGTTCATCGCGGTCATCCGGTCGCGCAGGTTGGCCACGCTGGTCCGGCTCTGCGTGATCGACAGCCCGCCCTGCGCGCGCTCGCGCCAGTAGTAGACGATGTCCGGGATCACGTCCACCGCCCGGGCCAGCACGTGTGCCTTGGTCATCAGCCGGAGGTCCTCCCAGACCACGCCCTCCGGATAGGACAGCTGGTGCTGATCCCAGAAGCTGCGCCGGAACAGCTTGTTCCAGACCGACACGTCGTAGAGCAGCCGAGGCGTCCTGGTCACATGCGTGCCGGTCTGCCTGCCCTTCAGCGCCAGCGAGTGCAGCGCCGAGGGGCTAATCCCCTTCGGGCCCACGCGGTCGACGGCGCCGCTGACAAAGTCCGAGCCCGATCGCTCCAGCGCGTGCAGGAGCAGCTCGTACGCGTTGGCCGGCAGCACGTCGTCGCCGTCGACGAAGGCCAGGTACTCGCCGCGGGCGCGCTCCACGCCGCGGTTGCGCGCGCCGCCCGGCCCGCCGTGTCCCGGCTGCAGCAGCGTGAACCGCGGGTCGGCAGCGGCCTTGGCCCGGGCGATCTCGGCGCTGTGATCGCTGGAGCCGTCGTCGACCATGATCACTTCCAGGTCGGGATGAGTCTGCGCGGCGATCGAGTCCAGGCAGTCGCCGAGGTCGTCCTCATTGTTGAAGAACGCCACGACGACGCTGATCCTGGGGGTGGTCACGAGCTCGCTGTTCCTTACCTCGTCAGCCGGCGGCCGGGCCCATGGAGGTTTCCCAGCCGAGCGCCACCGGGTCGTACACGCGCTCCACGTAGATCTGGTGCCAGAGCGAGAACACGACCAGCAGCCACACCTGCCTCCAGGTCACCTCGGGATCGTCGGACCGGAAGCGGCGCAGGATGTCGAGCGCGGCGTTCTTGTCCAGCCACTGGCCGGTCTGCGCCGTGCGGACCACCTGCTCCGCGAAACCATACATGCCGCCGCGGAGCCAGTGGCCGAGCGGCACCGGGAAGCCCAGCTTGGCGCGTTCCGCGGCGGCCTGGGGCAGCAGTTCGCCGATGGCCTCGCGGAGCGCGAACTTGGTGGTGCCGGCGGCGGTCTTCTCCACCCGGGCCAGCCGCGCCGCCACCGCGAGCACCTCCCGGTCCAGGAACGGCGTGCGCAGCTCCAGGCCGTGTGCCATGGCCATCCGGTCGGCTTTGACCAAGATGTCGCCCGGCAGCCAGGTGTTGATGTCGATGAGCTGCATGGTGGCGACGTCGTCCAGGCCGGCGTCGGCCGCCTGCCGGTACACCGGGTCGGTCACGTCGAACTCGCTGCCGTGCGCCTTCCGGACCAGCTGGCTCGCGTCGTCGCCGTGGTACACGTAGGCGTTGCCGATGTACCGCCGCCGCAGCGGCGTGGAGGTCCGGTTGAGGAAGCCCTTGCCCCGGGCGCCGGTCGGCAGCTCGGAGGCGACCCGGCCGATCGTGCTGCGTCCCCAGCCCGGCAGCGCCCTGCCGGCCCGGACCACACCCGGCTGGTAGTAGACGCCGTAGCCGCCGAACAGCTCGTCCGCGCCCTCGCCGGACAGCACCACCTTGACGTGCTTGCGGGCCTCCCGGGCCGCGAACCACAGCGGGATCGCGGCCGCGTCCGCCATCGGATCGTCCAGCTGCCAGATGATCCGGGGCAGGCAGGCGAGGAACTCCTCCGGGCCGATCAGGTAGGGGATCGATTTCACCCCGAGCGCGGTCGCGGTGGCCATCGCGTCGTCGATCTCACTGTAGCCCTCGCGGTCGAACCCGACGGTGAAGGTAAGCAGGTCGGGGACTGATTCGGCGGCGAGCGCGCAGAGCGTGGCCGAGTCCACCCCGCCGGACAGGAACGCGCCGACCGGGACGTCGCTGCGCAGGTGCGCGGCCACCGAGTCGCGCAGCGCCCCCAGGATCTTGTCCGGGGAGCTCGACGACGGGGACCTGGCCGGCCGCAGCTCGGGCCGCCAGTACCGGAACACGTCGACCCGGCCGCCCGGCCGGGCAATCAGCACGTGCCCGGGCGGCAGGGACCGGGCGGGCGGCACCAGGGTGGCCGGCGCGGGCACGTACTGGAACGACAGGTAACGGCGCAGCGCGTCCGGGTCGATGGCGGTCACCTCGCCCGGCCCGGCGAGCGCCTTGCGCTCGGAGGCGAACCGCAGCTGCGGCCCGGACCTGGGCCGCTGGCCGCCGGTGGTCAGCGCGTAGAAGAACGGCTTGATGCCGAACGGGTCACGCGCGCAGAACAACTCCCGGTTGCGCCGGTCCCAGATGGCGAACGCGTACATGCCGCGGAGCTGGCGGACCACGTCCTTGCCCAGCCAGGCGTACATCTCGAGCAGCACCTCAGCCGCCGACCTGCTGCGCAGCCGGACGCCGCGGGCGTGCAGCCGCTGGGCCAGCTCCGCGACGTTGTAGATCTCGCCGTCGAAGACCAGCACGAACCGGCCGTCCGCCGACTGCATCGGCTGGCGGCCGGCCGCCGAGGTGTCGATGACGGCCAGCCGCCGGAAGCCCAGGGCCAGGTGCTCATCGGCGAAGAAAGCCTCGTCATCGGGACCGCGGTGCGCGATGCGCATGGCGGCACGGCCCACCCACTCGGTGTCGGGCCCTGCTCCGTCTGCCAGGGCCAGGCAGCCGGTAATTCCGCACATGCGTGCCGCCAAAACGATCGGGGTACCTGAATACGTGCCCCGACCAGCCTACTTGGGCTGGAACCTGATCCCGCCGTCGAAGCGGATGACATCGGCGTTCATGTAGTCGTTCTCGATCAGCGACCGGACCAGGTGGCCGAACTCGTCCGGCCGCCCCATCCGCTTGGGGAACACCACCGGGGCCACCAGCCGGGCCTTGAACTCCTCGGCGTTCTCGGAGAACCCGTAGATCGGGGTATCGATGATGCCCGGGCAGATCGTGTTCACCCGGACCCCGATGGCGGACAGGTCGCGGGCGGCGGGCACGGTCATGCCGATGATGCCGCCCTTGGAGGCGGAGTACGCGATCTGACCGGTCTGGCCCTCGATACCCGCCACCGAGGAGGTATTGATGATGACGCCGCGCTGCCCGTCAGCGTCGGCGGGCTCGGTCTTCGACATGGCCGCGGCGGCGATCCGCATCACGTTGAACGTCCCGATCAGGTTGACCGCGATGACCTTCTGGTAGCTGGCCAGGTCGTGCGGGGTGCCGTCGCGCCCGACGGTCCGCGACGCCCAGCCGATGCCCGCGCAGCTGACCCCGGCTCGCAGCGGCTCCCCGGTGGCCACCGCGAGGTCGACCGCGGCCTGCACCGACGCCTCGTCGGTCACGTCGGTGCGGGCGAACAGACCGCCGATCTCGTCCGCGATCTGCTTGCCGCGATTCTCGTTCAGGTCGGCGATGACCACCGTGGCGCCCGCTGCCGCGAGCACCCGCGCGGTTGCCTCGCCGAGACCGCTCGCGCCGCCGGAAACGACCGCCGAAGTACCGTTGAGCTCCATGCGGGGAGCATACCTGCCGCGGTTTCTGCGCCGCATAAGCGGTGCGCCGCCGGCCGGGGCGGATAACCCGGCCCGTTCGGATTGAGATATATCTTTATGCCTCTGCGCTGGTGAGCTATGGTCGGATGTATGGCCAAGCTACGCGGGAACCCGTGGGCGGTCCTGGTCGTGGTGTCACTCGGCTTCTTCATGACGCTGCTCGACCTGACGATCGTCAACATCGCCATCCCCGACATGATCAACAGGCTGCACGCTTCCCTGGACGGCGTGCTGTGGGTGCTCAACGCCTACGCGCTGGTGCTCGCCGTCCTGGTGATCACGGCGGGGCGACTGGGCGACCTGATCGGGCCGCGCACCATGTTCGTGGCCGGAATCGCGGTGTTCACGGTCGCGTCGGCGGCCTGCGGGTTCGCGCCCGGGGCCGGCTGGCTGATCGGCTTTCGCGCGGTCCAGGGCCTGGGCGCGGCCATGCTGATGCCGCAGACGCTGGCCATCGTCACGATGACGTTCCCGCCGGAACGGCGCGGGGCCGCGTTCGGCATCTGGGGCGCGGTGGCCGGCCTGGCCACGATCGCCGGGCCCACCCTGGGCGGCCTGCTCGTGACCGCCTTCGACTGGCGCTGGATCTTCTTCGTCAACCTGCCGATCGGGATCGCGGTCCTGTCGGTGACGTTCTTCATCATCCCGGGCTTCCAGCCCGGGCGGCGGCACCGGTTCGACATCCTGGGCGTGACGCTGGCCAGCCTGGCCCTGCTGGCCATCTGCTACGGGCTGGTGGAAGGGCAGCGCTACGACTGGGGCACGGTCTACTCGTTCATCTCCATCCCGCTGATCATCGTCGCCGGAGTGGTGCTGCTCGCCGTGTTCTTCCTGGTGCAGAAGCTGCGCCAGGAGCGTGAGCCGCTCATCCCGTTCGCGTTGTTCCGCAACCGGAACTTCACGCTGATGAACTGGGTGTCCTGCACGCTCTCCATCGGGATGCTGGGCATCTTCCTGCCGTTGACCATCTACCTGCAGTCCGCTCTCGGCTTCTCCGCGCTCAAGGCGGGGCTGACCCTGGCGCCCTCCTCGCTGGTGATGATCTTCGCCGCGCCCTTCCTCGGCAGACTCACCGACAAGACCGGCGGCAAGTACATCCTGATCTGCGGTCTCACCCTGTTCGCCATAGGCATGGGCTGGGTCGTACTGATCGCGACGCCGCACTCCACCTGGTATGACTTCCTGCCCGCGCTGATCGTGGCGGGCCTGGGCATGGGCGGCACGTTCGCGCCGCTGACCACGGTGGCGATGCGCGAGGTCGACCCGCGGATGGCCGGCGCCGCCTCCGGCGTGCTCAACACCACCCGCCAGGTCGGTTCGGTGATCGGCACCGCGGCGGTGGGCGCGCTGCTGCAGAACCGCCTGGCGGCCTCGCTGACCAGCCAGGCCACCAGCGCCTCGGCCAGCCTGCCGCCGCAGGCCCGCGCGCCGTTCGTGAACGGCTTCCGGCAGGCCGCGTCCAGCGGCCTGATCGGCGGCGCCCCGGCAGGTTCCGGCGCCCCGGCGGGGACCCCGGCGGGGCTCGTGGCCCAGCTGCACCGGCTCGGCGCCGAGGTCTTCAGCACCGGTTACGTGCTCGCCATGCGCTGGACCATGGTCATGCCGATCGCCGTGGTGCTGATCGCCGCGGCCAGCTGCTTTGCCATCAAGAACAAGGCAGCTGGCCAGGGTCCCGTCGCGGCGGAGCAGGACGGTCAGATGGCCGGGACCATCAGCTCACCCGGCTCGTCCGGCTCGCTAGGCCAGAGCCCGGGCAGCTCGTCCGGCACGGTCTCGTAGCGACCGGGCTCGAACGGGAACCGGTCCGCGAACACCGGCTCCAGGTCGGTCAGCCAGCAGGCGTCCGGATCGAACCTGGCGAAGAACGGCGAGCCGACCAGGCCGGGGTCGCGCGCCTGGATCATGTGCAGGACGAAGACCTTGATGCCCGCCACCTCGGTCACCCCGTCGACGCACACCTTGCCCGGCGTGGCCGACATGGACGGGCCGCGGACGGTCCGGGCCAGGCCCGAAACGCCCTGGTAGGCCTGGCGGAAGACGTCGTACCCGCGGGCCAGCGGCACCGCGAAGTAGTCCTGCGGGCCGGTATCGCGCTCGACGAACATGTAGTAGGGGATCATGCCCATCCGGACCTGCGTCCGCCACATCTCGCGCCAGGCCGCCGGGTCGTCGTTGATCGACCTGATCAACGGGGCCTGGGTGCGGATCACCGCGCCGGTGTCCCTGATCCGGCGCACCGCCTCGGCCAGCACCGGCGGCTCGAGCTCGCGCGGATGGGAGAAGTGCGCCATCACCGCGAGATTCCGGCCCGACGCGATCACCTCGCCGAACAGCATGAGGGTGTCATCGGCGTCCGGGTCGGTGACGAACCGCTGCGGCCAGTAGGCCAGCGACTTGGTGCCGATCCTGATCGACTCGATGTGGTCCAGGCCGTTCCGCGGGTCGATGAGCGGCTCGAGGTACCGGCGCAGCACCGTCTCGCCCATGATCATGGGATCGCCCCCGGTGATCAGGACGCTGGTCACCTCGGGGTGCTCGCGCAGGTAGGCCACGAGCGTGCCGATGTCGTCCGTGGCCATCTTCAGGTCGGGCTCGTCCACGAACTGCGCCCAGCGGAAGCAGTAGCTGCAGTACGCGTGGCAGGTCTGGCCCTGCCGGGGGAAGAACAGCACGGTTTCCGGGTACTTGTGCTGCAGGCCCGGCAGCGGCCTGCCCTCCAGGCTGGGCGGGTTCAGCAGCAGCTGGCCCGCCGGATGGGGGTTGAGCCGCATCCTGATCTCGTGCGCGGCGGCGCGGAGCCCGGCCGCGGGCTCGCCACCGTCGATCATGTCCGCGAGCCGTCGCACGTCGGCCTCGGGCAGCATGTCCGGCTGCGGGAAGACGAGCCGGTAGATCGGATCGTCGGGGGCCGCGTCCCAGTCGATCAGGTGCTCCACCACGTACGAGTTCGTCCGGAACGGAAGCACGGTCGCCACGGCCCGCACCGCCAGCCGCTCTTCCGGCCGCAGCCCGGCCCGCTGGACGAGCGTGTCCAGATGCTTGGCCGAGTAGGCACGGAACCCGCGGCCTGCTGACCGCGCCGACGGTACTCCTGGCTGGATGTCAGTCACGCCTTCTCCCTCGTTCGGCGCGCCGCGCGGACGATACGCCCGCGAAGCACGCAAAAAGTAGCCCCTTTGACATCCGCTCCCCAGCGGTTCCCCCGCCTGCCCGCGTTCCCGCTATACGCCGGGCAAAACTACTCCCATGCTTAATACGCACTGGCAGCCTTGATGGTTCCGATTCTGGTTCCGTCATTGGCCAGTTGAGTCAATTACCATGATTCGCAGGAAGTATTCGGCCAGATCACAGCAACTTCCAAGACCCTGGTTTTGACAAATAGGCTTATTCTTCGTGTCTTTAGCCGTACAATGTCGCGACCCGATGCAAGCGGGCAACAGGACCGCCCGCCGGCCGGGCAGGGTCAAGGGCCCAGGACTGGCCGGGCGGGCGGCCGGGGCCATAATGGGGCCACCAGGCCGGCACTGAAGGTTGAGGGGCACAGCAGGGATGAGGCACCATCCGCGGCCGCGCACCCCGGTGATCCGCTGAATACCGCACCGGACGGCCCGGACCGGCGGCTCGCGGTGCGGGACGGCGAGACCCAGCCGGGACGCGCCGCAGATCCCGGCCGCGCGCGAGGGACCGCAGACGGTGCGGCGCGCGAGGGGCGCGCTCTGCGCCCGGTGATCGCGGTCGACGCCATGGGCGGCGACCACGCCCCCGACGAGATCGTGGCCGGGGCGCTGGCGGCCCAGCGCGAGCACGGCATCCGGGTCGCGCTGACCGGGCCCGCCGCCCGGCTGCGCCAGCTGCTCGGCGGACTGGGCGCCATCGATGAGGTCCAGGTCGTGCCGGCCGAGGACAACCTGGCGATGGACGAGGGCGCGCTGGCGAGCCTGCGCCGCCCCCGGTCGAGCGTGGCGGTGGCGTGCCAGCTGGTCCGGCGCGGCGACGCGGCCGCGGTGGTGTCGGCCGGGTCCACTGGCGGCATCGTGGCCACCGCGCGGCTGCGGCTGCGGTCACTGCCCGGGGTGGAAAGGCCTGGGCTCGCCGTCGTGCTGCCGACCCGCCCCGGGGGCACGGTGCTCATCGACGCGGGCGCGACCGCCGATCCGAAGCCGGAGATGCTCGTCCAGTTCGGCCAGCTCGGCGTCGCTTACGCGCAGACCGCGCTGGGCGTGACCGCCCCCCGGGTGGGGCTGCTGACGATCGGCGCCGAACCGGGCAAGGGAAACAAGTTCACCCGGCGCGCGCACGAACTGCTGGCCAGCGACCCGCCGCACGGCGCGCTCCCGCTGAGCTTCGCGGGCAACGTCGAGGGCGGCGACCTGCTGGCGGGTGAGGTCGACGTGATCGTGACCGACGGCTTCACCGGGAACGTGGCGCTGAAGACGCTCGAGGGCTCGATCCGCTTCGCCGCCACCGAGCTGCGCGCCGCGGTGACCGCCACCCGGACCGCCCGTGTCGGCGCGTTCCTGCAGCGCCGCGGGCTGCGCGAGCTGGCCGCGCGACTGGATTCGGACAACTACGGCGGGGCCGTCCTGCTCGGCCTGGGCGGGACCGTGGTGATCGCGCACGGCGCCAGCACGGCCCGCGCCGTCACCTCCGCCTGCCTGCTCGCGGCCGACCTGGCCCGCGGCGAGATCACCGAGAAGATCACCCAGCGGTTCGGCACGGGCCGGTCGGCCGGCCGCGGCGGCCACTTCCTCCGCCGCCAGTTACGGTGCTGACCCCCTTGTAGGCTTGAGGTATGGCCGATCCACAGCAGGTTCTCGCGCAGCGGGTGCACGACGCCATCGTCGCGTCGTTCGGCCCTGACTTTGGCGACGCGGACCCGCTGATCCGGCCGTCCTCGTTCGCGGACTTCCAGGCCAACGTGGCGCTGCCGCTCGGCAAGCGGCTGGGCCGCCCGCCCCGGGAGGTGGCCGCCGAGCTCGCCGCCCGGCTGGACGTGGCCGACATGTGCGCCGAGCCCGAGGTCAGCGGGCCCGGCTTCATCAACTTCTCGCTGCGCGACGACTGGATCGCCGCGCAGGCCACGCAGATGCTCGGCGACCCCAGGCTCGGGCTCGCGCCGACCGCCACCCCGCAGACGGTGGTGGTGGAGTACTCCTCGCCGAACGTGGCCAAGGAGATGCACGTCGGGCACTTGCGCACCACCATCGTCGGCGACGCCATCGCGCGCGTCCTGGAGTTCGCCGGGCACCGGGTGATCAGGGACAACCACGTCGGCGACTGGGGCACCCCGTTCGGCATGCTGATCGAGCACCTGCTCGACGTGGGCGTGGACTCGGCCGAGGCGGGGCTGCTGACCACCGACCCGAACGCGTTCTACCAGGCGGCCCGGCGCAAGTTCGACTCCGACCCGGCGTTCACCGAGCGCGCCCGGAGCCGGCTGGTCCGGCTGCAGGCCGGGGACCCGGACACGATGGCCATCTGGCAGCGCCTGGTCGACATCTCCCGCGGGTACCTGCACCAGGTGTACACCAGGCTCAGGGTGAGCCTCACGGACGAGGACATCCGCGGCGAAAGCTTCTACAACGACATGCTCGCGGACACCGTGGGCGAGCTCGAGGAGCGGGGCATCGCGGTCGTGAGCGAGGGCGCGCTGTGCGCGTTCCCCGCGGGCTTCACCGGCCGCGAGGGCCGGCCGCTGCCGCTCATCATCCGCAAGAGCGACGGCGGCTACAACTACGCCTCGACCGACCTGGCCGCGGTCCGCTACCGGGTGGACAAGCTCAGCGCGGACCGGGCTATATACGTGGTCGGGTCCGAGCAGGCCCTGCACTTCCAGATGGTCTTCGCGGTGGCCATCCAGGCGGGCTGGATACCGGCGGAGGCCAGGTTCGAGCACGCCCAGATCGGCATGGTGCTGGGCCAGGACGGCAACCGGCTGAGGACCAGGGAGGGCGAGACGCCCAAGCTCAGCGGCCTGCTCCAGGAGGGCGTCGACCGGGCCCGCGGCATCCTCGACGAGGTCGACGCCTCATCCCGGTTCGACGCGGCCGAACTGGACGCGGTGGCCGAGGCGGTCGGCATCGGCGCGGTCAAGTACGCCGACCTGTCTACCGCGCGGGAGAGCGCGTACCTGTTCGACTGGGACCGGATGATCTCGTTCCGCGGTAATACCGGCCCCTACCTGCAGTACGCCACCGCGCGGATCAAGTCGATCTTCCGCCGGGCCGGCGAGGCCGGTCAGGCGGAGACGGGTCAGGCGGAGGCCGGCGCCCGCAGGTCCGGGGTCGCGATCACCGCGGGCCCCGAACGGGCGCTCGCGCTGCGGTTGCTCGATTTCGGCGCCATGGTGACCCAGCTGGGCGAGACCGCCGAACCGCACCGGCTCTGCGCCTACCTATTCGACGTGGCCAGCTTGTTCACCACGTTCTACGAGGAGTGCCCGGTGCTCAAGGCGGAGCCCGCGTCGCTGCGGGCCAGCCGCCTCGCCCTCTGCGCGCTCACCCTCGACGCGCTGACCCTGGGCCTGACCCTGCTCGGGGTGCCGATCCCGGACCGGATGTAACCAGGAGCTGAACTCAGCCAGCGCCCGCCGGGTCATCCCGGCGGGCGCTGGCGTGAGCATGTGAACTCACGAACGTACTGCTTACGTGGCGCATGGATTCCGCGTCGGGCCCCGGTCGTTCGGGCAATGTCGGACGCATGGATACGAACGGGCCGTCCATCGGCTACCTAGCACACCCCAGGCCCGGACCGTCTGACCTGACCGCGCGTAGCGGGCGCGCGGCCCGCGAAAGACAGAGCCACGGAACAAGGAGGCATCCATGAGGGCCCGCGATCGGCGTTACCGGAAGACCACCGTGAAGACCCGGGTTGGCATCGCGACCGCCGTACTGGTCGGCGGCGCGGTAGCGGCAGGCGCGGCACTGGCCGCGAACCACGGGGCCGCGACGACGGCCACGGCGGCCGCCTTCTCATCTCACGCCGGCACCGAGGGAACCGTCCTCAGCTCGGCCATGACCAACTGGAACGGATCCCGGCAGAGTTCGTACGCCCAGCTCGCGCGGCTTACCCAGGCGCGGCAGTTCAGCCAGGTCAGGCACGACGGCAGGACGCTCGCCGTCCAGCGCGGCATCGTGGTCCTGGCGACGAAGAAGTTCCTGATCCTGCGGTCGTCCAACGGCTCGCTGCACCTGTGGCTGCTGTCCGGCAAGACGAAGTTCCAGAACGTCTCGAACTCGATGGCCGGCTTGCGGGCGCTGACCGCGAGCGCGGGGGCGGCCCGGCAGGCGATGGGGTCAGGCAACATGACGCCCGCGACGTCGCTGCTGGCCGGCAACCCGTCCACGGCCGCGGCCATGCTGACGCCGACCCCGGCCGCGCAGACCGTGACCGTCCAGGTGGCCAACACCAACCTCACCGTGACCATCACCCCGCC
>Ga0210397_10001305_pt1 | contig 15948 bp, 10 predicted proteins | sample IncBWH2OmetaG_FD_160126 | JGI IMG/M metagenome (GOLD analysis project Ga0210397, IMG submission 160126) | Forest soil microbial communities from Barre Woods Harvard Forest LTER site, Petersham, Massachusetts, United States - Inc-BW-H-2-O ...
GCACGGCTCCCAGCTCTGGGTGGTGCCGAACCCGAGCGGGCGGAACGCCCACGCCCCCCTAGACACGCTGGCCGCCGCCTACCGCGAGGTCGCGCAGGCAGCCGGCCTCAGCTTGTAGCGTCAGGCGGGTCCCGCATGAGGCCGCCGCCGCCACTGATACCACCGCCGGTGCCGGGATCTGGTCATAGTGGCCACCGCGGACGCCTCGGGTTCCGCCGCCATGGCATGCGGCGGCCGGAACGGAGGCCGGGGCCGTCTCGGCTCGCGCACGCCCGCCAGTTCGGGTCCGCCGCGGCGGCGGACGAACGGAAGGTGCTGCCAGACCCAGGCCAGCCACCGTCTCAGGCCCATATGTTCAGGTTAGCGTAGACCCGACCAACCAGACCCAGGGGAGCGCGGATGACCAGCACCCAGCACGTGCGCGTCGAGGGCAGCAGCTATCAGCGCGGCCGCCAGTACGGCCGCCAGGCCGCGACCCGGGTACGGCTGTCGGTCCAGGCCTACCAGCAGACCTTCGCCCACTACGCCGGGTGGGACTGGCCCACCGTCCGCCGCGAGGCGGCCAGGTTCGAGACGCCGATCGGCACGGTCATGCCCGCGTACCTGGAGGAACTGCGCGGCATCGCGGACGGCGCCGGCCTCGACCTGGCCGACGTGCTGGCGATCAACGTGCGCACCGAAGTGATGTACGCGGCCAAGGCCCGGCAGGCACCCAGAACCGGAACACAGCCGCCGGTACCACCGCCACCCGCAGAATGCAGCGCGTTCGCCTGCGTCCCCGCGCCCGGCCAGAACGACCCCGTGCTCATCGGGCAGAACTGGGACTGGCTCCTGCACTCGGCCCAGACCCTGGTCGTGCTGGAGGTTCGCCAGGACGAGGGCCCGGACTTCGTCACGGTGGTCGAGGCCGGCCTGCTCGCCAAGACCGGGATGAACGCGGCCGGCCTCGGCCTGGTCACCAATGCCCTGGTGACCGACGCGGACGTGGGCGAGCCCGGGCTGCCCTACCACGTGCTGCTGCGCGCGGTGCTCGACTGCACCACGATCACCGACGCCCTCGAGGTACTCCAGGCCGGCCCGCGTTCCTCGTCGGCCAACTACCTGATCGCGCAGGCCGGCGGGGCCGCGCTGAACATCGAGGCGGCTCCCGGCGACTTCACCCGGCTGTACCCGGTGTACCCGGAGGATGGCGTGCTGCGGCACACCAACCACTTCCTCGCGCCGCACATCAGCCCGGCCGATCTTGCCCTGTGGGCCATGCCCAGCTCCGTCGTCCGGCTGCAGCGCCTGCGCGCCGCGGCCGCCGCCAGGACACTGGACGACTTCGGCGTCGTGCTGGCCGATCATGCCGACTACCCCCACAGCATCTGCGCCCACCCCGACCCGGCCGCTCACCCGTGCGAGCAGGGCGCGACCATCGCCTCGGTGCTGATGGACCTGACCGCCCGCCGCATCTGGCTCGCCGCGGGCAACCCCTGCCAGGTCCCCTTCGAACAGCTGGACATAGCCCTGTGAGACGGAGCCCTGCGAGCGAGCCGGTCTCGCTGGCCCGCCCCCGCGCCCTCAAGGAGGGGGACCGGGTCGCGGTGATCTGCGTTAGCAGCCCGGTCGAGTCCGAAGCGCTGAACGCCGGCCTGGACGCGCTGCGCTTCGCCGGCCTAGACCCGGTCACCTACCCGTCCGCGTACGACCCCGGCACCATGCGTCCCTACCTGGCCGGCGACGACGCGATGCGAGCCGGTGACCTGCGGTCCGCGCTCACCGAACCGGGCATTGCCGGAATCCTGTTCGCCCGCGGCGGCTCCGGCGCGCAGCGCACTCTGGAGGTGATGGACTGGGACGGGCTCACCGGCATGCCACCCAAGGTGCTGGCCGGCTACTCCGACGTGACCGCGGTGCTCGAGGCGGTGGCGGTCAGGCTCGGCTGGGCGTCCGTGTTCGGGCCGATGGTCGCCATCCGGGAGGGCGCATCGCACTACTCGTTCGGCTCCCTGCTGCGCACCCTGATGCGGCCGGAACAGGCCACCCTGATCCGCTACCCGCGGGCGGTCACCGTGGTCCCCGGCCTGGCCCGCGGGGTCACCACCGGCGGGACCCTGTGCCTGCTCGCCTCCTCGCTGGCCACCGGCACGTCCCGCCCGGCCCGGGGCGGCATCTTGCTGCTCGAGGAGGTCAACGAGGAGGACTACCGCGTCGACCGGATGCTGACCCAGCTGCGGCGCTCGGGGTACCTCGACGGGGTGGCCGGGATCGTGGCCGGCACCTTCACCGGCTGCGGCCCGCCGGAAACGATCCAGGACATCCTCACCGAACGCCTCGGCGACCTCAATGTCCCGATGATCGCCTGGGCCAACGTCGGTCACGGCGGCCTGTTCCAGGCCTTCCCTTACGGCATCGCGGCCGAACTCGACGCGACCACCGCCACCCTCCGGCTACTCGACCCGCCCCTGAGCTAGCCGCCGCGCCAGCCCGGCGTGCATTCGCCGCGGCCACAGCGGTCCGCCGTAGACGAACGCGGTGTAGGCCTGGACCAGCGTGGCGCCGGCCCGCAGCCGCTCCCAGGCGTCGTCCGGCGTCTCGATCCCGCCGACCGCGATGAGCACCAGACGGTCCCCGGCCCGTGCGTGCAGACGGCGCAGGATCGCGAGCGAACGGGCGCGCAGCGGCGGCCCGGACAAGCCGCCCGCCCCGGCCGCCGCCACCTCGGCCGCCGGGCTGGCCAGCCCGTCCCTGGATACGGTGGTGTTGGTCGCGATGATCCCGTCGAGGCCGAGCTCGAGGGCCAGGTCCGCGACCGCGTCCACGTCCGCGTCGGCTAGGTCCGGCGCGATCTTGACCAGCAGGGGGACCCGCCGCCCGGGAACAGCCGCGTCGAGCGCCGAGCGCACCGCCACCAGCACCGGCCGGAGCCGGTCCGCGGCCTGCAGGTCGCGCAGGCCCGGCGTGTTCGGCGAGCTGACGTTGACGACCACGTAGCCGGCCACCGCGGCCACCGCCCGCGCGCTGGCCGCATAGTCCGCGGCCGCGTCGGCGTCCGGCACCGCGCGGGTCTTGCCGATGTTCACCCCGACGACCGGGCCGCCGCGGGCCCGCGCCAGCCGGGCCGCGGCCGCGGCCGCCCCGGCGTTGTTGAAGCCCATCCTGTTGACCAGCGCCCGGTCCGCGGTCAGCCGGAACATCCGCGGCCTGGGGTTCCCCGGCTGCGCCCGCGCGGTCACGGTACCGACCTCGACGAAGCCGAACCCGAGCGCGGCCAGCCCGCGCGTCCCGCGGGCGTCCTTGTCGAACCCGGCCGCCAGTCCGACCGGTCCGGGAAACGACAGTCCCAGCGCCCGCACCCGCAGCACCGGGTCCCGCGGCCCCAGCCACCGCCCGAGCAGCCGCGCCGCCCCTGGCACCCGCCCGAAGACCCGGATCAGCCCGAACGCCGCCAGGTGCGCCGCCTCCGCGGGCACCCGCCGTAGCACCATCCGGTAGAGCAGCCGGTACATCCCTCACCCCGGCAAGCATTATCCCGAACGGGCCGGGTTCCTGCCCCCGCTACGCGACCAGCTCGGACTCGCCGGTGAAGGCGTCCCACAGGGCGGCGTAGGTGCTCATCGCGGCGAGCAGCTCATCGTGGCTGCCCGCCTCCACGATGCGGCCGGAGTCCAGGACCATGATCCGGTCGGCGCGGGCCGCGGTGGTCAGCCGGTGCGCGACCACGATCGTGGTGCGCGCCGCGGTCAGCTCGCTGATCGCGTGGTTCACCGCGGCCTCGGCGGCCAGGTCGAGGGCGGCGGTGGCCTCGTCGAGCAGCAGGATGGCGGGGTCGGCCAGCTGCGCGCGGGCCAGCGCGATGAGCTGGCGCTGGCCGGCCGACAGGTTGCGGCCGCGTTCGGCCACCTCGTGGGCGTAGCCGTCGGATAGCCGGATGATCATGTCGTGCGCGCCGGTCGCCCGGGCCGCGGCCTCGACCTCGGCGTCGCTGGCGTCCGGCCTGGCGTACGCAATGGAGTCCCTGACCGTGCCCGCGAACAGGTACGACTCCTGCGGGACGATGCCGAGCTGGTGCCGGTAGCTGGCCAGGTCGTAGTCGCGGACGTCGGTGCCGTCCACCAGGACCTGCCCGCCGGTCGCGTCGTAGAACCTGGCGATGAGCTTCACCAGCGTGGACTTGCCCGCGCCGGTCTGGCCGACCAGGGCGACGGTCTCGCCGGGCTCGACAGTCAGGTTGATCCCGGACAGCGCGTTCGCCTCGCTACCTCCATAGCTGAAGTCCATGTCGCGCAGCTCGATCCGGCCGTGCAGCCGGCCCGCGTCGACCGGCCGGCCGGGCGGCGGCGTGGAGGTGCGCAGCCGGAGCAGGTCGGTGATCCGGTGCAGCCCCACCATGGCCTGCTGGTAGCCGTCGAAGACCTGAGACAGCTGCTGGACCGGGGAGAACACCATGTCGATATAGAGCAGGTAGGCGATCAGCGTGCCCGTGGTCAGCGCTCCGCTGTGCATCTGCCCGGTCGCCAGCACCAGCACGATCGCGCCCGCGGCGGTGGACAGGGTCTGCACGAACGGGAAGTAGATCGCGATATACCGCTGGGCGCGCAGCCGTGACACCAGGAACGCGTGGCTCAGCGCGCCGAACCGGTCCTGGTTGGCCTGCTCGCGGCGGAACGCCTGGGTTACCCGCAGCCCGGCGACGTTCTCCGCGAAGTTGGCGTTGACCGCGGCGACCCGTTCCCGCGACTCGTTGTACGCCCGGGTCGACTTGGACCGGAACACCAGCGTGGCCACTATCAACACCGGGAAGATGCACAGCACGGCCAGGCCGAGCCGCAGGTTGATGATGAGCAGCGCGGCGAGCACGCCGAAGAAGGTGAGCACCGAGCTGACCATCGTGACCAGCCCGGTCTGCAGGAACGTGGACAGCGCGTCCACGTCGGTGGTCATCCTGGTCAGGATCCGGCCGGACATCTCGCGTTCGTAGAAGTCGAGGCCCAATCGCTGGAGCTGGGCGAAGAGCTTGACCCGCAGCGTGTACAGCAGCCGCTCGCCGTTTCGCCCGACCACCATGGTCTCGGCCCGGTTGATCAGCCAGTCGGCCAGCACGATGGCCAGCCCGATGAGCGAGACCAGCACGATCGCACCGAAGGCCTTCGCCTCCACGCCGTGGTCGATGCCGTTCCTGACCAGCGCGGGCAGCGCCAGCCCGGCCACCGCGTCCAGGCCGTCCAGGACCAGCCCGATGATCAGCGCGGCGGCCAGCGGCCGCAGCAGCCTGCGCAGCGTGAAGTGCCGGTCCCCGGCCCGGGCCTGGGTCACCGCCACGTCCGGCGTGTCGGTGGCCGGCGGCAGCGCGTCGACCTGGGCCAGCAGCTCGGGGGAGGGCGGCAGGCTGGCGAACGCCGCGGTGACGGGCCCGGCCGCCGCCGCTACCGTTGCGGCGGCGCGTCGCCGGGTCTGCGGGGCCGGCCCGGCACCGGAGGCGACCGCCGCGGCCAAGGCCCGGTCGTCCAGCGCGTCTTCCACCGTGCGGACCGATTCGTCGTCGTACTCCCCGCTGACGATGAGCCGCCGGTACAGCGGGCAGCGCTCCTCGAGTTCGGCGTGGGTGCCGGTGTCGGCGACCCGGCCGGCGTCCAGGACCACGATCCGGTCGGCCAGGTTCAGCGTGGACCGCCGGTGCGCGATGATCAGCGTGGTCCGGCCCTGCATCACCGCGCGCAGCGCGGCGTGGATCTCGGCTTCCAGGCGCGGGTCGATGGCCGAGGTCGCGTCGTCGAGCACCAGCAGCCTGGGGTCGGTGACCAGCGCGCGGGCTAGCGCCACCCGCTGCCGCTGGCCGCCGGACAAGGTCAGGCCCTGCTCGCCTACCACCGTGTCGTAGCCCTGCGGCAGCCGCTCGATGAACTCGTGCGCCTGGGCGGCCCGGGCCGCCGCCATGATCTGCTCCTCGGTCGCGTCCGGCCGGCCGTAGGCGAGGTTGGCCCGGACCGTGTCGGAGAACAGGAAGCTCTCCTCCATGACCAGCCCGATCGCGGCGCGCAGGGAATCACGGGTCACGTCGGCGACGTCGTGTCCGCCGATCCGGACCACGCCGGACTGGGGGTCGTAGAAACGTGGCAGCAGTTGCGCGATGGTGGACTTGCCCGACCCGGACGCGCCGACCACGGCGACGGTCTCGCCCGGTTCGACGCGCAGCGACAGGCCGCGAAGCACCGGCACGTTCGGTACGTAGCCGAACCGGACGTCGTCGAAGCTGAGTCCGGTCGCGTCCGGCGGCAGCTCGATCGCGCCGGGCTTGTCGGCGATCGCGGGCCGCGAGTCGATGATGTCGAAGACCCGGATGACGCTGGCCCGGGCTTCCTGCCCCAATGTGACCATGTAGGTGAGCATGCGCACCGGGCCGGCCATCTGGGCCAGGTAGGCGGAGAACGCCAGGAACGTGCCCAGCGTGATCGAGCCGTGAATGGCCAGCCAGCCGCCGAGCGCGAGCACGCCGACCACGCCGAGCGAGGGGATCGCGGTCAGCGCGGGGTTGTACCTGGCCGTCAGCCGGATCATCCGCAGCCGGGACGCGAACAGCCTGCTGCTCGCCGCTTCCAGCCGCTCTTGCTCCTGCTCTTCCTGGCCGAACCCCTTGACCACGCGGACCCCGCCGATGGCCTCGTCGACCACCCCGGCCACCTCGCCGGACTGCTGCTGCGCGTCCCAGCTCGCCGGGAACAGCTTGCGCCGCGAGGCCAGCGCGATCACCCACAGCGCGGGCGCGACCGCGACGGTCACGATCGTCAGCACCGGGGAGAGCACCACCATGATGCCGATGGTCAGCACGAACAGCACGATGTTGCCCAGCGTGACCGGCACCATGGACAGCAGGCCCTGCACCATGTTCAGGTCGGATATGGCCCGCCCGACCAGCTGCCCGGTGCGCATCTCGTCCTGGCGCGCGCCGTCCAGCCGGGACAGCGAGTCGAACAGTTCGGTGCGCAGCTCGTGCTGGACGTCGAGGGAGAGCCGGCCACCCCGGTAGCGGCGCAAGTAGATGCCGTAGAAGTTCACCGCGGCCGCGACGACGAGCAACCCGGCCAGCGGCCAGATGGACTGCCGCTGGGTCACGATCACGTTGTCGATGATCTGCCGCTGCACCAGCGGGATCGCCGCGGTCGCGACGGTCGCGGCGAGCGCGCCCGCCAGCGCGATGATCACCGTCCGGCGATGATGCCAGCAGTAACCCGCCAGCCGCCGCAGCCACCTGTCCTCCGACGTCCGCTTCCCAGCCGTGTCCACTGTCCTCCCTGACAGCGCGTGCCCCTTATTCGCGCAGACACGTTAACAGCCGGGACCCCCTTTTTCATTTCCTTGGCTAACCATCTGACTGGCCGCGCGGCGGCATTTTCCATCGCAAATGGACCCGGACCGGGAGTTTCGGATCGCCGCCGATGGTTACGTCTGTAGCGACGGGGTTTTCTCTAGACTAAGCGAGCCGAGTGATGACAGTTCCGATGCCCAGGCAGGATCAGGATCCGAGGCCCACGCGTCGTGTCGACGCCAGGCCGCTGTGGTCGGGCGGCGTGGCGACCGCGGTGGTCGCGGGGCTGATCGCGCTGGTCGGGATCCTGGTAGCCCGCTGGCTGTTCAAAGTGCCGATCCTGTCCCCGCGCCGCGAGGGCGCCTGGGGCAACGCCTCCACCTTGGGCTACGTGCTCGCGGCCGCCGCGTGCGCCTTGGCTGCTACCGCGCTCATGTACCTGCTGCTGATCTCCACCCCGTACCCTCGGGTCTTCTTCGGCTGGATCATCGGGCTCGCCACCCTGGTCGCCGTGGTGTTCCCGTTCAGCACCACCGCCCCGACGTCGCAGAAGATCGCGACCGGCCTGCTCAACTTGGTGCTCGGCGTCGCCATCGGGTCGCTGATCGGCGAGGTCTCCCGGCGCGCGACGAGACGGCGCGTGGTGCGTGGCGGCTATGACCGGCCCACGTATCCGCCCACGCGTACCCCGGGGGACGGCTACACCTAGCGCCCTGCTCGCTTAGCGGACCGGGACGGAGACCATGGGGTAGCCGGTGGCCCCGTTTGGTTCCGGCGGCGCCAGCGCGCTGGTCTGCGTGTAGCCGGTCTTGTCCGTGGCGCGGGCCTCGAGTACGTGACCGCCCGTGGTGGCGTCCCATTCCCAGACCCACTGCCGCCAGGTGTCCAGGCCGGGTACCGCGGCCAGCCGGGCCTCCTGCCACGGCCCCCGGTCCACCCGCACCTCGACGGCCTCGATGCCCTTGTGCTGGGCCCAGGCCACCCCGGCCACCGCGGTGCGGCCGGCCTTGATCTCCTGCAGGCCGTTCGGCACGTCGATGCGGCATTCGGTTTTGATCGGTGCCCGCTGCGACCAGCCGCGCTGCGCCCAGTAGGCATAGTTGCCGGCGAACGTGGTCACCTCGATGTCCGTCACCCACTTGGTCGCGGACACGTACCCGTAGAGCCCGGGCACCACCATGCGGGCCGGGAAGCCGTGCGCGATCGGCAGCGGCTGCCCGTTCATCGCCACCGCGAGCAGCGCGTCCCGGCCGTCCATCACGGTCTGCGCCGGGGTGCCCGAGGTGAACCCGTCCACTGAGGTGCACAGCAGCTGGTCCGCCCCGGCCTTGATCCCGGCTTCCTTGAGCAGGGCGGCCAGGCTGGCACCGAGCCACTTGGCGTTGCCGATGTACGGGCCGTCCACCGGGTTGGACACGCAGCACAAGGTGATGTAGTCCTCGATCAGCGGCCGCTTGATCAGCTGGTCGAAGGTGAGCGTGATCTCGCGGTTCACCATGCCGTGGATCCGCAGTTGCCAGCTCGACGGGTCGACCTGCGGGAGGACGAGCGCGGTGTCGACCCGGTAGAACTTCGCGTTGGGCGTGACGAACGGGGCGAGCCCGGGGATGTTCAGGTCGACGCCGGGCGGCAGGGCTTGCGTGGTGACCGCGGGCTTGGGGATGCGCAGCGACTTCTGCGCCCGCGCCACGCTGCCCCGCTCGGTCAGCAGCCGCCCCGCGAGCCCGGCCCCGGCCCCGATACCCGCGGCCGCCGCCCCGGCCGCCAGGAAGCTGCGCCGCGGCGATCCTTCGGCCGCGGTGAGCTCGGGTGCCCCAGTCTCGGCAGGGCCAGTATCGGCAGGGCTAGTCTCGGCAGGGCCAGTCTCAGCGAGGCCGGTCACCGGCTCGGCGGGACCGGTCACCGGATCGTAGGAGACCGCACGGGTCACCGGCCGGGCGGGCGGCCGCGCCAGGGGGATCAGCAGGTGGAGCACTGCCACCGCGGAGGCGGTCGCGGCCAGGGTGGGCAGCAGGCTGGCGACCGTCGCGTCCGGCCGGGTCGCCGCCGCGGTCAGCCCGACCGCCGCGAATACCGCGATGCCGGCCATGCCGTAGGCCATCCGCCGGGTGGCCGCCGCGCCGACCAGGGCCGCGAACGCGCCCAGCACGACCACGATCCCGGTGACCAGCACGAGCTTGTCGTCCGCGCCGAACTCGGTGATGGCGAAGTTCTTCAGCCATGGCGGCGTGAAGTCGATCTGCAGCTCGCCGACCACCACCACCGGCGACCCGCTGGCCCCGGTCAGCCCGGCCACGAACTGCCCCACGCCCAGCGCCACGCCCGCGGCCAGCACCCCCGCGACGGCGCCGAGTCCCGCGCTCCGCGCGTCCAGGCGCCCCACCCCGCTCAAGGTCATGATGTCTATTCGGCGCGGTCGCCGCGCAGGTTTGGTCGCCCGGCCAAGATTTGCCGCCAATCCGCGGACCGACGCTGCTACGAATATTAAGTGTGACGGCCATCGATCGCCCCGACCCGGACCGCGCCCGGCCCAGTACCGCTGAACCGGGCGCCGCCGCAGACCTCACCACGTGCCTACGGCTGGTGGCGCGCGGCGATGCAGACGCCTTCGACACCGTCTACGACCACGTCGCGGCGACGGTGTTCGGCATCGTCCGGCGGGTGGTCCGCGACCCGGCCCAGTCCGAGGAGGTCACCCAGGACGTGCTACTCGAGGTGTGGCGGAACGCGGCCAAGTTCGACCCCGGGCGGGGCAGCGCGACCGCCTGGGTGATGATGCTGGCCCATCGGCGGGCGGTGGACCGGGTCCGTTCGGTGCAGAAGGAGACCGAGCGCGAGCGGCGCACCGCGGTCGCCGACATCCCGTTCGACGAGGTGGCGGAGGCCGTCGAGTCGAGCCTCGAACGCGAGCGGGTGCGGCGCTGCCTGGGCTCGCTCACCGAGCTGCAGCGCGAATCGGTCACCCTGGCCTACTACGGCGGCTACACCTACAGCCAGGTCGCCAGCCTGCTCGGGGTGCCGAGTGGCACGATCAAGACCCGGATGCGGGACGCGCTGATCCGCCTCCGCGACTGCCTGGGAGTGGCGTCATGAGGCATACGCGCGACGTTCACACCCTCGCCGGGCCGTACGCGATGGACGCGATCTCCCCGCCGGACCGGGCCAGGTTCGACCGTCACCTGGCCCGGTGCGAGGACTGCGCGCGGGAGATCGCCAGCCTGCGCGAGGCCACCGCCCGGCTGGCCGCCGCCGCCGCTGTCAGCCCGCCGCCGGCGCTCAAGGCGCGGGTGATGGCGGCCGCCGCGGCGACGAGGCAGCGGCCGCCCGAGCCGGAGCCGGAACCGGCCCTCCGCACCTGGCCGCTTCGCACCTGGCCCCTGCGAACCCGGCCCGTCCGAACCCGGCCCGTCCGAACCCGGCCCGTCCGAACCCGGCAGGGCCGCCCCACCCCCAGCAGGCGGCTGGCCATGGCGGCGGGCGCGGTGGCCGCGGCCGCGGCCGTCGCCGCGGCGGTGGTGTTCGGGGTCAGCAACGGCGGCATGCAGGACCAGCTCAGCCAGGCCCAGGCCAGCAGCCAGCAGGTCGCCGCCGTGCTGACCGCGCGGGACGCCACCATGATGACCGGCGTGGTGCGCGGCGGCGGCACGGTCACGATCGTGATGTCCCACTCCATGCGCGAGCTGGTATTCACCGCCGCGGCCCTGCACGCGCTGCCCGCCTCCCGCGGTTACGAGCTCTGGCTGATCGGCCCGGCCGGTGACCGGGCCGTGATTATGCTCCCGCCCGCCCGTCACGGCATGACCGGCCCGGTCGTCGCCTCCGGGCTGCGTCCCGGCGACCACCTGGCCCTCACCGCCGAACCCGCCTCCGGCGCCGCCCACCCCGCCGGGCGCCCTACCACCCCGATGATGCTGGATGTCGTCCTCTGACAAACCGTCGTCCCCCTCGTCCGTCTGTCATCTCGTCCTTTAAGCCCTCGTCTGTTCGTGATGTCGTCCTTTAGCTCTCGTCTGTTCGTGATGTCGTCCTTCAAGCCCCTGTCCGTTCGTCGCTGAGATGATGGACAAAGGAGGCCGTCTCATGAGGTACATGCTGATCCATTGCGTCGACGAGTCCGCCTGGAGCGACCCCGCAACCCCGCGCCCGGCCGGGCTGCCCGCGTACGCCGACTGGTTCCGCGAGATGGAAGGCCGCGGTGTGCTGCTGCACGGCCACCGGCTGAGCGACGTCAGCGACGCCACCTCCGTGCGGATCCGCGATCGGGAACTGCTGGTCAGCGACGGGCCTTTCGCCGAGACCAAGGAGCAGGTCGGCGGATACGACGTGATCGACTGCTCCGACCTGGACGAGGCCATCGAGATCGCGTCCAAGCACCCGAGCGCCTGGTACGGGACCATTGAGGTCCGCCCGATCGCCGGGGAACATTGCGAGGACTTCGGCTGAGGTGACCCGCCCGGCAACGTCCCGTCGCCGGCCTGGCCGGGCGTGGCTACCGCCGGTTCCGTAGCGAGCGCCTGTACCCGCCCCGGTTGTTACGCATGTACTGTGCTATGTCGTGAGGGACGGGGGTGACCAGGTTTGGGCCAGCTGAAGAGCACGCTCTACGCCCGCATGGAAGAGGTGAGCTTCCGCGCCGGCGCCGTCGTGGCCGGCGGCGTCCTGACCGCGGTCGGCGTGGCGATCACGCTCGCGGTTGTGCTGGGCGGCCACAGCGACGCCGTGGCCAGCGCGTCGGCCTCACGCGCCGCGGTTCCCTCGGCGGCCTCCCCGGTCCTGGCGCCCGTATCCTCCTCGCCGCCAGCCACCCCGCGGCCCAACCGCACGGCGACCCGCCCGACCTACCAGCCGCCATCGGCGACCCGGGCGTCCGCGACCCTGCATGCTGCGGCGACTCCGACTCTGGGCCGCACCTTCACCTCGCGTCGCCTGGACCGGCGCGCCCCGCGACCCGCGGTGTGGCCCGGATGGCGGAGCTGGCACAGGTCACCGCCCTGGCCGTGGAGCCTGTACCGCCGCCACCACCGCCGCCGCTGACCACCGGGCCGGACAGCACGAGTAAGAAACAGGCGAGGGCCGCGCTGGCTCTGGCCCGCCAAACGCCTGCCGGACGCACTGGAACCGGGTCTTCACTGCGTCAGAACGCGATGGATTCGGGGTTTCATGACGTTCCAACTGGCCCGGCGCACCCGGACCATGATGCTGATGGTGTCGGCGTGACCTGAGTCCGGTTTTCGGTAACCTGCCGCCCGGCGGGCCCGCCCGGCGGGCCGCATCAGCCCCGTCAGTCCCGCGGGAACCGGCCAGGACCGCAAGGTGGACTATTGGGTGCCGCGACACGAACGCGGCATCCACGCCTTACTATCTGGTACCAGCGATGCCATCGTGGCTGATGTGCTTAATGCGCCCGCGCGCCCGACACAATCGCGCCGCAGAGCCGACCCGTATTGCGCCAAGCAGGATGAATACACCATTAGCCAGCCCAAGCCAAATCCGCTCAGGCACTTGCGGCAGCGTCCGTTATACGCAAGCAGGAAAAGGCCGCGCATTGAGAATTCGCCTACAACAGGAATGGCATCACGGTCCGGAGGCTTAACCGTAATAACCCGGCCACGCACGGCATGCCTGCGCGCTCTACTGGTCCACGCCGGTCAACGGCCGGGACGGCCTCTGCCAGTTTCGCGGCACATTCCGGTCGGCGCCGCCCGGTTAACACACGCCACGCATACACTAGCCACACGAGGCCGCCTGGCGGCTCATCGTGCCGGGGCCATCTAGCGTCGCCTGGCCGCGGCGGACTTACCTCGGGGAGACGCCCGAGCGCCGGGCATTGTGAGCGCTAACGGTTTAGGGACGGGCTGACCGTGAAACGGGACGAGCGATCCGACCCGGCCAGTTCTGTGCAGGACGCAGGTCAGGTCGCGGGTCAGGTCGCGGATATTCCGGTGGCCGCGGGCAGCGTGCGCTGGGAGCGACCTACCGCGCGGAGCTTCTGGAACGCGCTGGCCGACCCCGAGCGGGAGGCGCTGGCGGCCGCCGGGGTGGAGGAGTTCTTCCGGGCCGGGGCGGTGCTGTGCCGGACGGGCGAAGACACCTCCCAGGTGACGATCATCGACTCGGGCTGGGTCAAAGTCAGCGTCACGGACGCCAATGGCGGAGAGAAGATCCTCGCCGTCCGGGGCCAGGGGGACGTGGTGGGGGAGCGGGCCGCGCTCACTACCCAGGTCCGTTCGGCCACCGTGACCGCGCTGGACGAGGTCTCGGCGATGGTCGTTCCGGCCGAACGGTTCGCGGAGTTCCTGCGCGGCCACCCGCGCGCCGCCGAGGTGCTGGAACGCCAGGTGACCGAGCGCCGGGAGGAAGACCGGGCGCGGTTGTTCTCGGCCGAACGGGCCGGCGCGGAGCGGCGGCTGGCCTGGCTGCTGCTCGACCTGGCTCAGCGCCGGGGCGGCTACCAGCACACCTCCGCCGCGATGTTCACCTTGCCCATGTCGCAGCAGGAACTCGCCGACTGGGCCGGGACGAGCGCGGACGCGGTCGGCCGGTTCCTGCGGTCCTGGCGGGACCGCGGGATCATCGCCCGCGGTGAGCGGTCCCGCCGCTTGACCGTCATCGACCTGGACGGCCTGGCCGCGCTGTGCGACGTCGCGCCGCCGGAAGCCCGCGCCGCCCGGCCGCCGAACGGGTCGCACCCGGCCGCGGCCGAGGCGGCACGCTGGCAGCAGGACTGGCACGAGCCGCTGAACTGCTCGATCGTGTTCACCGACGTGGCGGGGTTCTCCGATCCGGTGCGCAACGACGGTGACCGTGACGTGGTGCGCACGGCGATGTACGAGATCCTGCGGTCCTGTTTCGACGCGGCGGGTGTCCCGTGGGCGGGCTGCTACCGCGAGGACCGCGGCGACGGCGCCGTCATCGTGGTGCCGCCGACGATCTCCACCCAGCGCCTGGTCGACCCGCTGCTGGCCGAGCTGGCCGGCCGGCTGCGCCAGCACAACCGCAGGGCCAGTGAGGTGGTGCGGATCCAGCTGCGGGTCGCGTTGCACGTCGGGCCGGTCGGGCGGGACGCCGAGGGGCTTACCGGGCAGGCCGTGATCGCCGCCGCGCGCATCGTCGACGCCCCGGCGATAAAGGCCAGGCTGGCCGCTGAGCAAGCGGACCTGATCTTCGCCGCGTCGGACTACGTCTACGACCAGGTGGTGCGGAACTGCGGCGGTCAGGTGGATCCGGTCGCCTTCGAGCACCTGCAGTGCCAGGTCAAGGAGACGCACGTGTCGGCCTGGGCGCACCTGGCCGGACGCGTGGCCCCGCCGCGCGACCTGGGCTTGGCCCCCCCGCCCGCGCCGGCCGCCGCCCCGGGCCCGCTGCCGGTAGCGGCCCCGCTGGGCAACCTGCCGCGCGAGGTGCGCGGTCGCCAGGGGCTGATCGCGGAGCTGCGCCGGGCGCTGCGACCCTACCCGCGGCGGGCCAGCCGCGCCTTCGTGATCGCGGGCATGGGCGGCCTGGGCAAATCCACGGTCGCGCTGGCCGCGGCCCGGATGGTCAGGGAGCGCGGCTACCGCGTCTGGTGGGTCCGGGCCGCGGACTCGGCCCTGCTGACCAGCGGGATGCTCGAGGTGCTGCGTGAGCTCGGCGCGCCGGAATCGGTGACCGCACCGGTGCGGGAGGGCGCGCGGACCGCGCCGGAACGAACCTGGGAGTTCCTGAACCGCGACCACGGAGCGGGCCGCCGGTGGCTGCTGGTGTTCGACGGCGCGGACAACCCCGCGGTGCTGGCGGGGGCCGACGCCGACACGCCAGCCGACGGCACCGGGTGGCTGCGGGCCGACCCAGCCGGGATGGTGATCGTCACCACCCGGGTCAGGGATCCGCAGGTCTGGGGCACCCGCGTCACGCTGCGCGAGCTCAAGCCGCTGGATGACGAGGCCGGCGCCGAGGTGCTGCGGGACCTGGCCCCCGAGGTGGCCGATCCTGGCGGCCACGAGGCGCGCGAGCTGTCCCGCCGGCTGGGCGGGCTGCCGCTGGCGCTGCACCTGGCCGGGGCCTACCTAGGGTCGCCGTTCGCCCGCTGGTCCAGCTTCGCCGGCTACCGGCAGGCGCTGGACGGCGTCGAGCTGCCCACGGCGCTGACGGACATCGAGGAGCAGGGCGCGGACATCCACTCCACGGTGCAGCGCACCTGGGACCTGTCGCTGGACGCGCTCGCGGCCGAGGGCCGCCCGCAGGCCCGCCCGCTGCTGCTGGTGCTGTCCTGCTTCGCGCCGGCCACCCCGATCCCGGCCTGGTTGCTGCAGCTGCCGCCGCTCGCCGACCTGCTCGCCGGGCCGGGTCATGCCGGTCAGGACAATGGTGCCGAACGGCGCGGGCTCCGCGCCGGCCTGCAGGGCCTCTCGCGCACCGGGCTGATCGACATCTCGGCCACCGGCAGCCCGGCCGGCGTGCACGCCGTCACCGTGCACCCGGTCGTCGCCGACGCGAACCGCATCCGGCTCGCGGCCAGTGCCGACGCCGAGCGGAGGGCCGTGCAGGAGACCGTGGTGGCGCTGTTCGAGGCGGCCACGGCCGGGCTCGACCCGGTCCGGCCGGCGGACTGGCTGGCCTGGCGGCGGCTGCGGGCGCACATGAACGCCGCCATCGACCTGCTCGCCGACGACCTGGACCCC
>Ga0210397_10001308_pt1 | contig 15941 bp, 11 predicted proteins | sample IncBWH2OmetaG_FD_160126 | JGI IMG/M metagenome (GOLD analysis project Ga0210397, IMG submission 160126) | Forest soil microbial communities from Barre Woods Harvard Forest LTER site, Petersham, Massachusetts, United States - Inc-BW-H-2-O ...
CTTCACCAGCACCGCTACGGCTAACGCGGGTTGCGCCGTTCTCGGGGCTTCCTCGTCGCAGTGTGCCGGCTCGTTGGATGCGGTCTCGCTGGTGGTCGATTGGCGCTTCGCCAAGCACATGGACATGTACGCGGGCGTGATGTGGTCGCAGGTGCAGGGAGGCCTAGCCAACGGCTTCCTCCTGGCCAATGGCAGCAACAGTGGTGTGAACAACAACACGGCGAGCGGCGGCAACAAGGCCTCTTCCTACGATCCCGGCATCGGCATCCGCTACCAGTTCTAATCTAGAGAGCACAGCATGATGGGACAGAGACATCCGATAGCCACGTTTCCCCCAACGTGGAATCGCGATGTCTCTGTCCCTTTAATCGTCAGCTCGGTTCCGTCTCATGAAAAAACTATGACGCTCCGATCACGAGGATTCACGGAATCGCGATCTTGTCGTGAGAATGATTCACAAGAACGAGAGTCATGAGTTACTCAAAATCACATGACAGACATCATATACTAACCGAGTCTCACTTGCTCGTCATTTTGGTCGGCTTGCGATATCGCTGTGGCGAGCAGGACACAGCATTTCTTATTCCCCTGATGCACAACGCTGCCCAAGGAGTTTTCGTTCGAAGCTCCGTGGATCAAGCAGCGCGCGGCGAATGGTTGGAGCCGCGGCTAATTTGGGGGATATACGTGAAGAGGACTTTCATCTCAGCAGCAGCCATTCTGGCCTTCACTGCAGCGGCTCACGCCGACGACCTTTCGGACATCCAGGCGCAGACCAAGCAACTCACCAAGCGTCTCGCCGATCTTGAAAAGAAGCAGAAGGCTCTCGAGAGCGAGAAGTCGGCTGTTCCCACCATCAATCCGGTGGATGCGATGGCTGCCGACCTGCCCTACAAGGCGGCGGTCAAGGCCAAGCCGCCCGAGAACGACGACATCTGCATCAAGGGCATTTGCGTTTACGGCAATTTCGATATGGGCGTGACGTACCAGAACCACGGTGCGCCACTCAGCGCGCTTGCCGGCGCTCCGCTCGACTATCTGGTTTCGAAGAACTCGGCCGGTTCCTACTTCGGCGCCAGTGCCAACAACATGAGCAACTCGTTCATTGGTTTGCGCGGCAAGCAGGAGATCGCGGACAACCTTTATGCAGTATTCAACTTGCAAACGTTGTTCAACACGGAGAACGGCCTGAACTCCAACGGTCCCGGCTCGGTGGCTCAGAACAACGGCCTGACTGGCAACCTTTTCGCGCAGAACTCCTTCGGCGACTCCTCGAAGGCCGGCCAGATGTTCAATAACGCCGCCTACTTCGGCATCAGCTCGCCGACCTATGGCACGTTCACCATGGGCCGCCAGTCAGCGCTGACCTCCGACCTCATCGTCAACTACGATTCGCTGTCGGGCGCGAACGCGTTTTCGCTGATCACCTTCCAGGGCGCGAACGGCGGCGGCGGCGACACCGAGAATCGCATCCTCGACAACTCGTATGAGTACCGCGTGAACGTCGGCCCGGTTCGGTTGGCTGGTGAAATCCAGGCCAGAAACGGCGGCAACAGCGCTCCCGGCAACGCCTTTGAAGGCGATATCGGGTTCGACTACATGGGCTTCTCGATCGATTTCGTCGGAGCCAAGGTCTATGACGCCGTGTCTGCTCAGGTGATGTCGCCCGGCAATCTTGCCTTGTCTGCCGCGACGGTGAGTCAGGGTTTGGGCCAGATCGGCGCTGTCGTTTCCGACAACACTGTGTTTTCGGTCGGTGCCAAGTACATCATCGGACCCTGGAAACTATTCGGTGGCTATGAGCGCATCGACTACGCCAATCCGAACAATCCGCTGAACCCCGGCGCATTCACCACCGGCGGCTTCATCCTCGGCGCCGGTTCTGCGATCAACAACGCCAATTTCCCCAACGACAAGATCCTGCAAACGGCGTGGGTCGGCGCGAAGTATTCTATCACTCCGGCGTTCGACATCATCGGCGCGTATTACCACGAGTGGCAGAACAGCTTCGGCACCGGCGCGGTCGCTGGCTGTACCGACGCGCGGTCTTCGCAGTGCTCTGGCTCGATCGACGCTGTTTCGCTGGTGGTCGATTGGCGCTTTGCCCGGCACATGGACATGTACGCCGGCGTGATGTGGTCGCAGGCGCAGAACGGCTTGGCGAGCGGCTTCCTGCTGGCGAACGGCACGGCCGCCGGCACGACACTTCCCGCCGGCCAGGGCGGCAACAAGGCCTCTTCGTACGATCCCTCCATCGGTCTTCGCTACCAGTTCTGATGGAGGCGTAACAACAACAATGGGCAGAAACATCTGAGTGCGATCGAAGCTTCCGGTGCCTCTGCCCCTCTAATCCAGCTGCCGGCTCACGAATTTGGATGATCCGGCATCTGGCTAGAGAGCGGAATAAAGGGGGTGGGCCCCAAGAATCGGCGCCCGCCAGCCCCTACCAAAGACCAGAAGGAGACAACTGATAGTTGAGTTAGCGATACGAGCCTTACCGTAGATATAAAACCAACTGTGTCGTAGCGGCAACAGGGTCAACTCGTTTGAGGGCGTCCCCCCTCAAAAGTTGGCTTCGTGGCCGACTGTGGCGCGTTGGTTACAGTATTTCTGTGCCCCCTGACGCAGAGTGCCTGCCTAAGGAGTCCTCATTCGAGGCTCTGTAACCAGGCAGTTCGCGGCACATGGTTGTAGCCGCGCCTTTTTTGGGGGACCTTCGTGAAAAGGACTTTTATCGCAGCAACGGCCATCTTGGCCTTTACGGCGGCCGGCCACGCCGATGAGCTTTCGGATATCCAGGCTCAAGCCAAGCAAATGAGAGAGCAGAATGCGGCGATGGCCAAGCGTCTCGCCGACATTGAAAAGCGTCAGAAGACGCTTGAAGCACAGAAATCGGCCGTGCCGACCATCAATCCGGTCGACGCGATGGCTGCCGACCTGCCCTACAAGGCAGTAGTCAAGGCCAAGCCGCCGGAAAACGACGACATCTGCATCAAGGGCATTTGCGTCTATGGCGACTTCGACATGGGCGCGATGTACCAGAACCACGGTACCGGCTTCGCCGCGATGGCAGGCGGTCCGCTGGACTATCTGATCTCGAAGAACTCGAACGGTTCGTATTTCGGCGTTGCCGCGAACATGATCAGCACCTCGTTCATCGGTTTGCGCGGCAAGCAGGAGATCGCGGATAACCTCTATGCCGTGTTCAACTTGCAGACCCTGTTCAACCCGGCTTCCGGCCAGAACGCTAACGGCCCCGGCTCGGTGTCACTGAACGGTGGCCTGTCCACGAACATCCAAGGTCAGAACGCCTTCGGCGACTCTTCGAAGGGTGGCCAGATGTTCAACAACGCCGCTTACTTCGGTATCAGTTCGCCGACTTACGGCACCTTCACCATGGGCCGTCAGTCTGCTCTGACTTCGGACCTCATCGTCAACTACGATCCGCTCTCCGGTTCGAACGCCTGGTCGGTCATCACCTATCAGGGTGCGAACGGCGGCGGCGGCAACACCGAAAACCGCATTCTCGATAACTCGTATGAGTATCGCGTGAATATCGGTCCGGTGCGGTTGGCTGGTGAAATCCAGGCACGGTCGGGCGGCCAATTGGGCAGCAGCACCGGCAACGCCTACGAAGGCAATATCGGCGTCGACTACATGGGCTTCTCGATCGACTTCGTCGGCGGCAAGATCTTTGACTCGGTCGGCATCGGCTCCTCGGCTCTGGCCGCGTCGCTTGTCAGCAATTGCGTGAACAACTTCGGCCCGGGTATGGGCTGCGTCCCGGCCACGGTCTCCGACAACACGGTCTTCAGTGTCGGCGCCCGTTACACCATCGGACCCTGGAAGCTGTTCGGTGGCTATGAGCACATCAACTACTCCAACCCGAACAACCCGCTCAACCCAGGCTCCATCGTCCAGGGCACCTACATCGCCCCGCTGCCGAACAACAACGGCTTCGTCACCGACAAGATCCTGCAGACGGCGTGGTTTGGTGTTCGCTACGCGATCACCCCGGCTCTCGACATCACCGGTGCGTACTACCACGAGTGGCAGAATAGCTTTAACAACGGCAACGGCACCAACCCGACGGCTTCGTGTACTTCGGCTGTCTCTGCCGGCTGCTCTGGTACGCTGGATGCAGTCTCGGCCGTCATCGACTGGCGCTTCGCCAAGCACGTTGACGTGTTTGCTGGCGTGATGTGGTCGCAGGTGCAGAACGGCCTGGCTTCGGGCTTCCTGCTGGCGAACGGCAACAACAACGGCACGATCAACCCGAACGGCAGCAACAAAGCCTCGTCGTTCGATCCGGGCGTTGGTCTGCGCTACCAGTTCTAAGCTGAACGCGTAGCCCCGATCTTCGGGTAAACAATCCAGGGGGAAGCGGAATTTCCGCTTCCCCCTTTTCTTTGTGCGGCTTTCCAAATCATCCTCACAGCCTCCTGGTAACCATACGGCCGCTGTCGGGAATAAAGCCCGAAAAGGCCGAGTCTTCTCCCCGTACGGCGCAATCCTGCGCCATCCGGAGCCGCCTGGCTCCTTAGGGAGAATATGACATGGCTAAAACGGGCCCTGACGATCAGGACAAGGGATTAGGCCGCCGCGAAGTGCTGGAATGCATGGTCTGGGCGGGAACTGGCGTCCTTTGGACCATCACCGGCGGTGTTCCTCACTCGGTCGGATTGATCGGGGAAGCGGCAGCCGCCGAGCCGGCGACCGGCTTTACCTTCCTGCAAATGAGCGACAGCCACATTGGCTTCGACAAGGCTGCCAACCCGGATGCCTTGGGCACGCTTCGTGAAGCAGTCGCCAAGGTCAAGGCGATGCCGACCAAGCCGGCCTTCATCATCCACACCGGCGACATCACCCACCTCTCCAAGCCCGCCGAGTTCGACAATGCCGATAAGGTATTCAGCGAAACCGGCCTGCAGATGCATTGGGTTCCCGGTGAGCACGACATCATCGATGAAGACCGCGGCAAGGCCTATCTCGATCGCTACGGCAAGGGCTCGAAGGGCGCCGGCTGGTATTCCTACGATGACCACGGGGTCCACTTCATCGGCCTCGTCAACGTCGTTGACCTGAAGGGTGGCGGCCTTGGCAACCTTGGCGCTGAGCAACTCGCCTGGCTCGAGGCTGATCTGAAAGGCAAGTCGAACAGCACGCCGATCGTGGTCTTCTCCCATATCCCGCTCTACGTTCTCTACAAGGAATGGGGCTGGGGCACCGAAGATGGTCAGCGCGCGCTCGACATGCTCAAGCGCTTTGGCTCGGTCACCGTTCTCAATGGCCACATCCATCAGCTCGCGCAGAAGGTTGAAGGCAACATGACCTTCCACACCGCGCTGTCGACGGCATTCCCGCAGCCGGTGCCGGGCACAGCGCCGTCGCCGGGGCCGATGCTCGTTCCTGCCGATCAGCTTCGCAGCAAGCTTGGACTGTCGACGGTCACGGTCGCTCAGGGCAACAAACCACTCGCCTTCGTTGACAACACGCTGGCCGGCTAGTCGAGGATTCCATGCAAACTTTGATGAGCCACCTGCGCCCGATTACGGCGCGATTGTCTCCCGGTCGCGCCGTCGTCGCTGCGATGCTTATCGGTCCGGTCGTCGGCGCGTTGCTGGCGTTCGGAGCGGTCGCGGCGCAGGAGGCTAATGTCGTAACGATCGACAACTTCACCTTCGCTCCACCGGAACTGACGGTAGCAGTCGGAACCACGGTGAAATGGGTCAATCACGACGACATCCCGCATAATATCATCAACAAGGACAAGGTCTTTCGGTCAAAGGCACTCGACACTGACGACTCGTATTCCTTTACGTTCGCCTCTGCCGGTACCTTCGATTATTTCTGCGGACTGCATCCGCATATGCAGGGAAAGATCATCGTCAAGTAACCTTGCCGCGAGCTCTGGTTAGTCAGACATGACGACAACTCCATCGGTACACCGGACGGCTTTCCGGTGTACCGAACTTGAAAATGACATGCTAAAAGACCGGCTGGAAGGCTCAGATCGAGTGTCTGGCCAGCAGTAACCGTCGGTCTCCGTTGTGCAGAATAAGGATGATAGAAACGACTTTGACGAGATCTTCCTGCCCTATATGTCCGAGGCCTACCGCCTCGCGCATTGGCTTTCCGGCAATGCATCGGATGCGGAAGATATCGTGCAGGAAGCCGCGATACGGGCGTTTCGGGGCATCAAGGGTTTCGGAGCCGTCAATGCCCGGGCGTGGTCCCTGACCATCGTTCGTAACACGGCTCTCAGCTGGTTGACCAAGAACAGGCCGAGAAAAGTTTCCTATATCAATGACCTCAATCCGGCGGAGCAACAGGAAATCGAATACGAAGGGCTTCACGGCGCGAAAGTAGAAACACCGGAAGATGTCGTCCTGTTCAAGGCAGATGCGACGGCGATTCAGAAAGCACTGGAACAGTTGCCGACGCAGTTTCGTGAAGTGATTGTTTTGCGGGAAATCAATCAGATGAATTATCGCGATATTGCCGAGATCACCAATGTGCCGATCGGCACTGTCATGTCCCGTCTGTCGCGAGGAAGGCAGCTCCTGATAGAGCTTCTCGGAGATCGAAAGTAATTATGGCTGTGTCTTTACGAGACAACGACGAATTGCTGTTGACCGCCTATTGCGACGGCGAGCTTGACGCCGCCGCCGCGGGTGAGTTCGAGCGCCGGCTCGCGGCGGATGCACTGCTGAAAGCGCGCTATACGCGGCTGATGTCGCTGCGGCAGGCCGTTCGTGCGCTCCCACAAGTCGACATGCCTTCGGATTTACAGGCGCGGATTCAGGCCAGGCTGAATGCGGAGCAAACGAATGTGGAGACGGAGCGCTCGAATGTAGAGCGGCCGGGCAAGGTCAGCAACGTCACGGTTCTGCGCCGTCGAAGCTGGTCGTTCCAGGCGCTCGCGGCGTCCGCCGTGTTCGGTGCCGTGATCTCGGGTTCGGTGCTGAAGACGATCGATCGTTTTGGACAAGAAGATACCGTCGCAAGCGAAGTCGTTGCTGGCCATATCCGGGGTCTGCTGGCGCCGCAGCCGTTCGATATCGCCTCCTCCGATCGTCACACGGTCAAGCCGTGGTTTACCTCGCGGCTGCCGGAATCGCCGCAGGTGCCGGACCTTGCGGCACAGGGCTTTACGCTGCTGGGCGGCCGGGTCGATGTCATCAACAATCGTCCGGTGGCGACCATCGTCTACAAGCATGCGGCACACACCGTCAGCCTCACGACGCTACGGCCCGGCCAAACCGTTCCTGAGCAAACGATCGCCGGGTATAATGTTCGAAGCTGGAGCGACGGGAATTTCACCTATGTTGCCGTGGGTGATTTGCCGAGCGCCGATCTGGCGGTGTTTGAGCGCGAGTTTACCGCGGCAGCGCCGGCTGGCGAAATAAAGCAGTAAAAATAGCCGGCCGATATCCGTCTTCCTGTCCGGATGGCCGCAAAACGTTCTGTTTTGCAGCCTGGATGCCGTGTTCGGGCGCCCGAAAGCAGGGTTCGAATTTGGACGCCATCCGGCAAGTTGTGCTAGCAATGCGTCCCAAAGCAATAAGAGCTTGGGACGGATGTCAAAGTCAGGAATTATCGCGGGCGTCGCCATAGCGGCGCTGATGGGCGGGGCGATCGCGGCCTTTGCGGTGGTCTGGCGTCCGGCGATCGAGGGAATCGAGCCTCCCGCACCGCAATCATTCGAACCGGCGCTCGTCAAACGTGGCCGCGATCTGGCGGCGATCGGCAATTGCAGCGATTGCCATACAGCACCGGGCGGCAAGACCTTTGCCGGCGGCGTGTCGGTGCCGACGCCGTTTGGCACGATTTACTCGTCGAATATCACGCCCGATCCGGAAACCGGTATTGGCCGTTGGCCGGAAGCCGCTTTTCGCCGCGCCATGCGCTCAGGTGTCGACCGTGCCGGGCAGCATCTCTATCCGACCTTTCCTTACGACCATTTCACCAACGTGAACGATGAGGATGACCGCGCGCTTTATGCCTTCCTGATGACGCGGCCCGCGGTCCGCGCTCCCACACCCGCCAACGACCTCGCGTTTCCGTTCAATCAGCGCTTCGCCGTTGCGGGCTGGAAGCTGCTTTTCCTGAAAGGCGGGACCTACAAGGCCGACAGCACGCAGAGTGCGGAGTGGAACAGAGGCGCTTATCTGGTCGACGGTCTAGCCCATTGCGGCGCGTGCCATACCCCGCGCAATGCGCTCGGCGCGGAGAAGGCGAGCGCGTCATTTTCCGGTGGCGACGTCGACAACTGGCACGCTTACGCGATCAATACGCAATCGCGTTCGCCGCTGCCCTGGACCACTGATGCGCTGTTTCATTATTTGCGCCAGGGTTGGGATTCCGATCACGGAGTTGCTCGCGGGCCGATGGCGGAAGTGACCGCCAATCTCTCGTCGGTGCCGGAGAATGACGTTCGTGCGATCGCTCTCTACATGGGAAGCGTATTCGGGCCTCCGACTCAGGATCACCTCGATCAGGCCAAGGCCACACGTGTCGACATCGAGTCGCCTCAAGCTCGGCCGATCTCGACCGATGTTCCCGGCGCTTCGATCTATCAGGCCGCCTGCGCAACCTGCCACGAAACCAGCCGGCCATTGCCCTATAGCGGAATTAACCTTCGCCTCTCTACGGCCCTCAGCGCGCCTGATCCGCGCAACGCCGCCAACGTCATTCTCTCGGGCATTCGCCCCGTAGACGGGGAACGTAGCCCGATCATGCCGGGTTTTGCCAACAGCATGACGGATGATCAGATTGTTGCTTTGCTGAATTATCTCCGCGGCCGCTTCAGCGCCCAGCCGGCCTGGAGCGGTGTCGAACAGATCATCCGGGATGCAAGGCGTAGCGAAACCGTATCTCTCCAGACTTCACCGGGTCCTGACAGCACCGCCGACGGTTCCATGCAGCGAGACAAACCATGACGACATTGAAGGTCAACGGTCACGATCACGAGATCGACGCCGATCCCGATACGCCGCTGCTCTATGTGCTGCGCGACGAACTCAAGCTCAATGCCGCCAAATTCGGCTGCGGTCTCGGCCAATGCGGTGCCTGCACGGTGATCGTCGACGGAAAGGCCGTGCTGTCCTGCGTCACGCCACTGCTTCTGCTTGGGAATAAGGAAGTGACGACGCTGGAAGGTCTGGGCACGGTCGAAAAGCCCGCGCCGATTCAGCGCGCCTTCATGGAAGAGCAGGCTGCGCAATGCGGCTACTGCATCGCCGGAATGATGATGCGGGCACAGGCATTGTTGCAGCGGAATCCCAAGCCGACCGACGCACAGATTCGCAGCGAGCTGCAAACCAATCTTTGTCGTTGTGGGACCCACATGCGTATTCTTCGCGCCGTGCATCGCGCCGCCCATCTGATGGATACCGCTGAATTGACGACAAATGGTCCAGGGAGCGCGCAATGAACGGCCCCGTGAATCTCGATCGCCGTCAGGTACTGGCCGGTGGCGGCGCCCTGGTCGTCAGCTTCTCGCTATCAGATGCGTTCGCGCAGGAGCATGCCGCAGCGGGCACTCCAAAGCCGCCGGGCAGCCTTGCAACCTCTCCTTACCTCGATGCGTGGATTCGCATCGACGCGGATGGCATCACGGCTTTCACCGGCAAGGTCGAACTCGGCCAGGGCTTCAAGACCGCGTTCCAGCAAATCGCCGCAGAAGAACTCGATGTTTCCTTCGAGGCGATCAAGGTCGTAACCGCGGATACCGGCCGCACCGCCAACGAAGGCTACACCGCCGGCAGCCACTCGATGCAGGATAGCGGCACGGCGATCCTGAACGCAGCCGCACAGGTGCGGGCGCTTCTGATCGCGGAGGCCGCGCGCCGGCTCGATCTGCCCGCCGAAAATCTCCGCACCGAAAACGGTTCGGTGGTCGCACCCGATGGCCGACGTTTTGGTTACGGCGATCTCGTCGCGGGCGACCTGCTGCACGTGCAGGCTGAGGTCAAATCGAATCTGAAGGACCCCGCGACCTACAAGGTGATGGGACAGCCGGTACCGCGGGTCGATATTCCGGCCAAGGTCACCGGCGGCGCCGCTTACGTGCAGGACATGCGATTGCCGGGAATGGTTCACGCCCGTCTTGTCCGTCCGCCGAGCTATGGCGCCCAGTTGACGGAATGCGATACGTCGTCGATCGAAAAACTTCCGGGCGTCGTCAAGGTCGTTCGCAACGGCAATTTTCTGGCCGTGATAGCGAAAAAGGAATTCCAGGCGATCAAGGCGATGCGGGCACTCTCGGCCGCCGCAAAATGGAGCGAAAAGCCGGCGCTGCCAAACCAGAATGATCTGCCGCGCGTCATCACCGGATTGCCATCGCAAGATTCAGTTATCTTCGAAGTCAGTAATCCGGCAGTTTCAGGTCAACGGACCCTGGAAGCCACCTATACCAGACCTTATCAATCGCACGGCTCGATCGGCCCATCCTGTGCGGTGGCGCAACTCAACAACGACGTCATGACGGTCTGGACGCACACGCAAGGCGTTTACCCCGACCGTCAGGGCGTCGCCGAAATGCTACGTGTGCCGCCGGCGAAAGTTCGCCTGATTCACGTCGAAGGCTCCGGCTGCTACGGCCACAACGGCGCCGATGACGCCGCCGCCGACGCTGCCTTGATCGCGCGGGAGTTGCCCGGTGTCCCCGTGCGCGTGCAATGGATGCGCGAGCAGGAACATGGCTGGGAGCCCTATGGCCCGGCGATGGTCACCAAACTGAAAGCATCGCTCGACGACAGCGGCGCGATCGCGTCATGGCATTTTGAAGTCTGGAGCAACACACATTCGATGCGGCCGGGCGGCGGCGGCTGCATGCTGGCGGCCCAGCACATGGCCAATCCGCTTCCCATACCGGAGCCGAAGCCGCTGCCATTGCCGGAAGGCGGCGGTGACCGCAACGCGATTCCGATCTACAAATTTCCCAATGCTCATGTGGTGCATCATTTCATCCCGTCGATGCCGGTCAGGATTTCGGCGATGCGGGCGCTCGGCGCCTATCACAACGTGTTCTCGATCGAGAGTTTCATGACCGAGCTCGCCGAATTGGCCGGCGCCGATCCGGTCGAATTTCGCCTGAAGCATCTCGACGATCCGCGTGCGCGCGATGTCGTCGAGAAAGCGGCCAAGGAGTTTGGCTGGCAGAAAGGACAAAAGGCGCCGCCAGACCGTGGCTATGGCTTCGCTTTTGCGCGCTACAAGAATCTCGCCGCCTACTGTGCCGTCGCGACCGAAGTGGAAATCAACCGGGAGACCGGGCGTCCACGTCTGGTGCGCGCGGTGGCAGCCGTCGACAGCGGACAGGTCGTCAATCCTGATGGGATCATCAACCAGGTCGAGGGCGCGATCCTGCAGTCCATGAGCTGGACGCTCTATGAAGCCGTCACCTTCGACGATACCAGGATCACGAGCACCGATTGGCAGACCTATCCGATCCTGCGCTTCGACGCCGTCCCCGAAAAGGTCGACGTGCACATCATCAACCGTCCGGGTCAGCCGTTTTTGGGCAGTGGCGAAACCGGGCAGGGGCCGGCCGCGGCATCGGTCGCCAATGCGGTTGCCAACGCTGCGGGAAAACGCCTTCGCGATCTGCCGTTGACGCGGCGCAAGATCAAGGACGCGATCGACGCCTAGCGGTATGCCATCAGCATCTCATTGAAGCGGGAGACCTGTCGCCGCTTCAAGTTCTATGAGGGCTTGCTGGGCGTCACGTACCTTGATCGTGGTCATGCCCATCTCGCGTGCCGGCTTCAGGTTGACGCCGAGATCGTCGAGATAGATGCAGCGTTTGGGATCGACCGCGAGTGCGTCGACCATCATGCGATAGATTTGCGAGTCGGGCTTTCGTAGTCCGATCTTCGCTGACTCGATGATGTGATCGAACAGCGTCATCACCTCGGCAATATAGAGCGTCCGCCCGCCGGCGCTGCCGATCGCATGGGCTGGAAGGTTGTTGGTGATGCAGCCGGTCTTGAATTTGGACTTGATGCGCCGGAGCGCTTCGACCATTTCGGGTCGCAGATCGCCGGCAAGCAGCGGCAACACGTCCCGGCCCCGGACTTCGGCCCCCAAGGCCAGCGATTCCGCTGCGAATAGTCTGTCGAACGTTTCGATATCCACCTCGGCCCGTTCGAATTTCGCCCAGGCGTTCTCCAGATGGTTGGCGGCGTTGGTGTGGCGGATGATATCGGCAGGCAGGCCGCGCTCGGCCTCGAAACGAGCGAACGCCTCGAAGGGCGAGGACGTCAAGACGCCGCCAAAATCCCAGATCACCGCTTCAAACATGGCTTCCTCACCAATCACGCTAGCGGAAGCCGCTAACATGGCGGGCGGCGTCGCGCCAGTCCTTGCGAAGATGACCGAGGGAAGCGGGACGGCCGGATCTTATGTGTTTCGGCGTCCGGTGCTGGTTGCGATCGCGGCTGCCGCGGTGCGGTTTTCGACGCCGAGCTTGGCGTAGATCTGTTCGAGGTGCTTATCCACGGTCCGGGGGCTGAGGCCCAGGATTTGCGCGATATCGCGATTGGTCTTGCCCTTGCTCAGCCATGACAGGACTTCGCCTTCGCGCGTCGTCAGCCCGAGTTCGCTCGAGAACTCAACAGGCGTGTCAGCACTCGAATCCTTGGCCAGACGCAACAAGAATTCGTTGGGCCCGAGCTTTCCCATGTATTGCAGCTGAAGCTGCTCGTTTTCCGGAAAAGACGCGGTGTGGGATTTCGGTTTGGGCCTTCCCTTCTGCATCTGCGCGATCCATTGCAGCATCGGCTCAGGAAGTGCGAATTCCTCGCCAGCGCTGGATGCGAGATTTTCCGACAGCATCTTTTGCGCCTGCGGCGTCGCCCATACGATTTTGCCTTGGCCGTTGACCGCGAGCAGATAGCGGCCTGACGCGTCGAGCGCGGCGCGTGCGCTCTGCGTCATCCGCGCGTTGGCGAGGTGCACGCGAATGCGCGCCAGCATCTCCTCGATCACAATCGGCTTGGTGACATAGTCGACACCGCCGGCTTCTAATCCGCCGACGATGTGCTCGGTCTCGGCTAATCCCGTCATAAAGATGACCGGCACGTTGCTCAAGCCCGCGTCGCGCTTCAGCCGCCGGCAGGTTTCAAAACCGTCCATGCCGGGCATGATGGCGTCGAGCAGAACGATATCGGGCGTGATCTGTTCGACGATACGCAGCGCAGCGGCGCCGTCCATCGCCACCATGACCGTCATTCCCGCACCGTCAAGCGCGTCTGTCAGAAGGCGCAACGTCTCCGGAGAATCGTCGACGACCAGCGCAATGTCGCGTTTCTTGGATTCAGCGATCATGGCCCTGAAGCCCCTTCAGGGTTGCCATGTACCGGTCCAGATCGAATCGATCGACGAGGGACAGCATTTCCGACACGAAATCCCGATGTTCGGGATAATCGGTTCCGATCTCGTCGAGCTTGACCTGGATCGCGCGGATATAGCCAAGCTGGCCCAGGCTGATGAGTTCCTCGACATGATTTGCCGGCGGCCGCAAGCCGCTTCCGGGCTGCCATTTCACCGCCGTCACCTGCTCATCGTCATACTGCCACTCGAGCTTGAGAAGTTGGCGGATCAGTTCGAGCAGGCGCGGAATGTCGATCGGCTTCATCAGGTAGCCGTCATGGAAAGGCTGCGCCAGCGGCGTACCGTGCGCTTCCAGGGCGCTGGCCGAGACCATCAGGATGCGAGCCTGGTGATGGCCGTCCGCGCGAAGCGTTTCCGCGACCGTCCAGCCATCCATGCCCGCCATCGAGATATCCAGCAAGAACAGATCCGGACGGCAGTGCTGGGCGAGTGCAAGGCAGCCCGGGCCATCGGGTGCGGCGAGCAGGATGAAGCCAAGCGGCGTCAGCACCTCGCGCAGCAGATCGCGCTGTATCGGATCGTCGTCGGTGATCAGGATGGTCTTGCGTGCCCCGTGATAACCGGATGGCGTTGCGTTGACGGGAGCGATCTGTTTCGGATTGGCCACTTCCGACAGCAGCAGCTTGACGCGAAAGGTGCTGCCAGTACCAACCGTGCTCGTGACCCGAATATCGCCACCCATAACACCGGCGAGCAGCCGGCTGATGGTCAGGCCCAATCCAGTCCCGGTCTGCGGCTGCGAGACGCCGAGCGCGCCGCGTTCGAAGGGAGCAAAGATACGTTCGAGGTCGCCCGATTGGACGCCGGGGCCGGTATCGGTCACCTCGAACTCGGCGACGGGGCTGCGATAGTGAACCACCAGCTGCACGCTGCCGGATTGGGTGAATTTGATCGCGTTGGAAAGCAGGTTGATCAGAATCTGACGCAGCCGTTTTTCGTCGGCATAGACGACGGAGGGTAGCATCGGCGCGCGCCGGAAGACGAAGTCGATACCTTTGGCGGCGGCCTGAAGGCGGAACATGCCGACGAGCTGATCCAGAAACTCACCGATGCGGACTTCGTCGCGCGACAGATAAAGCCGGCCGGCCTCGATCTTCGAAATATCGAGGATGCCGTCGATCAGTCCCGACAAATGGTCGGCGCTGCGGCGCACGACGCGCACCTGGTCGCGTGGCTTGGTGCTGAGACTTGCGTCCTGCTCCAGGAGCTGTGCGTAGCCGGAGATCGCGTTCAGCGGCGAACGCAATTCGTGGCTCAGGCCGACGACGTAACGGCTCTTTGCCAGATTGGCGGACTCCGCAACTTCCTTGGCGCGCTGCAGTTCGGCGTCGGTGCGTTTATGGGCATCGATTTCCTGAATCAGGAGCGTGGTTTGCCGCCGCGTTTCCGCCTCCGCGGCGCGCCGGCTCTGCTGGGCCAGTACGAACAGCCAGGCGACGACGCCGATGATGATCGTGAGTGCGAAGAAGACTTTCCAAAGCACCTCGGACAGCAGGAGGTGATCGACATCAACGGACGTTGACGTCTGAAGGTAGATCAGGCCGAGCGTCAATGCCACGAGGCCTGCGGAGACCGCAAAGACGCCGAGATAGTGGCCAAGCTGGGAGTTGATCCGAGCGTAGATCGGTTGCGGGAGCAACTTGCCGAGTGTTTCGGACACCTGTGCCTGGACGCGCGCGTGCGGCTTGCAGAGATCATGACAGCGTGCGTCAAGCGAACAGCACAGCGAGCAGATCGGCCCGGCATAAGCGGGGCAGGACGCCATATCCTCCGGTTCGAACGTATGTTCGCAAATACAGCACTGGATCGCTTCGAGGTTCTGCCAGCTGCGTTTCGGTTTACGCGCGATGTAATACTTTCCGCCCGTCGCAAACGCGATCATCGGCGCGGTGACGAGCGCCACGAGCAGCGCAACGAACGGCGACAACGCCTTCGCCGTCGGCCCGAACAGGCCGTAGAAAGCGCTGATCGAAACCACGGTGGCGATGGTCATGGCGCCGACGCCGACCGGGTTCACGTCGTAAAGATGCGCGCGCTTGAATTCCATGTGCTGCGGGCGCAGGCCAAGCGGTTTGTTGATGACGAGATCGGAAACCAGCGCGCCAACCCAGGCGATCGCGACATTGGAATAAAGCGCCAGCGTCTGTTCCAGTGCCTTGTAGACGCCGATTTCCATCAGCAGCAATGCGACCAGGACATTGAACACCAGCCAGACCACGCGGCCCGGATGGCTATGGGTCAATCGCGAGAAGAAATTCGACCACGCGATCGAGCCGGCATAGGCGTTGGTGACGTTGATCTTGACCTGCGAGAGGATCACGAAGGTCCCGGTCAGAGCCAATGCTAGGCCAGGCTCCGACAGCACATAGCGAAACGCCTGAAGGTACATGTAGGCAGGTTCGGCAGCGTGCTCTGCGGTGACGCCGTGATTGAGCGCGAAGAAAGCCAGGAACGACCCCGCCAACAGCTTCAACGCACCGAGAATGATCCAGCCGGGTCCGGCGCTGAGCAACGCAATCCACCACGCCGTCTTCGATGTACGC
>Ga0210397_10001309_pt1 | contig 15936 bp, 12 predicted proteins | sample IncBWH2OmetaG_FD_160126 | JGI IMG/M metagenome (GOLD analysis project Ga0210397, IMG submission 160126) | Forest soil microbial communities from Barre Woods Harvard Forest LTER site, Petersham, Massachusetts, United States - Inc-BW-H-2-O ...
AAGGATGAACCTGTAAACGCAGTCGCTATAAATCCACAAGAACATCACCGCTAGCGCCAACACGACGCTTACCACTATCCACCCTGTATACGGCTGGATTTGCTCCCAACCCGGCACGCTGAAAAGATGCGCAGCCCCGGCCCAGTGATTGTCGCCGCCTTGGCCTCGGTTCGGGTTGAAGTTCGGGATGCTTCCTCCGCCGGTGCCTCCTCCTCCCGCTTCTCCCGTAATCAAAGCCACCACCGCCAGGCGCGCCCACAACCCAAAGCGAAACGGGTAGAAGAGCATCTGCTTTGTTCGGGCAAGAGCCAGCGAAATGGATTCCACTGCCGACCCGCGGTTCGCCACGCTGCACCTTCTTTGGAAATCTCTCTATTTCTATCTTCTCGCGGTTCCCGGCAATCAGTCCAGGCAGACAATCAACAAGGCTTCATTTCCTAGGCAGGCGTGGCAAGCGAACCCCTAGCCCCGCGTTATCCTCTTCTCGGAACTTCCAATTTCTCGGTTTTCTCCTGCGCGGCCATCACTCGCGCAATTTCCATCTCAATCGACTTGGAACTGACGGGCTTGGCAATATAACCATCCATCCCTGCTTGCCGGCATCTCTGCCGGTCTTCTTCGAACGCATTCGCCGTCATCGCCACGATGGCCACGTGTCTACCCGTTTTCTTCTCGCCGGCGCGTATCATTTCTGTCGCTTCCAATCCGTCCATGATTGGCATCTGCATGTCCATCGCCACCAAATCGAAATCCTCTTCGGCTAGGAGGCGCAGTGCAATTTGTCCGTTGCCCGCAATCGTTACCGTGTGCCCCATTTTCTCCAGCAGCCGCGAAGTCAATCGCTGATTCACTACGTTGTCTTCCGCAAGCAAGATCCGCAATCCCGCCCGCCCTTCTTCTGCCGGTGCTTCTGGCGCGGCCACCCGGGCTTCTTTCACTTCTCCGAAGCATTCTTGCAACGCCTCATAAACTGCCGAACGTCGGAACGGCTTGAGGATGGTTCGAGTTACGCTCGCCTGCTCGCATCGCTTCCTCTCCGCTGCGTCCAGTGGCCGCGAGTGGGCTAGAATCGCTGGAACATCAGGTGACGTGGTAGTCCGCAAAGCCGCCAGCAGCGCGAGTCCTCCAGGGCTGGGCATGTCCTTGTCGATCATGATCGCTGAGAACTTTTCTTCCGCGGTCTGAGCTCTCGTCAGGAGAACTAGCGCATCTTTCGCGCTCGCTGCCTCCACCGCTTTCATATTCCACCGCGGCAGCAAGCGGTCCAGCAGTTCCCGATTTACGGGATTATGGCCGACCACAAGTACCCGCCGGACTGGCTGTATCTTCGCCTGCGCTCTTCCATCTGTTGGCACTCTGAGCTTGTCCTTTGCCGCATCGCAGAACACCTTCATCGTGAAATGGAATTCGCTGCCTCTTCCTTCTTCGCTTTCCACCCAGATGCGCCCGCCCATCAAGTCCACAAGCCGCTCGCAGATCGAAAGTCCCAGTCCCGTGCCCCCGTACCGCCGCGAGGTGGACATATCCGCCTGTGCGAACGCTTCAAAAATCTTTATTCGTTTCTCCTCCGCTATTCCGATACCCGTATCCGAGACCGTGAATTCCAGCATCAATCCACCCTCGGTGGTTCCTGCGTGCCTCCCATAAATGGCCACTTGTCCCGCGTTGGTGAATTTCAGCGCGTTCCCTACTAAATTGATGAACACCTGCCGCAGCCTTGTGCAATCGCCCCGCACCACCTTCGGAATATCTTTACCCACATTCCACACCAATTCGATGCCCTTTTGCTGCGCCTTCAGTGCCAGCGGCTCCAGTGCTTCCTCGATGCAGTCTTCCACCGACATGTCCGCGATTTCGAGGTCCAGTTTGCCCGCCTCAATCTTCGAAAGGTCCAGAATGTCGTTCAGCAGCGTCAGCAGCGATTCTCCCGAACTCTTCACCATGCTCAAATAATCCCGCTGCTCCGCGTCCAGGTTCGTTTCCAGCGCCAGCGTCGTCATCCCCAGTATCCCGTTCATCGGCGTTCGAATCTCGTGGCTCATGTTCGCCAGAAAATCGCTTTTCGCCCGGTTCGCCGCTTCCGCATCTTCTTTTGCTTGCCGAAGTGCTTGTTGCGCCTTTTTTCGTTCAGTAATGTCCACGAACGTCACTACCGCGCCGCGCCTCTCGCCATCCTCAAACAAGGGATGGCACCATAGCTCGGCATCGAAACTGGTTCCGTTCGACCGCCACAGCAGCTCTTCCGCCACGTGAAATTTTCTGCCGCTCTGGAGTTCTTTCTGCATGGAACATTCCTCGCGCGAGTTCGCTGTCCCTTCTCGGCTCGTGTGGTGTATTACGTCATGTATATTTCGACCCAGCAGTTCCTCTTGGGAAGCGTAGCCCAGCAGCCGCAGCAATGCCTGGTTGCAGAATGTGCATTCCCCCTGGTTGTCCACTCCATAGACCGCTTCTCCCGTCGATTCCAGCAGCAGCCGCATCCTCGCTTCTTCTTCCGACAACTTCTGCTCGCTTTCGTCTCGTTCGCTGATCAAAGCTCCCAGCACCAGCCCCGCAAGCGAAAGAATCAACATCAGAAATTGCAACAGCGTGAGTTCGCTATAATTTCGCTGATAGAGTCGAAGTGCCAGGATGATTCCCGTATCCAGCGCCAGAATCGCCGCTGTCACGCCTCGTAATCCCCGCCGTACCGCCACCAGAATCAGCGGCAGAAAAAGTAGGTAAAACATCTCGTTCCCACGGGAGAACCTTCCGCTCAGCGCCGCCCACAACACCGCCACAATTCCCGCGGCGAACAGCCCCGATTCCAATGAGCGGCCGAATCCTTGTAGTTCATGCCTGCCCGCTCTGTGCGCAGATTCCCCTGCCTTCCCGTCTCTCTCCGAATAGCCAAGGTACCGCCGCAGGAGCGGCACAATATAAATCAGGGAAAACGGCACGATCGATCCGATCGCTACTGCATCTCCGACCCACCAATTCATCGTCGCCAGAAGGTATCCCTGCGCGGGTATCAGGTGGTCCGCCATCAGGAACCTCGTCCCCACGAAAGCCACTGTGCACGAAGCGCACGTGGCGATCAGCAGCAGCCACGTCACATCCCTCATGGATCGCAGTCGCCAATCAATCTTCACGACTCGCCGCAAAACCACCGCTGCAGCCGTGTACACCGAGATGAACTCCACATTCCCTGCGAGGAAAGAATACGAACGGACCGGCAGGTGATAATTCACGACCGAGGCGATGCACTCCGCCAACAGGATCACCGGCGCGTATCGCCACCCGAGTCCTATCAGCGCGGCCAGCGCCAGCCCGGTAGGGGGGTACCATGCGCTGATCTCCGTCCAAATCTGAAACGATACCGTGGTTCGATCCAACAGTACGTACACCACCACAAAACACACCGCGACGACCAATTGTCGTAGCTTCCAGGATTTTTCAGGAGTCAATCATCCCTCCGGCTTGGCCTCCCTGCCTACGCCGTCGCGGCCTTCGCGGCATCATTCACTGCCACACTCGTTTGATGGCAAACCATCCAACCCATCCATGTTCCGAAATGAAAATGCGGCCTAAAAAAGCTCCGCAAACTTTCCTCATCCGCTCGAATTGCTGATCTCGGAAATTCAGGCTAATCCTTGCGGTGTCAGCAGGTTTGTGGTCCATTGCGTCAGCATCCTCGCGCCTCAGGACGCACACACCCCTGTGCTTTCCTAGCGCCCCGAGGGCCAAATTGCCAGGTTCGTTCTGCTGCCAAACATTAGAAGACGCTAATGAGGTCGAGCCACGATTCGTGCTCTAGAGGAACAACTTTTTGGGCCGCCCGGCCTTCACTGCTTGCTACGTCACTTTCCTTGAATTCGCGAAACAAACAGCTCCAAAAATTTGTCAGCCTGCACGTCGATGCAAACCTTGGCGTTCGGCGCCACCTTGTCGAGACCTTCGATAACGTAGCGGTCTCCATCCGAAAAATGCCGCAGCACGTTGCGCTCAATTTCATTCCGCCGGTTCGCCACCGTTTCCCCGCGCGTAAATTCGCCTCGCGTTTCGACGTCGACATGCATAGCCGGCGCCGTCACCAGCGCCGCGTCGATGGCCACTCCCACCGCTAGCGGATCGTACATGGGCGTCCCGGTGTCCCCGAATTTCTCCGAAAGCTCCACAAGAAATTTCGTCACCCCGTAAATAAAATCATTCATCGGACCGTGTGTCCGCCCGAGCTGCTCCAGTTGTTTGCGGCCAAACAGAGTCTTATCTCCGACGTCGAGCCCCACCATTGTCAGCGGCCATCCCGCCTGAAAAACGATTTGTGCCGCTTCCGGGTCGTTGTAAATGTTGGCCTCCGCCGCGGCGTTCACGTTGCCGCCTTTCAGCGACCCGCCCATCAGAATCACTTCTTTCACCAGCGGTACGATGCTCGGATCTTTTTCAATCGCCAGCGCAATGTTCGTCATCGGACCGACAGGCACCAGCGTAATTTCATGCGGATACGCGTGAACAAGTTCAATGATGAGGTCGGGCCCAAACCGCGCGTCCTCTTTACACTTACTAGCGGGCAGTTCGATGTTGGCCAGCCCATTCTTTCCATGCCAAAACTCTGCCGTGATCAGTTTCTGGAACAAAGGATGCTGCGCACCTCCCGCCACTGGAATGTCGCACCGGTTCGCCAGCGAAACCATGCGCAGGGCATTTTCAAGTCCCTGCCCCGCGGTGACGTTCCCCGGCACAACGGTTATCGCACGCACATCCAGCTCCGGCGAATTCAGCGCCAGCATTAAAGCCATGGCGTCATCGGTTCCCGGATCGGTATCCAGGATTATCTTTTTACCGCCTGAGGCGCCGCACGCCGGGGTGCAAGCAATCCCCAGCACAATAACCACGCAATAAAACTCCCGCGCGAACCAACGCATCCAATCAGCCATATTGTTCGTCTCCGCCTAACTCGTAGGGGCACGGCACGCCGTGCCCGCTCTTATCTCATGCACCTCGGCTGCCATCGTAGGGCCGCAACACGTTTTCCCCGAGCCCGGAAAGGCTCTGTCCCCAATCGGCAAGGTCGCCTCCACATGACCCCGTTCTATTGTTTTGTTTTTGGACTAACCAACAAAGACGCTGCCAGCGCCACCAGCAAAATCCCCGCCACAACCGTAAGCGAGATCTCCACCGAAATATGCACCCACGGCTCAACAATCATCTTCGCCCCAATAAACGCCAGCACAAACGAAAGACCTGCCGTCAAATACCGCAAACGCCCCAGCACGCCTGCCAAAAGAAAATACATCGCCCGCAAACCCAAAATCGCAAACACATTGGAGGTATACACGATAAACGGATCCCGCGTAATTCCGAAAATCGCGGGAATCGAATCCACCGCCATGGTGATATCCGTGATCTCCACAATCAAAAGCACTACAAACAAAGGCGTGGCGAACAGTTTTCCGCCATCCCGCACAAAAAATTTGCTTCCCGCATACTCCTTCCGGACCCGCAGATACCGTTTCGCAAATCGCGAAATCCGATTCTCCTCGGGATGCATCTCCGCTTTCTTCGCGAAGAGCATGTGCAATCCCGCGTACACCAGAAAAGCGCCGAACACATAGAGCACCCAGCTGAACCGTTCGATCAGCCCCGCTCCCGCCGCGATCATCGCGCCGCGCATCACCAGCGCCCCAAGAATTCCCCATTCCAGAATGCGGTGCTGGATCTTCTCATCCACGGCAAACGCGCGGAAAATCACCAGAAACAGAAAAAGATTGTCCACGCTGAGAGCTTTTTCGATCACATATCCGGTAAAAAACTCCAGCCCGCGCTGTTCGCCGGAGAAATGCATTACGCCCAGCCCAAACGCAAGGGACAGCCCAACCCAGACGAGCGTCCAGGTGATCGCTTCCCGCGTTTCCATTTTGTGCGGACGCCGGTGGAAGACACCAAGATCCAATGCAATCGCGGCGAGTACGAAGAGATTAAAGATCAGCCAAAGGAAAGGTGTGCCCATGGCTGCTGTGGCCGGCGCACCTTAGGGTGCCGACGCTGACAGCGTGTCCGTGGCGTTCAGGTTGGTGAGTTCGATGCGGAAAGTCTGGCCTGCTTGGACCGTCACCGGCACATCCCAGCGCACCCGCACATCGCCGGCGCTTGCGTCGAAATTCAGCGTGCTAATCCAGTAGTAGCCTGGCGCCAGCTCTCGGAGGAAGGCGTGCCCTTCCAGGTCCGTATCGACCTTGGCCGCAAGATATTTCTTTTGTGCCACTTCCGGAGCCAGCTTCTGCACGTGCTTCTTCTGATTGCTCAGGATCAGCGCCCACTTTGTCTGCGGATTCACGGCGTTTAGTTCCAGCTCCACGCCGGAAACCGTTGCCGGATTCGCGATAATAAATTTCTTCAGCGCTGTGTAATACGCCTGCAAGTCTTTTTCGTACTTCTCTGGATGTGTCTCTTTGTCGGCATCCTTGTATTTCGGCTTCGGAATGTCTTTGGTTACACCACCGCTGTTAGTGTGCTGGTAAGCCAGCAAAAATTCCGGCGTATGGATGATGTCGTCGGGCTTCAGCAGTTTATCCAGGTCAGGAGCCGTCAGATCGAGCGTGTCGTGGGCTTTCAGCCAGGCCTTCAATTCCTTCGACACTTTCAATCCGTCGATGAATTCGTTGCGCGGGGGAATGACGTCTCCCGCTTCGATTTCCTTGGCGATGTCTGTATAGCTCTTCGTCAGAATGTACAGGGTGAATTGGCGCACGGGTTCCGGCTTCGCCGCCGTCGGCGATACACGCGCCGTGATATCCAGACTGGCCGCGGAGCCCTGCGCCCGCGCCGCATGCGCGAAGCACGCTAATACCGCGAAGATAGCCAGTGAAACGTCTATTGCTCTTCTCATGCCGAAATCCTAACAGATTGTCCACAGCCCACACAGAAGAACCGTCACATGTGTTGCTTGAGTCACTCTCTAGTGCGAGAACAGCAGGAATAAGACAAATAGTCCCAAGCCAGCCAGGATCAGCCCGGCGAACAACCGCGCCAGAAACGACGCTGGTCGGGCGGCCAAAGGCCCCGGTGGCCTCTTCGGCGGACCGGGCGGATCGAGCACGCCAATCCCTTTGGATTTACGCGGCGGCCCGGCAAGCCGCCCCGAGGATGCCTGCGGCTCCAGCTCTTCTTCCCATTGCCGAAATTCGTACGGCATGCCGAAATGCGACCCCCGTTAGCGGCAGCCGTCCAGAAGTTCAGCGGGCCTCGGCTATGCTGTTCTCCTCGCCGAACCTATACCTGCCGTCGCTCGCCACGGTAATTTTCAGCCTGCGATGCTCCTTCTCGAACAAGTCAAAGCCTTCCCGGAGATTGCCCCAAAACGCGAGAAGTTCCGGCTGGTTCGGATAGCTCCGCGCAAGCGACTTATATCCGTCTTCTGTCAGCCGCGCGGGAAATATCTCGATAGGGATATGCCGCTCGCCAGCCGCGTGAACCTGCACGGCCAGCCAGTAAACCTCCTTAATTCCGTCGTCGGTGATGGGGATGCATCCAATGGTCACGCAATTTCCATGAAGGAAAATATCTCCACCCGGATTCGCACGCGAGCCCAGGATCCGGTCCGCGCTATTTGGATAGCTGACGTGCAAACTAAGGAAAAAATTGCTCTGCGGGTTGAACCAATCGAGTTCGTAGAAGCCTTCCGGCACCTGCACGTCGCCAAATCTTCGTTTCGGCCCGAGAACGCCGGAAGTCGCGCAAATCGAGTAGGTGTGCACCAAAGCATAGGAATTTTCCGCGTTCTCCGAGGCCCAGAGTTCGAGCAGTGCTTCTTTCTTGAAGGCACGAAAAAGGATGGCGCGCGGCGGATACGAAATTCCCTTCTCTTCAAACATGTGCCGTAGAGCATCGTCTTTCTCTTTGGCAGCGAGTCGGACGCGCGGATATCGAAATTGTTCGTCGCGGAACGATTTAACCTGCTGCGAGGCAGCAACAGAACCCAGAAAAAGCAGAGCCACAGGCAAGAGAACGATTGGCTTCATAGGGAAGGTTAGGTCAGAATAGGCGAAAGACGGCTTCGACAGTGACCCACGCAGGGACAAAGTGCTTCGCTCCGTCACGCGCCGGAATGAATTTCCAGCTCCGCACGGTTTCCACTGCGCGTTCATCCAAGCCAAAACCGATGCCCTTAACGATGCGAATCTCTTGCGCCCGCCCATCTGCCCCCACGAGGACTTGCAGCGTCACCGCGCCCTGCACCTTGCCGTGCCGCGCCTCGTCTGTGTACGTCGGATATGGACAATACGCGCAAGCAGGCTGGAAGGCTGCCGGTTTGTAGAGAGAATTTTGATTGTTATAGCCAGCCGGACCTTCGCCCTTGTCGCCAATAGTTCTGCCATCTTTGGACCCGATGCCGTGGTTTTTTCCAGGACCCGGAGAGTTCGTATCGTCCGGCATCCAGGGCAGTCCAATATGATCGGTCGGGGTAAGCACGGGTGCCGCGTTCGGGTCAAAAATTGTCGGTGGCTCGGGCAGTTGCGGGTGTTCGTTTAGCGGGAGCGTCGGTCTCACAAGCACGATGGAAGAAAGCGGCGGCAGATTCCCTCTTGTTGCAGGTATCGGGTTTTGATCGCCGCTGCGGCCACCGCCTTCCGTGGGATGAGAGCTAGTGAGACCGCGGATGAGTGGTGCTGGAAGCGTGTATGGGCCCAGCGGGGTTGTTCCACCGGGAAAAGGTGGTTTTTGTACTACCTTCGTATTTGTCAGGAGCAGAAGAATTGCAGCGCAAAGGGCAGCGTGCGTTATCAGCGAAGCGCCTTGCGCGCGCGCTGGCCGCAGTGACTTGTCGAACTTGAGCAGATGGATCGGCGCGCCGTTCGCCGAAGAGGGTTTGAAATGCGAAGGAATGAGAAGTTGCCCCAGGTTTTCTCGGACGCGGTTGAGCCAGGATTCCGTTGAGGGATCGTTGCCGGAAAATGGACGCAGAAATGGATCGCGCATGCGCAGGCCTCCGTCTCCGCCTCACGGTTCGGCCCAACAGCATCTGGAGGCGGGCACCAGTCGGCTAGTCAGAAGTCTCGAGACAGACTTTGGTTGCCCGCGGAGAAAATTTTGAGCGTTTAGAGAAAAGCGAAATCAGAAAATGAAAAAGCAGTTTAAAGAGGGAGAACTAATACAGCCGGAAAGTCACTTCAATCGGCACCTGCACGGCCACAATCTTGCCGTTCGGTCCTGCCGCTGGCCGGAACTTCCAAGTACGCACGGACTCGACTGCTTTTTCCCCGAGGCCCATTCCCGGATCCTTCAGGATGGAAATGTTGACCGCGCGGCCGTCGGGCGTAATGGTTACCTGCAACACAACCGTTCCCATGTACTTCGCCTTGCGCGCGTCGTCCGAATAGAGCGGTGGCGGGCAATAAATGCATTCCGGGATGCCGACGCCATTGACCCCAGCTCGAAACGCGCCGCCGCCAGTACCTCCGCCTTCACCAGGACCGAGACCGCCGCCCGTGCCGCTCCCGATTCCCGTGCCATTGCCATGTCCGAGAGAATCGCTCACGCCGTTGGCCAGCGGGTCGCCGAAATTCGCCGCATTAATATTTGGCACCTTGAGGTCTGGTGGGCCAAGCAACGACGGGTCCATCGCCAGCTTAGGATCCGGATTCTGTGGCTTCACTTGCGGCGGCGTGAACTGCGTCCATTGGAACTTCGGGAGCTTGCCTTTGTTGACGGGGGTCAGCGTATGGTCATTCGCGCCACCACCGCCGCCCGCTTTCTTCGCGCCCGCAGGGAGTTTCGCCATGTAGGGCGAAATATCGATCCCGGTCACCTCGACATTTTTATTCTTCGCTTCCGTCTTGGTCCCGAAATGCCAAAACAACGGAATCAAGATCACCAGCGCAAAGACGCTGCCATGAATCGCAAAGGAAATGATTTGAGTCCAGCCGAAGTTTTCGTCCTTCGTCCAGATGTCCTTCACCTTTACCGGCTTGCTGGTGAAGTTCGCGGGTGGAAGTTTTGCCGGAAAGAAAGCCTCTTTAATACGTGAACCAAAGCCGCCGAAATTGGTTCCCCAGGAGACCGCCAGGCGGCTGTTCACGGGACCTTTCGGCACCGGCCGCGAGCTGAAGAAATCTTTGAGATTGTCCATAACGCCCGCGCCGAATACTGTCTTTACAAAGGGCGCGCCAGGACGGTCCGCGACGTTAACGGGACGCTCCGTTAGAAACTGTTTGAGATTGGACCAAAAATTATCAGGAATAAGCAGAGCGGGCGCGCCAAACTTGGGAACGGCTGAGGCTGGTACTGGGACGGCCTTCTGATCGGCCGAGGCAGACACCGCGGGCTTTATCGCTTCAGGCGGAACGAGATTAACAATTAGGTCCGGCACCATCTTCTCCCTGATTTAGACGCAGCTGGGCTCCGTAGGGTGTCCTGAATCGATATGATTCGCGAGGGCCGGGAAAGGTTGCGCGACCCCAGCCGCTGACACCGACTGCCAATCATTGTAACATACAGAATTACAACGCTTTCTCATGTTTCTGGCTGAATACCTGAACCAAAGTACGGTAAATAGGGTACCGCACTTAACACACTGCGAGCAGGCGACGGCATTCGAATCGAGCAAGCACAGCTGCGGGCAAACACCGAAATGGCCGAACCTCTGGAACTCAAGAAAACACTGAATCTGCCTAAGACTGATTTTCCAATGAAGGCCGGGCTTCCGCAACTTGAGCCGAAACAGCTTGCGGCCTGGCAGGAATCCCATCTTTACGAGCGGATTCTGGAGGCGCGAAAAGGCCAGCCGCTGTTTGTTTTGCACGACGGTCCCCCTTATCCCACGGGCACGATTCATCTGGGCACCGGACTCAACAAGATCCTCAAAGACATGATCGTCAAATCCAAAAGCATGGCCGGGCACTATGCGCCCTACGTTCCAGGATGGGACTGCCACGGCCTGCCGATTGAAACCCAAGTGGAAAAGGAGCTCGGCGGAAAAGGAAAAGTCTCTCCAGCGGAATTTCGAAGTCTTTGCCGGGAATTTGCGACGCGCTACGTGGAACAGCACAAACGGGATTTCCAGCGGTTGGGTGTTTTGGGGCGATGGAATGATCCCTATCTCACGATGAACCACGAATACGAGGCCATTGTCGCTGGCGCACTTCTCGACTTCATGGAGAAAGGCTATGTGTATCGCGGGCGAAAGCCGGTCTATTGGTGCATTTACGATACGACGGCACTGGCGGAAGCTGAAGTCGAGTATCAGGATTACACCAGTCCCTCGGTTTGGGTGAAATTCGCCGTGGCAGGCGCCGGGAAGAGCGAGCCTGCTGGGATGAGCGACGTGAGCGCCGTCATCTGGACGACTACGCCGTGGACACTTCCTCACAACCGGGCGCTGGCGTTTCATCCAGATTATGAATACGTGATTGTTGAAACGGAGAAGGGCCCGCTGATGCTCGCCGCGGAACGCGTGGCGGCCTTGCAGGCGGAGTGCGGAATAAAAGAAGTCCGTGTGCGTTCGAAGCGGAAAGGGAGGGGTTTTGAGGGCCTGAAATTCCAGCATCCCTTTTTGCCCATGCAGGTGCCTGGAATTTTGGCGGACTATGTGACGCTCGATCAGGGCAGCGGGATCGTGCATACGGCCCCTGGGCATGGTTCGGATGATTTTCTCTCGGGCCAAAAGTATGGTCTGGAAATTTATGCGCCGATCGATGACAAGGGCGTGTACCTCGAAGGATTGTCGGAATACAAAGGCAAAAATGTGTTTGAAGCGAATCCGATCATCGTGAAGTTGCTCGAAGATCGCGGAGCTCTTCTTGGGAGTCACAGCTACACACACAGCTATCCGCATTGCTGGCGTTGTCACAACCCGGTGATTTTCAGAGCCACCGAGCAGTGGTTCATCAAGATGGATCAAGCGGCGCACGGGAAAGAAAAAACGTTACGAGCGGAGGCGCTCGAGGAAATTCACCATGTGAAGTGGATTCCGGCCTGGGGTGAAGAGCGCATCTACGAAATGATCGAGAAGCGGCCGGATTGGTGCGTGTCGCGGCAGCGATTTTGGGGCGTGCCGATTATTGTTTTTTATTGCGATAGCTGCGGCACGAGGCTTGAAGATTTTGCAGCCCTGCGCAACGTGGTCAAGTGGTTCGAACGGGAAGGCGCGGACGCCTGGTACAAGCACACGGCGGAGGAATTGTTGCCCGCCGGAACAAAATGCTCGTGCGGCGCGGGTGCGTGGCGGAAAGAAAACGACATTCTCGACGTGTGGTTTGACGCGGGGTCTTCCAATCTTGCCGTTTTGAAAGGGAACGAGTGGCCGGCGGATGTTTATCTCGAAGGTCCGGACCAGTATCGCGGGTGGTTTCAGAGCTCTCTGCTAATCGCCACTGGGTTGCGCGATGCCGCGCCTTACCGAAGCGTGGTGACGCATGGGTGGACGCTCGATGAACACGGGCGTCCCATGTCCAAGTCACTTGGAAACGTCGTTTTGCCCAGCGATATTTGCGAAAAATGGGGAGCGGATCTGCTGCGATTGTGGGTCGCTTCGCAGGAGTATCAAGCCGACGTGAAAATGAGCGAGCGCGTGATGACGCAGCTCAGCGACGCGTACCGCAAAATTCGCAACACGTTCCGATTCGCGCTCGGGAACTTGTCCGATTTCGAGGCGGGGCGCGACGCTCTTTCCGCCGGGGAGATGGAAGAGATGGACAGGTGGATGCTGGAGCGTACCGCGGAATTGGTCAGGAAATGCAGGGAGTGGTACGCGGCGTACGATTTTCATCGCATCTATCACGCGATTCACGATTATTGCGTTGTGGACCTCAGCGCATTTTATTTTGACGTATTGAAGGACCGGTTGTACACGAAAGCTGCAAGAAACCCTTCGCGGCGCTCGGCGCAAACGGCGGTCTGGAAAATCGCCAGCGCGCTGGTGCGCATTGCCGCGCCTATCCTAGTTTTCACCGCGGAGGAGATTTGGACGCACTTGCCAAAGTTGCCCGGCGAACCGGAAAGCGTGCACATCGGCGTTTTTCCCGAACAAGCAGTGCTGCTTTCAAATGTAGATGCGCAGACAAAAGCTGAATGGGAAAAGCTCCATGCGTTGAGAGCAGAAGTTTTGCAAGACCTCGAGCGTACCCGCACAAGGAAATTCATCAATTCTTCACTCGAAGCCAAAATTCGCCTTCGTTCGAAGGGGCCCTACCGGGAACTCTTGCAGAAACGCGCCAAAGATTTGCCAGGCTTGTTCATCGTTTCACAGGTCGAAGTTTTGCCACTCGATGGGCCGGCGCAGAGCGACCATCCCGAGCCTGTTCATGTGGAAGTTTTGCGCGCCGACGGCACGAAGTGTGAACGCTGCTGGAACTACTCGACGCATGTGGGGGAGAATACCCGCTACCCCGGCATCTGCGAGCGCTGCAGCGAAGCGCTTGCGGAAATCGAAGGATTGGAGCTTGCCCGTTCATGAAATTGCCTTCGCGCCTGAAGTGGCTTTGGCTAACGCTGGGGATTGTGGTCTTGGATCGCGCCACCAAAGCGTGGTTCGAAACGCAAACGGACCTGGGCTGGCGGCATGAAGTTGTTCGGCACTTCATTTATCTGGTGCATAGCCGGAACCCGGGGATCGCCTTCAGTCTTTTTGCGGATTCTCATTCTCCCTGGCTGCGCATTTTGCTGACGAGCGGTTCGCTGGTCGTGATCTGCGCTCTGGCATGGCTGTTGGTGGCAGGGCAAGGCGGTGTTGTGGCGGGCGCGGGGCTTGCGCTTTTGCTCGGCGGGGCTACCGGAAACGTTACGGACAGAATTCTTCACGGGGGGGTGACGGATTTTTTCGAGGTGTGGATCGGGAGCTACCGTTGGCCGGCCTTCAACGTGGCGGATTCCGCGATTACCATCGGCGCGATTCTTTTAATCCTCGATCTGATTTTCAGCCCTAAGGAAACAAACTCCTCGACAACAACGGACCGTTCGTCCGCGTAAGCCCATTGAGTCGCCCCGGAGTTTGGAGCGTTTGATTCCCGGCTGCTGGCAAGCTGCTAGAATCTCTTGGTGCCCTCGCCCATCACACACCAACTTGCGGTTCAGGAGAGCGATGCCGGGCAGCGCCTGGATCGCTTTCTGGCGGCGCAACTCCCGGAGCTTAGCCGCACCCGGATTCAGGAATTAATTGAGTCGGAGCTCGTGCTCGTCGACGGGAAGCCGTCGAAGGGTGCGCATCGTTTGCGTGCGGGCGAGAAAATCGCCGTAGATGCGCAGGCACGGCCGCCTATGCAGGCGGAAGCCGAGGACATTCCGCTCGAAATCCTTTATGAAGATGACGACGTAATTGCGGTGAACAAAGCCGCGGGGATGACGGTGCACGCCGGGGCGGGCAACACGCGAGGAACTTTGGTGAACGCGCTGCTGGGGCGAGGACAAGCGCTTTCCCAAGGCGGGGATGCGTTGCGGCCGGGAATTGTGCACCGGCTGGATAAGGAAACTTCCGGAGTCATTCTCGTGGCGAAAAACGATTTCGCGCACGCGAAGATTGCCGAGGCATTTCGTCAACGCTTGGTGAAGAAAACGTACATTGCTCTGGTCGAAGGATTGTTGACGGAAAAGCAGGGGTGCATTGAGCTGGCGATTGGGCGGGATTTGCACCGGCGCACGCGGATGGCAGTTTTCAGGGAGAAACCGGGGAGCGCTCTGCGAGAGAACTTGCAGCGCAGTGGCGCGCGCGAGGCGCGGACGGATTGGCGGACCTTGGCGGAAGTGGATGGGACGACGCTCGTCGAAGTGCAGTTGCATACCGGGCGGACCCACCAGATTCGCGTGCATTTTTCGGCGATTGCACACCCTGTTGTGGGAGATACGCTTTACGGAGCGGCTGCGCAGCTTCGCGTAAGCGCCGGAAACGGCAGTGGTGCGTCTAAAAGCCGGGAGATGCTCACGATGCCGGCGCTTGGTAGAAATTTTCTGCACGCGGCGCGGCTGTGTTTTACTCAGCCGCGAACAGGAGCCTGGATCGATGTGCGGGCGCCGCTGCCCGGGGAATTACGCGAGTTCGTCAAAAAGCTCTCGGAGGCTGCCGGAGAAGATCCGGAGAGAATTGACGCTGCGCTCGCTAGCTACCTATAATCTACTGACATGTCCAGGGCACTGATTTCCTTAATTCTCGTGGTGGTTTTGCTGACGGCGGCGGTCAGCGACCGCGCACAGCAGGCACCCGCGAAGGCTGCGACTCCAGCGCAATCCTCGCCGGCTCCTCAGGCGACGCCGCCAGCGGCACCACAGCAAGGCCAACAGGGGGAAAAGCCTGCGACTCCCCAAACTCCGCAAAAGATCATCCAAGTTGTAAACTTGGTGGACGTTTTGTTCACCGTGCTGAACCGGCGCAACAAGCTTGTGCCCGATCTCCAAAAAGAAGACTTCCAGATTTTCGATGAAAAATTTCCGCAGGATATTCGTTACTTCAGCAAACAGTCGGACTTGCCGCTGCGCATTGGGATGCTTGTGGATACCTCCAACAGTATCCGCGACCGCATCAAGTTCGAGCAGGATGCCTCGATCAATTTTCTTTTCAGCGTACTGCGGCGTGGAAGGGACGAAGCGTTTGTGATGACGTTTGATGACGAGCCGCAGGTTGTGCAGGCGTTCACCAGCGACGCCGGGTTGCTGCGCGATCAGATCATGCAGACGCGGGCAGGCGGCGGGACAGCGATCTACGATGCGATTTACCAGGCCTGCCAAAACGAATTGAGCCATCCGCCGCGTCCGCCGGGGGACCAGCCGGACGTCGTGCGGCGCGTGATGATCTTGATCAGCGACGGCGATGACAATCTTTCGACACACACTCGGGGCGAGGCTATCGAGATGGCGCAGCGGACCAGCGTGGTGATTTATACGATCAGCACCAGCACGCAGTGGATCCAGCTATCACAGACGGATCCCGACAAACTGGCCAACCGGAAGACGCACCTGACGGAAGGCGAC
>Ga0210397_10001313_pt1 | contig 15896 bp, 8 predicted proteins | sample IncBWH2OmetaG_FD_160126 | JGI IMG/M metagenome (GOLD analysis project Ga0210397, IMG submission 160126) | Forest soil microbial communities from Barre Woods Harvard Forest LTER site, Petersham, Massachusetts, United States - Inc-BW-H-2-O ...
CGCTGGTGAATACCGACCACGCCACAATGCAAGACACGACGACGACACGCGAGCCGTAGCGATCCGACAGCCAGCCGCCGGCCAGCTGCATCACCGCATAGCTTACATAAAAGGCGCTGAGGAGCATGCCGGCCTGGCCTGCGTCGAGTGAGAATTCGCGGGCAATCGGGATCACCGCAACGCTCATCAGGATACGGTCGGCATATCCCACCGCCCATGCCAGAAACAGTCCAGACAGGCAGGCAACCTTCTGCAATCTGGAAAACCCGGACTCCATGAAGCTCCCCTTCCCCGCGGCGCATCCGGCCTTGATGGTTCAATACGCCCAGACTGTCCGCCTGGTTCGACCGACTGTAGATGCCGCTATTTCGCTACGCCCAATGAAAAGAGAAACTCACGATATAACCCCGGGTTATAGGCACGCCGAAGGGTTGACAGCGCAACGCACGGCGGAATTGATGTGGGTTACTCCGGAGGACACAGGTGCGCTTGCGACACATCGAAGTTTTCAGCGCGGTCATGCTGACCGGTTCAACCAACGGCGCGGCCAAAATCCTCAATATCTCGCAGCCCGCGGTGAGCAAGATCCTCCAGCATGCAGAGCAGTCGGTCGGATTTCCGCTGTTCCTGCGCAGCAAGGGAAAACTGGTACCCACTCAGGAAGCGCTGCAATTGCAACGGGAGCTGACGCCGTTCGATGAGCAACTGCGGCGTATCCGGCGGCTCGCCGCCAGTCTTTCGCACGGCTCGGTCCAGCCGTTACGAATCGCGGCGACGCCAGCGCTCGCTCACCATTTGTTGCCGCAAGCCGTGGCCCGCTGGTGCCGTGCATTCCCGCAGTCAAATTGCGAACTGTCGGTCGCGCATACGCGGGAAATCGAGCAAGCGCTGCTGCTCAACGAAATCGAGATTGGTCTGACGATGCGCCCCGTCTCGCATCCCAACCTTGTACTCACGCAGTTGCGAAGTTGCGGCCTGTGTGCGATCGCTCCCGCAGGCTGGTGGCCCGACAAGCTTCTGAACCGCCCGTTGCGAGCCGCGGAGCTGACGGATCAACCGGTCATCACGATCGATGCCGACGATCACCTCGGCGGCATCCTGTCCGACTGGCTGGAGGATGCCGGAGCAACCCCTAAAAGCGCCATCTCAGTGCAGACCTATACGCTGGCAAAATCTTTGGTGCAGGCGAACGTTGGTGTAGCGCTGGTCGATTCCCTGACGGCCAACTATCCGGCCGGCGTCGCAGACATCCAGGTGCGGCCGGTGGAGATTGCTTCCAGTCTGAACGTGTATGCTCTGACCCAGCACGAGCGCCCGCCGCCGCGAGCCGCAGAGCGTCTGATGAAATTCCTGCGTCAGGTTTGCTAGGACGGCAGACGCCTTCAAGTCCGGCGGGATATAACCTGCGTCTATATCCTGTCTGCCGATCGATATTGGACGCCTTTCGGGAAATTGAAGAAAGTGGCCGCCTGTTCCTCGGGAGCTTTGGTGTGGCCATGCATGTTGTCGTACTCGGAGCCGGTGTTGTCGGGCTCACCACGGCCTGGTATCTGCGGGCCGACGGGCATCAGGTCACGGTCATAGAGCGCAACGACGATGTTGCGAGCGAGACCAGCTTCGCCAACGCTGGCCAGCTTTCCTATAGCTACGTCGCTCCATTGGCTGGCCCAGGCGTGCTTTCGAAACTGCCGAAATGGCTTTTGAGACGGGATTCGCCGATTCACTTTCGTCCCGGCGCCGATCTCCAGCAATGGAGCTGGCTGATGCGATTCGTGCGTGCCTGCACGCATCGCCAGAGCGAGGAGTCGACGCGCCGATTGCTTTCGCTGTCGTTTTTCAGTCGGGATCTAATGAACGAACTGCTCGCTTGCGAGCCTGACTTGAATTTTGATCACGCCAATGCCGGCAAGCTTGTGGTCCATCGGACGGGTCCGTCGTTCGACGCGGCGCGGCGCCTGCTCGACTATCAGCGGTCGCTGGGCTGCGAGCAGGAAGCCCTGGACGTCAGCGCATGTGTTGCAAAAGAACCGGCGCTTGCCCATCTCGCCGACCAGCTGCGCGGAGGCATCTTCACATCGAGCGAAGACAGCGGCGATTGCCATCGGTTCTGCGTGGGATTGATGCGCTTGTTACGCAAGCAAGGCGTCGCGTTCCGTTTCGGGACTACTGTCACTCGGTTGCGGCGGACGTCCGGACGGCAGATAGTGGCATCCGTGGGGAATGAAGATATCGATGCCGATCACGTCGTGATCGCTACTGGAGCCTCAAGCGTGCCGCTGCTCGGAACGCTCGGAATTCGGGTGCCGCTATACCCGTTGAAAGGATACAGCCTCACGGCTCCGATCGACACTGGGGCGATCGCGCCACACGTCAGCATAACCGACTATGAGCGCAAGACGGTCTATGCGCGGCTCGGCAACCGGTTGCGGATAGCGGGAATGGCAGACATCAATGGCCGGCGCGCGGATTTGAACCCTCGTCGTGTCGCGGCGCTTCGGGCTGCGGCCGCCGCGATGTTTCCGCGCGCTGCCGACTTCGACAAAGCCATCGCATGGTGCGGGCTTCGCCCCGCGACGCCGAAGGGCCTTCCGATCATCGATCGGACCTCCTTCGATAATCTTTGGTTGAACATCGGTCATGGGGCGCTTGGGTTCACGCTGGCTCTGGCGTCGGGGCGCTTGATCGGCGATCTCGTCTCACGTCGTAAACCGGTCATTTCAATCGGAGGATTCGGGCTCGCCGATACCTGACAGGACGCTACCCGCTGGTCCGAATCGTGCCCCTAATGAAAGTCCCGCGACGGCGGCAGGATACGGACGTTGCGGGGATGGCGGATTTTTTGCGCCGGATGATCCGGATGGTCGCGCCTGTCATCGTTGAGCGGCTCGATCAAGGCTGGCGCCACCGGCAGTGCATGTTTCCGGCGCGGCGTGTCATTGGCAAGGTCGAGAAGATCGTGGGAACGATCGAACAGCCTTTCAGCCACCAGGTGCACGACCTTTTCCGGGCTGCTTTGAATGGTGCCTTCGACCAGGATCAACCGTGAACCCATTACCTCTTTACGGAAACGTTCCATCACCTTCGGCCACACCACGATGTTGGCGATGCCGGTTTCATCTTCCAGTGTCATGAAGACCACGCCCTTGGCGCTGCCCGGACGCTGCCGCACCAGCACCACGCCGGCGCAACGGACATGTTGTTTGTCTCGCGCATCCGACACCGATGAACAGGCGATGACGCCCTCGCGCTCGAATCTCGCGCGCAAAAACTCCATCGGGTGCCCCTTCAGCGACAGACGAATGGTCTGATAATCGGCGACCACATGTTCCGAGCGCGGCATCGACGGCAAAGGCTGCGCCTGTTCGTCCGGCAGTTCTCGGGCGGCAGCGGTCGTAAACAGCGGCAACGGCACATCATCGGGCAGACGCCGCACCGCCCATAGCGCGGCGCGACGATCGAGCCCGATGGAGCGAAATGCATCAGCATCCGCGAGCAGGATCAATGCGCGCTTGGGCAATGCCGTGTCGCGAGCAAAATCTTCCAGCGACGTAAAACGACGGCGATTTCGCGCAGCGACGATGCGATCGGCCCAGTCGTCGGCTTCTTTCGGCTTGTCCGGATCGTTGCACTTGAATCCGTCGATCTGGCGAAAGCCGAGCCGCACCGCGCAATATTTTCCGTCCCTCCCCTCCAGCGTGTTCTGGGCATGGCTACAGGACACATCGATCTCGCGCACCATGACCTTGTTCTTGATCGCGTCACTGACAATCTGCGCCGGAGCATAAAAACCCATTGGCTGCGAGTTCAACAACCCGCAGCAGAATGCGTCCGGGTGCCAGTACTTCAGCCAGGACGAAACATAGACAAGCTGCGCAAAGCTTGCGGCATGGCTTTCCGGAAAGCCGTAAGACCCGAAACCCTTGATCTGCTCAAAACAATTCTTGGCGAAAATCGGATCGTAGCCACGCGCGATCATATTCCCGATCATCTTGTCTTCGAAATTTCCGATCGTCCCGACATTGCGAAATGTCGCCATTGCGCGGCGCAATCCATTGGCCTCCTCGGAGGAAAATCCCGCGGCCTCAATTGCAATCCGCATCGCCTGCTCCTGAAACAGCGGCACGCCGAGCGTCTTGTGCAGGACCTTATATAATTCGTCCGGAGGACCGTGCTCCGGCGAGGGAGCCGGATAGTTTTCCTTCTCAATTTTATTTCGTCGGCGCAAATAAGGATGCACCATGTCGCCCTGAATCGGTCCGGGCCGCACGATCGCCACTTCAATGACGAGGTCGTAGAAGGTGCGTGGCTTCAGGCGCGGCAGCATGTTCATCTGCGCGCGGCTCTCGACCTGGAAGACGCCGAGCGATTCGCCCCTTTGCAGCATTTGATAAACTTCGTCGTCATCCTTCGATTTTATATCGGCGAGTTCGTAACGCTTACCTTTGTGTTCGGCGATCAGGTCGAAGCATTTTCGGATACAAGTCAGCATCCCCAGCGCCAGCACGTCGACTTTCATCATGCTCAGCGCGTCGACGTCGTCCTTGTCCCATTCGATAAAGGTGCGATCGTCCATTGCAGCGTTGCCGATCGGCACATAGGTATCGAGCCGATCCTGCGTCAGCACATAGCCGCCGACATGCTGCGACAGGTGACGTGGAAACTCGATCAGTTCGGTGGCGAGCGCAACGGCAAGTTCCACCATCGGGTTTTTCGGATCGAACCCGGCCTGCTTGACCTGCATGTCGTTGAGGCCTTCACCCCAGCTTCCCCACACCGTATCGGCCAGCGCCGCGGTGACATCCTCGGTCAGCCCGAGCGCTTTGCCGACGTCGCGGATCGCGCTGCGCGGCCGGTAGTGAATGACGGTTGCGATGATGGCGGCACGGTGCCGACCGTAGCGCCGGTAGACATATTGCATCACTTCCTCGCGCCGCGAATGCTCGAAATCGACGTCGATGTCGGGTGGCTCCAGCCGCTCCTTGGAAATGAAGCGCTCGAACAGCAAATTAACCTCGGTCGGATCGACGGAGGTGATGCCGAGCACGTAGCACACGGCGGAATTGGCCGCCGATCCCCGCCCCTGGCACAGGATGTTCTGGCTGCGCGCATAATGAACGATGTCATGCACGGTGAGAAAGTAATGCGCGTATTTAAGTTCGGCGATGAGAGCGAGTTCTTTCTTCAAGGTCGCACGCAAGTCGTCGTCGATGTTGCCACCGAAACAGGTTTGCACGCCTGCCCAGGTCAGGTCTTCCAGATGCTGCTGCGCGGTCTTGCCCCGCGGCACCGGCTCGTCGGGGTACTGGTACTTGAGCTGATCGAGCGAGAAGGTGATACGGGAGGCAAACCGCATGGTCTCCGCGATGGCCTCCGGCATATCGCGAAATAGCCGCGCCATTTCCTCCCCGGGCTTGAGATGACGTTCGGCATTGGCCTCCAGGCGCTTGCCGATCGCGTCAATGGTCGTCTTCTCGCGGATACAGGTGAGGACATCCTGCAAGGGGCGGCGCGACGGATGGTGGTAAAGCACCTCATTGGTCGCGAGCAACGGCACACGAGCGTGATCCGCTGTTCGTTTGAGCCGGGCCAGACGCCGCCGGTCGTCGCCCCGATATAACAGGCTCGCCGCCAACCATACGCCGTCAGCGCGGCTTCCCCGCAGCCGTTCCAGAACTTCGCGCGCCTTCACTTCCTCAAACCGATGCGGCAGCGTCAGCACAAGAAGCTGGCTATCGGCAAACTCCAGGAGATCGTCGATCTTCAAGTGGCACTCGCCCTTGAGGGTCCCCTCGCCGCGCTTGCCTTGGGTCAGCAACTGACACAGCCGGCCGTAAGCGGCGCGATCGCGCGGATAGACCAGAATGTCCGGCGTGCCGTCGACGAAAACGATCCGCGATCCGATCAGGAGTTTGGGCTTGTGCTCAATCTTGGGATTATCAAGTTCCTTGAAAGCCCGCACGACGCCGGCAAGCGTATTGCGGTCGGCGATGCCGATGGCAGGAAGACCGAGAATGGCGGCCTGATGAACATAGGCCTGCGGATGCGAGCCCCCGCACAGAAACGAAAAATTCGTGGTGATGCCGATTTCCGCGTAATTTATCGTCATGCGAACAGCCCATGCATGAACCAGTTCGGCAACACGGGCTTGTTCTCTTGCTGTTCGACTTCTTCAAATAGCCCGTCGCGATAAAGCCAGAAGCGCAAACCTTCCTCGTCTTCGACACGGAAATAATCTCGCGTCAGCGTCGCCCCCCCTGCCCGCCACCATTCCATGGCGACGCGTTCAGGACCTTCGGTACGAACCACGGCATGGGTGGCGCGACGCCAGACGAACCGCGCCGGCGGACCATCCGGCACCTCGGCAATCACCTTGATCTGTTCCGGCCGCTCGAACAGCCGCAACGGTCGCAGCGGCGGCTCACCCACGATGCGCGCCGGCCACACCGCCTGGGCGGCTGCGATCAGATGATGCTGCGCCGGCGCCGACCACACCGCGCGCTCGGGAATGTGTGTATCCTGCGGCAGATGGACGACCACGCGCTTGCCGCCGATCCGCGCCGCGACACGATCGATCAAGGCTGCAAGCTCATCATTGTCATGAACATTGGCGTCGAGATCGCGCTGCTGTTGCACGACGATTTCGGTGCGGCTTGCGGCCAGGCGAATGAGGTCGAATCCGAAACCGGGATCGAGCGGATCGCTCAAAGCTTCCAACCGCTCCCGAAACAGCCGGTCAATCACCTCGCTTCTGGTCACAGCCTGTCCGGTATCGACCATGAGGGTGCGAACCGCGCCATCGGTCCGAAAGAAACCGGCCTCCAGCCGCCGCGCGCCCTTGCCCTGTTTTGCCATTGCCGCGACCAGCGTCCCGGCCAGACCCGACAGAGTCGCCGAGATGACCGTTTCGGTCATGACCGGCTCGGCAAAGCGCTTTTCCACGATGTAATCGGGCAGCGGCTTGCGCGGGCTGATCGGCGCATCGCGCTCACCCAGCGCCTGCTCCAACAGCGCCGTGAAGGGAGCGCCAAATCTGGCGGTGATTTCGTGCCGCTCACGCGCAGCGACATCGCCGATAGTTTTCAAACCGGCGCGGCGCAAACCCGTCACCACGGTCATATCCGCACCCAACGCCGAGACCGGCAACAGTCTGATCGCAGCCGCCTCCTCCCCATCGCGAACGATCCGGCCATGGGCATGGCGGGTGAGCGTCCGGGCGCAGACGCCAGTCGCAGCGATCGCGCCGCTGATCGTAAACCCCTGCGCGGTCAGGCCGCGGCAAACCAGGTTCATCATCGCAGCTTCGCCGCCGAACAGATGGGCGCAGCCCGTGATGTCGAGAAAAAGACCGTGCGGAGGATCGAGCGCCACCAGCGGGGTGAAACGATCACACCAACAGGCGATGGCGTTCAGCGTCCCGGCGTCCGCGGCCTCGTCGGCATCATGGACTTGCACGTCAGGGCAAATGGCGCGGGCGTTCGCCAGTGGCAGGCCGACCGCGAGGCCGACATGTGCCGCCGCATCGTCGAGCGCCGAAATCCGCAGCATGTTGTCTTGCTTGGCAACGACAATGCTGGGTCCATCAACCGGGTTGACCGGATGCGCGGTGCTTTCTTCACGCGACGCTTCGCCTGAAAGCGTTTTTAGGTTGCGTTTGATGCGGTCGACGGGCAGGCGCGGCAGCCACAGGCTGAGGATACGTCGCGGGACTTCCGAAAAGGCACTCATCACATTTCCATTCCATGATCCAGCGGCCGGTCGGGCCATGACGATTGCGGACAAGTTGCGCTTCGAACAGCGGCGATCCCCATGCACTCGATGGGTGTGAGCCAGGTGGCGAATGCGCCGCGCGTACGATCCATCGGGTCTCGGCGGTCGATGGCCGAGGCTCCGCCGCCATCCGCAACACCAGACCGGTCGCGCTTGAAGCTTGTGCGGCCAATGTCAGCTTGCGGCTGGCGACAAGGTCGAGTTGCCGCGCCTCGCCCCAGACCTCCAGCACGACCGCGCCCACCGCATCGCAGGCGAGCGCATCCGCAGCCGTTCGCAATGCATGGTCCACGTCAGTCGCGTGGACGCTGACGAGACAACGCGGATCGAGACCGAGTTCGGAAAACCCGCTCATCGAGACGGCCCCCGCTTCAACTTCCGTGAAATCCTGCCGGATCCAAACCACCGGACGCCGCGCGGCCACGCGCCCCGCAATTCCTGCGATAAAGCCGGTCGCCGCAGCACTCTGCCTCCCCGCGCTCGCAAACACCTCGTGCACAGCACCCAAGGCGAGACCGCCTTGCAGGCTCGCGTCTGCATCGGCATGTCCGAGCGGCACCCGGCGCGGCGCATACGCCTCACCACAGGCCTCGAGGCGCTCGATACTGTCGCGCAACGTCGCAAGATTATGTGCTGCGCTCATCGTCACGATGCGCCGCGTCCTTCTGAAAACTGATGTCGCCGATCCGGCTTTTAGAGAACCAGAAGCTGGCTCATTTGTTCATGATATGTTCTAATATAAAGCTAACTGATATCGGGGAGTCAATCGAATTGACGATTTGACGATTCATGAATGGAATCAAAGGGATTTGGAAATGGACGTGCAACGCAAGCTGGAAATCCTGGCCGATGCCGCCAAGTACGACGCGTCTTGCGCGTCCAGTGGTACCGAGATGCGGGATTCCAGCGACGGCAAGGGCCTCGGCTCGACCGCCCCCGGCATGGGCATCTGCCATTCCTACGCGCCGGACGGCCGCTGCATCTCACTGTTGAAGGTGCTGCTCACCAATGCCTGCAACTACGATTGCCTCTATTGCGTCAATCGCACCTCCAGCAACGTGCCGCGCGCCCGCTTCACGATCGAGGAGGTGGTGAAGCTCACTCTCGACTTCTATCGCCGCAATTACATCGAAGGATTGTTTCTCTCCTCCGGCATCATCCGCAGCGCCGACTACACCATGGAGCAAGTGGTCAGCGTCGCGCGCAAGCTTCGCGAAGAACATCATTTCCGCGGCTACATTCATTTAAAAACCATCCCGGAAGCGGACGATGCATTGATCACCGAGGCCGGCAAATATGCCGATCGGTTGAGCATCAATATCGAGGTTCCCGAAGAGGACAGCCTCGCACGGCTTGCACCGGAAAAAGACGTGCGCGCGATCCGCCGCACCATGGGCCGGCTTCGGCTCAAGCTCGACGAAGCCAAGGAAGCCCAAAAGGAAGCCCAAAAGAAAACCCAAGCGTCGAAAGCAAAGCCGCCGCGCTTTGCCCCGGCCGGCCAGAGCACGCAGATGATCGTCGGCGCCGACAGTTCGAACGATCAGACCATCCTCGCAACCAGCGCCAATCTTTACGGCGCCTACCGTCTCAAGCGGGTCTATTACTCCGCCTTCAGCCCGATCCCGGATTCAAGCCGTGCACTGCCGCTTTCGGCCCCTCCCTTGATGCGCGAGCATCGGCTTTACCAGGCCGATTGGCTGATGCGCTTCTACGGTTTCGACGTCGACGAGATCGTCGAGGGCGCTGGCTGGCTTCCGCTCGACATCGACCCGAAGCTCGCCTGGGCGCTGCGGCATCGCGACCGTTTCCCGCTCGATGTCGCCACCGCCAGCCGTGAGGAGTTATTGCGTGTGCCCGGCTTCGGCTCCAAGGCGGTCGACCGCATCATTGCCACGCGCCGCGTGACGTCCATCCGCGCCGCCGATCTCACCCGCCTTCATATCCCGAAGCAAAAGGCGCTGCCCTTCATCATTCTCAGCGATCATCGCCCCTCGCCGCATTTGCTCGATGCCGCAAACCTCGCCCAGCGTTTCAAACCAAAGGCGGCCCAGTTGAGATTCGGATTCTAAGACTTCGTCATTGCGAGCGAAGCGAAGCAATCCAGGGTTCAGAATAAAAATCTGGATTGCTTCGTCATTTCGCTCCTCGCAATGACGAGAAAGCGAGTAACGTCATGCACACCATCACCCTCAAGCACCAAACCGATTTCGACGGCTGGCGGCACGCTGCGCGGACGCTCGTGCTCGACGGCGTTAAGCCAACGGATGTGACGTGGAGTGTCGAGGGCGACGAAAACCAACTATTCGCAACCACCGGGACGGCATCGCAACCACGCTCATCGACCGAGACCTTCAACGTCACAGCTAGATTTCTGGAACTGGCGAGCACCGCGATCCTTCACCGTGACCGGGAGCGGTTTGCAATCCTATACCGCCTGCTGTGGCGACTGCGCAGCCACCATGACCTTTTGGAAGTTGCGACCGATCCCGACGTTTCGTGTGTCTCGGCAATGGCAAAGGCGGTGCGCCGCGACGAGCACAAGATGCACGCCTTTGTCCGCTTCCGCGAGATCGGCCGCGAGCGCGACGCCCACTATGTCGCCTGGTTCGAGCCGGAGCATCATATCGTCGAACTGGCAGCGCCATTTTTCGCGCGCCGTTTCGCCGACATGCCCTGGTCGATCCTGACGCCTGACCTCTGTGCGCATTGGAACGGCGTCGCGATTTCATTCTCACCCGGCGTCAACAAGGCTGAAGCGCCGACCTCGGACCGTCTGGAAGAAACATGGCGGCGCTATTACGCCGCGATCTTCAATCCCGCCCGCCTCAAGGTGAAAGCCATGAGTACGGAAATGCCAAGGAAGTACTGGAGGAACCTGCCGGAGGCTTCGATGATTAAGCCCCTGATCGCTGGCGCCGCACGCACCACCGACGCGATGATCGCCAGAGCCGCGACCGAACCGCACAAGGTGCAGAAACGGCAGCAGGAACCAGTGAAACGCAAATCAGTTGCCGCGGCCGACGAGCTTGAGGCCTTGCGCGAAGAAGCCGCCGCCTGCCGCGCCTGCCCGCTATGGAAGGATGCGACGCAGACCGTGTTTGGCGATGGTCCGCCGGACGCGCGCATCATGCTGGTTGGCGAGCAGCCCGGCGACAAGGAAGATCTCGCCGGCAAGCCGTTCGTCGGCCCGGCGGGGCATGTGCTCGACCGCGCCTTGGTCGAGGCCGGCATCGACCGCAAGCAGGTCTACATCACCGGCGCGGTCAAACATTTCAAATTTGTGCCACGCGGGAAAATCCGTCTGCATCAAAAACCGTCGGCATCGGAAATCAAGGCTTGCCGGCCATGGTACGAGCGCGAACTGGCGACCATCAAACCGGCGCTTGTTGTGGCCATGGGTGCCACCGCAGCGCACGCGGTGTTCGCCAAAGCGACGCCGGTCAACAAAAGCCGCGGCCGCCTCATTGATCTTGATGAGACGACCAAAGCCCTGGTGACGGTGCACCCGTCTTATCTGCTGCGGCTGCCAGATGTGGACGCCAAGGCACAGGAATACGAACGCTTTGTCAGTGATCTCAGGATTGCCGCGGCCGTGTTGCGAAAATCGGCTCATGCGGCCTGACGGCATCCGCTGCATGATCGACATTTAAGTGCCGCCCTGCTAGGTATGCCAAGCGAGAACTAACCCATCGTCTGCCATTTATTCCCGCAAAATATTACGGTGGATCGATGGTTCAGTTGCAGCTTCTCTCAAAACATTTTCTTCAGTTATTTCAATCGGATCGGCCGGGTTTCCAGCCGTGAGTGGGGATAACCCCGGCACTGTCATCTAACCTTCAAATCCATGCGGCAATGATGAAGGCTCACCGTATCAGGGGCGTCGATAATGACCGATTTTGCACTTAACCAAAATGTTAGCGGGACGGATGACGGCGGACCGATTCAACCTGCCTCACGACCCAATCTCGACAAGGGTTTTAACCCTCTGACGATGATTATCTTTTTTGGCATCCTCGCCGCCGGCTTGGCGTTTGTCGCCTACAGCATTTACGCCGACGTCGACGCTACGGGCACCAAGGTCACATCGTACGTGCCCTACCTCCTATTGTTGGTGGCGCTGCTGATCGCGCTCGGCTTCGAGTTCGTCAACGGCTTTCACGACACCGCCAACGCGGTCGCGACGGTGATCTACACCCATTCGCTTCCGGCCGAGTTCGCCGTGATGTGGTCTGGCTTCTTCAACTTCCTCGGCGTGCTGGTGTCGTCTGGCGCGGTGGCTTTCGGCATCGTGTCGCTGCTGCCCGTTGAGCTCATCCTTCAGGTCGGAAGCAGCGCAGGCTTTGCGATGGTCTTCGCCCTGCTGATCGCCGCGATCATCTGGAACCTCGGCACCTGGTATTTCGGCCTGCCGGCTTCCAGCTCCCATACCCTGATCGGATCGATCATCGGTGTCGGCGTTGCCAATGCGCTGATGCGCGGCCGCGACGGCACTTCGGGTGTCGACTGGAGCAAGGCCACCGAAATCGGCTACGCGCTGTTGTTGTCACCGCTGGTCGGCTTCATCCTGGCCGCGCTGCTGCTGATGCTGATGAAGGTGATCGTCCGCAGTCCGGCGCTGTATTCCGCGCCGGAACCCGGCAAGACCCCGCCGCTCTGGATCCGCGGTCTTTTGATCCTGACCTGCACGGGCGTCAGCTTCGCGCACGGCTCGAATGACGGCCAGAAGGGCATGGGCCTGATCATGCTGATCCTGATCGGCACGGTCCCCACCGCCTACGCCCTCAACCGCTCGATGCCGGATTCGCAGGTCGCGGTGTTCCAGCAGGCCTCTGAGGCCGCCTCTAAAGTGATTGCGGCCAAGGGCGCCGGTCATAGCATCATCGGCGACCCGCGCCCGGCCGTGACCCTATATGTGTCGCAGCGTCGCATTAGCGAAGGCACCTTTCCTTCGCTCGCCGCTCTGGTGAAGGACATCGGCGATCAGGTCCAGAGGTACGGTTCGTTCAACAAGGTTCCGTCGGAAGTCGTCGGCAACACCCGTAACGACATGTACCTGACCTCGGAAGCGATCCGCTTCCTGATGAAGGATAAGGAAAGCGACCTCAGCAAGGAGGAAGTCGCGATCCTGAATACCTATAAGGGCACGCTGGACGCCGCCACCAAGTTCATCCCGAACTGGGTGAAGATTGCGGTCGCGCTGGCGCTTGGCCTTGGCACTATGATCGGGTGGAAGCGTATCGTGGTGACGGTAGGCGAGAAGATCGGCAAGACGCATCTCACCTACGCCCAGGGTGCCTCGGCCGAGCTCGTTGCCGCCGCGACGATTTTCGCGGCCGACAATTTCGGCCTTCCGGTCTCCACCACTCACGTGCTGTCGTCCGGTGTTGCCGGCGCGATGGCTGCCAACGGGTCGGGCCTGCAGATGTCAACCATCCGCAACATGGCGATGGCCTGGGTGCTGACGCTGCCGGTGGCGATCATGCTTTCGGGCGGGCTGTACTTCATCTTCGCTCACCTGTTCTGATCTCAGGCGGATCGAAACGAACCGAAAAAGGCCCGCGGTTGACGCGGGCCTTTTTTATTGCTGTTCGGCGGAGATTTCCTTGGCGAAACTACGTTCCTGAAATCCTACGCCGCTATGCCGCGAGCGTGCTTTCGACCAGCTTGATCCAGTACGAGGTGCCAAACACGATCGCCTCGTCATCGAAATTATAGGCCGGATGATGCAACCCGGCGCTATCGCCGTTGCCGCAGAAAATGAAGGCGCCCGGCCGTTTTTCCAGCATATAGGCGAAGTCCTCGCCCCCCATCAGCGGCGGCATCTCCTGCACATTGCCGTTGCCGGCGACGTCTTCGGCCACCTTGATCGCAAAATCGGTTTGCGCGGCATGGTTGACCACGACCGGATAGCCACGAAGGTATTCGAGGTCGATCTTGGCGCCGGTCATCTGCGCCACGCCGCTCACGACCTCACGCACGCGCTTCTCAACCAGCGCTCGCACTTCCGGAGTTAACGTCCTCACAGTGCCCCTGATTTCCGCGGTTTGCGGGATCACATTACGCGCATTGCCGGCGTGAAATTCGCACATCGAGACGACGGCGGCTTCGAGCGGATCGACGCTGCGCGAGACGATCGACTGTAACGCCGTAATCAGCTGGGCGCCGACCATGACGGAATCGATCGACAAATGCGGACGCGCCGCGTGGCCTCCGCGCCCTTCGATGTGGATATTGACGGCATCGGTCGAGGCCATGATCGGACCCGGCCGGATCGCGAAGCTGCCGACCGGAATCCCCGGACCGTTGTGCATGCCGTAGACCTGATCAATGGCGAAACGTTCGAACAGCCCGTCCTTGATCATCGCGGCGGCGCCGAAACCGCCCTCTTCCGCCGGCTGAAAGATCACGACCGCTTGCCCGGCGAAATTCCTGGTCTCGGCCAGATACCGCGCCGCGCCGAGCAGCATCGCGGTATGCCCGTCGTGACCGCAGGCGTGCATCTTGCCGGAGGTTTTGGAGGCGTAAGGCAATCCCGTCGCCTCTTCGATCGGAAGCGCGTCCATATCGGCGCGAAGCCCGATCACCTTGACGTCGGCGTTGCCGGCGGCCTTGCGTCCCTTGATGACCCCGACCACGCCGGTCCCGCCGAGCCCGGTCGCGACCTCATCGCAGCCGAATTCCCGCAGCCGTTCGGCGACGAAGGCCGAGGTGCGGCGCTCCTCGTAACCGAGTTCAGGGTGTTCATGGATATCGCGGCGCCACGCCTGTATTTCGGGTTGCAGGTCGGCCGCGCGGTTGACGATGGGCATGGGAGACTCGGGGCTAAATCATTGATGGCGCCCCTGTTTAGCATGGAGCGCGTCATCGGCCCAATACCCCTTGGTACGAGAACCGAGGCACCATGGATTGACAAAAGTGCAATGGCCGGACTTTGGTCCGGCCTATTAACGTCTGACAAACCGGATGCGCAGACGAAGGGCGGAAACAGAAAAATGACGACACGGATCGAGGGAGATTTCGACTATATCGTCGTCGGCGCCGGCACCGCCGGATGCATCGTCGCCAACCGCCTGTCAGTTGATCCGAAAAACCGGGTGCTGCTCCTGGAAGCGGGCGGCAGCGACAACTGGATCTGGTTTCACATCCCGGTCGGATACCTGTTCGCGATCGGCAATCCACGCTCGGACTGGATGTTTCGGACCGAACCCGAAGCCGGTCTCAACGGCCGTTCACTGGCCTATCCGCGCGGCAAGGTGATCGGCGGCTCGTCAGCGATCAACGCCATGATCTCGATGCGCGGACAGGCCGCCGACTATGACCACTGGCGCCAGCTCGGCCTGACCGGCTGGGGCTATGGCGACGTCTTGCCGGCCTTCCGCCGGCTCGAGGATCACTTCCTGGGCGAGAGCGAGCATCATGGCGCCGGCGGCGGCTGGCGCATCGAGGCGCCGCGGCTGTCATGGGCCGTTCTCGACGCCGTTGGCGAAGCCGCCCAGCAAATGGGAATTCGCAAAACTGCGGATTTCAACACCGGCGACAACGAGGGCGTCGGCTATTTCCACGTCAACCAGAAGCGCGGGCGCCGCTGGTCGTCGGCCCGTGGCTTCCTCAAGCCCGCCTTGACCCGCGCCAATCTGCGCCTCGAGAAGAACGTCTTGGTCGATCGCCTTATCATCGAGAACGGCCGCGCCGCTGGCGTTCTGTTCACCCGGGATGGTGAAGTCTTCGAGGCCCGCGCCAAAGGTGAAGTGATCCTGTGCGCCGGCTCGATCGGGTCGACGCAAGTGCTGCACCGCTCCGGCATCGGGCCGGCGGAATGGCTGACCCCACTCGGCATCGCCAGCGTCATCGATCGGCCGGGCGTCGGGCGAAACCTGCAAGACCATTTGCAGCAGCGCGCAATCTACAAGGTCTCCGGCGTGCGCACGCTCAACGAAACCTATTACTCCTACGTCCGGCGCGGCCTGATGGGCCTCGATTACGTCTTTCGCCGGCGCGGCCCTTTGACCATGGCGCCTTCGCAGCTCGGCATTTTCACCCGCTCTGATTCCCACCGTGACCGGGCCAATATCCAGTTCCACGTGCAGCCGCTATCGCTCGACAAGTTCGGCGATCCCTTGCATCGATTT
>Ga0210397_10001315_pt1 | contig 15885 bp, 11 predicted proteins | sample IncBWH2OmetaG_FD_160126 | JGI IMG/M metagenome (GOLD analysis project Ga0210397, IMG submission 160126) | Forest soil microbial communities from Barre Woods Harvard Forest LTER site, Petersham, Massachusetts, United States - Inc-BW-H-2-O ...
CTTTCTCAACGCCGATCATTTCCGGCGCGACATTGCGGCGACCCTGAAAGCCTCGCCGCAAAAGGTGCGATTGCTGGTTCTGGAAGCCACCGGTATCGTCGAGATCGACTTTACGGCGGCGCAAGTCCTGGCCGAGATCGTTCGCCGGTGTCATGCCGAAGGCATCGACTTTGCGATTGCACGACTTGAATCCCCGCGTGCGGAGGAAGCCCTGGAACGGTTCGGCATCAATCAGTTATTAGGTCCGGATCACGTCTTCCGCAGCGTCGAAGAGGCGATCCATGCCCGCGGCAAAAAGGCCGCGGTGCAGCGGCCCACTTGATCCGAAGCCAGCACGCTCTACGCCGGAACGATCGCCCTGCCGATCGGCCACAGCGCGATGCCGGCGAGTTTGACATGAGCCCACGCGAAGGGAATGCCGATGATGGTCACGGCGAGCACACATGCGGTGACGATATGGGCAAGCGCCAGCCACCACCCGGCCAGCAGCAGCCAGATCAGATTGCCGATCAGACCGAGCGGTCCGGTGCCGATGTCGGACTGGCCGGTCAGCAGGTCACGCCGCACGGCCCTTTGCCCGAACGGCAGCAAGGTATAGGCGGCGATATTGAACGCAGCCCTTGCCCAGGGCAGACCAACAATCGTGATGGCCATGACGACGGCTGCGACCATCCAGCCAAAGGCCATCCAAAGGCCGCCCGAGAGCAGCCAAAGTATGTTCAGAAGTATCGAAACGGGATGCATGGCATTTTTCAAAAAAGTCGACGGCGCGAGTTTCGTCCGGGATATATGTCTCCGATCAGCTTCGGCAAGGCAGATGGATAATCAGGCGAAAACCGCCTCAAAGCGGGCTCACGATCGGCACCCGCGAGGTGAGCGAGAGCATTAGCGGCGATACCGGCCAGGACGCGGATGAGCCGGCCGGCTTTCCTGGCGCGGGCGGCTTGCGAGACTGACTCGCGCCTCACTCGCGACGGGAAGGGCCGATTTGAGGTCCTCAAGAAAGATCGGCCTGGAAAAATAAAATCCCTGTGCATAGCGGATTCTTGTCGCGGCCTGCAGATAGGCCAGTTCCTCGAAGGATTCGATGCCCTCCGCAATCACGGTCATGCCGAGTGCCTCGCTCAGCGATTCGATCGCCCGCAAGATACCCTGGCTACGCGGACGCTTGTGAATATCGGTGATGAACGAACGGTCGATCTTGATCTCGTCGGCGGTGATGTCGGCGAGCGCCGACAGTGACGAGTAGCCGATGCCGAAATCGTCGATCGATATCCCGACGCCCAATTTGCGGAGCATCGGAAGAATGTCGGTCTGGAACTGCGTCTTGGCGACGAAGGCATCTTCCGTCACCTCGATCATGAAGCGCCGGGGAAACCCGGTCGCCTCCAGCGCATCGGCGAACGAACGCATGAACTCCAGGTTACCCGCCTGTCGAGCCGCGACGTTGATGCTGATCGTTGCGTTCTTGCCGAACGTTTCATTGATGAGATCAATCGACTTGACGATCTCTGCGAGCACCAGGTGCGCCAGTTCGTCGATCAATCCCAATTCTGCGGCAAGGTTGACGAAGGTACCGGGCGCCTGGATCACTCCCTCATCGTCGCGCAAACGAACCAGGGCTTCGATTCCCTTGATCTCCCGGTTGCGGATGTCCACCTTGGCCTGGAAGGCGCAGCAGAAGCGCTTTTCCAGAATGGCGAGCCGCAGCGATTGCTCGACCTTCATCCGCGCCAGCGCCTCACGCTCCATGCTCGCGTCGAAGAAGGCGGCCGCGCCCTTGCCTTCGTTCTTGACCCGATACATTGCGATATCGGCATTCTGGCGCAGCACGGCATAGCTAAGCCCATGGTCGGGAAACAGGCTCACCCCGATCGAAGTCGAGGCGAATATTTCCGACCCGTCGATGAAGAACGGCGCCTTCAGTCGCTGCAATGTGACCTGGATATAGTCGGCTACCTCTTGCTCGCTCTGGATCGGATTGAGCAGCAGAATGAACTCATCACCGCTGATCCGCGACAACATGTCGGTCTCGCGCAGATCCAGCCGAAGCCGTTTGGCAACCTCGACCAGCAGCGCATCCCCGACTGCGTGGCCATAATAGTCGTTGATGTGCTTGAAATTGTCGATGTCGAGAAAGGCAAGCGCAAACCTGCCGCCGGATTCGCCGCGCTGAATCAGGCTTTGCGCGCGGTGCTCCATCACACGCCGCATCGGCAAATCGGTCAGTTCGTCGAAATAGGCCGAGCGGAACAGGTGATCCTCGACGGCCTTCTGCTCGCTGATGTCGGTGGATGCGGAAAGCAGAAGATGCCGGTTGGCGATGTGAACCGGCCGGTGGGCGGTGAGAGTGACCTGCCTGCCTTGAAGGCCGGCGACAGATTCTTCTGCAACAACGGCACGCCCGGCGCGAAGCAACTCGGCGGCGGCCTTGCATCGCTCGTTCAGTTGTTTCGAAACCACATTGTCCGATTGTCCGGCAACCATGCCCAGTCGGGCGGCGGCGGCATCGTTGACGAGGACGAAATCGCCGTGCTCGTCCTGAACCGTCACGCCGGCCGGAAGCATCCTGAGCACGTCGCGCAGAATTCCGAGTTCTGTTTCGAGAACAGATTCGCCTTCATTCTGCATGACGGGCGACAGTTGGAGCGTGATGCGGCTTTGCATGGCCGCCGAAGGTTGCAAAGTCTCTTGTAGTTTTGGTTAAGTGAGGGGCTGTGGCCGGCGGCAGGTGCGTTTTGAATCCGACCCCGTCAGATCGTCATTAACAGAACCTCAACGATTTCATACATGATCGAAGGAAATCCCGTCGGCATCGATGCATGAACACCTCTGCCGACATACCGGGGACAACCTGTCCGCCGCGGTTTGCAACTCAAGCCGCCGGTATTCGGCATTGCATCGTGCAATGAACGCCGCTTTTCAGGTAGGTGATTTCGGCTCTACCGTCGAAAGACCCCAGCGCCGATTTCAACAGTTTGCTGCCGAAGCCAGGTTCCCCGATCTTTCCGATTGCGGGTCCCTCGGTCTCGTCCCAGGCGATGTTGAGACGCCCGTCGGTCACCGACCACGACACCTGCAGCAACCCGCGCGCCGAGGAAAACGCGCCATACTTCCCGGCATTGGTCGCCAATTCGTGAAAGATCAATGCAAGGCTCACAGCGAGCTTGGCGGGCAGGAACAGCGGATCACCGTTCAAGGTGAACCGAACGTGACCATAAGGTCCGAGTTCGGACAACAGCAGATCCTTGATGTCGCAACCCCGCCCGTCCACTTTCGCGATCAAGTCGTCGGTTGCCGACAGTGCCCGCATCCGTTGATCGATGCTGGCCCAGACGTGAGGTTGATTTTGCAGAACCTGGTGAAGTACGGCGTGAATGGTCGATACCTTGTTTTTCAGCCTGTGTTGCAGTTCGTCGACGATCAGCTTGCGATACGCCTCCTCGCGGATCAGACGCTCGGAAACTTCGCGCTGCTTTGATGCGACCGACCGATAATGCTCGACGCCCCAAACCGTAAGGCCGCAGACCGCGAGAAAAATCGCCATCAGGACGAGCTTGGCAAAATCGTTCGGCGCATCGCCGAAATTCAGCAAGGTTCCCAGCAGCCCGCTTATTCCGGCCGTTGCGATTCCAATCCGGTATCCGCCAAAGGCGGTGGCGAAGAACACAGCCGGAAAATACGGCGTGAAGTAGATGTCTGGCCGGATCATGGAAAGAAGCCACCTCGCCCCCGTGGACAGGGCAAGGCAGGAAATTGCGAAGCTCACGCTGAACGGCAGCGATGGCCGGGACGTTCCCTGCCAGCCGCGTCGAAACTCGTCGATCAAATTCAACATAGGTCGCGTCAGATGATCAGCAAATTCATTGTTAGGCAAGCATCGGAAGAAAATCGCGCGAAAGCCATCGTTTGCAAAACGGCAACCCGCTCAATTTTTACCGCAATGTCTTTTTCGCAGCACCGCGCCGCTTGCGTAGTTGCTGCGGGCCGGGGATAGTTGGAACCTGTACGATCTTGAAGGGAGAGCGACATGGGACGGCTGGATGGCAAGGTTGCGGTGATCACCGGTGCGACAAGCGGGATCGGGTTGCGCACCGCTGAAATCTTCGTTGCGGAGGGAGCGAAAATCGTCGTCGCGGGCCGCCGCGTGCCGGAGGGCGAGGCGCTGGCCAGGAAGCTCGGGCCCGCTTGCGTATTCCGGCGCACCGATGTCACCATCGAAGATGATATGCGCGGGCTTATCGGCGAGGCCGTCGACAGGTTCGGCCGCATCGATTGCCTGTTCAACAATGCGGGAGGACCGGCGCAGACCGGCGGGATCGAGGGGCTGGACGTGGCCCGGTTCGACGCTGCGATGGCAACCCTGGTGCGTAGCGTGATGCTTGGCATGAAACACGCCGCGCCCCCGATGCGCCGGCAAGGCTCCGGCAGCATCATCAATAATGGAAGCATCGCCGGAAGGCTTGCCGGCTTTTCGTCATCCGTGGTCTACGGCGCTGCCAAAGCCGCGGTTATCCACCTCACCAAATGCGTGGCGATGGAACTCGGCGAAGCCGGCATCCGCGTCAACAGCATTTCGCCTGGCGCAATCGCCACCGGCATTTTCGGCAAGGCGCTGGGTCTGTCCGTCGAGGCAGCCGAAAAGACGCCCGAGGTGATGCGCGAAGTCTACAAGACCGCGCAGCCGATACCGCGCGCGGGCCTGCCTGACGACATCGCTCACGCCGCGGTATTTCTCGCCAGCGACGAATCCACCTTCATCAACGGGCACGATCTGGTGGTCGACGGCGCCATTACCGGCGGTCGCAACTGGACCGCCCAGCAGCAGGCTTATGTCGCGCTGCGCAAGGCGTTTGACCAGGTCAAGGGTTGAGGAGCAAGGCGCGCCTTGCTGTCATAGCGGCGACACTGTCACGCGCAGCCCGTCCCGCGGCTTCGGGATCGGCCACATCTGCCAGTCCGGCGTGGTGCCCGGCGTGAGTGACACGCTGAGGTTCTGCAGGAAGTGCCGCGCAAAGCACTTGGCCTGCATATAGGCAAAGTGCAGCCCGAGGCACATATGCGCGCCGCCGCCGAACGGCACCCAGGCGAAGCGATGGCGGCCGCGCTGGGCCTCATCGGTAAATCGAAGGGGATCGAAGGTGTCGGGATCGCGCCAAATCTCGCGCATGTGATGAGTGAACAGCGGATTCACCCCGACCAGCGTTCCGGCCGGAATCGCGTAACCACCGAAGCTGAAATCGCGCGTCGCGCGTCGGGGGATCGAGGGTACCGGCGGCCTGAGCCGCATTGCCTCCTTGAACGCCATCTCTGCAAGCGGCATCGATTCCAGCTTGTCGAACGTCATTGGCTTGTCAATGGCAACATCAAGGGCCATCACCTCGTCGCGCAGCCTGTCCTGCCACTGCGGATTTTCGGCAAGCGCGGCCACGAAGGAAGTCAGCGATGACGTCAGCGTGTCGTGCGCGGCCATCATGAGGAAACTCATGTGATCGACGATATCCTGGTTCGACAGCAGCGCGCCGTCCTCATGGGTAGCGCGGCATAGCTGCGAGAAAAGGTCATCGCCGCCCCCGGCGCGGCGGATCGGGATCTGTTCGGAAAAATAGGCCACGACGCGGGAACGTCCATTGACGCCGCGCGCCATTTGCGTGCCCGGCCACGGCTGGCGAATCGGGGCGATCGAGGCAGCGACCATATCGACGAACGCCCGCGTGATCTCGTCGACGTCCGGACCGATGCCGGTGCCGAGAAACGAGGTGGCCGCGAGATCGAGTGTCAGCTGCTTCATCGCCGGGTAGAACAGCATCGAACCGGGGCGTTGCCGCCATCGCGCGACACGCTCGGCGATTCCCGCATCCAGAGATGCGAGATAGGATTTCATCGGGCCGGACTTGAACGCAACCGACAGCGCACGGCGGTGCAAGCGATGTTCTTCGAAGTCGAGCAGCATCAGGCCGCGCGGAAACAACCTGCCCAGGATCGTGCCCCAGCCAAATGTCGACGAGAAAAGCCTCGCCTGGTCGAACAGCACCAGTTCGTTGGCGTCCGGCCCAAGCAGGGTGATGCTGGTTTCGCCGAGCACGCGGCTGCGATAGATGAGGCCGTGTTTCGCAGCCATCCGTTCCACTTCACCCTTCGGATCGGCGAGAACCGCGAGCGTTCGGCCGATGATCGGCCAGCCTTCGTCACCGGGAATGTGCGCCAGCGAATTGCGATTGGGCGGCGACAAGGTAATCGCGGGGGAAACCACACTTTGCATCGACATCGAAATTGCTCCGATCGGCTCTCAATGGATCCACCGGACCGCGGTATCTCTGTGCCGCGGGCCCGCCCCCTTCTCGCCGGCATAGCCCATTCCGGTAAATAGCTCCTTGTCGCTTCCGTGCAAAGGCCGGTCAAACACCGGCAGAGTGCCGTTTGGGGCAAAAACCCCACTCCAGAGGATTTTATCCCTTTTGCTGCTTTGCGGCCTCCTTCTGCAGATCCGGCGCATTGACGGTCGGGATCGCGACACGGCCGGGACCGGTCAGCGGCAACGCGGCGGCCGCTTTTTCATTCTCCATGATTTTCGCCATCACCGCCTGGCCTGCGCGTTCGAACACGGCGCGATTCTCGATCAAAAACTTCTGCGATTGGCGCATCGTGTCGATATAGCCGTTGATTTCCGGCACCACGTAGCGCGCCACCATATCCCAGCTTCGCCTTGTGTTCTCCGGATTGGCCCAGTCATGGACAAAGCCGATGATGCTGCCGACACCACCGGAAACCTCCATCAGCTTCCTGATGGTTTTAACCAGATCATCTGGAGTGCCGATGGTGGAGGCTGCATTTTCGCCGCCGGCCGTCTTTTCCAGTGCGTCTTCAGCAGAGGTGAACGGCTGCAATCCGGGTCGCTGCAGCGTGCGGACATTATAATCGTTGTGCCACCGCATCAGCCCTGCACCGGCTTCGCGCTGCGCCTGTTCGCGGCTTTCGGCGATGTGCCAGGACAGCAGCACGCGCCAGTTGGATCGGCTTACCGTGGTGCCATGCCTTTTGGCGGCGTCTTCCGCAAAACTCCATTGTGTCGGCAACGCCATCAGGCCCTGCGTCGACATCGAGCCGAGTGAAATGATGCCTATGCCGTATTTTCCGGCCAGCGTCATTCCCGACGGCGATATTTGCGAAGCCACCACGAAAGGCATCTCCTCCTGGAGCGGGAGAATCTGAAGCGCGGCATCGTTCATCGTGAACCAGTCGCTCTTCGCCGTCACGCGCTCGCCTTTGAAGAGGCGGCGGATGATGGCGATTGCCTCGTCCTGGCGATCCCGCTGCACCATGGGATCGATGCCGAGCGTGTGTGCGTCAGAGGCAAGCGCGCCGGGCCCGGAGCCAAAGATCGCGCGTCCGCCCGTCATGTGATCGAGCTGGACCATGCGCTGGGCTACGTTGAAGGGATGATGATAGGGCAGCGAGATCACGCCGGTGCCGAGCTTGATTCGCTTGGTGCGCTCGCCGGCAGCTGCCAGGAACATTTCCGGCGACGCGATCATTTCCCAGCCTGAGGAATGGTGCTCGCCACACCAGAACTCGTCGTAACCCAGCGCATCCAGCTGCTCGACCAGGTCGAGGTCGCGGCGGAATTGCAGCATTGGGTGTTCGCCGATCGGATGGTGCGGGGCGAGGAAAGCTCCGAATTTCAGGCGGGCCATGGCTATATTCTCCGGACGACTGTTCCTGTTCGCTCGTCGTCAAACTACGGGGTGGGAAGGGTCAAGGGAAGAGGAAAGCCAACTTCTCTTTATCTTGCGCGCAAACCGGTCCCGGCGATAAGACCACGGCTGGTGGCCGAATTTACACTCCAGGACCGTTCCGCTAAGAGACCTTTTCCTTTTCGTTCCGAGGCAAGGATGTATCTGAGGCAATCCGACGCCGCAAATTCGTTGCAGCTCTCAAGTCAGCGCAAGCGCGACCTCGTCGAGCATTTCGAGGTCAATGGCGATGAACTGGACCGCTGGCGCGCGTTCAATGCCGCCTACCACGACGACGACCGCAAGTTCATGCAGTTTCTGATTCCTCCGGGCAAGCGGGTGTTGGAATTGGGCTGCGGTCGTGGAGATTTATTGGCGGCCTTAAAGCCGTCCTATGGCGTCGGCGTGGATTTCAGCGCCAGGACACTCGCCAAGGCCAATGAACTCTATCCCGGACTTTATTTTGTGCTGGGCGACGTCGAGGATCCGTCTACGCTTGCGTCGATCAAAGGGCCATTCGACTACATCGTGATCGCCGACACGATCGGGATGTTCGAGGATATCGACGGTACGCTGGCCCTGGTGCATCATCTGTGCGCACCGTCAACGCGGATCATCATCTCTTATTACTCGCATCTATGGGAGCCCGTGCTGAAAGCTGCCGAGGCCTTGCATCTGCGCGCCCGACAGCCGGTCATCAATTACATCGCGACCGCCGACTTCCTCAACCTGATGGATCTGGCGAATTTCGAGGTAATCAGTGGCGAGCAGCGGCAGCTCCTGCCGCGGCGCTGGCTTGGGCTTGGCCCGTTCATCAACCGCTTCATCGCGCCTTTGCCGGGAATCAGGCGGCTTTGCCTGCGGACATACCTGGTTGGCCGGCCGGTCCGTCAATTCGCCGACAGGAAATATTCCGCGAGCATCCTGATCCCCTGCCGCAACGAGCGGGGCAATATCGAGAACGCGATCCAGCGCATGCCGAGGTTTGGCACCTCGCAGGAAATCCTCTTCGTTGAAGGAAATTCCAGCGACGGCACTTTTGAGGAATGTGAGCGGGTTCGCGAGAAATACAGCGACAGCTGGAACATCAAGGTGCTCAAGCAGGACGGCAAAGGCAAGGGCGATGCCGTTCGCAAGGGCTTTTCGGCCGCGACCGGCGATGTGCTGATGATCCTCGATGCCGACCTGACGATGCCGCCGGAAGCACTGCCGAAATTTCACGCGGTGATCGAAACCGGGAAGGCCGAATTCGTCAACGGGACTCGCCTGGTCTATCCGATGGAGCACGAGGCGATGCGCCCACTCAATCTGATTGCCAACCGTTTCTTTGCCTACCTGTTCAGTTATCTGGTCAACACCCGCCTGACCGACACGCTGTGCGGCACCAAGGTGCTTTTGCGCAGCGATTACGAGTTGCTGGCAAGAGAGCGGGACTATTTCGGCAATTTTGACCCGTTCGGCGACTTCGATCTGATCTTCGGCGCGGCGAAGCAAAATCTGAAAATCGTCGAGACGCCCATTCACTACAAGGCACGCACCTTTGGCGAAACGCAGATCTCGCGTTTTCGCGATGGATGGCTGCTTTTGAAGATGGTGTGGTTTGCCTACCGCAAATTGAAAGCGATCTGATCGAGCTTTGCCGCATTACCTCGAGAATTTGTACCGTCAAACATCCTCGCGCCGCATTTCCGTCACGGATGAGTCACGCGGGTGCGAGAGCGACTGTCAAGCCTCACAATTCTGTTGAATGGCAGTATGCGGTCTTTTCATTTTGCGCTGCAGCAACTATGTGCTTCGGGTGGCGTTATCTGTCGTTCGCCCAGAGCCTTTCCGGTTCTGATTGAATCAGAACCGAGATTCTAATCTTTTGTTTTGACGCGTTTTCTTCACGCGAACCGGTATCGACTTCGCTCGAAAACGCTATAGGAGCAAGCGGTGTCTCTCGCCAAAAATATCGAATTCCTGCGGCAACTGCCCAAGCTGCACGGACTCAACGCCCTGGACGGCCTCAGCCGGGGTGCTCGGCGAATAATCCGCGGCAGTCCGCTGATCGAAACCACGGGATTCGGCACCAACCCGGGCGATCTGCGGATGTTTTCTTTTCTGCCAGACAGCCTGCAACCCGCACCGGCGTTGGTCGTCGTCCTGCACGGATGCGGACAGACCGCTGCCGGCTATGATCTGGGCGCCGGCTGGTCCACGCTCGCAAAGCATTACGGCTTTGCGTTGCTGATGCCGGAGCAGCAGGCATCGAACAACGCCAACGGATGCTTCAACTGGTTCGATCCGCAAGACAGCAAGCGCGGGCGCGGCGAAGCCTCCTCGATCCGGCAGATGGTCGCGCGGATGGTGAGCGACCACAAGATCGATCGGCATCGCATTTTTGTTACCGGCCTTTCCGCAGGCGGCGCCATGACCTCAGTCATGCTCGCCGCCTATCCCGAAGTGTTTGCGGCGGGCGCGATTATCGCCGGACTGCCGTATGGGGTTGCGACGAATGTGAGGGAAGCGCTGAGCGGTATGTTTGTGTCGCCCGCGCGTCCCTCAAGGGAGCTCGGCGATTTCGTGCGCAACGCTTCGAAACATCGTGGCCCGTGGCCGAAGGTTTCGGTGTGGCATGGCAGCGCTGACCTCACGGTCAATCCCGCCAACGCCGACGAGATCGTCAAACAGTGGCTTGATGTTCATCATCTGCCTGCGGCGCCGATGTCGCAGGGTACCGTCGATGGCTATCCACGACAGCTGTGGTGGAATTCGGATGGCGAAACGGTCGTCGAATCCTACACCATCACCAACATGGCCCACGGCACTCCGATCGGAACGGCCGAAAACGACCAGCGCTACGGCACCCAGGGCGCGTTCCTGATCGAGGCGGGCATATCGTCGTCGTATCACATTGCGAACTTCTTCGGCCTTACTTCGGGGATCCTTCAGCCGCAAAGAGTTGCGAGGCCGGCGCCGCGCCCGGGCGCGGATTCGCCAAGCGCCAGGCTGATACCGCTGGCTTCTCCGATCTCGGCCGCGCCGATCTCGGGATCGCCGCCCGACCTCAGCAAGGTGCTATGGCCGCTGGCTCCGGCTAACCGGCCCACCAAACCTTCACCAAAACCGACACGAAAGCGGCGGCGTGCGCTCGATGTAGGGGCGATCATTACACGCGCCCTCACCGCCGCCGGCCTCATGAAAAATCCGGGCACCGCCAAGAGCGGTCATCTTGTTCCGCCGCGGAGAAAATAAACCGGCCCCGACAGTTCTCACATCGCGCCGGTGAGAAACGGATTGGTCATCCGCTCCTGGCCGATGCTGGAGCCGGGGCCGTGGCCGCAGATAAATCCTACATCATCACCGAGAGGCAGCAATTTTTCCTTGATCGACCTGATCAGCGTGGCGTGATTGCCGCCGGGAAGGTCGGTGCGTCCGACCGACCCGTTGAACAGCACGTCGCCGACATGGGCGAAGCGCAGCAGCCTGTTGAAATACACCAGGCTCCCCGGCGAGTGACCGGGACAATGCAGGATATCGAACGTCAATTCGCCGATCGAAACCTGATTGCCTTCTTCGAGCCAGCGATCGGGTGCGAAATCGCGCACGCCGGTCATACCGAAGCGTTCCCCGCTCGACACCACATTGTCGAGCAGAAATTTGTCGGCCACATGCGGGCCCTCGATTTCCACCTTGAGGGCATCGCGCAGTTCGTCCGCCCCGCCGACATGGTCAATGTGGCCATGGGTCAACCAGATCTTCTCGACCGTGACATTCGCCCTCTTGATCGCTTCCCGGATTTTCGGGACGTCCCCGCCGGGATCGATCACGACGGCCCTTCTGGTCGCCGTGCACCATAACAAGGTGCAGTTCTGCTCAAACAGCGTGACCGGGATGATGACTGCACCGGCCTTTGCCTGGGTCTCGGATTCCTGTGCCATGGGTCGAACAATGCCGATTTTTATCATTACGCCAAGGAAAACTTTGAGCGAAGCTCATGTGGAAACTCCGCGCCATCGCCGCACAGCATGGCCGCCATGAAAATTTCCGCGTTTGGGCCGACCTTGCCTGTCACCGCGCGTTGTTAGCGAAATGCCGGGCTTGCAAACAGAGTGACCCCCAAGATGGATCAAAATGACGAAAATTGGTGGCGCCACGGCATTTTCTACCAAATCTATCCGCGTTCATTTCAGGATTCCAACGCTGACGGCGTCGGCGACATTGCCGGCATCATCAAGCGCCTGTCCTATCTGGTGGAACTTGGCATCGACGCCATCTGGCTCTCGCCAATCTTCCCCTCGCCAATGGCCGATTTCGGCTACGACGTCGCCGACTATACCGGGATCGATCCATTATTCGGCACAATGGAAGATTTCGATGCCCTGATTTTCGCCGCGCACGAAAGCGGTTTGAAGGTGATCCTCGACCTGGTGCCAAACCATACCTCGGACCAACATCCCTGGTTTCTCGAAAGCCGCAGCTCGCGCGACCACCCCAGGCGCGATTGGTACATCTGGCGCGATCCGAAGCCGGACGGCAGCGAACCCAACAATTGGCTTTCCGAATTCGGTGGCAGCGGCTGGAAATATGACGCGACGACCGGGCAATATTACTATCACGCCTTTCTCGCCCAACAGCCGGACCTGAACTGGCGCAACGATGCGGTGCGCCAGGCCTTGTACGAGGTGATGCGCTATTGGCTTCGCAGGGGTGTGGATGGTTTCCGCGTCGATGTGATCTGGCACCTGATCAAGGATGCAGAATTCCGCGACAATCCGCTCAATCCCGATTTTCGCGACGGCCGGCCGCCGCACGAGAAATTCCTGCCGCGATATTCCACCGATCAGCCCGAGGTTCACGACGTCATCGCCGAGATGCGGCGTGTGACCGACGAATTCAAGAGCCGCGTCCTGATCGGTGAGATCTATCTTCCGTTGCAGCGGCTCGTCGCCTATTACGGAAAGGACCTTGCGGGCGCACAGATGCCGTTCAACTTTTCGCTTTTGTCGGCGCCGTGGCATGCGCGACCGGTCGAAGACATCATCGCCGAATATGAGCGCGCATTGCCGCCGGGCGCCTGGCCGAACTGGGTTCTCGGCAATCACGATCGCCCCCGGATCGCAAGCCGGGTCGGGCAACAGCAGGCTCGCGTGGCGGCGATGCTGCTATTGACGCTGCGGGGAACCCCGACATTGTACTATGGCGACGAGATCGCAATGCAACAGGTCGCGATTGCACCCGATCAGGTGCGCGATCCCTTCGAGAAGAACGTTCCGGGGATCGGCGCCGGCCGGGACGGCTGCCGGACTCCCATGCAATGGGACGCCTCGCCATTTGCCGGCTTCTCGAGTGTGAAGCCCTGGCTTCCGCTCGCAGACGATTTTCGGCACCAAAACGTCGTCAATCTCACAGCCGACAAGAGCTCCATTCTCTCGCTCTACCGTGCCCTGATCGGTTTGCGGAAAAGCAATCCTGCGCTGGTGTCCGGCGCATATGTGCCGATCGCGGCCGAGGGAAATTTATTGATCTATCGCAGGCAGCGCGATGCCGCGGCATTCGTGATCGTGCTGAACCTGGCAGCGGAGCCAACCTCCATCGTCTCCCGGACCATCGGCATTGACGGCGAAATTCTGCTTTCGACGAACATGGATCGCACGGGAGAAATGGTCGCGGGCGAACTCGACTTGCGCGCCAATGAGGGCGTCATCATCGGCACGATAGAACCTCGGCTCTGATCGCTCGATCATGATGCGATTAAGTGGAATCGCATCACGATCTCATCCCTTTGTTTGAGCATGATCTTTTCGGAAAACCGGTTTCCACTTTTCCGGATCATGCTCTCGAAAATGCTCCGGGCGCTCAGGCTGGATGACTGGCCATGCCAGTTGGCTCGTCGATATCGCTGCGCTTCAAGAGATAATCCAGCCCTCCCACGCGATACCAGTGATATCCGTAGCCTTCGATCAAGAGCTTGTGCTTGCCGTCCTTACCTGCCCGGCTATGGTCCTCGGCCAAAAGATTGATCAGATGCTTGCCGGTATCGCCTGACAGACCAACCGAAAACGAAATCTCTCGAGGTTTTTCGTCGAGGTTGTGCACGAACAATACCGAATTGTTGCGCCAGTCGTAGCGCAGGATCAACACGGCCGGGTCGCGCGTGGTGATCACCGTGAAGTCGCCCCAACCTACCTCCGGCACTTCCTTGCGCATGCGCATGATGCGCTCGGTCCAGTTCAGCATCGAGTTGGGATCGCGACGCTGCTTTGCGGCGTTGACGTGTTCGAAACCGAAGGGACCGCCGTCAATGACAGGCAACCAGGGTTGCTCGGCTTCAGTAAAGCCCGAGTTCGGTTCGTTCGACCATTGCATGGGCGTACGGGCGCAATTGCGTTCAGGCAGAGCGAGGTTGTCGCCCATGCCGATCTCATCGCCGTAACGTATCACCGGCGTCCCGGGCAACGTGAACATCAGGCTGTAGGCGAGTTCGATGCGTCGGCGGTCGCCTTTCAGCATCGGCGCCAAGCGACGGCGGATGCCACGATCATAGAGTTGCATGTTCTTGTCGGGGCCGAACTTGTCGAACACGAGTTGCCGCTGCGTTCTCGTCAGTCGGCCCAGATCGAGTTCATCATGATTGCGCAGAAACATCCCCCATTGCGCGGAAGCCGGCCGGGGCTTGGTAGCCTTGAGTGCCTTTGCCAGGCTGCGGCAATCGCCTGAAGCCAGCGCGTAAAACAAGTGCTGGTTGACGAGGAAATTGAACATCATGTGCATGCGGTCGCCGGCGTCGCCAAAATACTCCATGTCGGTTTCGGGCAGCACATTGGCTTCGGCAAGGATGATGGCGTCGCCTTCTCGCCACTGCAGGAATTCGCGGAATGCGCGCAGCATATCGTACTGCTCGACGGGCTTACGGACCTTTGCGCCCTTGGTGGCAATGACGAAAGGCACGGCATCCATGCGAAAACCTGAGACGCCGAGTTGAATCCAAAAACCCATGATCTTGAGGATCTCCGCCTGCACCCGCGGGTTCGAGGTGTTGAGGTCGGGCTGAAAGTCGTAGAAGCGATGGAAGTACCAGGCGCCCGCGACCTTGTCCCGAGTCCACGTCGATTTTTGCACGCCGGGGAAAACCATGCCCGTGCCGGCGTTGGCGGGCTTCCTGTCCGCCCACACATACCAGTCGCGGTATTCGGAATCCCTGGCGCTTCGCGCAGCACGAAACCAGGGATGAGCGTCCGAGGTATGATTGACGACGAGATCGATGATGATGCGGATGCCGCGCTGGCGGCAGCCGTGGGCGAATTCGACGAAATCGCCGAGCGTTCCATAGCGCGGATCGACGCCATAATAGTCCGCGATGTCGTAGCCGTCGTCCCGGCCGGGCGACGGCTGAAACGGCATCAGCCAGATTGCGGTGACCCCTAGCCCATGCAAGTAGTCGAGCCGGCGCAATAACCCCTTGAAGTCGCCGATCCCGTCGCCGTTGGCATCCATATAGGTGCCGACGGAAAGGCAATAAATCACCCCGTTCTTGTACCAGAGGTCGTCGATCATACGCGAAAAGCCCTGTTCGGTTCACATTGGCGGCGGCGAATCCCGGCAGGGTGATAAGTGACAGGGTTTTCCAGGGTTCCCGGCGCCGAGGCCTTCCGTACAAAACCGGTTTTCAGGTTTCGAGCCAGCCTCTATGCTTGCGGCGATGGAATCGCTCGCCAAAAAACTCGATCTCCTGCCGGCGCCAGATGGCCGCCAGTCGGAGACCGCGCTCGCAATCGCGCGCGGCACCGCGCGGCTGCTGCGATCCATGGGATTTGCGTGCATCAGTGAATTGCCGCTGCCCTCGGGCAGGCGCGCCGACCTCGTGGCGATCAACGAGCGCGGCGAGATCTGGATCGTGGAGATCAAATCGTCAATCGAGGATTTACGGGCCGATCAGAAGTGGCCGGAATACCGGGCGCATTGCGACCGCCTGTTCTTCGCCTTTACCCGCGATTTGCCGTGCGAGATTTTTCCCGCCGAGACGGGCCTGATCGTCGCCGATGCCTATGGCGCGCACATGCATTGCGCGGCGCCCGAGCATCGCCTGAGCGCGCCAACCCGGAAATCGATGACGGTGCGATTCGCGATGGCCGCGGCGCAGCGCATCAACCGCCTGGTCGACCCGCAG
>Ga0210397_10001317_pt1 | contig 15858 bp, 16 predicted proteins | sample IncBWH2OmetaG_FD_160126 | JGI IMG/M metagenome (GOLD analysis project Ga0210397, IMG submission 160126) | Forest soil microbial communities from Barre Woods Harvard Forest LTER site, Petersham, Massachusetts, United States - Inc-BW-H-2-O ...
ATGATCGTTCCGGCGAGCATCGGCATAAAGGTTTCACCGGAGGCGTAGAAGGCTCTGGCGTAGATGGACTGTGCAGTCCAGAAAGCGAGCGAGATAGCGAAGATCCCGAAGTAGGACGCAGTGGCGATGGAGTCGGCTGCGTGAAAGGAGCCGCGACGGAAGATGATGTCGACGGAAGGCCTGGCGAGGGCGATCATGACCGCGGAGCCGAGAACCGAGAAAGCGATGAGGCTGGTGACAGAGCGGTTGACCGCAGCAGCGAAGGTGGCGAACTGCTTGCGGCCGAAGAGTGAGGCGAAGAAGGGCATGGACGCGGCGCCTGCGGCTTGCCCGATGATGGCCGTGGGTGCGGTGAAGAGACGCTTGGCGTAGGTGAGGCGGGTGATATCTCCAGCGCCGTGTTTGGCGAAGTAGCCGAGGATTTGATTGTCGAGCGTGATGATGGTGACGCCGAGCATGAGAGGCAGGGAGAGACGAACCCACTCGCGAAGGCCTGGGTGTTTGAAGTCGAGGAGGGGCTGGTATCGCATACCAGCGCGATAGGCTCCATAGGCGTTGAGGAGAAAAGGACCTAAATAAGCTCCGGCCAGGGCACCGTAACCGAGTGAGGAGACGCCAATACGGTCGGCGAGAAGGACTCCGCCCGCGATGATGCAGATGTTATAGATGAGTGGAGAGAGCGCCTGGAAGGAGAATTGTTTGCGGACGAGCAGGACGGACGTGAGGACTCCACCGCAGAAGAAAAAGAGCTGGCCGGGCAGGAGGATGCGGGTAATGTGGGTGCAGAGAATTCCTTCGGGCGATGCGGGATCGAAGTAGATGCGAATGTAGTGAGGAGTGAAGATCTCGGCAATGAGGATGGCAGTGCCGAGGACAAGGACCATAGTGTTGAGGATGATAGAGAGCGCGCGTTCCCCTTCCATCTCGTCGTTATCGGCGCGGTAGCGGTCGAGGATCGTGACGAAGGTGATGGAGGCGGCTCCGCCGACGAGGAGATAGTTGATAAGTTCGGGAAGAAAGAAGGCTACGTTGTAGGCGTCGGTCTGGGGGCCAGCTCCGAAGCGGTAGGCGATGAATTGTTCGCGCATAAGTCCGATGACGCGCGAGGTAAGAGCGGAAAGAGTGAGCAGGAGGGTGGCGGAGGTCGCCGTGTGACTATGAGAGGGTCTAAGGAAATCGAGAGGGCCTCGGCGAGGAGCGATGGGCGGATTGGCGTTTTTATTTACAGTCACGGTCTACAGTCGTGGGGATGGCTGATTTGATTCTATCGGGTGGGCTTATGCTGATGGGGTGGCAGGTGTGGTTCGTTGCCAGGAGAGGGATTGGAAAACTTTCGGCTGAAAGTGTTTCGCACGGTCGCGGAGAAGGTGAGCTTTCGGAAAGCGGCAGAGGCGTTGCATCTGAGCCAGCCTGCGGTGAGTCAGCATATCCGGGCTCTGGAAGAGGAGGCAGGGGTTCGGCTGTTTGACAGGGCGCGCGGCGATGGGCATGGAAGCCAGATTTCCTTGACGGAAGCAGGACGGATTTTGCTGGGGTATGCAGAGAGTGCTGCGGAGATTGTGGCTGAGGCTCAACGGGCCTTGATGGCATTGAACGATGAGGTTGTGGGAGAGCTTCGACTGGGTGCTTCGACGACGGTGGCGCAGTATGTTCTGCCGCGAATTTTAGGGGCGTTTTTGAAACAGTATCCGCAGGTTAAGCTTTCGCTGGTGAGTGGCAATACGGAACACATTGTTGAAGCGGTGGCCGAGGAGCAGGTAGAACTGGGGATTATCGAGGGGCCGGCGATGCGTCGCGATGTGAAGACCCAACGCATGATGCAGGATGAGATGGTGCTGATTGTGAGCCCGAACCATTCGTGGGCCGGGCGGAAGCTGCAGCCGATTGCTCCAGCTGAATTGGAGAAGGTGCCGTTATTGCTGCGCGAGAAAGGTTCGGGCTCGCGGCGCGTGGTAGAGCAAGCATTGAAGAAGAGGAGGTTGCCACTGCGTTCGTTGCGGATAGCGATGGAGCTAGATTCGACAGAGGCGATTATCTCGGGTGTCGAGGCAGAACTTGGAGTGGGGTTTGTCTCGCGATGTGCTGTCAATAAGGTATTACGGCTGGGATCGGTACAGATTGTACCGGTGGAAGGATTGGAGATTCTGCGGGATTTCAGCTTCGTCTGGCTGGTAGGAACTGAGGCGACGGGCACGTCAGCGGCTTTTCAACGATTCGCTTTGGCTACGGTCTGAATAATTACCCCGATAAGTATTACTTATCGGCAATTGAAAAACACTTCTCGACTGTGTGGGTGAAAGCGTCGATTCTGGGTAAGTGCTGAAGAAGAATCTTTTCTACGTTGGCATTATTGTTGCGGCGAGTGGATTGATCGGGCCTCCGTTCGCGCTAGCTGCCGGCCTGGTCTTCGGGCTGAGCGTGACGCACCCATTTCCTTCAGAGAGCCGTAGTTTGTCAAAGTTTCTCTTGCAGGCTGCGGTGGTTTGCCTTGGATTCGGGATGAACCTCAAAGAGGTGGTTCATGCGGGTGCTGCCGGATTTCTGTACACGGCGATCAGCATTGCGTTTGCGCTGAGCGTCGGGGTTTTGCTGGGCAAGATGCTCCAGGTGGGCAAGACGCAGTCGATGCTGATCAGCTTTGGTACGGCGATCTGCGGAGGAAGCGCAATTGCGGCGATGGGGCCAGTGCTGGAGGCCAATGATGAGGAGATGGCAGTCTCGCTGGGAACTGTCTTTGTGCTGAATTCGGTGGCGCTTCTTATATTTCCGCTGATCGGCCATATGATGCACTTCGGCGAGACGCAGTTTGGGCTGTGGGCAGCGCTGGCGATTCATGACACGAGTTCTGTTGTTGGCGCGTCGGCAAAATATGGGCCGATAGCTTTGGCGATAGGGACGACGGTGAAACTGGCGCGAGCATTGTGGATTGCGCCGATTGTGATTGCGACCGCAGTGCTGAAGAAAAGTCGTGCGAAGGTCAGTTGGCCCTGGTTTATTTTGTATTTCTGCATTGCTGCAGTTGCGGCGAGCTATCTACCGCACTATATTCCACAGGCTGAGGGTCTTTTCTCGGCTTTGTACCGGCTGGGTCGCGCTGCGTTGACGGTGGTGCTGTTCTTGATTGGGACTGGGATTACGCGCAATACTTTGAAAGAAGTCGGTGCTCGTCCCTTGGTACAAGGCGTGGCGCTCTGGATCGTGGTAGCAAGCCTGTCGTTGTTGGCGATCCATGCAGGGTGGATCAGGTTGTAGGCCGAACAAGCGATGAGGTTGATTGCTCGTCGGAGGGTGCGGGAGCCAGGGGGTTTGGGGCGTCGGGGTGCCTGGTGAAATCAACCCAACGCTTGGATGGGTCAACGGGGCGGTGCCTGCGTCGGGGTTTTACGCTGGACGAGATGGCAAGGCTCGCAATGGTGTAGCTAACCATCTGGCGTTGACCGCAGCGGAGGCAACGGACCGGATAGCGCATCAACAGAATTTGTGGGAAGTCCTCGCCGCGGAGCGTGGAGCGGCGGAAGCTCTGGCCGGAACAGAACTGACATTGAATCGGTACGCCGTTGTAGGGGTCGAGGCCTAAATACGGAGTACGGTGGTGTGAAGAGGAATGGGGGCGTCTGCGGGAGCCTTCGAATTCGTTCTTGAATTTCATCTTCAGCGATTATTATTTTCCGGGCGAGGGCGGCAGGTCGAAGAGTTTTTCTGCGGTGTGTCTCGGGGCGTTGTGTGTTCGTGGCGTGCGAATTGGGTGGACGGCAGACCGGCTTGCCGGTTTCGAGAGCAGGGTGTGCAGATCGCGAAGGTCTTTCTGAAGTTTGCGAAGCTGGCGTGTGTCGACATGGAGCGGAGTGTTTTCGACGGAAAGGGCAAGTTGCGGTTCTCTGTGCCTGAGCTCGGCCTTAAAGACCTGACGTGCGCCGGGGATGGTGTAGCCCTCGTCGTAAAGAAGGCTTTTGATGCGGAGAGCCATTTCGACGTCGCGGCGACGATAGAGTCGTTGGCCAGTGCCGCCTTTGTGAGGTTTGAGCTGAGGAAACTCACTTTCCCAGAACCGGAGAACGTAGGCGGGAACGTCGCAAAGTCTGGCAACTTCCCCGATGCGAAAGTAGAGCTTGTCCGGGATGTCTGACCCAGAAGGAGGGATGGCTTTACGGATTGGCTGGTGCTGCGCCATGCCAGAGACTCCGATACCTATGCGCCGAATAGCGGATATCCGGCTTGTGTAAGTATAGGACACCAAATCGGCTACTGTTTGTATTTTTCTTGATGCAAGGGTCGTTCCCGTGTTCCCGCCAGCAGGATGTGCTTCCGGAAAGAAACAGCCGGAGTGAAAGTATTGAGGGATGCGGGGAACCGGCGAGTCCAAGGTGGCGTATCTTTTTGGAAGATCACGGGAGGCAAAAGATGCGGAAGAGAGAAATTGCGGTCATGGCATCGATGATTGCGGCAACGAGCCTGGTAATTGGATGCCGAATCGAATCGGATAAGAAGAATGGGAACGATAACGTCAAGATAGCGACTCCGTTTGGTGGCATGACGGTGAAGACAAATGACAATGTCGTGACCGAGGGACTTGGTTTGCCGGTGTATCCCGGCGCCGAGCTGGTAAAGAAGGATAAAAATAATGGAGCGGCCGATGTGAACATGAGCTTCGGCAGCTTTCAACTGCGTGTGAAGGCAGCGAGCTATCGGACGAAGGACAGCCCGGATGAGGTAACGGCGTTCTACCGCAAAGCACTGGAACGGTATGGCGACGTGATCCAATGCCAAAACGACAGGCCGACAGGCACAACAACGCGTACGGCCGAGGGGTTGACCTGCGACAACGACAAACAGAATCATGTGTATGTCAATGATGACGAATCGGGGAAATTGGAGTTGAAGGCGGGGTCGAAACAACATCAACATATTGTTGCGATCGACGCTGAAGGCAATGGAACGAAGTTCGGGCTAGTCTCGCTCGATTTGCCGGGCCATCTGTCCTTTGGGGAGAAGGACGAACCACAGCATACCCAGTGAGTGATGCCCGGTTACGGGTTCGAACTTGCCGCACCTCACATCGTGGGATAGCTTCATAAGATATATGCATAAGTATTGTCACCGGTGCGGCGGCGAGCTTCCTGCGAGTGCTGAGGTATCGCCGTTTTGCCCACATTGCGGCGCGCCGCAGATTTATTTTCAGGACCAAGAGAAGCAGGCTTCCGATGCCGGGCCAGAAACGACCGGCGCGATTCCCCCACCCAAACTCCAGCAGGTGGAGTGGAAGACGGCAATAAGGTGTGCCTTGCTCGTGGCCGGGATTGCCGCCGGGTTGAGCCTGGTGGCGGCGCTAGTGCAGGTTTTGTCGCCATTGAGCTGGCTTTGGACGATCAGCGGATCAATTATTACTCTGGGGCTCTACCAGAAGCGTCGTCCCCTGGCGTGGATGGATGCCGGAGTTGGTGCGCGCATTGGAGTTGTGGTTGGCCTTGCGCTCGTGGCGTGCTTCGCGATTGTAATGGCGGTTGGAGGACTGGCAGCGAGGTACGGTCTGCATAGCATGGCAGGCTCGGATGCCGAGATTACGGAGTTGCTTCATGCTCAATTTGAAAAAGCAAACGCAATCAGTCCGCAGCCACCAGAGATACAAAGATTTTGGTTTTCGCCCGAATTTCGTGCGGGAATGATGCTTATGGGCTTCGGCCTGATTTCAGGGATTCTGCTCATTCTGTCGACGGTTGGGGGAGCCATTAGCGGATTCATGCGGACGCGGAGGAAGGTCTCGATCTAGGGAGGTTGGGGAGGCAAAATGGCGCCATTTCGATATCCGGTCAATTCCTGGGTAACGTGGAACTGGTTCTCCCGAAGGATTGGCATACTTGATATCATCAAGCGCAACCGTCATGACTGAGATTACTGAAGTACGAAAGCCAAAATTACGAGAAAAGGGCCGGCTGATGTCGGCCTCGGAGATCGAGCGCACGCTGGTGAGGCTTGCGCATGAGATCGTTGAAAAGCATGATGGCAGCAAGAATGTCGGACTAATCGGCATCAAGCGGAGGGGTGTTCCGCTGGCGCAGAGGTTAGGAAAGCTGATCGAAAAGATCGAGAAGCATCCCGTGGATACGGGCGTTCTGGATATCAGCTTCTATCGCGACGATCTTTCGACGGATGGTCCGCGGCCTAAGGTGGTGCCGGGAGCGATTGGGTTCGATGTGAATGGGCGGGACATCATCCTGATGGACGATGTGCTGTACACAGGACGAACAATCCGCGCGGCGCTGGACGCGCTATTTGATTATGGCCGGCCAAAAAGTGTTCGACTGTTGGTGTTGATCGACCGCGGACATCGTGAGCTGCCGATTGAGGCGACTTATGTGGGTCGCACGATTCCGACGTCGAAACGCGAGATCATCGAAGTGAAGTTGAATGAGGTGGACGGTCAGGAGCAGGTGCTGCTGGTTGAACTGGTGGACTAACGATTGGCTTCGATGATGCATTCAGGGCACGGCGCGACAAAGAGCTTTGGCTATGCTGCGGGATCTCTGTTGGCCGTGGTGGACCTGCCGGTGATCGAGACTGCTACGATTCTGGCAGACGCGGACAGACTCGACCGTCTGGATGATGACAGCAAGCTAAAGGTATTGGCGCGACGACGGATCGCACTGCTGTTTTACGAATCGAGCACGCGAACGCGAACGTCGTTTGAGCTCGCAGCGAAACAACTTGGCGCTATTACGACGTTGGTGAGCGATAAATCTTCGTCGATTGAGAAGGGCGAAAGTTTGAAGGATACGGGTCTGACGTTGCGGGCGTTGGGCGCGGAGTGCATTGTCCTTCGCCATCTGAGTTCAGGAGCTCCATATCTGCTGGCAAGATCGACCGGGCTGCCGGTTCTGAATGCGGGGGATGGAATGCACGAGCATCCTTCGCAGGCGCTGTTGGATCTGCGTACGATCCTGGCGCGAGTGCCGAACGTGAATGCGAAACGTATCGATGAGAAAACACTAGCGGGCGTCACGGTGGTGATTGCCGGAGATATTCTGCATAGCCGGGTAGCGCGTTCGAACGCGCTGCTGTTGCCGAAGCTGGGCGCGAGAGTGCTGCTCTGTGGACCTAAGGAACTTTTGCCGGAGTATGCGCTTGAACTGGGGCAAGGCGTGGAGATAGAGCGGGATTTCGATAAGGCTCTGAAGCAGGCGCAGGTGGCGATGATGTTGAGGATTCAGCGTGAGCGGCTTGCGGGGCTTGAGCTCAACCTTGACGACTATATTGCGCGGTATCAGTTGAATTATGTGCGGCTGGCGGCAAACGCGCCGCATGCGCTGGTGATGCATCCGGGCCCGATGATTCGCGGGCTCGAGATCGACGACGAGGTGGCGGATGGACCCAACTCCGCGATTGAAGAGCAGGTGAGACATGGTGTCGCGGTAAGGATGGCGTTGCTGGCGCGGGCCCTGGGTGTGGTTGACTTCGAGAGTGTGATTGCATGAGCGATGTATTGATTTTGAATGGGCGGCTCGTCGATCCAGCGAGTGGCGTAGATTCGCAGCGGGATTTGTTGCTTCGAAGCGGGCGCGTGGCGGCTGTTGAGGCACCTGGGGCATTGAAGGATGCCAAGGCGAAGAAGACGATTGACGCATCGGGGATGATTGTTGCTCCGGGGTTCGTGGATGTTCACGTACATCTGCGTGAGCCAGGGCAGACTTATAAGGAGTCGATTGCGACCGGGACAGCTGCAGCGGCCGCTGGTGGTTTTACGACGGTTGTTGCGATGCCGAACACAGTTCCAGTCAATGATTCGGTAGCGGGCCTGGAGTGGATGCTTGACGCTGCGCGTGGGGCGTGTGTGAAGCTGTTCGCAATGCCGGCTGCTACGTTTGGAAGCAAAGGCGAAGAGATCACAGATTTTCACGAGTTAGCGCGGGCGGGAGCGGTTGGGTTTACGGATGATGGGAAGCCCGTGCTTCATGACGACGTGATGCGCCAGGCGCTCGTAGCTGCGGGTGGAATTGGAGTTCCGGTGTCTCAGCATGCGGAGGATACGCGCCTGACCGGCGGCTGCAGTATGAATGCCGGACCTGTGGCGTTTCGGCTTGGACTCCGTGGGATGCCAGTGGCGGCGGAGGCGGGTATTGTGGAACGCGATATCCGGCTGTTGCGAGATATCGAGCGAGTCGATCGCCTCCGGCCACATCTGCATGTACAGCATGTTTCGACGGCGAAGGCGATGGATCTGATTCGGGCCGCAAAGGCGGATGGTTTGCACGTGACCTGTGAGGTGGCGCCACATCATTTCACGCTAACCGATAATGCGATTGGGGACTACAACACCAATGCGAAGATGAATCCTCCATTGCGAGCGGAGACAGACCGGCTGGCGATGATTGCAGGACTGATAGATGGAACGGTGGACTGCATTGCTACCGATCACGCTCCGCACGCGCTGTTTGAGAAAGAGCAGGAGTTCGAGCGGGCTCCAAATGGAATTACGGGACTGGAGACGGCTTTGGGGTTGGCTCTGCGAGTGCTTCATAAGGGGCATGGGATGCCATTTTCTCAACTGATCGAGTTGATGAGCGCGCAGCCGGCCAGAGCGATTTCGTTGGAGGGTCGAGGAACGCTGAAGGTGGGAAGTTTTGCGGATGTGGTGGTGTTTGATCCAGCCGCAGAGTGGGCCTACGATGTGGCGAAGACGAGATCGAAGTCGCGGAATTCTCCTTTTGACGGCGCGCCCATGCTCGGACGCGTTGCTTTTACTTTGAGCGAAGGGCGCGTCGTCTTTCAGAATTAACTGTATTCATGGTTAGTCGCGCTGCATAACTGCCAGTTCGTTGCCTGCGGGATCGGTGAAGTGAAAGCGGCGGCCGCCGGGAAAGTTGAAGATGGGTAGCGCGATCTTTCCTCCGGCTCTGATGATGCTTTGCTCGGTTGCTTCGATATCGTCCGATTCGATGACTGCGAGAGGCGCCGTGGTGCGCTCGGCGGGATCAGCGTTGAAGCCGCCTTCGGTTCCACTGTTGGAGAACGCACTGTAGGTTGGACCATAGTCCTGAAAGGTCCAACCGAAGAGATTGGCGTAGAAGGTTTTGCTTGCATTCAGGTTTTGAGATGGGAGCTCAAGGTAGACGATCTTCAAATTGGGCATACTTGTCCTCACGCATGTCGCTGCTTCCTCCATCCGCGCTGCCGCGAACCGGTTTGCAACGCAGGTAGAGACCGGCGGTTCCGGCCTCGCGAGGGACAGAGATCAAAATAAAATGGGTAAGCAGAGCAGTCAACAGGCTTGACTCATTTTAGGCAAGAAACTCGCAGTGGATTCGTAGGTAGCCAAAGAGGTCTATTTCGTGTGGAAGACCTTCTTGTTGACGTCGGGCCAATATTCTTTCCAGAAGAAGTTGAAACAGTCGATGAGGTCGCTGGTGAGCCATCGCTGACCGACCTTGGTCCAAGTCCTATATTTTGATGGATAGTAAAGACTACCGACGCCAGCGGCAGCGCCAGAGCCGACGATCTCAGAGAAGTTAAACATCTTGTTTCCGTTGTCCGAGCGACTGACAAGAACACGAGTTACGGCATACCAGGTACGCTTACGGAAACCCCCGTGGCCAAGCGTGTAGAAGCGACTGTCCTGGTGAAAGGCGATAGGGCCGAGGCCGCCGACCATAAAGTTTTCATCGGCTGTATCTGCTTCCGTATGCCAGAAATAGCGGGCGTAGCCCGCTGCTCCCTGATGAAATTCAGGATAGGATTTGCTGTTCATGGAGATGCCGGCCTGAATGCCGGCCACGAGAAAGGAGGAATAGTCGAAGCTATTTTTCGCAGCGAGAACCAACTTTTCCTTCGCGGTCTGCGGGGGCAGTTTCGTATCCGCAGAGACGGAACTGAAGTTGGGCACGATCCCAAGGACGCGTTTGGTTTGCTTGGTACCGTTGGGACTGACTACGTCGGGGTCGGTCGCCTGAGACGATGGTTTGGGTGCCTGGGCAGACTGCGAGTTTGGGGGGCTTTGCGGATTTTGAAGCACTCCGGGCGCATCGGGGAGTTCGGTGATCGGAAGAGGCTGCGCAAGAATGCTGGATTCGTTTGAAGGAGCTACGGAGAAGCTGGTGGAGGAGGTCTGCGCGTGAAGGCTAGGAAATGCCCCGATGGAAGTGATCCAAAGTGCGGCGCCGCCCAGCGTCAGGCAGATGCGCCCGAGGTGGGGAGTGTAACAAAGGGGCATACAGATAAGACGCATCCTGTGGAGAATAGACTCGGAAAGTTGGGTCTTTGATAAAAATAGGCTTAGTTTTACTTGAGAATGCAGCTTGCTAATAGGCATTCAGTTTTGAAGAATTCCCATCTTTTTTGCAACGGAGGTGAGGACTTCAAGAGCCTGATCGATCTGGGCGCGTGTGTGTTCGCTGGTCATGATGGTGCGAATGCGGGCTTTACCCTCTGGGACCGTTGGAAAAGCAATGCCGGTGGCCATGACGCCGGCATCGAAGAGTGCGCGAGAGAAGTCCATTGTGCGTTGTCCGTCACCGATGATGATGGGGGTGATGGGTGTTTCGCTTTTCGGAGTGGAGTTGCCTCCGACGTCGAAACGTGCGGTGGTGAGCTGCTGCTTGAAGTAGTTCGTGTTGTCCCAGAGACGCTCAATTCGGTCAGGTTCGTTTTCGAGGATGGCGAAGGCGGCGATACAAGTGGCTGCGACTGAGGGTGGGTGCGAGGTGGAGAAGAGAAACGGCCGGGCGCGGTGGTAGAGGAAGTCGATGAGATCACGACTGCCGCAGACGTATCCCCCGAGAGCGCCAATGGCCTTGGAGAGTGTACCGACCTGAACGTCGACTTTGTCGGTGACATGGAAGTGATCGACGGAGCCGCGGCCATTGCGGCCGAGGACACCAGAGGCGTGAGCATCATCGACCATCATGATTGCGTTGTATTTTTCGGCGAGCGCGGCGAGTTTGTCGACGGGGCCGATGTCGCCGTCCATGGAGAAGACGCCGTCGGTGATGATGAGTTTGTGCCCGGGTTCATTCTGAACTTCGCGGAGAAGCTCTTCGGCGTGGGCGGCGTCTTTGTGGCGGAAGACTTTGATCTTTGCTCGGGAGAGGCGCGCGCCGTCGATGATGCTGGCGTGGTTGAGTTCGTCTGAGATGATGAAGTCTTCTTTGCCGAGGATGCTGGATACAGTGCCGGCGTTCGCAGTAAATCCCGATTGAAAGACAACGCAGGCCTCGACACCTTTGAAGGCGGCAATCTTTTCTTCCAGCTCCATGTGAATATGCATGGTGCCGGCGATAGTACGAACGGCACCTGAGCCCACGCCGAATTTTTTTGTTGCGGCGATAGCGGCTTCCTCGAGTTTGGGATGGTTGCAGAGGCCGAGGTAGTTGTTGGAAGCCAGGTTGATGACGCGCTTGCCGTCGTAGGTGCAGACGGGAGCCTGCTGATCATCGAGTTCGCGGAGCCGGAAGTACGTTCCTCGCTGACGAAGGTCGTCGAGTTGGGCGGCAAGGTGGGCGAGTTGGGGACGTTTCGCGGCTGTAGAGGTCATGGAAAACATCGTAAACCTTGGTAGGACGGGTAGTCTTTCACGCGAAATCGGCATCTTACGAGTTTGGGCAGGATTCGGCCCACCAAAAAGGATTCGGACACGAAACGAGGACATTACAATGATTTTTCAAGGTTCTGGAAAAGTTGCTTTGACGACGATGACGTTGGCGCTGGCTATGCTGTCGGGTTGTAAATCGAAGGAAGACGCTGCGATCGATCAGGCGAAGAAGCAGGCCGCCGCTACCGGGCAGGCGCAGCAAGTGATTTCGACCGACAAGAATGGCAATGTAACGACGACGACGGTGCAACCACCCGCGCCAGGACAGACGACTCAAGCGGTGACGACGACAGTGACACCGGGCTCTGGAGTGGCAGCAAATACGCCAGCAACCGTTCCAGTGACAACTGGCCAGCCCGTGACGCCGGGGCAGCTGGATTCATCGGGTCAACCAGTGGGGGCGCCTGCTCCGGGTGCTGCGCCGATTGTTCGGCCCGCTGATGTGAATGTTGCTGCTGGAACGAATCTGACGATTCGCATCAACCAGCACATCAGTGTAAAGACGAGCCGTGCGGGTGACCATTTTGACGGCGAGATTGTCGATCCTGTAGTGGGGGAGAACGATCACGTGGTGATTCCAAAAGGAACGCCAGTGAGCGGGGTGGTTGTCGCGTCGCATCGACGTGGACACTTTAAAGGGAGTTCGATTCTGGAGTTGCGGCTGACTTATCTCACCCTGAATGGAACGCGGTATGCGCTGGATACGAGAGACCTGACACAGACGAAAAAGGGGAAAGGCAAACGGTCGGCGGCCATCATCGGCGGCGGTACGGGCGTTGGGATGCTGGTGGGTGGTGTTGCTTCAGGAGGCGTGGGTTTGCTGGTTGGTGGTTTGGCGGGCGCAGGTGGAGGAACGCTGTTGAGCGGATTGACGGGGAATCGAGATATCGAGATTCCTGCTGAGTCGATTGTTCGCTTCAAATTGGCGGACAATCTTGTCGTTCAGCCCGCTTAACCCGCTTAAATAGATTGAAATTTGAAATGGAAAAGGCCTATCTCCACGATGGGCCTTTTCTGCCTTCTGGAGAGGGGCTTCGCTTCTTCAGTTAGGATGGTTTGGTTCAGGAGAGACTCATGGGGATTCGATTGCATTTCTGGGGTGCGGCACAGACGGTCACAGGTTCTTCCCACCACATGGAGTGCGCAGGACAAAATATTTTGTTGGATTGTGGTTTGTTTCAAGGGCACAGGCAGGAGGCTCGGGGGATCAATGAGCATCTGGCTCTACCGATGGAGCAGCTGAACGCGGTTGTGTTGTCACATGCGCACATCGACCACAGCGGCGATCTTCCTTTGCTGGCGAAGAAGGGATATCGCGGGCCGATTTACACAACTCCGTCGACGGTGGATCTATGCGACAAGATGCTGAAGGATAGCGCTCATATTCAGGAGTCTGATGCGGAGTTCGTGAACAAAAGAGCGCATCGAAGGAGGAAGATCGGTATTGAAGATGCCGAAGGTGGTGTCACCCCGTTATATACGCAGGCGGACGCGGCGAAAGTGATGCAGCAGTTCAAATCTGTATCGATGCATACGCCGCAACTGCTGGCTGGTTCGACGGCGGATGCCGGATTTACTTCAACGACGTTTGATGCGGGACACATGCTGGGCTCGACGTGCGTGTTGATCGAGGCTCGTGAGAAGGGCCAGACGACGCGGTTACTGTTCTCGGGTGATGTGGGGCGGAAAGGGTTGCCGATTATCCGAGATCCCGAGACGCCACCGTCCGCGGACTATCTCATCATGGAAAGCACTTATGGGAATCGGTTGCACCAGCCTATCGGTCCGGTGAAGAAGAAGCTGGCCAACCTGGTGAACCGCACAGCGCAGCGTGGTGGCCATGTTGTAATGCCCGCATTTGCGGTGGGAAGGACACAACAGGTAGTGCTGTTGTTGCATGAATTGATTGATGAGAAGGCGATTCCGGATATTCCGATTTTTGTGGACAGTCCTCTGGCAGTGAATGTGACGGAGGTTTTTCGCAAGCACGAAGAAGAGTGGGACGATAGCGCGCTCGCGTTTGCGAACCAGCAGGTCGATCCGTTTGGCTGGAAGCGGCTACGATATATTCGCACGGTGGAAGAGAGTAAGACATTGAACGGACTGCATGTGCCTTTCATCGTGATTGCAGCTTCAGGGATGTGTGAGGCAGGAAGAGTGCTGCACCACCTGAAGAACAGTGTGGAAGATCCTAAGAATCTAGTTCTGATCACCGGATTTCAGGCGGAGCACACCTTAGGCAGGGCGATTGTGCAACGGCAGCCTGAGATCAAGATTTTTGGTGAACCGATGCGTTTGCGGGCTGAGGTAGATTCGATCGGTGAGTTGAGTGGACATGCCGATCAGAGAGAACTTCTGCAGTGGATGGAGCCGGTAGTTCCAACGCTGAAAAAGGTATTTCTGGTGCATGGCGAGCCGGACGCACAACAGACGTTGAAGACGGAGATCGAAAAGGCCTACAAGCTCGAGGTTGTTTGTCCCAGGCGCGATGACAGGTTTGAAGTCGCTTGACAGGCAAAGCGGGAATTGCATCTTTCTAAAGGTGTGCGGCGGTGAGTCGGAGGGCTTCGTCTCTCACATCGGGATCGCCGCCGCAGCCTCCGAGCCAATGTATGTTGGGTTCGCGACGGAACCAGGTTAGCTGGCGCTTGGCATAGTTGCGGTGGCCTTGCTGAGCTTCGGATTCGGCCTGCTCCCGAGTTAGCTCATTCCTGAGGACGGCTGCTGCTTCGGCATAGCCCAATGAAGTGAAAGGACGACAGTCGGGCCCGTAGCGCTCGATGAGGCGCTCGGTCTCTTCGATAAGGCCGCGGTCGAACATCGCGGCGGCGCGTTGATTGATGCGCTCGTAAAGGCGCGCACGAGGAGGGTTGAGGCCGAAACGCAGGATGCGATATCCGGTGAGCGCGTCTCGTCCTTTCTGCCATTGCTGGGTGAGCGGCTGGTTTGCGGCGAGAGAGACTTCGATGGCGCGGATGACTTTGGGGACGTCGTTGGCGTGAATGGCCGTCGCTGCGGCTTTATCGAGGCGACTTAAAAGGCGATGGAGGTATTGGGGCCCGCGGTTTTTCGCGAGATTGCGAAGACGTTCGCGGCGGCCTGCTTTTTGAGGAGGTGCAGGAAAGAGGCCATCGATGAGGGCGCGGAGGTACAGACCAGTGCCTCCGGCAACGATTGGGATATGGCCCCGTTCTGTAATGCCTGTGAGTGCTTCGCGAGCCTGGCGGCTGTAATCGCCTGCGGTGCAGGACACGTTGGGCCAGGCGATGTCGATCATGTGATGCGGAATAAGGGCACGTTCTTCGAGAGTCGGCTTGGCGGTGCCGATCTCCATCTCGCGATAGACTGCGACCGAGTCGCAACTAACGATTTCGCCATTGAACTCTTCGGCGAGGCGGAGAGCGAGGGAAGTCTTGCCGCTGGCGGTCGGACCTACAAGCACAACGAGAGGATTGGCGGGCGCGGTCAGCATTGCAGCGGCTTTCGCTTCACCATAGGCGCCACCATCCGGGCGTGGAGACAGTATGGATGCCTACGCGGAGCAGGCTGAAGATGAGGATAACGAGAGTCAGAAGAAGAAGGACGCGAATCTGACGACGTTCGGTTTGCCGTGCGGTTGCGTGGGGCTGTTGTGGCATGTTCGGAGCAGTGAAGCGAGTCAAATTTCCAGATACTTCGAAGAGAGAGAACGCAAGCGCTATGGGATCGGTTTGTTAGTGAAAAAGTCGACACGAAGTTCGAGATTCGGGCCTTTGAACTGGGCAGGCAGCGGAGGAAACTGTCCGACGCCGGTGATGCCACCCCAGCAGGCGCGATCAATCGCAGTGTCCTGACTGGAGCCGTCGAGATTCATAGCCGCGATCGATCCGTCGCGATTGATTGTGAAACGGATAAGAGTCTCACCTTGTTTATTGAGAGGCGGGCGGGCTTCTTCAGGAATGAGTGGGATCCAGTTGCGCTTGATGTCACCAAGGATTCTGCGGATGTATGGGCCGAAGTCGACGCCCTGAGTGTCAGAGAGGATTTCGGCGCCGGTTCCCATACCCTGGTTCCCGCCAGATGGTGCTGCACCATAATCACCACCGCGATCTCGAGCCGCATCCTGGGCTGCTTTTCGGATGACATCGCCCGGACTCTGGTTGGGATTGCCGAAGTTTGGCCGGGTGGGCGCTGGCTTGGGAGCTTCGATCAGAGCCTGCTGCGTCGGTTGAGGAGTGGGCGGGGCAGGCGGTAATGGTGCGGGGGGTGTTGGTGGCGTCTGCACCGCCGGAGGCTGATTT
>Ga0210397_10001318_pt1 | contig 15851 bp, 29 predicted proteins | sample IncBWH2OmetaG_FD_160126 | JGI IMG/M metagenome (GOLD analysis project Ga0210397, IMG submission 160126) | Forest soil microbial communities from Barre Woods Harvard Forest LTER site, Petersham, Massachusetts, United States - Inc-BW-H-2-O ...
CCAAGAAGCGCTACAGGGCAACGCGGTCGGCGGCTCGGTCATCCATTTCATTCGGCCCGACCGAGGAGTCGCCGGCTTGGAGTGGACCACGGACGATCTCGACCGGGAGCTGGGGCCAATTCTCACGAGTGCTCGTGTTCAAAGCCTCTTCCAAGCGGTCTGCATCGGCTGGGAGCCGGGGCCGAAATATTATTACAACAACGCGTGGTGGGTCGAAATGTCGCAGTGGCTTGCGAAGACCTTCCCGCATGCGCTCCGGCTGATTCACATGGTCGCGGATTGCGATGCTCCGGTCGGCGGCAACGATGACCAGATCGGCATCTCCAACGGGCAGGGCTGGGCGAATGTTGCGCCGTATCTCCACGGCTATCTGGCACAGTATGGCGGCTATGTCGGGGACGGCACCTATCCGCCGGACCCGAGCAACCCGAACAGCGGGCCGAGCGCGGCGGACTTCGCGCCGAACCTCCAGTCGACGATTGCCGACATGGTCGACCGCTTCCGGACGGGCCGCGCGGGATGGCCGACCTCGAGCGCGTGGGGCGACGGCAAGCCGCTCCGCGTCTACGGCGGGGAGTATGCGGCCTTCCGCGCCTACTGGGGCAACGCGCCGGAGAGCGACAGCGTGCTCCTTGGCAACGCGTGCATGGCCGGCGGGGCCTTCGGGTATCTCGATGGCGGTAGCGTGGATGTTCCACTGAAGGCGTAGAAGACCATGGACGACCTGGGCGTAATGCACCTGCGGCTCAACGAGCTGATTGAGGGCAAGGTGGAGCGGCGCGCGGCGCTGGAGCAGGAGATCAAAGAGATCGACAAGGAGCTGGCCTCCGCGCGGCAACTCCTTGGTCTCTGGCCGGAGATGAAAAAGACCCGGCGGAAGCCGGAGACGAAAGCGCCGGAGGTGCCGAAAGTGAAAGAACCGGAGCCGATGGTGATGCCGCTGGCAGCGGTGTTGGAGTTTCTCAGAGGCGCCGGTCCGCAGGACAAAGGGCGCATTCTGTCGCATTTCTGCGGCGGCGCGAAAGTGGACGGCCGCCAAGGCCGCGTTCTGGACTATTGGGTCAAGGAGGGCAGTCTCGAGCAGCACGCAGACGGCCGCTTCGCGGCGCCAGCGCTGAAGCTGGCGACGGCGGGATAGCGGATAGCAGGAAAGGACATACTCGACATGTGGAAACGATTGCTTTTGGCGCTCGGGCTGCTCTTCGGGCTGGCTTCTCCAGCCTTCGCGCAGACGCCTGACCCGTGCGCGGCTCCCATTCCGACAGGCGTGGCGATCAATGTGGGGACCATGTATGCCACGCTGCTCGATCAGACGACGACGGTCCCGAATACCTCTCCAGCGGTCGACAACGTAACCAATTACGTGGTTGGTTATTTTCCTCAGGGCCAAGGCCCAACGGGAACGCCGGTCTTCACGACGGCGGTGCCGAAGACTGCGTTTACGCTCGTGCCCGGCTCCACGACGAATTGCTACACATCGACCAGCTTCGCGACCAGCTTCGCGGTCTCGGGTGTGGTCTATGTGGCCTATCTCCAAGCGCACAGAGACGTTTTTACGGACGGAGCCGGCTCTCTCCAGCCAGCAGTGGACTCGGCATGGTCGAACCCGTCGAACCCTTTCGAGTCGCTCCCGCTTGTACTGGCGGCACCGGGACGACTGATAGTCCGTCAGTTAGCATCAACGTCATCGATTTTGACACAACGGCCAAGCGGAGCGATCCGAACGGCGCCTTGGTTCGCTTCGATGCTGGCTCTGATGTCGCGATCAATAGGATCGATCTCGACCTCGATGGCGACGGGGAGCCGGCGATAACGGTGCGCTTCGACGTGGGCGTCGGCTTCGATGGCCGCTATATCCGCGCGCTAGCGTTCAAGCCCACCGTGAATGGCACGTGGCCGCTCGTGATCAAGGCTTACAACCTTAGAGGCGAGACGAGCACCACGACCTGCAAGCCCGGCATGACGGTGGTCTTTTGAGCGTCGACGCGGGCGTGGAAGTCCAGCGGGCGATCTCCTTGCTGAAGGCGCTCGACTTCATGATGGGCGTCAGGGACAAGGGCTTCGACAAGATCGTCAAGGACGCGCTCGTGCACCTGAATAATGCGCGGGCTGGGCTCTCCGCCGGGCCGGCGCCGGTGAACGATACCGGCCTCGACCCGAGCATCGTGGAGTGGCTCCATAGCTGCGCGGATGGCGCCTTGGCGCAGGCCGGCGCCGCAGGAGCCGAGGCCGAGAAGGAAAGCGTGCTATCCAGCGCGCTCCTGTCGATTCGAGAGTGGGCCGCCCGGCTGCTCGAGGCGCCAGCTCCGCCCGGCGCGGGGCCGGGCATCAGCACGCCGAGAGGCATCCGCTAGGTGGCGAAGAAGAAGCCGCACCGGAAGAAGGGCGCCAAGCGGCCAAACCGGCGCCACCAGCAGCGGCGGCAGCAAGCCTACGGCCGGCGCCGGGAGGATTGGTGGCGCACGCTGGGAAAGCTCCTCGGGCTCTGCGCCTCTATGAGTTCGGCGAGCCGACGCGGCATTATCTGACCTTGGCCTGCATTGTCTCGACAGCGGGCTTCGGGTTTGTCCTTGGACCTGATAGCATTAAGCTTCTTTTAAGGAGGCAGCGCGCATGATTCCGACGCTTGTTCAGCAGATCATCGGCACCGTAGTTCGCGCGGCGGTCATGTTCGCGGTCGGCTGGCTGGCTTCGCATGGCGGCCCGAGCCTCTCCAACGATGCCGTGACGAAATTCATCACGGAAGCCACACCGGTGGCCGCCGTGCTGGTCTGGTCGATCTACCAGAAGTTCAAAAACCGTCAGCAGCTCATGGTGGCGCAGGCCTCTGGCGCGCCGCTCTCGGAAAATTCGGTCAAGGCCATCGTCGCCAGCGGAGCGGCGCCATCGGTGATGACGCCTCCGCACGAAACGCCCACGCTTCAGGCTCCGGCCGCGAAGTAACGCAACCGCTCACAAGGAGAAGCCGCTATGTTGAATTACTTGAGAAGCGCCGCGCTCGTCATGCTCGTGCTCTGCCTGCCAAGCTGCGCTACGAACCCTCCGCCCACGCCGGTGGCGTCGGTCGCCGATTCGGCCACAAAGGTGGAGCAGAGTGCGAACGTGATCCTGCACGCAGCACAGACCGCGAATGCCACGGTCGTGCCGAGCACCGGGAAGCCGGTCATTTCTCGGGACGCGCTTGATCAGGTCGCCATCCAAGTCAATAAGCTCGGGCGGCTCGGCACGACGCTGAAGAGCGCGCTCGACTCCTACAACGCTGCGAAGAAGGCCGGAGCCGACCTGACGCAGCAGCGGCTCGCGGTGCAGCAGATCGTTGGAGAGATCGCCTCCGGCATCAATGTGGTGTCTGGCGCTGTCCCGCCGGGCACCGTCTCGGCCATCGATAACGCCGTGGCGGCTATTCTCTCGGTGCTCGTCGATGTGCGGACGCAGGCCGGGCTGCCGGCTTCACAGCCGCTCGACGCGCTGGCGGCCGCTTACGGCCTCTGATAGTCTTCGGCAGCTAAAGGAGCGCACATGCTGAAAGTCAATGCCAACACGGTGAACACGATCAATGACGCGGCCACGCTCGTCGGCGCCTTCGTGCCGCAGGCTATGGTGGCGTATCAGCTTCTCAAGGTCATCTGGTTGCAGACCAACCCCGGCAAGACCGAAGACGATTATCTGAACATGCTTCAGTCGGTCAGCCAGCAGAACATCGACCAGAGCGCGGCTATTCTCATCGCCGACGGCTATTCGCAGGACGCGAACGGCAACTGGTCGAAGCCCGGTGCTCCGGCCGCGTTGAAGTCGAAGTAGCGTGGTGTACGCCATTCCGCGTCGAGGCTTGACGAGAAGCAGCCGCACGAGACGGCAGCGCATCGCCTCGACGCGGGTTTGGCTGAATGGGCAGGAAGTGACCGCGCGCTGCTTCTACGCCGATCCGAGACGCGGCCTCGTGCGGCTCTTTCTGCATAATGCGGAGGGCCGGCCATTCCTGAACCGCGAGACCATGGAAGCAGCCAAGGAAGAGCGGCGCGGCCGCGTGAAAGTCCGGGTGAGCCGATGAACACGATTCTCTCGAGCGCCGCGCTTCTCCTTGCGGTGCTGGCGCTCGTTTCCACAGCAAGGCTGAGAAAGCGGGTAGTAGCTATGGGCGCCGATGTCAATTCCATCGAGCAGTTGATTTCCGACATCAACGACGAAACAAACACCGTGGCCACGAAGCTCGACGCGCAGGCGAAGACGATCACCGATCTTCAGGCGCAGGTAGCCGCCGGCTCGCCGGTCACGAGCGACCAGCTTCAGGCGATCTCCGATGCCTTGCAGCCGATCTCCGACCGGCTGAAGAGCCTCGGCGCGGACGCGAGCAACCCGATCCCGGCCACCGGCTCGCCGGCCGACGGCTCCTCGGGCTCTTAATGCGGCCGCTCCTCCGGCTGCGGAGCTGGTGGCGCCGGCAGGTGGCCGAGCGCTTGCGGAGGGCCTCTGCGCGGCGCAGCGGCCGCCGGAGCCGCTGGCGGGAGGCGAGGGCGCTCCAGAGCCTCGGGCCGGCCCGCGCGCACGTCCAGAGCCGCTACGGGCTGCTCAAGAGCCGCGAGGAGGCCTTCTAAGAGTTCCCGGCGCGCCGGCCGTCTTGAGCTGCGCTCTGCCATGGCGGCCGATTCTAGAGAGGCGGCCAGCACCGAAAGCGGAGCAGGCGCGCAGGGATGCAGCGTTCAGTGGCCGCCGAGACGCTAACCGTCGTGGCTGGTCACTGCTCGGGAAGCCGGGCGGCCGCTGAATATATATTGACCCGTCATTCGGAGGTAGAACCCGATGGACAAAAGCAAACAAGTTGAAGCACTGATTGAGAAGGCCACCAAAGCCGAGAAGTCGGAAGACGCGATCCGCTTCTCGCAAGCCGCCTGCAATGCGGCCAACGCTATGTGCGCGGTCAAGAACGCGCTCCTCAGCTCCGGCGCGCTGCCGGAGGTCGCACGGGAGCCCGGCTAAGATCGGAGTTCGGCGGCCGCTCGGACGCGAAGCTGACGCGAACCGGAACCTTCTACTCAGTTGGGGCCGGGAGCGGGCACGACGATGGGCGGCCGCCGATACAACAGCAGGAGAAGCCTATGACGAAAACGCTCGCGCGGACTGTGGTGTTGGCCTTAGCGGCCTTGTGCTTCGCTATCCGGGTCTTCACGAAAGCCGAGCGGCTGGAGCTGACGAACCTCGGGCTCTGCCTGCTGGCAATTGCGATGCTAATCTGAGGAAACTTGCAACGGCTCGAAGAGCTGCTATAAGCTCTCGGCCTTGGAAAAACGAAAGCCGCAGGAGGTCCAATTCCTGCGGCTTCGGCTTCGGTTGAGTGCTGGCTCAACGCGACCGGCGGTTACTTCCGCTGGGCGCATTGTCCCACCTTTTCTTCCCTGCCGCAACTCGTTCAATCCATGTAAGTTTCCAGAGCTGAAGGACGGATAAAGCCGTCTGAACGGCTCCGGCGGTTTGCATAGCTCGGGGGTCCGGGAACGCGGACGGAGGGTGGCTCGCGCATCTGAGCCACGAAAGAGGCTATGCGGGCTGGAAGTTCCGAAGCGACGACCGACGATGACGACGGAGCAAAAGCAACGCAGCTCTCACTGTGTTGCTCCAGAGTCGGAGGAGGGAGGAGCGGCGGCCGGGCTCCCGTGGACGGACGGTTTCAACGGTGTAGCGATTAGAAAGATGCTTCATGTCTAGAGCCAAAGCCAGAGCAGAGCGCAATAAAAGGAACGCGGCGCGTTGGGATGTCTATCGCGCGGCCGCACAGCGGCTCGGTTGCGGAATGCAGTCGGGCTTTTTCCATATCGACCAACAGATCGCAAACCTGACCGGCTGCCAGCCGAAGGTCAGTAAATGGGACCGCCTGATCGTGGTGCGGCAATTTCTCGGAGCGGAGTGGAAGCCCGAGGAGGCCGCGCGGGAACGCAGAGAAAGAAAAGTGCAGCGGCGCGCGAAGCAGGCCGTTGTCCTGTCTGCTGCCGGAGTCGATCCGCGTTCGAACGAATTTCTTCAAACCTACGAATGGCGCCGGCTCCGGATGGTGGTTCTAAAAAAGCGTGGAGCGCGCTGTGAGTGCTGCGGCGCTTCTCCGCGCTCCGATAAGGAGTGCGTTATAAATGTCGACCACATAAAGCCTCGGCGGCTCTTTCCAGCGCTGGCGCTTGAGGAAACCAATTTGCAGGTAATGTGCAACACTTGCAACCACGGTAAGGGCAATTGGGATCAAACTGACTGGAGAGCAGAAGCGCAGCGCGAAGCCGAGCAGGAGGAGCGAAGTGCTTGCTTCTGGAGCGCGCCGAAGCTCGTGAAGGGATCGAATGTTTAAGATCACGCGACGGTGGATTCAGGAATGCGCGCCAGAGCGCGGCCGCTGGAGCGCGGCGCAGCTTGCGGTCTTCGGGCTGCCGGCGGCTCCGCCGGAGGGCTGGCAGGACGGGCTGGTCGGGCAGCTCTGCTCGCCGGAAGCGCGGCGCGCCTTTGAGGCGCTCGGGAAGGCCGAGGCGGAGGCCCGTAACTGCTGATGCCAAAACTGAAAGCGAGTGCTCCGTTCTGCGACACCAGGTTCTGGCTTCCGCCGGCCGGCCGCTGGGTTGCCTCGACATCCTTAGGAGTTTCGCGGCCTCCGGCTGGCATGCCGAATGCGTAACAGTTGTCATGCGAAGAGGAGAAGCGTTCAGCCAAGACGAAAAATGCTACGCCTGCGGTCGGCCCTTCCGGCGCAATGCCCACGGGCTGATCCCGTTTCACCCGGAGGCGCTGACGAGCGACGGGCAGCGGCAGTTCGTCGGCTTCGATTGCATGAAGAAAATCGCGGCCGCCGGGCGGTCCGGCTATCAGCCGCCGGACGGAGGGCCTCGGCTCTTCGCGGAGCCCAGCGCGCCGGCCGAGGTGCTGGCGGCCGCCGGGATTCGGCGGAGTTGAACTTCCGTCGAGATGGCATCAGGAGGCTATCAGCATGGAAGGGCAATACCTCGGCACCACGGAGCGCGCGGCGATCATTCGCAAGGCGCTGAAGGCGCAGCACAAGTTGAGCGGCCGCGACGTCAGCGTCCGCGCGGAGCACTTTTCGATGGGCTCCAGCATTGAAATCAAGATCAAGAACCCGGAGGTCTCCGTCGACGCAGTCAAGGCCATTGCCGAGCCGCACGAGAAGATCGACCGGGACCAATTCGGCGAGATCCTTGGCGGAGGCAACCGCTTCCTGCATATCGGCTACAGCTCGGAAGCCCGCACAGCGCTGGCCGCACGCGCGCTGCCGGCGGTAGCGGCCGCGCTGGAAGCGCTCCAGCTCGAGCCCGGCTATCTGGTCCCGGTCACCGGCTCGGCCTTCCTGCTCGGCGCCGGCCACCATGGGCTCCGCTATGGGCTCTCGCTCTGGCGCGACGGCGGCCATATGCAGGAAGTCACCGACGCCGAGGAGGCGGCCTTCTATATCGCGGCTCGGGCCTGAGATGCGGCCGCGCGCAGGGACGGCCGGAGCGTATGCGCGCGGCTAACTCTTGACATCTGCTGGGGTTCTAACCCAGCGCAGTCAGCAAGTTACGAAGAACAGGCCGGGGAACTTTCCCGGCCGGCTTCCGTCTAATCTGTCATGACTAAATGGCAGGCAGAGCAGCAGGCGGAGCGGCAGCTCGCGGCCGAGCGCCTCCGCCAGATCCGGGCCGGGCGAGCCTTCAGTTACGGCGATGCCGAAATTGCAATCGACTGCGCCATTCTGAGCCACCCTAAACTGCAACTGGTGCGCCGGGCCTCGGCGGTCAATAGGTTGCGGACGGTTCTGGCTGGCATGAAGGCTGCGTAACATCGGGTATCGCCCGAGAGGGCAACGAGGAGCCAATGACCGAGAACCAAAACATCCGCTTGGAACAGATCAAGAACCGCGCCACGCGCTACGAGCTGGTGCTTCGCAAGGCCGGGCATGAGCTTCGCCTCGCCTATACTCGGCGGAAGAACCGCGCCGGCATGCTCGACATGATCTGGCGGAATAGCGCGGAGCTGGTCAGCTTCACCGGAGCGCAGGAGTTTAAGCTCGGCGCCGATAAGCGCTCGGCTATCATGGGCGAATGGCTGGTGGCCTTCAGCGGCCGCACCGAGCGGGATGCAATTCTGGCCGGCGAGCTGCCTTGGTTCTGGGCCGGGAAGCGCATCGAGGCCGAGGTAGAAATCACGCCGAAGGCGTAACCTAAAATTGCAACCGAGTGCGCCGAAACGAGCCACTCGAGCCCGAGCGAACCAGAAGCGAACGCCAGCCGTGACAGCAGTTAGCGGCCGGCATGCCGAATGCAGTTGTGTCAGGCATAACGCCCGAGAGGGCATCAGGAGGGTTTCCGAATGATACTCGACGCCGAGACGGTCACGATCGAGCTGACGGCTGAGAAGGTCGAGGCCTCCGACGCGAAGCCTTCGATCTTCGTGAATGTGGTCGCGAAGCCGACGGCCGGGCTTGACCGCGAATTTATCGGAGGCTGGAGCGTCGGCCCGATGAGCGCTAAGGCGACCAACTTAGCCGCTCGGCTCCAAGCGGCGGTGCTGGCCGGCGCGGTCTATTCGCAGGCAGAGATCAGGTCGGACATCAACGGCCGCACCTATATCTCGGCCTTCTGCAATATCTCCGGCCGGCGCTTGAACGCCGACCTGAAGCGCCTAGGGTTCTGAGCCATGGCGCGCACGGTTCAAGAAGCGCTGTCGGCGCTGCTCTTCGCGCTGGGCTTCGCGGCCATGGCCGAGCAGGTCAAAGCCGAAGCCGATACGGAGAGCCTCCGGCTCTATGCGCGCATCATCGTGAAGGCCTCGGCCGGCATGGAAGCCGGGCCGGCCATTCGAGAGCGGCTGGAGGCGCTCGGGCTCATGTAACCGCTAATGCCAGAATTGCAAGCCAATGCGCTAGAATGGCGCATCGCAGACCGATGCCAGTTTTGGCATCATCGACAGGTCAGCAGGTTACGGCCGGCATGGCGAATGCAGATATTAGAACATCGCCCGAGAGGGCAACAGGAGCCAAAATGCAGAAACAGGACGGTATCTATGACGAGGCTGGCCGCTGGCTGGCACCAGCCGAGGGCAACGAGCGGCCCGAGCCGGTGCCTCCGCGCAAATGCGCGCACGGCCGGCTCTGCAAGGCTTGCGGCAAAGGCTGAGGAAACTTCCGAGGCCGGCGACGTCTGATGTCATAACCGCCCGAGAGGGCAACAGGAGCGATCATGCAAGACCAGAATTTAAAATTAAAGCCTTCGCAGGTCGGCGTCTCGGTCATGGACTACGAGCGCAGCCACGGCAAGCTGCCACGCGGAGAGGGCTCGTGGGCCTTCTGCATGGTTCACCCGAACCGCCCTGACTATCTTGACCATGTTCTTTGGGAGAGCGGCCGCTATCAGGACGCGAAGAAGGCCGCTCGGGCCAAGGCTGCTGCGCTCGGCGTGGATGTGCTTTATGTCTGCTCCTAAGCCTGACGAAACGCTGGCTGGCCGCGTCGAGCGGAAGCGCCGAGAGATTGAGGCCTCCGGTCTCGCACAGTGGAAATACGCGAAGCCGGAAGATATTAAAGACGACGCGAAGTCTTGCCCGGACTGCGGTTCGGCGTTGGAGCTGATCACGGCTGCCGAGGGAGGCATGGTCGAGGAGAGCTATTTTCCTAAGTATCCTCTCCGAAACGAGGAGCTGCCGCGCCGAAGCCGGCCGGCTTCCTTCTGGGCTTGCTCTGGTTGTGAGTTCTGCGAGGAAGTCAGCTATTGAGTTTCGATCTCTCGGAATGGAGGCGCCGAGCGCGGGAAAGGAACAAGCGTTTCCTCGAAAAGCTGCGCCGACGAAAGTCCTGCGATATCTGCGGAGAGCAGCCGGTCGACTTCCATTTTCGGGAAAACGAAAAAAGCGAACAGAAGAAACAGAAATCGGTATAATGCTGTCGTCATGGAAGTCCGCGAAGCGCTGGCTTTTCTGGATACGTGCCGTTTCTGGAGCCTCACGAGCCGCTCCGCCTCCTGCTCGGTCTCGACGCCGAGGCCGCAGACGGGCGAGGCGGCCGCCGGCTGGAAGCCGTGGGTGCGCTATATGGTGCGCCGGAAGGCCGGCGAGAGCCTCGACGCCATGCTCGTGCGCTGCGTAGCGGCCGCCAAGGCCGGGAAGGCCGCGAGCTGGCCGCCGGGCCTTCAGGCCGCACCGGGCGGCTCCTGCGGCGCGTGCGGCGCTTCTGGGAAGGCCGCTGCGATCCGGGTGGACAGGGCGCTCAGGCTGGCGCTCTGCCGAGACTGCCGGGCTGGGCTCGAGCCAGCCGCCGAGCGCGGCCAGCTCCGCCAGCGGTAGCCTGACCAATTTTGCGACCGCGTGCGCCACAACGGAGCACTCGGCGCCGGTTGCAGTTTTGCAAGTCTAGAGCTGTCAGCGGTTACCGCTGGCATGTCGGCTGCAATACGTTCGGCGCGCGACCCGTTTCTAATAGACTCGGGTTCCAACGCAGCCGCCCGAAAGGGCAACAGGAGAGAGCATGACAACCGCAATTCAGGAAACGAAGGCCTTCGCTTGGTCCAGCCAGCAGGAGGAGATCTTCTTCTGGTTCGAGAATCCGGGCATGGGCGAAAACAACCTCGTGGTTCGCGCTCGGGCCGGCACCGGCAAAACGACGACTATTCTGGAAGGCATCCGCCGCGCCAAGGACGAGCGCATCGTCGTGGCCGCCTTCAACAAGCGCATCGCCGAGGAGCTGGTCTCGAAATACGCGCGCATGATCGGCGCCGACGAGAGCCTCTCCGCCAAGGAGCTGGAGCAGGCGGTTTCGAACACTGGCGTCGATATCAAAACGCTTCATGCTATCGGCTTCAAGCTGGTGCGGCTCTATCGGGAGAAGGTGTTCATCGAGCGCCGCTCGGGCGCGCGGCAAGCTTTCCTCGCGGAGAGCGTCTGCGGCCAGCAGGCGCCGGACAAGATCAAGCGCATCGTCGGCAACTGCATCACGAAGGCGCGCGAAATTGCGCCGCATGCCACGGAGCGCGGACAGCTCCTCGACCTGATCGAAGAGTTTGAGCTGACGCCTGACCGCGAATGGGCGGAGATGGGCTTCGACGCCGACTATGTCGAGGCGCGCACGCTGGACGCGCTGAAGCTGGCCGCCGAGGTGAAGAGCGGTCAGGAGATCGACTTCGCGGATATGCTCTTCCTCCCGGTCCGGAACGGCTGGATGCGGCCGCTCTATGACCTTGGAGTAGTTGACGAGGCGCAGGATATGAGCGCCACGCAGCTCGAGCTATTCCTTGGAGTGGTCAAGAAGACGGGCCGCGTCTGCGTGGTCGGCGACGACCGGCAGGCAATCTACGCCTTCCGAGGCGCCGACTCCGCTTCGCTCGACCGCCTTAAGACGGAGCTTCGCGCCGAGGAGCTGGGCCTTACGGTGACGCGCCGCTGCGGCAAAGCCATTGTCCAGATCGCGCAGGTCCTTGTCCCGGACTATCAGAGCGCACCGGACGCGCATGCCGGCGAAGTCTCTTATCTGCCGACGGTGGAGAAGCTGGTCGCGCAGGCCGAAGTCGGCGACTTCGTGCTGAGCCGGAGCAACGCGCCGCTGGCAAAGGTCGCTATGAACCTGATCCGAGCCAACAAGCGCGTCCGCATTCAGGGCAAGGACATCGGCGCCGGGCTGAAGGCGCTGGTCGCGAAGATCGCCACGGGCAAGGCCTCCGGCAGCATCGCCGAGCTGCTGGCGAAGCTGGCGCGCTGGGAAGAGAAGGAAGTCGACCGCGTCCTGCGCGCGAACCGCGAAGAGCAGGCCGAGGCGATCCGCGACAAGGCCGATACGATTCGGGTGCTCTGCGAAGGGATTCAGGGCCTTCAAGAGCTGAACGCTCGGCTCGATTCGCTCTTCGCGGACTCCGGGCCGGCGGTGGTCTGCTCCTCGGTGCATAAAGCAAAGGGCCTCGAGGCGAAGCGGGTGTTTGTGCTGGAGCCGACGCTCTCGCCGAAGCTTCCGCCGAGCGTCAAGCCTTCGTCGGCTCGGGTCAAGGAAGAAAACAACATACGCTATGTCGCTATCACGCGGGCGATTCACAGCTTGGTCTGGGTTATGGAGAAATGAGTAACTGGTTTGTGCGCGCTGTGAGGGCTGAGTCGGCTCTCACAGCGTATTCGACGGCGCTAGATTGGCTCAGACGCTTGCCGGCGGTCGAACTAGAACGCCGGCTCAGGGAGAAAATAGACGAGAAGCGCGCGGCTTATGCGGCCGCGCAAGAAGAAGGGCAACGCAAATGACAAACACGCAAAAGCTCGGGAAGGCCGCGTTGGTTCTGCTCGGGTTGCTCGTCAGCTACAGAGTACTTGACGCGGTCTTTAGCGCGTCTCCAGCTCCTCCACAACGCCTTCGGGTAGTCGCGGAGCGGGCTCAAGAGGAGCCCGGCCGGGACTTCTTCGAGCGCCGGCTGGCGATGGAGAGCTGCCTCGACCGCTCGAGCTTCGACGACGCGCTCTGGCAGCTCGGCCTCGAATGCCGAGAGCTGCAAGGGCTGCCCTACGGCGAGGGCTATCAGCAGGTCGCAGCGCAGGTCAAGCGCGTCGACGATCTGGCGACGAGGCGCCGGTTTGAGATGATGTTCTTTAACGAGCTGGAGAAATAACGCAGAAACGCCCTAGCGGGCAACAGGAGACGCGATGCCGAAAATTTGCTACGACCACGACGAGCTTCGCCGGCTGAAAGCCAATGCCGGGCGCCTGAAGATTATTCAGCAGGCGAACGCGATCATTGCCGAGTATCAGGCGCAGGGCTTCGACCTAACGCTCCGGCAGCTCTATTACCAGTTTGTGTCGCGCGACTTCATTCCGAACCAGCAGAAGGAATACAAGAAGCTCGGAGAGGTGCTCCTCGCCGGCCGCATGGCGGGCCTCGTCGACTGGAATGCCATTATTGACCGCACGCGGAACTTGGTCGATCTCTCCCATTGGGATAGCCCGGCGCAGATCGTCGAAGCCGTGGCCGCGCAATTCCGCGTCGATCTCTGGGGCTCTCAGCCGAACCGCGTGGAAGTCTGGGTAGAGAAGGACGCCGCTATCGGCGTCGTCATGGGCGTCTGTCAGCAGCTCGACGTGCCGTATTTCTCCTGCCGAGGCTACACGAGCGTCTCGGAGATCTGGGCGGCCGCGCAGCGCTTGAAGCGCTATCAGAAGCTCGGGCAGGAGCCGATCATTCTGCACTTTGGCGACCATGACCCGAGCGGCATCGACATGACGCGCGATATCACCGACCGGCTAGCCACCTTCGGGCTGCCGCTCGACGTGCGCCGTCTGGCGCTCAACATGGATCAGGTCGAGCAATACGAGCCTCCGCCGAACCCGGCGAAGGAAACCGACAGCCGCCACGCCGGCTACCTCCGGCTCTATGGCGATGAAAGCTGGGAGCTGGACGCGCTCGAGCCGGCGGTGCTGGCGGCGCTCATTCGGAAGGAAGTCGAATCGATCCGCGACGACGGCGAATGGCAGCGCGCCATCCGCAGGCAGAAGGCCGGGCGCGCGGAGCTGGCCGCCATCAGCGAAAATTACCACGAGGTGCAGGAGCACGTAACCGACAACGGCTGGGTCCAGCCGGTCGACGATAACGACGAGGAGGAGTAAGCTATGCGCCGGTTTATCCGCACATTCACCGTGAAGCGCCACGAGCAGTTCTCAGTCATTCAGGATGGCGACCGCGCGGTCTATTTCATCGAGCGCCGCGATCCGAATAAGGACGCGCCAGAGCGCATCGGCGACGAGTTTCCCTATGCTCGGGAGCGGGCTTCGCGGGATGCCGCGCTCGGCCTTGCTATCGGCTCCGCGCGGCGGATGGCTGCTGAGGCCTCTCAGCGGCTCGACGCGGAAGGCGTGGCCGAGGAGCTGCTCTCGCCGGCCGAGGAGTTAGCGCTCGACGCTCGGGCCGCCGAGGCCGCGCAGCGCATGAGCCCGGCCGAGCAGGAAGCGCGTAGGCGCTAACCAAAATTGAAATCGAGTGCTCTGTTTCGCGACACCCAAAATTGCCAACCGCGTCAAATCGGCCAATGATTCGACCGGCATGGCGTATGCAAGATGTCAGGCACACAAGAACGCCGCTCTGGCATGAGCCCGACGCCTATCATTCCGCCACCGAGCGGTCAGGCCGGCAGCCGAGCGCGGCTACGCAACGCCCGGAAGGGCCTCAGCCGAGAGGAGCTTGCAAGAATTAATAATTCTGGTATCGTGAGGGCGCAATCTCGGAACCGCCCGGAAGGGCAACGGAGGCAGAATGCAGAAGAATGACGAGCGGCAAGTCGAGGCATTCGACTACGAGCTGGGCCAGCTTCTCGGCGTCCCCGGAGTGACGAATACGAAGCAGGCCACGGTCCTGCACACGAACGGGCTGACGGAAAGCTCCACGTGGATCGTTCAGACCTTTCGGAAGCGCGACGTCGCGCAGGAAGCCGAGGGCGAGCGGAGCGCCGCGAAGGATGCGATCTTCGTCCAGTTCATCGGCAAAGGGAACCGGGCGATCCGGCTCGTGCTGCCGGCGCCGGTCGCGGAGCTGATTGCCCGGCAGCGTGAGCAGCTCACGACGAAGAGCCGGCTCGCCGGAGCGCGGCAAGCGGCCGCCACGCGGAAGGAGCGCGGCATCGTGCCGGCCTTCCTCGGCAAGCGCCGCAAGAAGGGCGGTGCGAAGTGAAGCGCTCAGCGCTCCGCAAGCACCGAGGCATGAGCGATGCTGATTCGCGTCGGTTAGTTCGACGCAGTCTGGAAGCCGTCGACGAGATAGCCGCTCTCATGGTCTCAGCCGCCAAACTTCATAATCTGGGCTTCAAAGTTGCCATTAGAGTCACGCCGAAGAAGAAAGGCGGCAACAAATGAGCGGCCGCTATCGCAAAGGCGAGCGCTTCCGCGTGACCGCAAAGGGCGTACCGCTGAAGCCGTTTCTTATCGACGAGTCCACGGCCGAGGAGAACCAGCACGCGGTGCTGGGGCTCCTCGAGTCCGAGCGCCTTCGCTTCGTCTGCGCATGGTGCCAGACCTTCGATCCGCACGATCCGAACAATAAAGACGCCAGCCACGGCATGTGCCCGAGCTGCGCGGCCAAGTTCGCAAAGGAGTGGTAAGCGATGCCGATCTTCTGGGGAGAGCGAACGACGCCAGCCGGCGCCAAGCTGCCGTATACCGAAATTCGAGTCGGCGACATTGTGCTCCGCTTCGGCGGGCGGCCGGGCGCGAAGCTGGCCGAGGCCGTCCGGCATCTCGAGGAACGCTCCGCGCTCGATACAGCTTCGCGCGGCGGCAAGATCCGGCGGCCAGCCGAGAAGCTGCGCGGGCCGCAGAAGCCAAAAAAGGGGAAGCGATGAAGATCGAAGGCTTCGCCAACACGACGACCAAGGAAGGCGGCTATCTGGTGCGCGTCGACGGTCAGCCGCTCGCGCTCGGGCCTTCGCTGAGGCTCCGGAAGCATTCGCCGACGGGCTTCTGCTGGGGCTATGCCGGCAGCGGGCCGGCGCAGCTCTCCCTCGCACTGCTGCTGGCTGCTGGCGTGCCGGCCGACGACGCGCTCCAGCTCTATCAGCTCTTCAAGGCGCGCCACGTCGCCGGCTGGCCGAATGGCCGGGACTTCTGCGTGGAGCTGGACGTGCAGGCGTGGGCGCTCGGCGCCATGGCCGCGAAGCGGGCGGCAGAAACGACGCCGGGTTTCTAAATGGCGCGCCACGACTCGCCGTTCGTTGTCAAGGAGCTGCGGCCGCTGATAGGCCGACCGGGCTCTGCGCCTCGTGCTTCGGTGGCCTATCAGACCTACAGCGCGGCGGAGGGCCTTCGTTGGGCTCGTGAGCAGGCCTCGCGCGGCCGCCGGCTGCTCTGGCTCGAGCGCCGAGGCCGACCGGCATGGA
>Ga0210397_10001320_pt1 | contig 15842 bp, 15 predicted proteins | sample IncBWH2OmetaG_FD_160126 | JGI IMG/M metagenome (GOLD analysis project Ga0210397, IMG submission 160126) | Forest soil microbial communities from Barre Woods Harvard Forest LTER site, Petersham, Massachusetts, United States - Inc-BW-H-2-O ...
TGATGCATCAATAGAAATAGTATTACCTTGTTCATTTTTTGCTTCGAAATGATAGGCCTTGTTTAAAAGATTTAATTCAATTTCCATAATCAATAATACTTTTATGAATGGTGCTTAAATTGGATAACTCAGTCTGAAGAACAGCCAATAAAACTCTTTAATTCCCAATTTTATTTTACAAATTCTTAATAATGCAGAATATAGTTTTCAAATGTAGGAAAGATAAGATTCGATTATTTGTTATTTGCTAATAAATCAGAATTTAATTTGTTTTAAATGCTTTATTCGATACAAAATTAAAATAAAATTTTGACAATATCTATTTTTGTAAAATATTTATTAAATTTGAACTATTCTTCTGTCAGTTTCCTTTTCAGGAATAGAAACAGGCTCCAATCAAGAAATTTCAATAAAAACATATGAGTAACACATCAGAAACAACAGCTTTTAATTTCGCTCCTCAAGTTCCTGTAGCGGCACGTGAAGACATTCAGGAATTAAACAGTAAAATTAAAGCGTTTCGTGCAAATATTATTGATTCAGAAAAATTCCGTGCGTTCCGTTTAGCCCGTGGTGTTTACGGTCAGCGTCAGGAAGGCGTACAAATGATTCGTATAAAATTACCGTATGGAAAAGTTACGCCTGATCAATTGATTCGTATTGCAGATGTTTCTGATAAGTATGCATCACATAATCTACATTTAACTACCCGTCAGGATGTGCAGATTCATTACGTTAAGTTAGAGGATACACCTCACGTATGGAATGAATTGGAAGAAGCCGGTATCACATTGCGTGAAGCTTGCGGAAATACAGTAAGAAATATTACAGCTTCATATACAGCTGGCGTTGATCCGAAAGAACCATTTGATGTTACGCCGTACGCGCATGGTATGTTTGAATACTTTTTGCGTAATCCGATTTGTCAGGAAATGGGTAGAAAATTCAAGATTTCTTTTTCATCCTCTGATGAAGATACAGCTTTTGGTTTCATTCACGATTTAGGATTTATTCCGAAAGTAAAACAAGTAAACGGAAAAGAAGTAAGAGGTTTTAAAGTATTGCTTGCAGGTGGTTTAGGTGCACAGCCTTTCCTTGCACACCATGTGAACGAATTTTTGGAAGAAGATCAGTTGATTCCATTCTCTACGGCTGTGATCCGTGTGTTCGACCGTTTCGGCGAACGTACAAAACGTCATAAAGCCCGTTTGAAATATCTGGTAAATGGTATTGGTGTTGAAGCGTTCTTAGAATTAGTTGAAAAAGAACGGATCGCTATTAAAGATAAATCAGTTGTTATTGATCGTACCAAAGTAGATGAAGTGATGTTGCCACATGTAACGTCGTTTGCTGCTGTTGAACCTGTAGATGCTGTTAAATTCGAACGTTTTGTTAAAGCAAATGTATTTGAACAAAAGCAAAAAGGGTATTATGGTGTTCAGTTAAAACAGCATCTAGGTGATTTAGCAAGTGATAAAGCACGTGTGTTTGCTGCTATTGTTAAAAAATATGCATCAGACGATATTCGTATCAGCGTAAATCAGGGCTGGTTGCTTAAGTTTGTAAAGAAAGAAGCATTACCAGGTTTGTTTAACGAATTAAATGAAATTGGTTTAGCAGAGCCGGGCTTTGATAGTATGGCAGACATTACCGCTTGTCCGGGTACAGATACCTGTAACCTTGGTATTTCAAGCAGTACAGGCCTTTCTGTAGAAATTGAAAGAATGTTATTGGAAGAATTTCCGGATACTGTTTTCAATAAAAATATTAAAATTAAAATCAGTGGTTGCATGAATGCATGCGGTCAGCATACGATTGCAAACATTGGTTTCCATGGTATGTCGATTAAAAACGGAGCACATGTATTGCCGGCGATGCAGGTAATGCTTGGTGGTGGTTTAGAACCGGATGGTACGGGTAGTATTGCAGATAAAATTCTTAAACTACCATCCAGACGTTGTCCGGATGCTGTTCGTATTTTATTGAATGATTACGAAGATCATGCCACAGAAGGAGAATACTTCAATGATTACTACCGCAGACAGATTGCAGCAGAAAAAATGTATTTCTACAAATTGTTAAAGCCGCTTTCTGATCTGGAAAATGTAGTTGAAATTGATTATATCGACTGGGGACATGATATTAAATATGTTACTGAAGTTGGTGTGGGAGAATGTGCCGGTGTAATGGTAGATTTAGTGGGTACGTTGATTTTAGAAGCGGAAGACAAATTGAACTGGGCAAAACGTTTGTATGCAAACGCTGGTCCGGCAGATGCAATCTACGCAGCTTATGCAACCTATGTATGCGGTGCTAAAGCAATGCTTACTGCTGAAGGTGTTGCATGTAATACACAAATAACAATGCTAAATGATTTTGATAAACATTTAGTAAGTACAAATAAATTCATGGTAAACGGTGCAAGCTTTGCAGCTCAGGTATTGAGCATGAGCGAGCATGAACCAACAAAAGAATTTGCCGATAAATATCTTGCCGAAGCAGAGGCTTTTGTACAGCAAATGAAAAAACGCAGAGCCAGCGTGTTAGTGACAGCATAATGCAAAAACCTAAAGTTACATTAGTAGGTGCCGGTCCCGGTGATCCTGAATTGATCACACTGAAAGGAATGCGGGCACTTTCTTCTGCTGATGTTTTGTTATATGACGCGATTATTCACGATGAGATTTTAAGTTTTGCACCAATAAATGCCATCAAAATATTCGTTGGTAAAAAAAAAGGTGTATGCCAGTTTCCACAGGAAGAAATTAATGCGCTGCTTGTTGAGAATGCATTAAAGCACGGGCATGTAGTGCGTTTAAAAGGCGGAGACCCGTTTATATTCGGAAGAGGGCACGAAGAGTTGGTATATGTCGAATCTTTCAATATTGAAACGGAAGTGATTCCCGGTATTTCCAGCAGCATTGCTGTTCCTGAGTTGCAGAGAATTCCCTTAACGCGCCGCGGAGTGAATGATAGCTTTTGGGTATTGACCGGAACAACCAGAGATCACCAGCTTTCAGCAGATATACAGATTGCAGCTAAATCAAATGCTACTGTTGTAGTACTGATGGGAATGACCAAGCTGCAGGATATTGTACAGTTGTTTATTGAAGAAGGGAAATCGAATATGCCGGTTGCCATTATTCAAAATGGTACAATGCCCGACCAGCGCTATGCATTAGGTACTGTAAGTACAATTGTTGAGATTGTAAAAAAATCAGGTATTTCTTCACCTGCAGTAATTGTAATTGGTGAAGTGGTACGCCTGCATCCCGATTTGGTCGCGGAAGAAATTGAAAGAATTCATAAGCAGACGGATAGTGATACAAGAGATTATTAACGTTTGAAATATATAGCTGGCTTATTCAAATGGAAACAACAAGCGTAAGCACAAACACAGAAAACGGGAAAGGGAATGAACTCTTTCCTGTTTTTTTTAGAATGGATAAAATTCACATAGTAGTGATTGGCGGAGGTTCTGTTGGTACAGAGAAAGTGTGTGCTATTTTGAAAAACAGTCCGTTGGCTTCTATCTATGTTATTGCACCTGAAATTCGTCAGGAGATTGTTGATTGGTCAAAACATCATTCAGGATTAAAATTGTTTCATAAAGCTTACACACCTTCCGATTTAAAAGGGGCTGATCTGGTAATTGCTGCTACATGTATACATGTATTGAATGCTCAGGTACAGATTGATGCTAAACAAAAAAATATTCTTGTGAATGTTGCTGACACACCTGAACTATGTGACTTCTATTTGAGTTCTGTAGTACAGAAGGGTGATTTGAAAATTGCTATTTCTACTAATGGAAAATCTCCGACCTTTGCAAAACGTATGCGTGAATTATTGGAAGATGCTTTACCCGACAGTATAGATGGTATTCTTCAGCAATTAAACCAGATTAGGAATAAGCTGAAAGGAGATTTTGAATATAAGGTTAAGAAAATGGATGAAATTACGAAAGCAATGAATGAAGGGAACAAATAATTGTCTTCTTGTTAAAAAAATAATAATTACTTCATTCTAAATACTTCAGGAAATAGGTAACTTGTAGTGTAAATTATAATACTCGTATGAAAGAAATAAGTGTTAGTGAACTTAAAGAATTACTGGATTCAAAAGCAGATATACAATTAATTGATGTACGTGAACCTGCTGAATTCGAATCGGCTCAGATTGGCGGAGAATTGATTCCATTAGGTAGTATTCCTCAAAATGTAGATAAAATTTCAAAAGATAAAAAAGTAATTATTCATTGCAGAAGTGGCAAGCGTAGCGCAAATGCTATTATGTTTCTGGAAGGCAATTACGGATATGAGAATTTATACAATCTTGAAGGTGGCATTCTGGCTTGGAGAGATGAAATTGATCCCGATTTGGATGTTATGTAATATCAAAAAGGGCTTGTTATTTTAACAAGCTTTTTTTTTGAAATCAGTTTATACCATTCATAGTAAATAGTATTTTTAGACGTAAGAAAAAATCAATGAATACAGTATTAGAACCAATTGCCGAGTTGCCATTTTTTGTTATCCTGTTGCTACTTCTTGCGTTTGCAAGGGTTTTAGGAGAATTAATGGAGCGCATTGGTCAGCCGGCTATGATGGGCGAGATCCTTGCAGGTATCTTACTTGGTCCGTCTGTTTTGAATCTCATTCACATGAACTCTGAACTCACGGTATTTTCCCAGCTTGGGGTTTTTATGCTGGTGATTATTGCCGGTATGGAAATTAGTGTTGTGCAGATTGTTGAAGGACTAAAAGGAAAAAATATTTTAATATCCCTGGCAGGATTCTTTATTCCCTTAGTAATGGGCTTAGCTACTGGTTTTGTATTTGAGTTGGCGCTGGTTGAAACATTGTTTATCAGTCTTTGTATTTCAATCACCGCTTTACCTATCAGTGTGCGTATTTTAATGGATCTGAATAAATTGAATACTGATATAGGAAATAAGATTATTGCTGCTGCTATATTTAATGATGTAGTGGCGTTATCTATTTTAGGTATTTTATTGGATGGCTTGAAAACATCTTCGCCCGGAGATTATAATCAGGTTTCATTAACCTCAATTGCGTTATCTGTGGGCTTTACTTTATTGAAAGTTATAGCTTTCATTGTTTTAGTTTATATCGCATTCCGTATCATAGATCGGTTATCTCAGAAGAAAAATTTTACAAAAATCAAGATTGATCGAATGGTCGGTACGTTAAAAAGCAAAGAGTCGCTGTTTGCGATTATTTTTGTTTTTATTCTTGGATTTGCAAGTGTTTCAGAGGCGGTAGGTTTACACTTTGTAATAGGCGCATTCTTCGGTGCCATGCTATTAAGTCATGAATTATTAGGTAGAGAAAACTTTAAGATTGTAGAAAAAAGTATTTCAACAATTGCAATGGGTTTCCTTGCTCCTATTTTTTTAACAACAATCGGTTTGCAATTTAAACTTTCTTCCTTAACTAATATTCCTTTATTGATAGGGGTTTTAGTCGTTTCTTTTGTAAGTAAAATTGTAGGTGGTTATTTAGGTGGAAAAGGGGCAGGCTTTTCGGATCGGGATTCGTTAACCATTGGGGTGGGTTTAAATGCGCGAGGCATTATGGAATTGGTTATCGCTAATATTGCTTTAGCTGCGGGTTTTATTTCTTCCGGTACTTTCTCAATTTTAGTATTGATGGGAATTGCAACAACATTTTCGACGCCACTGTTGCTTAAAAAAATATTTAAGAATTAGTTACTGGTTTCCAGTTACTAACTACTAGTAGCTAGTAACTGGAAACCAGTAACTAAAATTTTATACTCTAAATCTGAACATACAAAGACCGGCAGAATATAAAGGACTCTTTCCTTTAATATCAATAAGGCTTACAACATCTCTTGTAGACACGCCGAATTCCCAACCACCATTTTCTCCGGCAATTAATGTAAAGCCAAAAGGCACACAAACGTGTGTCGAATAACCTTCTACAGAGTTTGCGTAGTTACCGCCAATAGATGCACCTGACGATACTTTAAACCAACGTTTCAGGTACACATCACCACCGACAGCAATGATAGCTTTATTGATATTACCAGCTTCTTTGTTGAGCGGAACAATAATATCAGCACCTACTTCAACTTTCTCTTCGAATAAAGATAAGCTGGCACCCATACGTAACATAGTAGGAAGCTTTGCTGTAAATGAAGAGGTTGATTTCCAGAACACCGTTTGATTGAAGGCGTCACCGGTTGAAGAACTATAATTTAAGGAATGAACAGTAGTATCTTTTACATCATATGTATTTTGAGTGTATTTAATACCACCAATATTAACAACAGATGCTCCGAGTTTTAATTTATCGTAAACAACTGCCGTTACACCTATATCAAAACCTGCTCCTTGACCAGCAGGTGAAATAACATTACCGCCATTTGATTTATTTGGCACATTGAAGCTGTTGGAAAGAGAGGATATTACAGGGTTATCTGCAACGTGCCCTTGTAGTTGTCCGTCTTTAGATTGAATATTCATGTAATAATATCCCATTACATATTTTACACCAACACCAACGCTAATATTAAACACATCATTTCTGAAGACTTCTCTTCCGTATGCTACGTTAAATGTTCTGTAATATTGAGCTTTTACATCAGAACCCTTAAATACCTGCCCAAGAGAAACACCATTGGTTGATAAGGCAGAATCAATACCAATACTATTGTAGTTGTTGTACTGATTCGGATCGTTGGCTACCGTTGTACCGTTGTTTAATTTTAATTTGTCAAAATATTGCGTAGATAGTCCGCCTGAAAAAGCAAAGTTTGTGAAATTCTGAGAAAGGTTTCCGTTACCACGCACAACATCGTTTACGCTGAATGCCAAACCTCCCAATTTATCAGATTGAATAGCTAAGCCCAGTAACATCAAATCGACGTTTGCAGAAATATTGTTTCCGGCAAATAAATTGGCAGCCTGAGCCTGTGTACTTGGAGAAAGTGAGGAACCATTAAAGAATAAATCTTTCATTTGCTGTGTAGTCACACCTTTGGCAAATGCTGAAGCATTCATTTCCAGTAGGCCAAACGTAACGTGTTTCGTTTCGTATTTTGAGCGCAAACCTAAGTTGGCCGGATTGATACCAATGCTTTGATAATCGGTAACCATAGTGGTAGCAACGCCACCACGTGCAGTAGCAGAAACAACGCTACCTTCTGCTTGTCCAAAAACAGTGTAGGTACTTGCCAGGAGAAGGTTAAGAAGAAGTAGAAGTTTTTTCATAGTGAAGTAATAATGAATAATTTATTGTTTTGATGGTTCTAATTTAGTGAATATGAAGTAATAACTATGCATTCAGTACTTTATCCTTTTGTTTCATTACCAGATAATACAATATTCCGAATAATGCCAGAGAAAGAATAAAGAATGCGATTTTTTGAAATTTATAAACAGGATCATCATCGATATTTACAATTGAGCTGATTTGTGTGCCTGTATATACAGTTGCAAATGATCTGGCTCCAATTCCTAAAAAGCCCATCAATAAATAATTTTTTAATGGAACAGATAAATAAGAGCATAGAATATTGGTAACAGTAAAAGGCAAAACGGGTGTTACGCGCATAATAAATACCATTAAGTTTACACGTTGTCTTAATTTTTCAATAAAGTCGTAGGTCACCTGATTTGTTTTAATCCAGGACATAATAGTTCCTTGATCAAATAAATTTGCAAGATAATAACCTAACAAGGAACCTGCAGTAAACATGATTAATAATATTGGAAATGATATCCATCCAAATAAATACCCACAAGCAACGGATAGTAATGTAGTAGATGTAATGGAAAAACTGGAGGTAAAGAAAATCAATATGCTCAAATATACTATGGTTGATTGATCCCAATCTTTTATACTTTCAATATTGGTAGCAAATGTTGCAATCAATACTAAGTTTGAAATAACAGGAAGAATATACATTGCAACTAAGAATAGTGCCGATAATTTAACTTTCAGGGTACTATTGAATAATAATTCTTTTAAATAATTCTGTGATTCGTTCATATTATATTGTATAAGTTTCAAATATAGTGATCAATTCTCTCTGTAAATAAAAAAGTCTGAATAGTTTCCTATTCAGACTTGAAAATTAGATTATAGAATTATTTTTTAGAATAAATTCCCAATGTCACCAAGTAAGTCACCACCTTTTTTACCTCCAAGTAAATTTCCCAGTGTATTTGATATATCACCAAAGCCTAATTTATCAGCCAGGTCTGTTGGCGATGATGCCGAGCCTGTTTCTGAACCGGCAAATTTTTCCATGACAAATGGAACAACAACGCCTGAAATTTTTGATGCCAGAGATGGGTCAAGTCCTAATTTAGAAACTAACGATGATATAAAGTTATCAGATAAAGAAGAAACAATAGAATTCGATTGTAAGTGACCGCCTTGTCCGTTAAAAAGACTGAAAACAGAATCCAATCCACCGCCCAAAACTTCATTTTTCAAACCACCAGTTACCGATTCCTGTGCAACATTAAATACACTTCCGATTTGTTCCGGTTTAACACCCAGCTGCTCTAATTTAGGTCCCAGTTCTTGTTGTGCTGTTTGAATAAGTTGATCAAGCATATCTGTAGTTGTTTAAATTATTTTGTTGAATCTAAAAGCTTATATAATTCATTCAGGTTAGGCGTAAGAATAATTTCTGTACGTCTGTTCTGGCTTCTTGCCTCAGGGGTTTTACCTTGTGCAACCGGAATGAATTCTCCATGACCTGCAGGTACTATATGTATCGGATCCACGCCATCACCTGTTAAAATGCGTGTAATCGATGTTGCACGTAACACACTGAGATCCCAGTTGTCTTTTATGCCATTAGTACCTTTGGATACAGGTACATCATCGGTGTGGCCTTCAACCATAATGGTAATATCTTTTTGCTCTTTCAAAACAGCAGCCAGTTTTTTTAACGCTTCTACACCTTTAGGATCAACTTCTGTAGAACCTGATTTGAAAAGTAATTGCTCTGCTAAAGACACATATACTTTACCATCCTTTACCTGAATCGTAAGATCTTTATCTTTATAATTTAATAACGCTGACGTTACTTTATTGCGCAGTTCGTTTACGGCTCGGTCTTTATCTGCAATCAGTTTTTCCAGTTCATTTACTCTGCGTTCACGCTCGCTTAAATCTGCCTGTAATTTGTTTACTTCCAGTTCGCGTTTGGCTAAACTTTTATTTAATTTTTCTAATTCAGAAGCATTGTAGTTAATAATTTTATTGTGCGTTGATAACAGACGGTCGTATGTAGCTGTTAATGCTTCATAATTGGCCTGTGTTTTTCTTAATGCAGTAGCAAGGTCTGTTGTATCTTGTAGTAATTGATTGCTTACAGCCAATAAGCTGTCGTATTGTTTTTTTAATTTAGTATGCTCAACAACCAGATTTTTAAAATTCTCTTCACATAAAGCTTTGTCTGCTTCTAATGCCGATGTACGCTTGCTTAAAGCATCGTATTTTTTCTTGCTAACTATGCACGAGTTAGTAGATAAAAGAGTAAGACCTATGCATGCAAAAATAACTAATTGTAATAACCCAGTTTTTCTCATTTGAATACTTTAAATAGTTGTTAAACAAATAACGCAGTATAGAGTATATAAGTATATCTTTACAGTACGGTATATTGTAAAAATACATATTTAATTAATTCGACAACGTGTTTTTCAATCATTAACTTTTATAAAATATGGAATTAAATATATTCAAACCTATGCTTCAGGCAGAAGCATTTAAAAATAAAGTTGTTGTTGTAACAGGCGGCGGTACAGGATTGGGTAAAAGTATGGCTCAGATGCTTTTGCAATTAGGTGCTAAAGTTGTTATTACCAGCAGAAAACTGGACGTTTTAGAAGCTACAGCAAAGGAATTGGAAGCACTTACAGGCGGAGAAGTATTTACTCTAGCTTGTGATGTACGTGATTACAGACAAGTAGAAGAACTTTTACAAAAATCTGTTGCACGCTTTGGCAGAGTAGATGCTTTGCTGAATAATGCGGCAGGAAATTTTGTTAGTCCCACAGAAAATCTTTCACCCAAAGCATTTGATGTAGTTGTAGATATTGTATTAAAAGGAACATACAATTGTGTGCTGACATTTGGAAAATACTGGATCGATAATAAAATTCCGGCAACGGTATTAAGCATTGTTACTACGTATGCAACAACCGGCTCAGGTTATGTGGTACCTTCAGCTTGTGCGAAAGCAGGTGTAATTGCATTAACAAAGTCACTGGCAGTAGAATGGGCAAAATATAATATTCGTTTTAATGCTATTGCCCCCGGACCTTTTCCAACAGAAGGCGCATGGAGCAGATTGTTCCCCGGACAAATTTCAGAGTTGTTTGAACCGGAGAATCGTATTCCGTTAAAACGTTTTGGCAAGCATGAAGAACTGGCAAATCTGGCGTCTTACTTACTTTCTGAATATTCGGCCTATATGACAGGAGAAATTGTAACGATTGATGGAGGAGAATGGTTGAAAGGAGCAGGCGAATTTAACGGGTTGGATGTGGTTACGAAAGAAGAATGGCAGGAAATTGAACGCAATATTCGCGGCAAGTAAAATCATTCATGACTGAACCATCTTATTACGAGGCTTTTGAATAGTATTGTGAACATCTTTTTATTTAAAAAAGCCTAAAAATCGAAAAAAGATGCACACATGTTTTGCAAAAAATGACTTTTCACTTATATTTGCACTCCGAAATGACAAATAAACGTATTATTTATCATTCAGATTGTCCGATGGTGTAACTGGCAACACGTCTGATTTTGGTTCAGAAGAGTCCAGGTTCGAAACCTGGTCGGACAACAATAAAGACGATTTAATCCTAATGAATGGGGTTAAATCGTTTTAGTTTTATACCAAACCATAAAAGGTATGCCATCCCTTAAGTTATTTTCAGGAACCAATTCTCATTACTTAGCAGAAAAAATCGCTGCTGCGTACGATCAACCCCTTGGTAACAGAACGATTACTCGTTTTAGCGATGGAGAAATTCATGTTAGTTTTGATGAATCAGTACGTGGAAAAGATGTGTATATCATTCAGTCTACGTTCCCGAATTCAGATAATTTAATGGAATTGATGTTATTGGTTGATGCAGCTAAAAGAGCTTCGGCAGCTGAAGTTGCAGCAATTATTCCATACTTTGGTTATGCCCGCCAGGATCGTAAAGACAAACCAAGAGTGCCGATTGCGGCTAAATTGGTTGCTAACTTACTTTCTGCAGCTGGTGTTGACCGTTTAATGACATGCGATTTACATGCCGGACAAATTCAGGGATTCTTTGATTTTCCGGTAGATCATTTGGATGGTGCGGCAATATTTATCCCGTATCTTAAAAGCATTCAGTCTGATAATTTAATTATAGCTTCTCCGGATGTAGGAGGAGTAAAACGTGCCCGCGAATTTGCCAAACATTTGAAAGCAGAATTTGTTGTGTGCGATAAACACCGTGTGCGTGCAAATGAAATTGCTTCTATGCAATTGATTGGTAATGTTGAAGGTGCTGATGTGGTATTAGTCGATGACTTGATTGATACAGGTGGTACCATTACCCGTGCGGCGCAGGTTATTATGGAAAAAGGAGCGAAAAGTGTGCGTGCAGTATGTACACACCCGATTCTTTCCGGTAATGCGTATGAGAATATTGAGAATTCAGTATTGACAGAAATGCTGGTTACAGATACCATTCCATTACGCAAAGAAACTTCTAAAATAAAAGTTCTTACTGTTGCAGATTTGTTCGCAAGAGCGATTCGCAAAATCCAGGATAACGAATCCGTTAGTTCATTATTTCTTTAATTAATTTATATAAACCAAATACAATTATGAAACAAGTAGAGATTATAGGGTATAGCAGAGCAAATCTCGGTAAAAAAGGATCTAAAGACCTACGTCTTGATTCAAACGTACCATGTGTGCTTTACGGTGGAGACAAACAATTACACTTCCATGTACCAATGTTCTTATTCCGTGATGTAATCTACACAGGCGTTGCTTGTACAGTATTATTGAACTTAGAAGGAAAACAATATAAGTGTGTTGTTCAGGAAGCTCAGTTCCACCCGGTAAATGAAATGTTATTACACGTTGATTTCTTACAGTTAGATGAGAAAAAACCTGTAAAAATGAACATTCCAATCAAATTTGAAGGAACCTCTCCTGGTGTTATTAAAGGGGGTAAATTGGTACAGAAAGTAGCTACATTGATTGTAAAAGCATTACCAAAAGATTTACCTGATTTTATTACAGTTGATATTTCTAACTTAGAATTAGCTAAATCTGTAAAAGTGGGTGAGATCAAAACAAACAACTTTACAATTTTGAATGCTAAATCTATTCCTGTTTGTACAGTGACAATCCCAAGATCATTGAAACAAGAAGAAGCAGCAGCTAAAAAATAAGCTTTGCATTCTAATAGTATTGAAGACCACGCCCAAAGCGTGGTCTTTCTTTTTGATTAGGATTCATTGGATTTAGAATATTATTGAATTTTTTGTTTGTTTAATTTTTATACAAAATTTTAGCCATTTGAAATTTGTTTTTTGTTATTTGGAATTTCGCTCCTCGCATCTATATGACTTTTTGTACATTTACACTATAATTAACTACTGTACGTATTAGTAAACTATGAAATACCTGATTATCGGATTAGGAAATATTGGTGCCGAATATCATGAAACCCGCCACAATATTGGGTTTATGGTTCTTGATTCATTAGCGGAAGAAAAAGGAGTTGCTTTTGAATTGAAACGACATGCACATATTGCTGAAGTCAAAGTAAAGGGCCGAACATTGGTATTAGTAAAGCCCACAACCTATATGAATCTGAGCGGAAAGGCTGTACAGTATTGGATGCAAGAAGAAAAAATTTCTATTGAAAATATTCTGGTTATTACCGATGATCTGGCTTTACCTTTCGGAACGTTGCGGATGCGTATGAAAGGTTCCAGCGGTGGACATAATGGTTTGTCGCATATAGAAGAGATTTTAAATTCAGCAAACTATACGCGCCTGCGTATGGGCGTTGGCAGCGATTTTGCAAAAGGTCAACAGGTGGATTATGTGTTGGCGCCTTTTTCTGCGGAGCAACAAAAAGAAATGTCCGACGTTTTAAAGAGAGCGAAAGATGCAGTAGTGGGTTTTGCAACCATAGGCGTTGAACGTGCGATGAATACTGTAAATACAAAAAAATGACAGAGACACAAAGACCTATAGGAATATTTGACAGCGGCATTGGTGGATTAACCGTAGCGTATGCTGTCAATCAATTATTGCCGAAAGAAAATATCATCTATTTCGGAGATACAGCACACTTTCCATACGGAGATAAATCAACAGCTGCAATACAATCGTATGCTGTAAAGATTACAGATATGCTACTGAAGCATCAGTGCAAGGTAATTCTGATTGCCTGTAACTCCGCGTCATCCGCAGCATATCAATTGGTGAAAGAATATGTAGGCAGCCGTGCAAAAGTGATCAATGTAATTGATCCGATTGTACGGTATGTTGGTGCAACGTATCCGAAGAGCAAAGTAGGTTTGATTGGTACAAAGAAGACAGTAAGTTCGAACGTATATCAGAAAAAAATCGATAAACTGAATAAAGAGATTACGTTGAAAGCACTTGCTACGCCTTTACTGGCGCCGATGATAGAAGAAGGTTATTTTAACAACGCTATTTCAGAAAGCATTATTTTAAATTATCTGCAGGATAAATCGTTAGAGGGAATTGAATCGTTAATCTTAGGTTGTACGCATTATCCGTTGATTAAAGAACAGATCAACCAGTTGTATCAGAATAAAATTCATGTAATCGATAGTTCTGATATTGTAGCCGAAGCATTGAAAACGTATCTGTCTGAAAACAATTTATTGAATACAGAATCTGAAACAGAGCATAAATTTTATGTGTCAGATTATACACAATCCTTTGCTGAATCTACCCGCTTGTTCTTCAGACAGGAAGTGCATCTGGAGCGGTATCCATTGTGGGAGTAAGGTTTAGTTTTAAGTTTTTAGTGTGGCGAAAATAAAAACAATTCAGACTGAAAGTTTGACATATCAAAACTTGGGGCATCGCCCCAAGAAAAAGTAAACCTTTCCCACATTCTGCCTTCTCCTAAATTTCTGAAATATAATTCCACGATTTTTACTCACAACAATACAATCACTACCTCAATTTTCGTATCATCGATAGTTTGCTTTGGTAACTATTATAACTCCTTAAAAGCCTTAGACTTTCAGCATTAAGCGTTGAACTTCGTTGTGTATAAATTGCCCTGATTCCCTAGGCTTTAACGGCTTTTGTTCTTAAATTCGTACCATGTTTGTAGTGCTATTTGTATTGACGCTGATTCTTCTGTATGCCGTATTTGTTGTTTGGGCAGAACGAAAAGTGGCGGCATTTATTCAAGACCGTTTGGGCCCGATGGAAGTTGGTCCCTATGGTATGTTACAAACCGTTGCCGATTTGGTAAAACTGCTGCAAAAAGAAGACATTATTGCAACCGGAGCCAATCGTTTTTTATTCCGTTTAGCACCTATACTTATTTTCGCAGCAATCTTTGCAGGTTTTGCAACACTTCCTTTATCACCGGATCTGATTGGTTCAAAAGCAGACGTAGGTGTATTCTTTATGATTACCATTGTTTCGCTGGACGTGATCGGAATTTTCTTAGCAGGTTGGGCATCTAACAATAAGTTTTCTATTCTGGGTTCGTTTCGCGCCATTGCACAAATTATTTCTTATGAACTTCCATTAACATTAAGTATACTTTCTGTTGTGCTTATATGCCAGACATTAGACCTGCAGCAGATCAGTTTTCAGCAGGGAATTTATTTTGTAAACACACAAGAACTGAATACCTCTTTGTTCGGTGTTACTTCCTGGGGAATCAATGTGAATGAGATCGGTGGCTTTGTAAGCTGGAATGCATTCAAGTATCCGTTCTTGTTGATTGCATATATTATTTTCTTTATTGCTTCTTTAGCAGAATGCAACAGGGCACCATTTGATATTCCGGAAGGCGAGTCTGAATTGGTATCGGGTTTCCATACGGAATACACAGGCTTCCGTTTTGCGATTTTATTCTTAGCAGAATATGCAATGATGTTGTTGGTTGCATTCTTAGGAGTTGTATTATTCTTCGGAAGCTGGAACACAGCGTTGCCAAACATTGGTAGCTTGCGTTTGGCAGACTGGACTAGCGGTGCGCCGGGTACAACTGCAGGACATGTCTGGGGATTATTCTGGCTAATCAGCAAAGGAATTACAATTGTATTTTTACAAATTGTGATGCGCTGGACCTACCCACGTTTACGTGTAGATCAGTTAATGAATTTATGCTGGAAAGTATTATTGCCTTTATCACTATTCCTCGTTATCGTGAGTGGTGTATGGGTAGTATGGATGAAAATGTAAATGAGCAGACGGATTTCAAATATTGGCCTTTTCATTGTATCGATAAAATCGATGGCTATAGGATTGCGTCTTACGTTGAAACATTTTTTTATTTCAATAGGTGTGAAGCGCAAGCCGCAGGTTGGTGTAATGGATTCAAATTACTTCAATCATAAAAATGGTATTGTTACGAATTTATATCCGTTTGAATCTATTCCTGTTCCGGATAACGGACGGTATCGGTTACATAACGAAGTAGACGATTGTATTGTCTGTGATCTATGCGCGAAAGTTTGTCCGGTGAATTGCATTGATATTGAACCAATCAAATCTCCGGTTGAAATTGGCAAGACATCCGACGGCAGTACGAAAAGAATCTATGCAGCTAA
>Ga0210397_10001321_pt1 | contig 15836 bp, 14 predicted proteins | sample IncBWH2OmetaG_FD_160126 | JGI IMG/M metagenome (GOLD analysis project Ga0210397, IMG submission 160126) | Forest soil microbial communities from Barre Woods Harvard Forest LTER site, Petersham, Massachusetts, United States - Inc-BW-H-2-O ...
GATGGTGAGCAGCCGCACTGGCACGTGACATTCGCGGTCAACGATGCCGACGCGGCCGCCGCGGAGGCGCCCAAGCTCGGCGGCAAGGTGCTCGTTCCACCGCTCGACGCCCCGTATGTTCGTCTGACCGTGCTGGCGGATCCCGAAGGTACGCCGTTTACGGCCAGCCAGTTCGTGGCTGAGAACGGGTAGCGCCCTCGCCAGACAGCCCGGTAGCGTCCTCTGCAGCCAGCGACTTGGTGGGCGCGCTGAAGTCAGGGAGGCTTGGGAGAATTTTGGTGTGCGTTCTCCGCAGACATTGAGCGAAGCCGAACGACGAATCGTTGCTGTGTGGGCGGCTGGCTGCGCGGAGCGAACGCTCGGGCTGTTCGAGGCTGAAGCTCCAGGCGATAGCCGGCCACGCGACGCGATCGTCCGAACGCGGGCTTTTGGCCGCGGCGAGCTCGATGTCGCAGAAGGGATTCGCCGCCGGTTCGTTGGAGCTGGCGCCGCACGTGATGTGAGCCCTGCAGCGACCGCTGCCGCCCGAGCGGCCGGGCAGGCCTCTGCGGTCCCCCATATGGGTGCGCACGCTCTGGGCGCGGCGGCGTACGCGGCCAAGGCCGCGGGATTGGCCGCCACGAACCGTCCGGAAGCCGTCAGTGAGGAGATCAACTGGCAACTAGGCAACCTGTCCGCCGAAGCCAGGCTCGCCCTACTACAGCTTCCGCCGCTCGGTGAGGATCGGTCCGGTCCGCTGGGCCCAGGCCTTCTCGCATCGGGCGTCCTTGGCACGATCATCCGCGATCTCCAAGCTGGCGTTGCGTGCCCCTGACGATTTCCCGTCGCCCCTCGCCGGCATCCGGCGGCCGCGCCAGACGTGCGTTGTTCGACGAACTGACGTGCGTCCACGTTGGAGCGCTGAGAGACGTGGTCCTCGCCAACCGGGGTGCGGCGTTGGACCCGCGCGTTTCGGGCGTCGCCGCCCACGCAGCAGGCCTGACGCGGCCACTGCGTCGGCACCTGCAGCAGTCCCGCGACTGGATTAGCGGAAGTTGCAGGCCTTGGCGGCCTGCTGGAAGGCGGGCGACGAAGGGTTGATCGAGTTCGGGATCGCGACGACGATCCCTCCGCGATCTTCGACCAGGCTGTAGTTCGCTGGGTTGAGGTTTGGCGGGGATGCAGCGGACGCGCTGACGGTCGGGTCTGGGAACCCGGTGACGCCGTGCTGGCGCATGCATCTCGACACCGCGACCATCTGCGCGATCTCCTGCTTGCTCGGGCGCCCGGTGGGAGGCCCGCCGCCGGGCAGCTGCTTTTGGCATGTCGCCTGCGCGGACTTGAACGACGGCGAGGTCGGGTTGATGCCCTGGGACAGGTGAATGCCCCCGCCGGGGGCGGGGTCGGGGAAGTTCGTAACTCCGGTATCCCGCATGCACCGGCTGAACGCCAGGAACGACCCGGCGGGATGCCCCGTCGATTGCTTGGGCGACGAGCCGCCGCAGGCCACCACCAGCACCGCCGCGACAATCCCACACATCGCCGAGACTCGCATCACCCGAGTCTTACGGAGACCGGATAACACGGGCGTAACGGCTTGACCCAAGTCGACCGCCGCTGCTTCTCGATCTAGGCGACAGTGTTAGAAGCTGTCGCAGACAAACGCCCGGGCGCTGACTCAGCTGAGGGCGTGTAACTGGCTGCTCGGCTGCAGACACACGCCGAGTCCTGTTTGCACATTGACGGGTAGCGAGGCGACCGGGCAGACGTAGTCGGCCGCATCAAGCACCGGGCGCCACGCGCCCATGACGCGGTGGAAGACTGCCGTCGAGTATCCGGTGAAGCGCCCGCAAGGGCGCAGGTGATTGAAGTCGGCTCGGGCGTACGCCTGGTCCGTGGCAAGGATCGTGATGCTCAAGCAGCGAAGCGGGTAGCCGTAGGCCGCTGCGACCCCTGCTGGTCCCCTTTCGCGCGCCAAGGCATTCACCACCTGCCGAGCGCCGTCAGGGCCGCCCATCGGCGTGCCCGCCATGGCGAGGATCGCGGCCAAGAGCACGAGCGCAACAATCGCAGGCCACCTGGTGACCTTTTGGATAGCCACGATCCGCTTGCGAAAGGCCCGCGCATCCGGGTCCCCCAGCACCCTGATCTCCACCAGGATCACCTCCGGCGGGTCCGACGACTCGCTCAAACGATCAGAGGCTTCGTCCTTCCCCATAACCCGAGTATCCCGCCGACCGCAAATGCCCAAGCGGACTGCTTAGTCCGACAGCAAAGCGCTCCTTTCTAACTGCAGCAGGGATGGAGCGACTAACCCGCCTCCGAATGCAGCACGTAGACGACGCTCCTGGATTGGGCTAGCAGCATCGACGTCGACGCCAGACTGACGCCGCTGGATCCGCTCGGGAAACCAGCAGCCCCACGGAACCCGATAGCCCCGTGCGGCGGACGGCAAGGGCTGCGTCACGATTGCATTCCTCGAGAGCGACCGTCGCGCGAGCCCAGGGCGAGCGAGCGCTACGGCGACGATGCGCTCGTCGCAGCGCCTTCATCGTCGCCGAAAGGATGGACAAGGCGCCGACCCTCAGAATGGGCGCGGTGCCTATGTAGCGCGGCGGCGTCTGATGGCCGACACGGCATTTCGCGCCGGACGTCGGACCAGACCAAAACGATAGTGGAGTCGGGGCTTGCCCTGACGATCCAGATCGTGGCTCGGCGGCGGGCCGGCGAGCAAGCGGTCGTCGGCGGCCGGCCCCGGCACGTGCGTGAACACGCAGGGGCAGTGGCCACGTCTCTCGCTTCGCCGGTGTCAGTTGCGGCGAGCGTGTCTATGCACAAAGTGGGGCAGGGCTGACACCATTGACGAGCGGAGTATCAAGATGATATCATGCGGATAGGTGATCGAGGGACATTTGGACTGTGGATGGGTTTGCGGACAAGCTTGCGGTGGTGACCGGCGGCGGCTCGGGGATAGGCCGCGAACTGGTCTGTCAGCTGGCGGCGCAGGGATGCTCGGTCGCGACGTGTGACTGGAACGCCACTGCGGTCGCGGATACCGCGGCGATGGCACAGGCGGACGCCGTGGGCGGCGCCCGTGTCAGCGGCCACGTTTGCGATGTCTCCGATGAGGCTCAGGTGCAGCGGTTCCGCGACGAGCTGCTGCGCGAGCACACGGCCGACCACGTCGATCTGGTGTTCAGCAACGCCGGTATCGGCGGCGGCGCCAGCTTCCTCACCAGCAGCCGAGAGGAGTGGGAGCGCACGTTCGCAGTCGACTGGTGGGGGACCTACTACTGCGCCCGCACCTTCCTGCCGCTGCTGATCGCCAGCGACGACGGGATGCTGGTCAACACCAGCAGCGTCAACGGCTTCTGGGCGAGTCTAGGTCCCCGTATCCCGAACAGCGCCTATGCCACAGCCAAGTTCGCGGTCAAAGGCTTCACCGAGGCGCTGATCGAAGACCTTCGCACTAACGCGCCACAGGTCCGGGTCGCGCTCGTCATGCCCGGGCACATAGGGACCGACATCCTCGCGAACACGCGCCGTGCCCACGGCATCCCCGAGCCCGAGGACGCAACGGCCGCGCGGATCGAGATCGGCTTCCGGGAGAAGGCACCGCTCACCGCGGCCGCCGCGAGCGCACTCATCCTCGACGGAGTGCGATCGGGCGGCTGGCGGATCCTCGTCGGCGAGGACGCCAAGGCCCTTGACGCGGCCGTCCGCGCCAGACCCGAGGCCGCCTATGACTACGCCAAGCTGGCCATGACAGCGGCCAAGACAGCGGTAGAAGCCCGAGCGGGCGGCTGGCTGGCCACGATCCGCGGCCTGTTTCCCTCATGACACAAAACACCAGACCGGTGCCTAGCGAGAAGATCGCCACGCCGACGACGGCGACGCGACAGACGTCGCTACCAGAGCCACCCCTTTGAAGGCCAGCGCCGCGCCGGCCGCGTGATTGCTTTCACCTCGGCGGAGCGCAACCGCGGCGATCCCTATGGCGACACTCGATCGCCGTCCACACGCTTCCCGAGCTGCCCAATCCAGACCTCGAGCCACCGCATGCTGCGCATAAGCAAACGGGCGACTCTGCACGCCGGCGTCTCCGCCCCGGATTCGGCGATGCGCGGGTGCGGGGCGCGATCGAGGACTAGACGGGTCCGATCACACGCTCGGTCAGGAGGGAAGATGCAATCCGTCCTGTATGACGTCGCTGGTCATCGTCGGCCGCCGGTTACGATTCCCGGCTTTCATGAGGGTCGCGCTCCAAGGAATCAGGGCTGGCGGTATCCGGCGGACCCGCCGACGGTCGAGGAGATTATCGCGGTCATGTGCGAGGCCGGCAGCGGCCCAGACGGCGCTCGGCTGCGGGCGCTCATCGTGATCTTGTGGCGTGCGGGGCTGCGGATCGGTGAGGCGTTGGATCTCGCCGAGACTGATCTCGATTCATCCCGCGGTGCTGTGCTCGTGCGTCGCGGCAAGGGTGGCCGTCGTCGTGAGGTCGGGATGGATCGCTGGGCGTGGTCACAGGGGGAGATGTGGCTGGCGCTCCGGCGTGAGCTGCCGGTGGGTCCACTGTTGTGTGTGATCCGCGGCGCGACCTGCGGTCGAGGTTGGGACCAGTCTTCGGCCCGCAAGCAGCTGGCGCGTACCGCGGCCCGGGCTGGCGTGCGGCGGCGGTTCGCGCCCCATCAATTACGTCATGCCCACGCTGTCGAGATGGCGCACGAGGGCGTACCGCTGGTCGTGATCCAGCGCCAGCTCGGACACGCCAACCTCGGGGTCACGTCGATCTATCTGCAGGGGATCGACACCTCGGAGATCATTGAGACGGTCCACTCGCGGGCCGCACCGGTGATCTCGGCCACGGCCGGCCTGCACACTATGCCCTAGCTCGATCGCGGGCTGGCCAGCCGCCAGCCCACCGCCCCGAGTTCCGCGTAACTCAGGTGCGTCGCCCGCGCGGCAATGAAGCGTGACGCGCCGCGAAAGCAGGCCCGCGCCCTCGTCCGGGACACGGCTCGGTCGCAACAGCTCTTCTGCATCGAGGATATGGCAAAAGAGCCGCCCGCGACCGACGAGGGGTCGCTCTTGCTGGTCGGCTAACTCGGTACTGTCGGTGTCGCCGGTCGAGGCGCTCGTGGTCGTGGCGATCCGGTAGTCGGCTCCTCTGACGGCGCGCGCGTTGGGCACTGTCGCATCGCCCGGTGGAGGATGACTATCGCCAGCGCTCGCCTCCCGAGTGCCGGACGTGGTCGCATGCAAGACGCACGGAGCCCGCTCGTCAGCGCTTTGCCTTCGAGCCGCGCTCACGCAGCGAGGCCCTCGATCACGCCATATGGGAACGCGATGGGGAGGACGGTGCCGAGCTTCAGGCCTGCGCTCGCAAGCAGCTCGCCGTACTCGGCGTTGGTGCGCTCCCGCCCGCCCGTCAAGACGAGCATGTTGATGTCGCTAAGGAGCGTGGGTACGGCGTCGCCACCGTCGTCGGGGATCAGGCGTTCGACGATGAGTACCCTTCCGCCCGTGGCGATCGAGCGCCTGCAGTTGCTCAGGATCTCAATCGCGTGCGCGTCGTCCCAGTCGTGGATCACGTTTGCCAGCACGTAGCAGTCGGCGCCTTCGGGAATGCGCTCGAAGAAGTCGCCTGCGAGCACCTCGCAGCGGTCGGCGATGTCCGTCGCGTCGAGGATCGCGTCGGCGTGCGCCGCTACGGCCGGAATCTCGAGCAGCACCCCGGTGAGGTGGGGGTTCCGGCGGAGGATCTCGACCAGCAGGGTCCCGTCGCCGCCACCGACGTCGGCGACTCTGCGTGCGTCTGCGAAGTCGTATCGGTCCGCGACGCTGGGGGCGTACGCCGCGGTCCGCTCTGACATCGCGGCGTTGAAAATCGCCTGAGCGTTCGGGTCCTCGGCGATGGACGCGAACAGCTCGACCCCGAACTCGATCTCCCGACCAGACCTCCCGGTCTTGAGCGTCTGCAGGATGTGGGCGAACGGGCGAACACCGCCGAGTACCTCCAGGAAGGTCGCCCATGAGCGCATTCCAGCGGGCGCGGCGGTGCGCAGGCGCTCTCCGACTATCGTCGCGCTGAACGAGCGTCCGGCGTGCTCCTCGAGCACCCCGAGCGCCGCGAGCAGGCGGAGCACTCGGTACAGCGACGGCTCGTGTGTGCCGGTGGCTCGCGAGAGCTCTGTCGAGCTGACTGGACCGTCCGCGAGGAGGTCGGCGATCCCAAGCTCAGCCACCGCGTACACCGCGCGCGAGATGTGGATTCCCCAGATCATCCGCAGCAGCGTGGATCCGGCGGCCCGCTCGGCGTCGGTCGGTTGTGTCGTGACGGTTGAATCAGTCATGGACATGAATGGCTCCGTTTCGGGTTACCGGCGTCCCCACGCCTGAAAGAACAAAGGGTGGATCACGAACGTGTCAGGGCGCGCGAGGTGCTGCTCGACCTCGGCCACGAGCCGGTCGAGGCGGGCCTCGCTGAGCATTGCACTCTGGACGATCCGTTCGCGCAGGACGCCCATGAAGTGGAGCAAGAGCGCCCGATACGGGTGCCCTGAATGCCACACGTGGGCTTGGGCGTCGACCTCGACGTCGCTCAGCCCTGCGGCACGTAGCAGCGCCGGCAGGCGACGGCCCACGAACGGGTCCAGGCCGGCCGCGGTGAAGGCCTCCACGAACGTCGCGAGCAGCTGGTCGAACGCCGGATGCCGCGGCTCGCACGCCCACGACAGCGCGTCGACCTCTTGCAGCGCGACCCATCCTCCCGGACGCACGACGCGAGCCATCTCGGCCACGACCCGTTCAGGCCCGGGATGATTGATCAGGACAAGCCGTTCGTGCGCGAGATCGATCGACTCGCCCGCCAGACCCGTCTCGTCTGCCTCGCCGCGGATGAGCCGGACGTTCGTGAGGCCGAGCTCCGCCATCGATCGCTGCGCGTAGGCGATCATCCGCGGCTCGTTGTCGAGCCCGATCGCCTCACCGTCCGCGCCAACGGCTGCGCTGAGCAGATCGAGCACTCCCAAAGGCCCGCAGCCAACGTCCAGCACCCGCCCGCCGCCTGCGACGCTCAACCGCCCCAATAAGCGCTGAGCTTGCGCGCGGTGGATCTCGCCCTGCAACAGCAGCCGCGCGCGCTCGTTCTCATCAGCGCCCAGGAGGTACTCCGGCGCGGTAGTCAGCTCGATTGTGCTCATAGTCGCCCCCTTGGATGCGCGGCATCGTGACTTGGCCGCATTTCCCCGGACCCACGTGTCAATTACCATCGACTTACCGACGCTCGGATACGCTCTTGACGTCGTCGAGCATTGCCTGAAGCGGGCTCGTCGCGAAGGGAGGCGGCACAGTGGAGTTCCACGTCCTTGGTCCTCTGGAGGCGACCTACCGCGGCCAGTCGCTGGTAGTCGGCGGTGCGCGGAGCCGGGCGGTGCTGGCACTGTTGCTCGTGAACGCCAACAGGGTCGTGTCCGCCGACCACCTCGCCGACGAGCTCTGGCCGAAGCTTGCGCCAGACCGCGCGGCCGCCAACCTGCAGGTCCGGCTCTCGGAGCTGCGTAGGGCGCTACGGACGATTGGCGAGACTGATCGGCTCCAGACCCGGTCCCCCGGATACGTCCTTCGGGTCGAGTCCGACGAGCTCGACGTCTCGCGGTTCGAGCAGCTCGCCGCCAATGGGCGTGACGCGTTGGCCCGTGGTGACGCGCACACCGCCGTGCGGCTGTTCGATGAGGTGCTGGCCCTGTGGCGGGGGCCGGCGCTGGCGGACCTCGACGACCTTCCGTTCGCGGCCGCGGAGCAGGCGCGGGTGGAGGAGGAACGCCTCGGCATCCTCGAGTCGAGGGTGGAGGCGCAGCTGGCATGCGGCCGCCACCGGGAGATGATCGCCGAGCTTGAGACGCTAACCACGAACCATCCGATGCGTGAGCGGTTTTGGTACCAGCGGCTGCTCGCCCTGTACCGCTCGGGACGCCAGGCCGACGCGCTGCGCGCGTATCGCGAGCTGCGCGCGACCCTGGTCGAGCAGCTCGGGATCGAGCCGGGCCCCGAGCTGCGCGAGCTCGAGGCGCAGATCCTGCGACAGGAACCAACGCTCGCATTCCTCGGCGCTGGGCGGTCGCACAGCCGTGGCGATGCTCTCCCGGAAACTCGTTACGTCGAGAGCGGCGGCCTGCACATCGCCTACCAAGTCGTCGGCGACGGCGAGCGTGACGTCTTGTTCGTGCCGGGATTAATGAGTCATGTGGAGCTGGCCTGGGAGGACCCGGGCACGGTCGCGTTCTATCGCCGCCTCACATCGCTCGGGCGCCTGATCCTGTTCGACAAGCGCGACACCGGGCTCTCAGACCGAGCGCCGCGCGACTCCTCGCTCGAGGAGCGCATGGAGGACGCGCAGGCCGTGATGAACGCCGTCTCGTCAGATCGGGCCGTGGTGTTCGGCTACTCGGAAGGCGCCCCGATGAGCATTCTGTTCACCGCCACCTACCCCGAAAAGGTGAGCTCACTGATCCTTGGGTCGGCCTTCGCCCGCTGGTTCCCAGCGCCGGACTACCCATGCGGGCCCGGCGCGGAGGAGGTGTATACCGCGATGGAGGAGATCGCCACGCACCGCTGGGGCCAGGGCGCGACGATCGACTGGTTTCTCCCCAGCCGCTCAAGCTCCCCGGAAGCACGGCAGGCGCTCGCTCGGTTTGAGCGCATGGCGATTAGCCCGAGCGCGTACTTGCGCATGATCCGGATGATCCGCGAAATCGACGTACGCGCTGCGCTGCCCGCGGTCCACGTGCCGACACTCGTGATCCAGCGCCTCGGAGACCGGATCAACCCCCCGTTCTACGGGCGCTACCTCGCATCGCATATCGCCGGGGCACGCTACTTCGAACAGCCTGGTGATCACGTTCTCCGGTTCGCCGAAGGCGAAGAGCTCGACGTGCTGTTCGCGGAGATCGAAGACTTCCTCGCAGCGACACCGCCCGCGAGTGAACACGCCCGCGTCCTCACCACGATCCTGCTCGCGGAACCGGTCGGAGACGTTGGGACCTCTCACCACGTGCGCGCCCATCGTGGCCGCTTGCGCAAGAGCACCGCAGACCGCATTCTCGCCACGTTCGACGCCCCGGGCCAAGCAATTCGGTGCGCAGTTGCGATCCGTGACGATGCTGCCGCCCACGGCTTCCAGTTGCACGCCGGGATCCACACCGGCGAAGTGGACGCAGTAGGCGAGGGCATCGCCGGCATCTCCGTCGAGATCGCCGAAAGCGTCGCGGCACGCGCGGGCCAGGGGGAGATCCTGGTCTCGCGCACGGTCAAGGACCTCGTCGTCGGATCCGGAATCTCCTTTACGCACCGCGGCTCCCACCAGCTGACCACAACCGATGATCACTGGCCGGTGTTCGCAGTAAACGCGGCGTGATTACCCGATCATGCTCGTCGGCTCATGACAGTCACTGGGCAACTACTCCGAGCCGCCGTAGTTGACGAGCAGGAATGAGGTTCCGCGTTACTGAGGGCCCGAGTGTCGCGAGTCGGCCCCGGCGGCGTCGCCGAACGCGTCGCGGCTTCCCGCCGGCCGAGCGAGCCAGCCCTCCTCGCAGCGCAAAACGGAGGCCAGGCCGGCGCGGAGCGCGAATCCACGTGGCAGCAGAAGAGCAGGACTCCGCGATGGTGCCTGATCCGGTCGCGAGCTTCAGCCAGTCGGTCTGACGCAAGCGGCACGCATGATCTGCGCTGCCCGCTGCGTCTCGTCGACGACGAAACGCGCGAACGCCGCTGGCGACAGACTGCACGGCTCCATGCCGTGAGTTACGAGCCAGGTGCAATGACCCATCCAGTGCACACAAAGTCACGCCGCCCGAGGACGGCCAAGCCGCTCGCAGCACGCAGACGTCAGAACCGACGCTACGTACGCAACGGGTCGACCCCTTACACGCCAGCGCAGGCCCGCTTCCGGCGAGTACCGCGATCACCGGCGGTGACCGACGGTGCCAGCTGCCGTACCAAATCGCCGGTTTTGTCGAGCATGAGCAGTGGTTCGTCCGCGGGGAGGGTGGCTGCTCCGCCACGGATGGAGCAGTCCGTCGAGGTGGCTGGTGGACCGTCGCAACTCGTCGATCTCGGAAGCCGGCCGGGCTGCCGCAGGGTGCCCGCTCGGCCAGGAGACGACAGCCAGGGGCGTTTGCTGACCGTGCCGTCGGTGGCTAGCAGTGGCCGCGCGGGGGGCGCCCGCTAGCCCGTTCGGCCACGGGCGCCCCGGCACATCCGAAACCTACGGCCGCGCCTCGTACACGAGGTTGAACGGCGTCTCCGCGGCCCGGCGGAAGCGGGTGAAGCCGCCGGTCTGGACCACGTCGCGGATCCGCGCCTCGCCGGCCTGCGCGCCCAGCGCAAGCCCGACCTCTTGGGACAACGACGCCGGCGTGCACAGCAGGGTGGAGAACCCGTAGAACGCGCGGCCGACGGGATTGAAATTGTCCTCCACACGGTCACCGGCGTTCGGCTCCACGATCATCCAGGTGCCATCCGGCTTTAGCGTGGAGTGGACGTGCCGTGCGGCGCCGACCGGGTCGCCCATGTCGTGCAGGCAGTCGAACATCGTCACCAGGTCGTACTCGGCGCCAGCGTACCCCGCCGCGGGCGCGATTTGGAAGGAGACGCGATCGGCAACTCCGGCCTTTTTCGCCCGCTCACGGGCGGTCTCGATTGACCCCTCGTGGTAATCCGAGCCGACGAAGGTCGAGCTCGGGTACGCCTGCGCCATCAGGATCGTCGACGCCCCGTGACCGCACCCGACGTCGGCCACGAGCGCGCCCCGCTCGAGCCTCTCAACCACGTCCTCGAGCGCCGGCAGCCACTCGGCGACCAAGTGGGCGTTGTAGCCCGGCCGGAAGAATCGCTCACAACCCTCGTGCACGTCGTGGACGTGCTCGTGCCAGCCGAACCCGTCACCGCTCCGCGCCTTCTCCGTGATCTCAGGCGAGTCGATCACAGAGCCGATCGCGGTCTGAAACAGACCCGGCAGGTAGGCGGGGCTATCCGTGTCGGTTAGCGCCACCGCCTGCTCGGGCGGCAGCGAGTAACGACCACTGTCCGAGTCGTAGTGCACGAAGCGGCCCGCCGCTTGAGCGTTCAGCCACTCGCGTACGTACCGCTCCGCGGCTCCCGTGCGCTCAGCGAGTTCCGCCGGCGTCAGGCCGCCCGTCCCGGCGAGCGCGCGGTACAGGCCAAGCTTGTCGCCCATCACCACCAGCGCGGCGTTCAAGGTTGCGCCGACCTCGTCGACGGCCCGGAAAACGAACTGCATCAGCTTGTCGCCGTCGACCTCGACGGCCTGCTCGACTGCACTCATGGTGCCACTCCTTGTAGGTGTTTGGCTGTCGAGCTACCAAGGTCTCAGAGGCCCGTGTGCGCCCCGCGAAGCGGGCGCGAATCGTCCGTGAAAGCGGACTCGACGACCGGTTTACGTCCTCGCCGCGGCTCGGCCCGAGATGGCGCCGGAACGCACGTCCTCGAAAAACTGCCGCAACACGATGTTCATCGTGACGGGCCAGCGAGCAAAGACGACTGGGCCCAGGCCCTCGAACACGTGGAGACGCCCGCCAGTGGCCTTCGCCAGCGGACCGCTGGTGTGCTTGGGATATTTCGCCTGACCACCGTTCTGGGTCACCAGTACGGGACAGCGAACCTCCTCACGCGCCAGCCGAAGCGCCTCCTCGCGCGCGTACATCCCGAACCCGGTTGTCGCGTAGATCAGCGTCTCAGCGTCCGTCTCGAGCCCGTGCCGCACTGTCTCCTCGGCCAACCGGGTCGAGTGTGGATACGAGGCCGTCCAGCGGGCAAACCACTCGACGAAGCCGCGATAGTCCTGGCGCCAGTAGTGCGGATTCATCTTGTTCATCCCGTCGTATCGCTCGCGCGGGCTCGAGATAAATGGCCTGACGAAACCCTCCTCGATCCACAGCTGCGGGGTGATGAAGACCGCGGCGCGCACTCGCTCGGGATGCTCGACGCAGAGGGCGAGCAAGAGCGCAGCCCGCGGGCTCGCGGAGACCATCATCGCCGACTCGGCGCCCACGGCATCGAGTACGGCAATCACGTCGCGCACGTGCGCCGCGCGTGAATAGGCCTCGCGTCGCGGCGGTCGGTCAGAGCGACCGTTCCCCCTGGGGTCGATCGCGATCACACGGAAGTGGCGCGCGAGGTAGGGGATTTGGAAGCGCCACATCCGTGACGTCAGAAGCGCCCACGGAGGCAGCATGCAGACCGTGTCCGACGAATCGCCGTAGACCTCGTAGTAACGCGCACGCCCTGGTCGTCGGCGACCCATCCCTCATCGTCCGGGTACCGCGCGCGCGTGGGCTCGGGGTCCGCCAGGATCGAGTCGGGCAGCGGGTTCTCCGACGACCATCCTGCGCCGGTCGCCGTCACAGCATCTCCGCGATCCGCTCCGCTGCGCGCCGGGCGCCGTCGGTCTCGACGGGCCGGTAGTCGACCTCGCGCCCGATCTCCTCGGCGATCGCGTCGGCGATCGCCGAAGGTTGCGCATCGTCGAAGTCCATCCGCCGGCCCGCGCCGTAGCGCTTGAGCCGGTGGTGGACGTGGAAGTTCTGCTCGAAGTGGTGCTTGAGCGGGAAGTAGATGAACGGCCGGCGGTTGGCGGTGAGTTCCATCGCGGTCGTCAGGCCGCCCTGGACGACCGCTAGGTCGCACGCGGCGAGGTGGCGGTAGAGGTTGTGGACGTATCCGACGACGTGGAGCCCTTCGTGGTGAGGGAGCGATCCGCGGTCGATCCGGGGGCCGGCGACGACGATCGTGCGCAGGCCGGGGATCTTCGACGCCGCGATCGGGTGGGCATCGATCACGCGCCTCAGCAGGTCGGCGCCGACGCCGGAGCCGCCGACGCTGACGATGCACACCCGTTCGTCGGGCGTGTAGCCGAGTTCGGCGCGGAGGGCGTCGCGGTTGGGGAACGCTTGTGGGCCAAAGCCCGTCACATAGCCGGCGAAATCGAAATGCTGCTCGGTCCAGTCGCGGATCAGTGGCAGCTCGGGTCCGAGGCGGTCGGGGACGACGTCCTCGGGGTTGCCCACGAAGATCGCCCTGTCGCGCAGACGCGGGTAGCGGTCGATGTGTTCGACCATCTCGGCGTTGTAGTCGGCGGTGAGGAACGCCTCGCGCTCTCCGCCGTCAGGCATCGGCAGCCACCCGACGAAGTCGGTCAGCCAGCAGTACGCGGCGCGCTTTAGCTCCGGGTTCTCGTGCAGAAAGTAATCGAGCTCCCAGGCCTCGTCGCCGATCCACAGGTCATACGGCTCGGCCTCCACGAGGTCGTGGAACACCATGAAGTTCGAGACGAGGACCTCATCCATTCGCCGCCACGCCTGGAAGCAGTGCAGATCGTGCTCGGCCGACTCGGATTCGAAGTGCCCAGACTCGCTCACGAGCTCGGCACTCGCCGAGTGAATCCGTTCCCCCTCCGCTTCCAGCACTCGCGTCACCGGGTCCTGGGCGAGCCAGTCGATCTCGAGGTCCGGTACTAGCTTTCGCAGCTCGTTGGCGATCGCAACATCCCGCCGCGCGTGACCCAGGCCGATCGGGGAGGAGATGTACAGCGCGCGGGGCGCTCGCGCCATCGCGCGCGTCCACGCCGACGTCCGCGCGCGCCGCGGCCTGATGAAGTCCCGCAGGATGAGATTGACCTTCACAGGATCACGAACCGGTGCGCCGTGACCGGAGCCCGTCAGGCTGACGAGCTGCGCATGCAAGAGCTCGGCGAGCGCCGCGCCGGAGCCATGGGAGCGGACCTGGTCTTCGGTGCCGTGGATGACGAGCGCACGCTTGTCGATGCGCGTCCCTAGCTCTCGAACCGCGGCCTCGTCGAGCGGGGGGGCGAGGGCGGTTGCAATCAGCGTCTTCGCGTCAGTCTCGAGACCCCAGGCGACCCCGTTTTCTATCTGCTTCGTCGAGTGCGGCTCGGTGAACATGTGCTCGATGAAGAACTGCACGAAATCCTCGTAGTGCTCGAGCCAGTAGTAGCGGTTGTACTTCTCCCAGCCGTCGTAGGTGTCCCCTCGTTCGCCGAACCAAGCCAACGCATCTGCCCGTGCCGATGGCGGCCCCAGCGGCACCGCCGCGCCGATGAACACGAGGCCCTCGACGCGGTCGGCATGGTCTGCGCCGAGCATCAGCGCCCGTGGCGCTCCCATCGACAGCGACACGATCCAGGCCCGCTCGGTCCGCGTCGCATCCATCACGGCCAGTGCGTCTGCGACGAACCGCTCTGTTGTGTACGCCTCGGGCGCCGATGGACGGTCGGAGCGGCCGTTCCCGCGGCCGTCGAACGTCACCACCGTGCCAAACCGGGCGAAGTACGGCGCCTGGCACTTCCAGACGCGGGAGTGGACAATCGACCAGGGGGGCAGGAACAGGATCGTGGGGTCGCCTTCACCGAAGCGCTCCCAGAAAACCCTTACGCCGTCGTGCTCGACGTAACCGGCCTCGTCGGGGTACCGCCCGCGTGTCTGCTCGCGCGCGACGCGGTGCGGTCCCGTGATCGTGGTCATCCGTCCGCCAGCGGCGCCCACACGAAGATCCGGTCCGTGGGGCGAGTGAAGACGGACCCGTGGGGGAGTACTTCGGCGAGTCTGTCGACCATTGCCGTCATCAGCGTGGCAGACGCCGCGCGGAGCTCCGATGTGAGGCGCTCCCAGTCGACCCCCTCGAGGTAGATCGCCGCTGCCGCCTGGTCGTTCGTCGAGGTGCTCATGTCCAATGCCTGCTTCGTCGGAGCCAGCACGCGTGCGATCTCGGCGGGCGCCACCACCATCCGACGCGCAGATGACCTTGGGGAGATGCTCCAGCACAGCGTACGCCGGCAACGTCGAATCCCGGGGGGTTCATGAACCCGGCCCCGAACGACATCACGTCGGGACTGAAAAGAACTGAGTGGGAGGCTCGAGTCACGGCCTCGTCGAGCCCCGCCGTGCGCGCGGCTAGTCGGGGTTTGCTCGTTGACATGGCCAAACCCTCTCACTCGGCCGTGTCCCGAGCGCGAAATCATCGTGAATGGGGTTACGCTTCTAGTCGGGCGATGCTGAGGGTCCGGATTCTGGGGGAGTTGACGATCGAGCTCGACGGGACCGAGCTCGAACCGCCGGCGAGCCGCCGGGCTCGGGCTTTGCTCGGCTGGCTGGCGCTCGACGGGCGCACGCATTCCCGCTCTACGCTCGCCGCCCGATTCTGGCCGGACGTGCTCGACGAGAGCGCCCGAACGAGCTTGCGCAGCGCGCTGTCTGCGTTACGGCGAAGCCTTGGTCCTGACGGCGAGAGGTATGTGATCGCCGATCGCGACGGGGTCGGTCTAGCCGGCGGGGATCTCGTGTGGACCGACGTCGCCGAATTTGAGCGCTGCATCGATCAGGACAGGCTCGACGATGCTGTCGAGCTCTCCCGAGGTGAAGTACTAACCGGGCTCGACGACGACTGGGTCTACGAGCGGCGCGACGAGCACCGCGATCGCCTGTCCAACGTGCTTGCGCGCCTCGCTGACCGCGTTGAAGCGGCTGGTGACTTGCCGGCGGCAATCGGCTACACGCGCCGGCGGATCGCGCTGGATCCGCTCGCCGAGGAGCCGCAGCGAGTGTTGATGCGGCGGCTCGCCGCCGGGGGTGACCGCGCCGGTGCGATCAGGGCGTATGAGCGCTTGACCCAGCGGCTGCGCGATGTGCTGCGGATCGTGCCGTCGCAGGCCACGCGGGAGCTGGCCGTGTCGCTGCGCAGCGGCGGCGGGACCGATGCCAGACCGGCGCCGGCCCCGGTCGCCGAAGAGCCCGCCCGGACTCCCACCGAGGCTCCGGACG
>Ga0210397_10001328_pt1 | contig 15795 bp, 10 predicted proteins | sample IncBWH2OmetaG_FD_160126 | JGI IMG/M metagenome (GOLD analysis project Ga0210397, IMG submission 160126) | Forest soil microbial communities from Barre Woods Harvard Forest LTER site, Petersham, Massachusetts, United States - Inc-BW-H-2-O ...
TATCAAACAATTGCAGATGTCCACATAGAACATATCAATTACCCGCCCATGAAACCAAAGCATTGGTGCGTCATACGTTGGCAGATCAAGAAACACTCCATAGAATGTACTGTCTACAACATTACCCATGGCACCACCTAAGATCAATGCAATGCACCAAAGAAAACCCTGATGCATGCCTTTCTTTGCCATGTAGTACAAATAATAACTGATACCAACCATCGCAACCAAACGGAACAGGCTTAATACCAGTTTGCCATAATTGCCTGCCAGTTTAATACCAAATGCCATTCCTTCATTGGTTATATAATGCAGTTTAAACCAATCGCCAATGCGGATAGTCGGATGTTCATATCCTTCAAACGGGAATGTTTTAAATACCCATAATTTAATGAGTTGATCTACGAGTATAACCAGTATGGTTAAAATAAAATATTTGGTATAGCGCATATTGTTAGTGTATAAGTGTAGAGTGTAAAGTGTAAGTGATTTTACACTTTACACTCTACACTTTATACCAATGTTATTTTTCTATTTTCATGATCAGCGTTTGCTCATCCATTTCAACTTCTTTGCCATCGACCAAGCTTTCTACCAGTTCAAGAGAGAAGGCTTGCGTTTCGGTACAAATGTATTCCTGGTTTGAACTTAAGGCACTGTTGATTAATTCATCTACTTTCTGAATCGTAATGCGAATCTTGTCCTGCACTTCCAATCCCATGTCTTTGCGCAGATTTTGCACTCGGTTTACTACGTCACGTGCAATGCCTTCTTTGCGAAGTTCGTCGCTTAACGTTATATCCAATGCAACAGTAATGCCTGCTTCTGAAGCCACGGACCAGCCCGGGATATCCTGAGAACGGATCTCTACATCTTCTGCCGTGATCGGTATAACTGTGCCGTCGCTTAACTTCAGCTCAAATGCATTTGAACGTTCGATCTTTGTAATATCATCTGCTTTAAGTTCAGCAATAGCATTCCCGATTTCTTTTAGTTTTGCGCCGTATTCTTTTCCTAATTTCTTAAAATTCGGTTTGATGGTTTTTACAACAACACCAGATGTGTCTTCAATGTATTCAATTGATTTCACATTTACTTCATTCTTGATTAAATCTTCCACGGCCTGAATCTGTGCCTTCATGCTCGGCTGCAGAATCGGAATCAGAATACGTGATAAGGGCTGACGAACTTTTATCGTTTGTGCTTTACGGATCGAATGTACCAGTGAAGATACACGCTGCGCCAGACTCATGCGTTCTTCTAACGCTACATCAAGATTCGCATCAACTACTTTCGGGAAGTCAGCTAAGTGTACAGATTCAACCTTATGCTTCTTACTTACTTCATTCAAATCACGGAACAATTTATCCATGTAGAACGGAGCAATCGGCGCACCCAATTTGGCAACTGTTTCAAGACATGTATACAGCGTTTGATATGCAGCTGTTTTATCAGCATTGTATTCGCCTTTCCAGAAACGTTTTCTGTTTAAGCGCACATACCAGTTACTCAAGTCATCTACTACAAAATCCTGTATGGCACGTCCGGCCTTCGTCGGCTCATAATCTGCAAACGAAGAATCTACATCTTTAACCAGTGATTGCAGTTTCGATAAAATCCAACGATCGCTCTCTGTGCGGTTTGCCAATGGAATTTCTGCTTCTGAAAATGTAAAATTATCCAGGTTCGCGTATAATGCAAAGAAAGAATAGGTGTTCTGAAGTGTGCCAAAGAAGCGGCGCTGCACTTCTGTGATGCCATCTAAATTAAATTTCAGATTGTCCCACGGCGGTGCATTCGTAATCATGTACCAGCGTGTTGCATCCGGCCCGTATTTATCAATGGTTTCAAACGGATTCACAACATTGCCTACACGTTTAGACATTTTATTTCCATTCTTATCCAATACCAATCCGTTTGCAATTACATTTTTAAATGCGACTTTATCGAACAGCATACCGGAGATCGCATGCAAGGTAAAGAACCAGCCACGTGTCTGATCTACACCTTCTGCAATAAAGTCTGCCGGATAATTGTTATTGAATATTTCTTTGTTCTCAAACGGATAATGCCATTGTGCATAAGGCATAGCGCCGGAGTCGAACCACACGTCGATCAGGTCTAATTCGCGTTTCATTGGTTTTCCACCATCGCTAACTAACACAATGTTATCTACATAAGGTCTATGTAGATCATTGATGTCTGTTGCGGTTTCAATACCAGCCTTTTGTGCTTTTGCAATTTCTGCTTTAAGTTCTTCGATGGAACCGATGCATTTTTCTTCCGTACCATCTTCTGTACGCCAGATAGGCAGAGGCGTTCCCCAATAACGGGAACGGGAAAGATTCCAGTCAACTAAATTTTCCAGCCAGTTACCAAAACGTCCGGTGCCGGTAGACTCTGGTTTCCAGTTGATGGATTTATTTAATTCTACCAGACGATCTTTTTTAGCTGTTGTTTTGATAAACCAGGAATCAAGTGGATAGTATAATACCGGTTTGTCTGTTCTCCAGCAATGTGGATACGTGTGTTCGTATTTCTCAACTTTAAATGCGCGGTTCGCTTCTTTCAATTTAATTGAAATGCGTTCGTCTACACTCAGATATTTATCTCTGCCCTGTTTCTTGCGCTCAACCTCTTTTTCTTCGTCAGTCAGATATGCTTCTTTCACATACTCGCCTGCGTAGTCTGTAACTTCCTGCGTAAATCTTCCGCGTTTGTCAACCAACGGAAATTCATTACCCCGATCGTCTTTGGTAACAATAGAAGGAATGCCTGCGATTTTTGCAACGCGCGCATCGTCTGCCCCAAAGGTCGGCGCAATGTGTACGATACCTGTACCATCTTCTGTGCTTACAAAGTCACCTGCAATCACACGGAACGCCGGAGCATCGGGCTGCAAGTATGGCATCAGCTGATCGTATTCAATACCAACTAAATCTTTGCCTTTATATGTTTCAAGAATTTTAAACGGAATCAGTTTGTCGCCCTCTTTATATTCTTCTAAAGAAAGCTCTTTCGCTTTATCAGAGAAATATTTTCCAACCAATGCTTTTGCAAGAATCACCTGAACCGGTTGAAACGTGTATGGATTGAATGAAGAAACCAATACGTAATCAATGTTCTCTCCTACTGCCAGCGCGCTGTTGGATGGAAGCGTCCATGGCGTTGTTGTCCATGCAAGAAAATACGTGTTGTCAGCAAATTTGCTGTTTGACTTCAGCTTAAACTGAGCAACAATAGTGGTGTCTTTAACATCCTTGTATGTACCGGGCTGGTTCAGCTCGTGTGAACTTAAACCTGTACCTGCTGCCGGTGAATAGGGTTGTATTGTATAACCTTTGTATAAAAGATCTTTCTTATAAAATTCTTTTAACAAATGCCAGACAGATTCAATATAGTTATTGTCGAATGTAATATATGGATGCTCAAGATCTACCCAATAGCCCATCTTCACTGTAAGATCATCCCACTGCGATTTGTATTTCATTACAGCTTCGCGGCACTTTTGATTATACTGCTCTACTGTAATTTTTTTGCCGATATCGTCTTTGGTAATGCCCAGTTCTTTTTCAACCTGCAACTCAACAGGCAAGCCATGCGTGTCCCAACCGCCTTTACGTTTTACCTGAAAGCCCTGCATCGTTTTAAAACGACAGAAAATATCTTTCACCGTACGACCCATCACATGGTGAATACCTGGTGTACCATTTGCAGACGGCGGACCTTCATAAAACGTAAATGTTGGTTTACCTTCTTTTGTATCTACTGATTTTTCAAATATCTGTTTATCGTTCCAGAACTGTTGTACTTCTTTTCCAACTTCAGACAGTTCTGTTTTCTTTTCGTTATACTTCACGGCTCTCGTCGTTTCTTGGGGTTTTAATTTCTAAACGTTGAAGATCGATTTCCATATCGTCATCTTCTGTATGTATTTTTTCGTGCTTATCCTTAATGATCGGATATAAATTGGTTTTTTCTCCTTTACTGAATGTAAGCAGCAACGCCGGCAGCACAATCAGGTTCGTGAACATGGCAAAGAATAACGTAACAGAAGTTAATATGCCAAGGGCAATTGTTCCGCCAAAATCAGAGAATGCAAAGATTAGGAATCCACAGAACAATACGATGGATGTATAGATCATACTCACGCCTTCTTCTTCCAATGATTTTACTACCGCCTGCATTACACTTCCATTATAATGTTTCAGTTCCTGTTTGAATTTGCTTAGATAGTGGATCGTACTGTCAATCGAAATACCGAATGAAATACCAAAGATTAAGGCCGTGCTTGGTTTCAATGGAATATTGAATAGTCCCATAATACCGGCTGTCATTATAATCGGAATCATGTTTGGTATTAACGAAATGATAATGATTTTTGGATTAGTAAAGATAAATGCCATCATCAACGAGATCAATGCAAATGCCCATACTAACGATTCAGATAAATCATTGATCAGATATTGATTTCCTTTTAGGAACAATAATGTTGTGCCTGTGATATGAACTTTTTGTGTGGTATCAGAGAAAATTTCCAGTGTTTTAGGTTTAATGTTTTTATCAACCAGCTCCTGCATTTTGTCTGTTCCCATATCCGCAACTTTGCAGGTAAAGCGCACATATTGCCCGGTAGAATCTACAAACGAGCGCATCAGCTTGTCTTCTGATTTGTCATTTGTTTTCATAAATGAAGACAGTGAGATCATTTCCTGCTTGCTCGGTATTTCATAAAACTCCGGTAAGCCATTATAATATGCCTGTTTCGCGCCCTTCACAATATTCAATACCGAAAGTGGTGGTGATACATTATTCAAAGATTTTAAATACGATTCTAATTCGTCCAGTTTTTTAAGATTTGCCGGAATACGTATCCCTTTCTTCTTTCCTAAATCAACTACAATTTCCAGCGGCATTACGCCTTTGAAATGTTGTTCGAAGAATGCCAGATCGGTTTTAACACCGCTGCTCTTAGGCAAATCATCTACCATGTATGACACTACCTGTATACGATATATACCTACTACAGAAATTGCAATCAACAATCCGGTGATAATGTATACAACAGATCGGTAACGCAGTACGATGTACTGGATCATATTATTTACACGTCTTAAGAAGCGAAGATCAAGGTGTTTTAACTGCTTATCATTTGGTGCCGGTAAATAACACAGCATCGTTGGAATTACAACCAGCGTAATGACAAACGTTGCGGCACTAATCAGTCCTGCCACCAAACCAAATTCTTTTATGATGATGATATTGGTGAAATACAATACCAGAAAACCCACAGCGGTATTCATGTTGGTCATGAATGTCAGGAAACCGATCTTCTGAACAATTCTGCTGATCGCTTTTATTTTATTTCCATGGCGGCGATATTCCTGATGGTATTTGTTGTACATGTAAATACAATTCGGAATACCGATTACAATGATCAAAGCCGGCAGCATACCCGTAAGCAATGTGATCTTATATCCCAGCAATACAATTGTACCCATTGTCCATACTACTGTTACAATAATTACCAGGAACGTGAAGAATACCGCATACAGGTTTCTAAAGAAGAAATATAAAATTAATGATGTTACTAAGATCGAAAGCACAAGGAAGAATTTAAACTCTGCCTGTACATCACGTACCATGATGGTTCTTACATAAGGCAGGCCTGCAAAATGTGTTTCAACATTCGTTTGCTTCTTAAACTCTGCAGAGAGATTCAGTATATTCGTAACAACCTTCTGGCGATTGTTTGAATTCAACTGTTTTGAATCTATTGAAACAGCTATCAATGCTGCCTTTGTGTCCGGATTTATGATCAAGCCTTTGTAGAACAATTGATCGTTTGCCAGCTGCATCATTGAATCAAGCTCTTCCTGTGTAGTCGGTTTGTGCGTAAACACAGGCCTTACATCCAACTTGGAATTAATGGTGTCTTTGGTCAACATTTTAATTGTCGGCAAAGAGATTGCGTCATTCACACCTTCCGATTTCTGAATGGCGTAGCACAAATCATAAAATTTATTAAAGGTTTCCAGTTTAAACAGCTTGGGATCCTGCACACCAATAACCATGATGTTGCCGTCTTCGCCAAACATTTTATAAAACTCTTTGAAATACACCATATCAGAGTCGTCCTGCGGAACAACCTTTAAAAAATCGTACGTGATCTCTATTTTGGTGGCCTTATAGCCCATGAATATTGTAATAGAGCCCGTTACAATTAATAGAATTAACCGATACTTGATGATGAAACTACCTAACTTTACCCACATATTCTGCTTTTCAAATAAGGTGGCTAATTTAAGCAAATTTGCTGATAAGTATAGCGAAATCTGGCTGAGCAATTTCAATTTAATTGATTGATAACCTGCTTATTGCCTTCTATGTAAGGAATTCGCATTCGAAAGGGCAAAACAAGCTTTGTTTTGAGGGGTATTCAATCCTTTTTTATACACGTATCCAATCCTTTCTTTATCAAATCCGTTCAGATACTTTATTCATTTTGTTCACGTTAGAAGGTTGTTTTAAGTAACGCGATATGATTCAGATAAAAGAACCCTGCAATGCCGATTGGCAGGAAATGACTCCGGAAAAATCAGGTAAGTTTTGCGGTGCCTGTGAAAAGGTTGTCATTGATTTCAGCAAAATGAATGACGCTGAAATAAAAAATTACTTCATCACGTATTCAAATCAAAAAACCTGCGGAAGATTTTTAGCATCTCAATTAAACCGTCCGTTGCTTACAGAACGTGTGCCACTATTTAACGCCTTGTTTCGTCAATGGAATAATATGCCGGTTCTTCGCACCATTATGCTGCTTATTACAAGCACATCTATCTGGATCAGCGGCTGTGTGAAAAACAATACGACAAAAGGTGCTCCTGTATACGAAAGTGAAAATGCTCCATTCATGGGAGATACAGTTGTTGTTGAACCCGACAGTGCTCTTGTTAAGCCGCATACAGGACTGATTGATACAATTGGTATATCTCCGGAAAATATGATTGTAGGAAAAATAAAAATGGAAAACACACATAGTCAAAAAATAAAAAGGCGCAAATAAATTTTATAATGACCGACCAATTTCTTCCACTCTCGATTGCCATTTTATTAACTCATTATTAAACACACTTCTGTATTTTTCAATAACAGGCATGTGTTTCTGATAAAAATCTTCATTCATTTCGTAGTTATACATGTAATCACGAAACACTGTTTCGAAATTAAACACATTTCCCACCAGGTCTCTGTAATCTTTTAGTAATAAGGCCTGCGAAGGATCGTCTAATATTGGTTTGATTTCATGCTCATAAAATTGAGACGCTGTGTCATTTACAGCAAGGCCCTTCTCTAACCAGTGATATTCTTTGCTATCGTCTTCGTATTTAAAAAAATCTGTCACACATTTATTCGCAAACCAATACGGAAATATCACATTCGGTTTAACCGGTTCGTCTGTTTGCATATCAAAAAATTCTAACTGAGTATTATTAGAGTACGAAGTATTAAACAAATACCACTCTGCATCCATCAACAGATAAATGAGTTTTTTTGTTTTAATCTTTTCCAGCCACACTCTGTATGATACAGGACCATCAGGAAATAATACCGGATCGATGGCCATCTTAATAACAGCATTATCCTGTTCAACCAATATTACAGGAGCAACATGATACCCCCAATCTATTTTACCTGTTGGTGAAAGTTTGTTCTGATCTGTAAAAGAAATAACCCGGGTGCTATATGCGGTATATATGCCTGGAGTAAATGCCCAGACTTTTGCCAGTGTTATACCTTGCGTTTTAGCAAGCAAACAGATGTAATGTGCAATATTATGACAGTTGGCCTGATGGTAACCGAAAGGAATTCCTGCGTTCTGTATTTGTTGAAACAGAACTGACGCGGTCTGCAAATCAACCACGGTAGCCTTTCCGTCTGTCAGCAACGGATGTTTTTTTAGAGTAGTAATAAGAATTTGATTGAAGAAAGCCGACTTTTGTAGCCAGCGACAATACAAAAATACGTTATTTTAAATAATAAAAATGGTGAAGCGCAGATTTTAAGATTTAATAATGCACTAAGAATTTTCGAAATAAAAGTATGAGTGAATCTTATTGCATGATAACATGATTTAATAGGACAAGTTGTTGTTTGAAATCAATGGGGATTAATGTAATCTTTAGAAATTTTATTTTTAGCGTTATCAAATTCTTCTATGATCTCTTGCAAAATAATAGCCGCGGGTTTAATAGCCTGCAGTTGTCCGTTCACCTGTCCAATCTCCAGCTCACCTTCGGTTAAATCACCTTCAAAGATTCCTTTCTTCGATCTTCCTTTACTTAAAATATTTTTCAACTCTTCCGGCGAAGCACAAGCTGTTTCAGCCGATTTTACCTGATCATAAAATGCATTCTTTAAAAGTCTTACCGGAGTGAGTTGTTTCAATGTTAATATTGTTTCTCCTTCTGCAGATGCTATAACCTTTTGTTTGAATAGTTGATGCGCCGAAGATTCTTCGCTTACAGCAAATGCAGAACCAATCTGTACGCCTTCTGCCCTAATGCAAACATAGCAAGCATTGCTCTGCCACTCGCAATACCGCCTGCTGCAATGACAGGAATAGTCACGGCATCTACAATCGATGGAATCAAGCACAGTGTTGTTGTTTCTTCTCTTCCATTATGGCCACCGGCCTCGAAGCCCTCAGCTACAATAGCATCAACACCTGCCTGTTGTGCTTTCAATGCAAATTTTGTACTGGACACAACATGAACCACAGTAATTCCTGCTTCTTTCAATTTCGTTGTATAGGTTACCGGATTACCTGCAGATGTAAAAACGATCTTGACCTTTTCATCCAACAACACGTTTATATGCTCGTCGATATGCGCATACAACAAAGGCAGATTTACACCAAAAGGTTTATTCGTCGCTTTTCTGCATTTTTGAATGTGTTCTCTTAGTAATGTTGCATCCATGGAGCCTGCACCAATCAAGCCTAGTCCGCCGGCATTGCTCACAGCCGAAGCCAATCGCCAACCGCTGCACCATACCATGCCTGCTTGTATAATGGGATATTGAATATTGAAGAGTTGTGTGATTCTGTTTTGCATATTGTCTAACGAAAATTCCAAATAACAAAATACAAATAACAAACGGAGAAAAAAATATAGTCAAAACCTTATAGGTTTCGTTTCCTTACAAACACTTCTCCAATATCTCCTCTATATACTCTCGATTGTTGGATAAGCGCGGCACTTTATGCTGGCCGCCCAGCTTGCCTTTCAACTTCATCCATTTATAAAAAGTGCCTTCAGCTACAAAATGTATTGTAGGCAATAACAGCGCCATATCTTTGTAACGCTTTGCTTCGTAATCCGAATTCAGTTCTTTTAAATACTGATCCAGCAATTGTGTAAATTGATTTTTGTCGGACGGTTCGTTTACAAATTCGATGATCCATTCATGCCCACCTTTGTTTTCTTCATTGAAATAAATCGGGCCGGCGGTAAAGTTCGCCAATACCGCATTCGTATCAACACATGCTTTTGCAATAGCCATTTCCGCATTCTCAATCATCAGCTCTTCACCAAATACATTGATATAATGTTTGGTGCGGCCAGTAATTTTTATTCTATATGGAACGATCGAAGTGAAACGAACTACATCACCCACATTGTATCGCCACAGACCACTATTGGTAGATATTACAAGTGCATACGATTCATTCAATTCAACCTGATCCAGCGTAATTGTTTTTGGAAAGTCTGCATCAATTTCATCAATCGGAATGAACTCATAATAAATGCCGTGATCCAGGTACAATAATAAATCGTCTCTTTTCAGATCATCCTGCACACCAAAAAATCCTTCAGACGCATTATAGGTTTCCATGTAATTTACCTGTTCTGAAGGAAAGAATTTTTGAAAAACAGATCTGTATGGATGAAACGACACCGCACCATGAAAGAAGCATTCAAATTGTGGCCATACTTCCAGCATATTTTCTTTGCCGCTTTTTTCCAGCATGTATTCTAACAGAAGTACCGCCCAGGTTGGTACACCTGAGAGATTACTAACATTTTCTTTCAAACATTCTTCTGCTAATTTATCAATCTTCGCTTCCCATTCATTCATGAGTGCTGTCTTGATCGATGGTGTGCGTGCATATTGCGCCCAGGTTGGCAGGTTGGCCATTATTACGGCTGAGATATCACCAATCTGAGAATTTGTGCGGTATGGGTTGGGTGAACAAGATCCGCCAACTGCCAACGATTTCCCCTGAAACAATTTGCTTTGCGGTACATTATCAAAATATAAGGTAAGCAAATCCATGCCGCCTTTATAATGACAGCCATCCAGCGATTGTTTTGAAACGGGAATAAACTTGCTCTTCGCATTTGTAGTACCTGAAGATTTTGAAAACCAATGTATATCGGAATGCCAGAGTATCTGCTGTTCTCCTTTCAACGAACGTTCTATCCAGGGATAAAATTTCTCATACGATGAGACTGGCACTTGTTGTGCAAACTGTTCTTTTGAAGAAATATTTTTATAGCCATGCAGCTTTCCCCATTCTGTGGAGGAAGCTTCCTGCAGCAGATTATATAACACACGTTCTTGCGTTTCAACAGGATGTTCCATAAAACCACGAATGTTTGTCATTCGCTGTTTCATGAATTGTTTAATAGCAAAATTGAAAAGTGGGAGCATTCAGACTATAATAAAATTTTTCTGCGGAACTGAAAATGTTGTCCCAAATAAACACGACGTACAGTCTCATCTTCGGCTAATTCTTCTGCAGTACCCGACCGTAAAATTTTCCCTTCGAATAACAGATATGCTCTGTCTGTTATTGAAAGCGTTTCGTTTACATTGTGATCGGTAATTAATATACCAATATTTTTGTTTTTTAAGCGCGCCACAATCGTTTGAATTTCTTCAACAGCAATCGGATCAACACCTGCAAAGGGTTCATCCAGCAAAACAAACTTCGGATCTACAGCAAGTGCACGTGCAATCTCAGTTCTTCTACGTTCTCCGCCAGACAATACTTTTCCTAAATTTTTGCGCACATGTGTCAAAGAAAATTCTTCCATCAGCGACTCAACCTTTTCTTTTTGCTGCGCCTTGGGCATGTCGGTCATTTCTAACACAGATGCAATATTGTCTTCTACACTCAACTCTCTGAATACAGATGCTTCCTGTGCCAGATAACCCAAACCTTTGCGTGCACGCTGATACATTGGAAGATGTGTTATATCTTCATCATCTAAATATACGCGTCCGGTATTGGGTTTGATCAAACCAACAATCATATAAAAACTTGTTGTCTTGCCAGCTCCGTTCGGACCAAGCAAACCAACAATTTCTCCTTGCTTTACATTTACTGAAACATCGTTCACTACTAAACGACTTTTATATTTTTTAATCAGATTGTCGGCTCCAAGTATCATATCAAGTGCTTACTGTCTTTTACAAATTGAATATCGCGAATTAATAATTGCACCGTTTTTTTACCATTGAATTCATTTTCTTCTAATGAATAACAAATATCAAATGGTTCTTTGTTTTTTATACGGTCATAAAACGGGTGCATTTGCCAGCCAATGGCAGGGTAAGTTACAGAATCTTGCTGACGAATGTTCAATTTTAAGTGTTTGTCTTTTAAGATTCTGGCTGTGCCATCGTCAACAACGTTTCTTGAAACAAAAACCGGCTGCATATTCTGAGGGCCAAACGGACCCATCTGTCTGATTATATTGAAGAAACGTGTATCAACCTGGTTCAAAGGCAATTCTATATCAATGGAAATCATTGGTATTAATTGTTCTTTCCGGATCGTAGAAGAAACTACTTCTTCAAATTTAGATCGAAATGCATCGATGTTCTTCGCTTCCATTGTCAAGCCAGCTGCATATTTGTGTCCGCCAAACTGAATCAACAAATCTGCACACTGATCTATCGCTTCATACAAATCGTAATCCGGAACGGAACGTGCCGAGCCCGCCACCTTTCCGTTGGATTGTGTAAGAATAATTGTGGGACGATGGTAATGTTCAATACATCTGGAAGCAACAATACCTATCACACCTTTGTGCCAATCTTCTTTATATAAAACAGTCGAACAGGCGCTCTCCGCATTGTTATTGCTACGAATCATTTCCAATGCTTCACCGGTAATGGTTTCGTCAAATTCTCTTCGTACTAAATTGTGATCGTTAACATTTTCTGCAAAATTTGCTGCATCTGTTTTATTTCCAGCCAACAATAATTCGACAGCTGCAAATGCATGATCTATGCGGCCTGCAGCATTGATCCGCGGACCAATAGTAAATACAATCGTATTTACGTCAATAGCTTTCTTTAAGCCCGATACATCTATGATTGCCTGAATACCAGGCCGTGGAGATTCATTTAATTTTTGAATGCCAAAGTGCGTAAAAATTCTGTTCTCTCCGGTAATCGGTACAATATCTGAACAGATACTGACAGCAAGCAAATCTATTTGTTCGAATAACAATTCAGATGAATAACCTGCGCGGCTGCACAAAGCCTGCAACAGTTTAAAGCCAACACCACAGCCCGAAAGTTCTTTGTACGGATAATTGCAATCGGTACGTTTCGGATCCAGGATCGCAACTGCTTCAGGTAATACATCGCCGGGATTATGGTGATCGCAAATAATAAAATCAATGCCGTATGAACGTGCTAACGCTACCATATCAACTGAGCGGATACCACAATCAAGGCTGATAATTAATTTCGCATGTGTATCTCTGGCATGTTCAATACCTATTTTTGAAACGCCGTAGCCTTCTTTATAACGGTCGGGAATATAATATTCGAGATTTGAATAATAATTTTTTAGAAAACCATAGAATACCGAAACAGATGTGGTACCATCTACATCGTAATCACCATAAATTAAAATGCGCTCTTTCTTTTCAATTGCCTGCATGATGCGTGCAACAGCTTTGTCCATATCCTGCATTAAAAATGGATCATGCAATTCGGATAATGTTGGCCTGAAAAATGATTTTGCTTCATCAAATGTTTTAATGCCCCGCTGTACAAGCATTTCAGCAATATACGGATTGATGTTTAATGCCTGGGTAAGCAACGTTGCTTTATCTGAATCCGGTGCTGCTTTTTCGATCCAGCGTTTTAATTGAATATTCACTTTTGTGTTTTTAAAATTCTTGGGGCTGCGCCTCAAGCTCGATTATTTAAGACTTTCAACCTTTGTGATTTGTTTTTTGTTTTTTGGAATTTGCGAAGCTGTTATTCTTCCAACAGCAACTCATCATCCGTATCAAGTTCCAGCGCTTTGATATCGCTCACGGCGCTTCCTGCTATTCCTTTAATTGAACCATATAAACCTGTTGTGCTTTCGATCACTTTGTCAATTTGTTTTTCACGCTCTTTCCAGATTTTTGCCATTGCGACTTTTTCTTTATTCAATGCCGATTGCATACTGGAAAAGGCTTCTACAATAGCTTCAATCTGCTGACGGAATTCGTTTCCTGTTAAATAGGAATACAACATCTGCATCTTTTCACCTCTGTTTTCTTCTGCACCTTTGGCTTCTGTTACTTTAATTAATCCATCACGAAGCACGACTGAAAGTCCTTTAATCTGTTCAAACGTACAGATCCAGATGCCGTCTTTCATGCCAAATGTTGTCATGTCTTTCGGCATTGTACTTGTAACAAGCACGGCAAGATCTGCTTTCTGTCCACGCAGATCTCCTTTTAATTTATCGATCCATCCATCACTGAATGCTTTTGTATTTTTTGCTTCGTAAATAATTGTTCCGCAATCTCTGCCCTGGTTGTTGCGTACTGTTTGAATAACATCTGCACCACGCACACCTTTGCCAACTTCTTCTATCAAGTCAAACGGGAAAGATGCTTTCAATAAATCTTCTAAAAACAATTCCTGTGCTTCGCCTTGCAACTGCATAGAGCCTTGCTCGGCTTTTCGCTTCATTTCATCTATCTGCTTGCGCAGTTGTTCCATCTGCGCATCCTTCTCTCTATTCTTTGCCTGGTTCTGTTCATCAGCTGTCTTTTGAATTTCTTCAGCCATTGCTTTTTTCTGTTCCAGCATTTGCTTTTCAAAAGCCAGCTTCATTTCCTGTTCAACATCTTTCAGCTTTTGTTCTGTCCGCATCAACTCTACTTCCTTAAGTTTGAGTTCCTGGTTTTCTTTGTTCTTTTTTTCCAGATCAGCGCGCATGCTATCCATCATCGTTGCATTATCTTTCGAAACTTGTTCATTGATCTGTTCGCTTAGTTGTTTGCGCAGCTGTTGTTCTAATACATTCTTTTCTTTTGCCAGATTAACCTTCATGGTTTCTTCCATCTGTGCTTTTTCAGTTACTAGGTTTTTTTGAAGATTGCGCAGTTTCAATTCTGCTTCATCCAACTGCTTCTTGCGCTCATCAGCATCCTTTTGTACACGCACAGTTACCTCTGCTTCTATTTGTTTCGCTAAAGCTTGTTCAGCATGAAAATGATGGCCGCAATTTGGACAGGTAATTTGGTTGATGGTACTCATAATCAGTATACAGAAATGATTGTTAAAAATACAAAAAAGATCTGTGTCAAACTCCACGGTTTATACACCAAATGCCTTTAGCTTATGTAAATAAAAAAGTCTCCCGCTCATTCACGGAAGACTTTTTTATTTGAAAAATTTCAAAAGAATTATAACGTGCCTTCCAGCGCATCTTTTAATTCTACGCGCTTGCCATCTTTATAAGCAACCACCCAGGCGTCGCTTACTCCCATTTCACGTAAATATTTTTTAAAATTGTCAGCTTCCCAATAGGTAGGAAAAGAGCCAAGCGTATATTTCTTTGTTCCGTCTGCATCTACTTCACCGCTAAAATTTTTGTTGTTGTCAAAGTACTTGCTCAAATCTTTATTTTTGAATGCGCCAATCTGAACTTTATACTCAATGCCTTTAGCAGCCATGGTGTTAACCGGTACATGTGCGGCAGCGGCAGCTACTTCCTGCTGTTTTGCTTCCTGAGCAGCCTGAGCTTCTTTTAATTTAGCTTCCAGATCAAGAACCTGCGCTTTTAATACCTCATTCTCTTGTTTCAGGCTTGTTACCTGAGTAGCAAGTGCTTCTTTATCTTCAATAAGTTGCTTATATGATTCCGGCGTTAGTGTTTTTATCTTTTTAGCCCATTCTTTTTCTTCTTCCTTAGTCATCTGCGCAAAAGAAGTAATCACTAAAGACATGATTAATGCCAATGGTAAAAATATTTTTTTCATATCGTATTCAATCAATAATGTATGTATGATGTAAATTATATTTTTTATTCGAGAAAGAAAAGTGCTTTCTGCTTTGAAATGGCCTAATATGACCGTTTTTAGCGATTAACTCTTCATTTTGAATGCATATTGTTTATTTTGGCTGATTTTGTTTTTTCAAATCATTCTGTTAATCAATTACTTAATTACAAAATAGCAGCCCTAAATCATTTTTCGCGGATCGACCCATGCATCAAATTCTTCATTGGTAACATAACCCAAACCAAGTGCCGCTTCCCGTAACGTCATATTTTTCTTGTGTGCATGCTTTGCAATTTCAGCTGCTTTATAGTATCCGATATGTGTATTTAAAGCAGTCACAAGCATGAGTGAATTTTCAAGATTGCGTTGAATATTTTCAACGTTTGGCTCTATACCCTGTGCACATTTTTGATCGAATGAAACACACGCATCACCAATCAATCGTGCAGAAAGAAGGAAATTGTATATTATTACGGGTTTGAAA
>Ga0210397_10001329_pt1 | contig 15788 bp, 19 predicted proteins | sample IncBWH2OmetaG_FD_160126 | JGI IMG/M metagenome (GOLD analysis project Ga0210397, IMG submission 160126) | Forest soil microbial communities from Barre Woods Harvard Forest LTER site, Petersham, Massachusetts, United States - Inc-BW-H-2-O ...
GTTAAATCTATGACCAAAAAATCGCTTCGAAAAAAATTCCGTATGAGGATAGGTGAGAGTCTTGTGGCAATTCTGTGCGTGCTGGCACTGGCGCCAGGCGACACAGCGGTCTACGCTCAGCCGACGGCATTGCAAAGTGCGCCAACGGATCAGACAGCTCCGACAATTCCCGCTGACCAATTGGATTCCCTAGTCGCGCCAATCGCGTTGTATCCAGACCCGCTGCTGAGCCAGGTCCTTGTGGCATCGACTTATCCGCTCGAAATCATCCAACTGCAGCAATGGCTCCAGAAGAATCCCGGTCTCACAGGGGATGCTTTGACCAACGCCGTCCAGAAACAGGACTGGGACCCCAGTATTCAAGCAATGTCCGTATTTCCGGACCTGGTCAAGCGCCTATCCGATGACATCAAGTGGACCACAGACCTGGGAAACGCCTTTCTCGCGCAGCAGTCCGACGTGATGGACGCAGTGCAGCGGATGCGCACGAAGGCGTTGGATGCCGGGAAGCTGAAGTCGAATGAGCAGATGAAAGTGGAGACACAAACGGTGGAAAGCAAAACCGTGGTGGTCATTCAGCCGGCGAACCCTCAGGTTGTTTATGTGCCCACGTATAACCCCGTCGTCGTTTACGGGCCGCCGGTATATCCGTATCCACCCATTTATTACCCTCCACCTTCGTATTACGCGGCGGGTATGTTTTTTGCGTTTGGCGTTGGCATCGCCGTGGGGTCGTATTACCGCGGCGGATGGGGTTACAACTGCGGGTGGGGACGCCATACTACGGTCATCGTCAACCGCAATAACAATTACGTCAGCCACTACAACAGGACGACCATCAATAACGTAAATCGCAACAACTTCAACATCAATAACCGGCCATCACAGCTGCCTGCGGGCGCCGGGAATAACTGGCAGCACAATCCCCAGCACCGTGGCGGCACACCTTATTCGAACCAAGCGGTTGCCAAACAGTATGGCGGCACGGCTCGCGGGGATTCCATGTCCACGCGGCAGGCGAATGCGCGGCAACAGCAAGGATCGATCAACCGGCCGCAAACTGGCGCGGTCAACCGAGGAACTGCTGCGGGGAATCGAGGCGGCGCGAACCCAGGCGCTAGTACAACAAACCGACCTGGTTCGAATGCGGGCGCGGGCACGAGCAATATAGGCGCGAATCGTAGTAGCTCTGGAAACAATATTGGCAACCGGCAGGTTCCAAAAACCGACGCATCAAGGAACACGAGCGCCTTCGGAGGAGCATCGAACAGGGCCAGCGCTCAAGCCAGCAGTGCGCGGGGTGCCTCCAGCATGGGAGCTTCCCGTCCGAGTGGCGGAGCAGCGCGCTCGGGTGGCGGCGGACGCCCGCGGTGATTGAGCTATAAACAATAAGGAAAAATATATGAACTCCACAAAAATGAATGCCCTCTCTACGAAGATTCTCCTTACGTTCGGTGGCACTGCGGCATGCTGCGTTTTGGCGATAGTGTTGAGCGCCGCACCGCGGACGACGGCAACAACTGAGACCGCAGCGGTTCAACAGAAAACCTTTGACACCCCTCAGCAGGCTGCGGATGCCATGGTTCTGGCGGTGAAGAACGACGACGTAGCCGCTCTGCTGGAGATTTTCGGACCCGCTGGCAAGGATTTTGTTTCCACCGGAGACGACGTCCAGGACAAAAACTCGCGAGCTGCCTTTGCCGCGCTGGCACAAGAGAAAATGACTGTGGAAGTAGATCCCCATCATCCGAACCGCGCGATCCTCTCTGTCGGCAACGAGGATTGGCCGACACCGGTCCCGATCGTGATGCAGGGCGGAAAATGGCACTTCGATTCGCAGGCAGGCCGGACCGAGATCCTAGACCGGCGCATCGGGGCGAACGAACTGGATGCGATAACCATTTGCCGCGGCTACGTGGAAGCGCAGAAGGAGTATGCGTCGGAAATACACGACGACAGCGGAGTTAATCAGTACGCACAACGCATTATCAGCACGCCTGGCAAACACGATGGGCTCGCCTGGCAGAATGCTGATGGAACCGAGGGAGGTCCTATCGCAGCTTCGGTAGCAAAGGCGCTGGAGGAAGGCTATACGAGCAAGTCGGGACCCTACCACGGATATTATTTCAAGACGCTGATGGGTCAGGGACCAGCGGCGCCGCTGGGCCAGCTCGACTATGTAGTAGGAGGGGCAATGATTGGCGGCTTCGCGCTGGTCGCGTGGCCGGCGGAGTATAAAGTCACTGGCGTCGAGACTTTTATCGTTAGCTACGACGGCGTCGTCTATCAAAAGGATTTGGGGCCGGATACCGAAAAGATCGCCTCGGCGATGGAGCGGTATAACCCGGACAAAACATGGCATCGCACAAACGATGCAGAGTAGACGGTCGCCGAAAATAACACGCTAGCAGCCGCCTCACCATAATGAGGCGAGTTATCGCATGCAGAATTCGGCATTACTTTCCGACCATTTGTGACTAAATGTTCAAGAAAGGAAAACCAGATGCAGACGAACAGAGAGCTCAAACTTTTTCTTTTTGCCTGCTGCATTACGGCGTGCTTGCCAGCCATCACGATGGCGCAGGATGCGGGCTACAACTTCGCACACGGCGTGAATTTCGCCCCGTATAAAACGTACGCGTGGGTAAATATCGAGGGAGCGGGCGCCGACGATCAGGCTCTTGACAGCGAAATCAAGCAAGCGGTCGAGGCGCAACTCGCAACGAAGGGGCTTACCAAATCCAACCAGGGAGCCCAACTTTACGTCGCATATCAAGTGAGCTTCCGCCGGGAAAAACAGATCGCTCAATACATCGGTGGCTATGCGGGGTACGGGCCTGGCTGGGGCTATGGCTGCACCTATGGCAGCAGCTACGGCGGCTGCAGCGCGGGTTTCACTTATGGCGGAGCTGCCTTGTCCACAATGACTGGGGCGACGATTCAGCTCGGAAATCTGGTGCTTGATATTTACGACGCGACTTACAGAGACCTGGTGTGGCGCGGCAATGTTTCAAAGGCCCTTAGTATCGACCAAAAGAAGCAAACTCTCGACAAAGCCCTAGCAAAGCTTCTCAAGAATTATCCACTTCAGCCCAAGAAATTGTTGTGAACAGAGAACGAGCTTACTTGCGACTAATGGCGAGGACAGAGAAACGTGCTAGAGCTGGTCCAGGTTATGGTACGTTTCCTGAAATTGTTTTTGCCATTGGATTTTGGCAGGTCGTCAGGGATGACTCACCCTAGGAAGAGGTTTGTGGGCTACAGCAGGCGGAAGGTCTTGAAGTTGCCTGCGTTTCGGGATCGGCCCGCTTTATGATTGCACAGTCTGGCATTTTTTTACTCGCCTCAGTGACTTCGGAATCAGCGTCCCACAACGATCCCGTCGCACCGATTCTGATTGCGCTTGTCTTGATGTCATTTGCAGCCGTCATCGGCGGGCGCGTCATGCAGCGATTTGGACAGGCGGCGGTTCTTGGCGAACTTTTGATTGGAGTCCTCGTAGGTAATCTTGGCTATTTGTATCATCAGCCCGCAATTACCATCATTCGCGAAGGCGACTCAATGTCGACTATTGAACAAACGGCGCTACTTCAAAAAGTGACCATTGGCGAAGCGGCTAGACAGCTTCTCCCTGCCGGACCTCACACGGAAGAAATTGCCGAGATCCTGGAAGGGCCTCGTGGCCTGAAAGTCCTTGCCGTTTATTCCTTCGTAGATCAGATGTCCCGCATCGCCATCATCATTCTGCTTTTTTTGGTTGGACTCGAAACCAGCTTGAAGGAAATGCGTGCCGTGGGCTGGACTGCCTCGCTGGTTGGAGTTCTTGGCGTCGTCTTGCCTCTGGGATTGGGGCTAGTGGTCACAACTATCCTGTTACCCGAGTCAAGCTTTGCCGCACATCTATTTATCGGAGGAGTGTTGACAGCTACGAGCGTTGGCATCACGGCTCGCGTACTTCGCGACCTGGGCCAAATGGATCGCCCGGAATCAAAAATTATCCTGGGAGCGGCCGTAATCGATGATGTTCTCGGGTTACTCGTGCTGGCGGTCGTCACTGCGCTGATTGTCCAGGGCTCGGTCAGCCTGGGAAATATTTTCGGCATCACTCTTAAAGCAGTTTTGTTTCTGGCAGGCTCGATAGGAATTGGAATGTGGGTGACTCCGAGAATCGTAAGACGCCTTGCACGGCTTCAGATTGAAAATGTAAAACTGTTATTTGGTGTCGGTTTCGCCTTCTTGCTCTCTTGGCTAGCAAACCTCGCCGGCCTTGCAACCATCATCGGGGCGTTTGCGGCCGGATTGATTCTTGAACGTTTCTTTGATAAGGCCCTCGAGGGGTTTTCTTTGCGGGATATGCTCTCGCCAGTCGAATCTCTGATCGTCCCCATTTTCTTCGTTTTGATGGGACTGCAAGTAAAACTCGAGGCTTTCAACAATTTATCTGTGGTCATCCTTGCAGCGGCGCTGACGGCCGTCGCGATCGCCGGGAAGATATTCTCGGGATATGCGGCTGGGCGCGGCCTCCAGCGGCTGGCCATCGGCATCGGAATGATGCCGCGCGGAGAAGTGGGGCTGATCTTTGCAGGGATTGGCAGGGGCCTGGGCGTCGTGAGCGATTCCATTTTCGCGTCGATTGTAATCATGGTGATCGTCACCACCATGCTCACGCCACCGCTCCTGAAGCTGACCCTCGCGCGGGGCGCGCCGAAAGCAATTGGCGATCCTGCCTAGGCGCCGATCCGGAAATGTCTCCCTGTTAGTTTTGACAGTATTGGCGTACGCGCAGCCGAATTAGTCTTTTCGGACTTGGATTCTTCATTTCTGCGGTCCGCAATGGACAGCCCTGGCGATCAGATGGAGTGCATGACTAAGCCGCGCGCGATGGAGGCGAGCGGGTGGTCAATTCATACAGAGGCATAAGGGCAAGCGTCACGCGCGACAGAGCAGTCTTGTAGCACAGCGGGGGAGATCCAGACAATCTTAGGGCGGATAAAACAATGAAACCAATTCATCCAGTTGTGGCGTGGATAGTCCTCGGAGCCATAGGCGTCCTTGCGCACGCGCAGACACCCGAAGGAATACCGGCATCCAGCCTCATTAGCAAGTCCACCGTCGCGATCGGCTTCACCGTTGGAGGTGGGAGCACAAAAGTTGATCTGACGGGGACGTCGCTTATGCCTCAAGCAAATGGTGAAGCAAAGGTGCAGGCGCGCGCTAACGCGGGCCTAACGAATATCGAAGTATCGGTTAAGGGCATGACGCCGCCGTCCAAGCTCGGCGCAGAGTACCTTACTTTTGTGCTTTGGGTTGTTACACCGGACGGGCGCACCGGCAATTCCGGAGAGCTTCTCATCAATAAAAACGGGGAGGGGAAACTGGTCGCCACCACGCCGGCCCAAACGTTTTCCATAATTATTACTGCGGAACCGTATTTTGCCGTTCGCGTGCCCAGCGAAATGGTGGTCCTCGAGATGGAGACGAGGAAGAACACGAAGGGGAAGCTATTCCCTATCACAGAATACAAACTGATGAAGCGCGACCAATACGCGAAACTGGGGAATCCGCTGGCGTTAACGCCGGACCTTTCACGCGTGCCTCTCGAGATGTACGAAGCGCGCAATGCAGTGGATATTGCGAAGGCGCGGGGAGCCGCACAGTACGCGCCAGACATTTTTTCCAAGGCTCAAGCGAGCCTGGCCATGGCGGAAAATTATCTCACAAGCAATGCTGACAGGAAGCAAATCGTGTCGACGGCCAAGCAGGCCGTGCAATTCGCGGAGGATGCACGCGCATTCGCCGCAGAACGCCAAGACCAGGAACGCATAGCGGCGGAGAAGCAAGCGGCGGCCGACAAGGCCAGGGCGGAAGCGGAAGCTAAGGCCGCGGCAGAAGCTGCGGCAGCTAAGGCAAAGGCCGATGAAGCGGCCAAACGACAAGCCGAAATCGCCGCCGCAAAACAAGCCCAAATGCAGGCGGAGGCCGATGCGGCCGCACTTAAAGCGAAAATGGAAGCGGATGCTTTAAAAGCAAAAGAAGACGCAGCAAAGGCGGAAGCCGAACGTGCGCGTCAAGCAGCGGCTGACCTGCGCGCACAATTGCTCGAGCAATTCAACAAAGTGCTGCCAACCACGGACACGCCGCGCGGTCTGCAGGTGAACATGGGCGACGTGCTTTTCGACACGGGAAAGTACAACCTGAGGATGCCGGCGCAATTGGGACTGGCGAAGCTATCAGGAATCGTGTTGTCGCACCCGGGCCTCAAACTTGCCGTCGAAGGGTACACGGACACAACGGGGACAGCAGTGTTCAACCAAACCCTCTCGGAGCAGCGGGCGAATACGGTGCGGGATTACCTCATCCAGCAGGGTCTCGACGCAGGTTCCATCACGGCGCAGGGCTTTGGACCTGCTGACCCTGTAGCAAGCAACGACACGCCGCAAGGCCGTCAGCAAAACCGCCGAGTGGAGATCATCATCTCCGGCGAAGTCATCGGCACAAAGATTGGCGGCACCGCTTCATCGCAGTAAAAGTAGTTTCCGAAGATCCGAATTCTGAATAAAGGCAGCATGACACGGCCATGCGCATTTGCGTTTAGCGCTGCGCACACTCTCTCGCCTCTCCACAGTTAGTTCACGTAAGTGAAAAGAATCGAGATTGATCCCGCGTTGATTGAATTTGCTGTTAGTTTTTCGGTGGAGATGTAGGGGCTTGGTCGCGAGGACCTTGCGGGTCTGCCGTTTATGGGTGGATTAAACGAGCAGACCCGAAGGTTCCGTCGGTGAGTCCACGTGATCGCTTTCCCGCCCCGCGTGCAGCAGTTGCTGCGCAAGTTGCGCTTTAGTTCTTTGGCCACTGCTTGAACATCTTCGTTACCGCGTTCCCTACCGCCTTCTGGTTCTTGTCGCCGTTGTTGCTCAACGTATCCTGCGCAATTCCGCGCCAGATTAATGACTGGGTCTTTACCGCATGCAAGTCGACGATTAGGGTTCCTTCCACGTTCTGCTCCGGAGTAATTCCGCCCATTCCCCCGCCAATGCCGCGCATGCCCCAGGCGCTCCAGGAAGTCTGTTGCTTCAAACCGCCGCTGACCACGAGGATGAGATCGGGGTTCTGATTCTCCTGCACCAATTGGAAGCCCTTGCCTTGCATGGCGGCGTTGATATCCTGTTGCGCTACTTGCGCCAGTATCGAGTTTTGAATCTGGTTGGCGTTGTTGGAGCCCCAGGCGTATGTGTGGTACTGAGAAAAGCTGGCGTTGTGATCGTAGTTGACCGAAACTTGTTGGCCGACCGCAACCGTGGATGTAATGCACAACAACATCGCGCACAACGCAAATCTAGTCTTCATAATCGTTATCCCTTTCGTGTTTTGAATACGCTGCCAGCTTTGGGTCTGGCAGCGGTCTTGCTCGCCTCACTGCGTTCAGTACGCCCGGCCGCGTCGCACCTTACGGCAACCCCCTTCCGAGCCTTCTTCTCTTCCTCTTCCGACAACCTCATCGGTCCCAGATTAAAGGTCAACTTGTTGATGACACTGTTGGACACGGACGGCACCTGATAGTCCTGTTCATTCGCCGACGTACGAGTGCCGATACCGGTCTCGAGAGTCTCGCGACAATTGCGATGCTTTATCCAGCGACGACGATTTGTAATTGTCAAAACTGACAAGCTACCAAAATCGGTCGCGGGCCAACATATCTCTGAACGCTCCCGACATTGACCGCCGGACTTTTCAGCGCATGCGCAAGTCCACGGCGCTCGGATGCCCCGCAGCGTCGCGGTCCTTGGAAGTCCCTTACTTGGCGACCGGTTCGAATTCTGGCCGCATCAGTGCGAGCCGATCTCGGACTGCCTCGGCAGTCTGAGGGAGATCAAAGCTCACGCCGGGACGCGAGGTTCGACGGGTACGCTTGTTGGTGACCAGCTTTTGCACTTCCGCGCGAGGTAGCAGATGAGGTCCGCCAAGCAATTCCGCCGTAAGCATCACCTTGGCGAATTGCTCCACGGTTTCCATGCGCTGAAAGGCTGTTTCCAGATCCGGCCCGCAAGTCACAACCCCGTGATTCTCAAGCAAGATCGCATCGTAGTCGTGAACCAGCGGTTCGAGCCCCGCGCAGACTTCCCAGGTGCCGGGCGTTCCATACGAAGCCAGGGGGATTTTGCCAAGTCCGACGATTACTTCCGGGAGTACTGGTGCTTCAAGCGCCCGCCCGGCTGCGGCGAACCCGGTCGCGGTTGGAGGGTGGGCATGGCAAATGGCACGTACATCTGGCCTGGAACGGTAAATGAGGAGATGCATAAGCATCTCCGAAGAGGGGCACCCCATCCCAAGGACAACTTCGCCGTTCAGGTCCGTCACCAGCAGGTCTTCCATGGCCAGCCGCCCTTTACACTTACCAGAAGGCGTCACAAGAAGTCGGTGCTCATCGAGCCGCGCAGAAAGATTCCCTTCGTTTGCGACCACGAGTCCCCTGGAATACATCCAGCGCCCAACTCTGCAGATCTGCCGACGGTGGTGCTTCTCGGTACTGGGTGTGGTTGGTTGGCAAGCCACCGGAAACTCGCGGGTCATCAGAGCTCACCTTGCGCGGGAAACGATTGAATTCAATGTTGAAAGTAGCGGACCCGGTTGAGACGCGTAACTGTCAGTTCTTACAGGGCGAACAGCAGATGCGGAGACCTCGGCAGGGTGTCCACCGGGGCCTCCGCGAAGGCTTGAAACTTTGTTCCAGGCAAGCTCCCAACGCAAAACCGCCGAATCTCAGGTGGAAAATGCCTGGCATATGACAAAACTGACAGTTCCCTCCCTCTGAAGCGAGGGCTACCATGCGGGTGTTCGGACGATTGGCGTGGGCCGTACATTACCTGCTTTCAGCACGGCTCCGGAATGCAATGCTGCGAGACCAGCAGCTGATTGGCGCGATGAGATGACCGACAGAAGCTATCGAACCACGGTTGGACGCTTGATCTGGCAAGCGGGGATGGCGGGCGTGCTCACGTTGTCACTTCTCGGCACGTTGGCGCTCGTGAAGAGGGTTTATATGGTCCAAGAAGCTCTTGTCGGGATGCTCCTGATTGCTATGTCCGTGGCAGTCGTGCTGTTTCTTCTCGTTAGCTTCGTTCTGTTTCAAGCGGGTATTCGCCAAGCCCTTTGGTGGATGAAGACCGGCATGGCACGGCTAGCCAAGTTGAGCCACCGCCATGTCACTACTCCGAACCCGATCGTCCCTCCGCCCTTTCAACGCTGAACCTTGGGAGCAAAGCAATTCACTGCGACTGCATGTGCGAGAAGCCATTTGTATAAACATAAAAGCTTCCCATTCCCGTCCATTCTGACAGAAACGTGTCCACGCATAATCTTGCAACTGCTCCCCATCAAGCGGGTCAGGAAACTAATTTTGGAACGCAGCGAACCGGAAACCGGGCGAGCTGTTATTTATTATGCAAAAAATATTATTCGCCTGACTTGCGTTTTTGCTCAGGCGTCTGATTTATGTGGCGTACGGCTGCAAGTTGGGCTACTGACGGTACGGCTGCCTGTTTATTGATGGCTGCGATGGCCATGTGCCTCAAGTCCAGATCTGTCGGGGTTCGGTTCAGGCAATCTCCAGCCTCGGTGACTCTTATCCGAACTTTTTCTGCGATGGACTGTTACTTTTGCCAGTTAAAACACCGCTGCACCTTGTGTGAGTGTAGATGCACGGGGCGAGAATTCGATGACTAGGAAACGGTTTCTGCTGGTTTTGAGCTTGTTAGGAACAATTGTATTTATCTTCTGCTCCCTCCTGCTGACGACACTTAAGGTTGGAGCGCAGGACAAACCAAAACGAGAAACAATTCAAGCGACAGCCAGAGGTCAGCAAAGGGCCTCGGGAAAAATGTTCAGTGTGACCATAAACATTGAATCGTACTCCACGCCCGAAGACCAGAAAACTCTGATCGATGCGTTCAGCACCGGTGGCCACGATCTTTTGGTTAAGACACTGAGCAAAATGCCCGCCAAGGGAAGAGTCGCGATCACCGGGACGCTCGGTTACCAGATCGCCTATATACGTTCGTTTCCGACCGAGAACGGCCGGAAAATTCGCTTGGTCACGGATCGTCCCATCCAATTCACCGAGGCTTACATAAGTGGCCGCTCGACGGACTATGACCTGTCGGCCATCGAAATGAATCTAAATGCAGACCCGAAGAAAAGTAACGGAAGCCTAATCGTCGCCGGCAAATTCAAGGTCGATAAGAACCAGCAAGTGACCTTCGAAAGCTACGGCTCGGGGCCCTGGAGTTTAGTGAACATCATGGAGCGGAATTGAACAAAGTTAAGGGAGTAACGGGAAATACCTTGAAAAGCAATGCAAATTACGTGCAGGCAGAAGGGCCGCTGATCACCCGGGCCCGCGGCGGCAACTCGGAAGCATTTTCCGAATTGGTGAGGATGCACTCACGACGCATTTACAGCGTATCGCTAAGGATTCTAAAGAATCATGCGGACGCCGAAGACAATCTGCAAGATGTGCTTTGCAAAGTGTATAAAAACATAGGCCGGTTCCAGGGGCGCTCCCGCTTCTCCACCTGGCTCGTTCGCATCACGATTAATGAAGCTTTAATGAAGATCCGCAAGGAAAACTTCGCGCGCGACGCAGGTCAGACAGATTTGCCCGCGGAAGTCTGTGAAAACAACTTTGTTCTGGAAATTAAGGATGGTTCCCCCGATCCGGAGCGCCGATACATTGCTGGCGACCTTACAGAGAAAGCGTTCCATGGGCTGCATCCGTCGCTTAGACAAACATTTATCCTACATAAGGGCGAAGGATGGACGCATAGCGAGTTGGCAGCCTCCATGGGAGTTGCCGTGGCGACAGTCAAGTCACGTATTTTCCGCACACGTGCGCGGATGCAACACCAACTCCAGTCGCTTTGCTGAATCCGGTTTCACAAGCTGCTTCGGGCCGGAACTAGTTGTTCTCCACCTTCTGATAGGCGGAGACTAGACGCGCCACGGTAATGGCAATGTAGAGGACCCCCGTCATTGCTTCAAATGCTGCAAACATCCGCGCCGCCGGCGTGGCCGGCACAATATCTCCATATCCCAAGGTAGTTAGAGTAATGAGGCTCAGGTAGAGGAGAGAATGCCGAGAAACTCCGTTTGAAGTCGGCGATGCTATCTCCATGAAGGAACGCGGTTGGACCGTCTCAATCAAATTGAATATGGCGTAGTAGAATACTCCCAGAAGGATGTAAAGACTCACCAATCCGTATAAGCGTCCACTCGTAACTGAGCCTGGCAGCCCGAGGTAAGAAAAGAGAGCGGCGGAAACGAAACCCAGGAAGGCCGCCAGAAAAAACCAGTTTGCGACCATGATCATACGAGTGGGATATAAAAAGTGGATCAGCATGACCAACATGGACATGCCAGCCAGTATTGCGCCGGGCCATCGCCAGTTTCTTCTTTGAGACAATTCCAGCGTGCTGGCAACAAGGGCTACATACATGGAAAGCAAGAGAACGCCTTCCCCCAGAACGTGATGTTCCTTCACGAACGCGCTGAGCATCAAAAACACAACCAGGGAAATCAGCAATAATAGGGAGTATCGATCGTGACGGGTTGTGTTCATCTATTAGTGCCCGCCATGAGATGAATTATCTGGCGCAGGTCCTCGGCTGTCCGCTCAAATCTCATTCAGTTTCCTGATGGGGCGATGGTTCCTTAGATTCAGGTCGGATTGAAAATCGTTCTCCATCGCAGGGGGTGGCGCCTATATTTCCAGCGAACCCTGGTTTAGAGAACTGTCACTTTTGCCAGTGGGAGGCGAAACAGGTCCTTCTCGTCTCAAGGGCAGCCATCCTTGAAGCGAGGAGTTATTCTGAAGCTTGGGCAATTCCGTCCACCCAAGTTCCACAAGGACAAATCTGGGGGAAAGACTGACACCCAAGTTACTCTTGCGAACTATTTTATGCTAACGGAAAGGCAGAGTGCAGAGGCTGTTCCGCCATCGACGGAGTGTCTATCAAATGGTTTACTAGCTGGTTGCGGCAGTTCCCTTTTTTAGCCGTTCTAATTCAGGCGCCGGGATAACAAGTTCTGCAAAACCGCAGTCCAAACAGACCCTGACTTCCTGACAAACGTAGATAGGCGGGAGGGTCGCCCTCTGTAGATCAGGGAAACTGGCCGACAATTCTCCCTTCAACCTTTGAAGGTTTGCCGAGGCACATATTTTACAAGCCATGGATTACTCCGAACTGAGCGTGCACCATCGACCGCAGGGGCCTCTGGGCCCTCGGCACGCTGCCCCCAAGGCGCACTATACCGAGGGCATAACTTTAACACACACTCCCGTTTTGGGTCATTCGCAACGCCGTATATGCATCTGGAATAAGCCAGTTACGAGCCCTGGGGATCCATGTCATTAAATCTTCGAAGACATAATGTTTCCAATGATGGCCGGTTGTTCTCCCACTGGTATTGTTGACACTATCCGAACATTCTTAGGCCGAATAGGCTCGATTCATGCCCGGATCAGCCGCGGGAGAGAAGCGAATGTCCCTTGCGCGCCTCCTTCGGAAAAGCGCAAAAGGCCTATTGTCGCGCCGCGCATTCGATAGGCGGACCAATTGCGGAAGGTACGAGTTCTACTGGCGGATGACCATCGACCGTTCCTAAACATGGTGGAAGGCTTGTTGAAACCAACATGCGAAGTGGTTGGGAGCGTGTCTGACGGGCAATCCCTGTTCGACGCCGCGACACACCTTAATCCCGATGTGATCGTCACGGATATTTCCATGCCGGTTCTTAGTGGCATAGAGGCAAGCAAGCGACTGAGCGAATCGGGCTGCGCGGCTAAAATCGTTTTCTTGACGGTTCATTCCGACTCCGATTTTGTCCAGGCATGCTTGGCTACGGGCGCTGTGGGGTATGTCCTGAAGCCCCGAATTATGAGTGACCTTCTACTAGCCATTCAAGGAGCTGTTGTAGGACGCATCTTCATTTCTCCACCACTCTCCGCTCAGGCCGCGCCGTAGGCGGACTCCGATATAACCGGGTTAGATGAGCTGTGACGTATTCATCCTAATTAGTCCACTCCAGGGGGGCCACCTGCTGAAAGTGTGCAATTTTGGACAGACAGACGTTCTAATCCCGCGTAAACTCAATCACCCGGTGGGGACCTAGCAGCCTATGGCAATTCCTGTAGGGCATCAGAGGGGGTGGCTATGTCTTGTCTATCATGTGCTTCGAACTACCAGGAGGAATTTGCCACAGAGATGATCATTCATTTCTCTGGCCTCAAAAACCTGGACGAGCCCGGCGTTTGGGCATTCCCAAAGCTATATGTCTGCATGAATTGCGGGTTTTCGCATTTTACCATTCAGGAGCCGAGCTGGCGCCCTTTGCAAACCGCGCTTCTTCATAGGGACGCGCAGCACTGAGGAGGAGGTTTGAACGTCCGAACTCCAAAGCTGGCTGACGCCTCAACTGGAAGAGCAAATTGTAGTCTCTCCTTGTCTTCCTAACATCCTTCTTGCTCAAACTGACTGCTCTCACAACCGCCGGTCATTCATTCGCGGCTCTTGCTTTGTCGGCCTGGCTTCCCGTTACGACCGCCGTGCCGCAGAGCCGCGCATCCTCAAACGGCAGCTAGGTAACATAATACCGCTGCTCGTTGACAGAATAGGAATGCGAGCATATATCTCCGCACAATTGGTGTCGGTTCGGGGGGACAAATGGCTGTAAACCGAGGAATATTCTTATTTCTCGCTGTTGGTTCATTGGTGTGGCCGGCTGGCGGCTCATTTGCGCAGTCGAGACCCGACGTGCGCATCGTCACAAGCGTCGAGTTGGTGCAAATTCCGGTTACGATTTTTGATGATAAAGGTTCACTGGCCACAAACCTCAACAAGAACGACTTTCTCATCCTGGAAGATGGCGTAGAACAACGAATAATGTCCTGTGAGAGGGAGCGCCAGCCCGTTTCGTTCGTGATTCTTGCAGACCTAAGCTCCAGCATGACCAATAAAATTCCCTTCGTCCAGGAAGCCACGCTTTCGATTCTCGACCCGGACCAGCTACCTGTTCCCTTCCACGATGAGTTCTCCGTCTTCGGTGTGGAAACCCGAGTCACACGGCTTTCGCCTTTCACGGGCGATCAGGAGGACCTGGAGCGGAGACTACCCTCGCTTCTTTCTCCTACCAATGGCAGCACTGCACTTTTTGATGGGATCTACGTGGGTGTAACTGCACTTAAACGCGAGGCGGTAAACAAACGCCGCGCCGTGGTCATTATTTCGGATGGTGGCGACAACCACAGCCGATACAGTTTGCGCGACATCAAAGAGTTCTTGCAAGAAGCTGACGTGCCGGTCTTCGCAGTGATGGCGGGACCGTCATTCGAACTTTCCGATCTTTTCTCCGCTCCGCAGAATAAACCGAAACCATCTCCTTGGCCGGGAGAGAATACAAAACAACAGTTTCCCAACCTGCCCATTGTCGGTTCGCCGCATGACTACATCGGTCCCGCCGAGCAGCACGGACCCCACAACCTGAAAGCGCTAACGGAAGCCACCGGGGGCAGTGTTTTTACCGCCCGCAATTTAGCGGATCTTCCGCGTATCGTTCGGACCCTCGCACTCGCGGTACGATATCAATACGTTCTCACTTACAAGCCAGCACCCAAACCAAACGCCGGCGTTGTTGCCGAAGGCGAAGCCAAGTGGCACAAGCTCCACATCGAACTGCGCCCGAAAGACAAATTCACAGGATATGGGATTCCGTACTACAAACGCGGATACTCTAGAGTCGAATGAGGATTAGATGCGCCGAATAGCGAAACTTGGCCGTTCGGCCGAAGACAGACTCTGGTAGTTTACGCGGCGATCGTGATCAGTACCCTTCCACCTCATCTTCCGCAAAAGGCTTAACCATCGCGTGGGCGTATTTGTCTTTCCATTTCAGGCATTCCAACTGTTAGTTTTGCCAATTCCGAAAGTTTTCTTTGAGCGATAGCTTTCCGTTGGAGGGAGACTCCTCCGACTTGAGTGGATCAGAACCTGATTCCTCCCTGAAAAATGTCTCCCTCCCTAAATTGCAAGGGGCCCCGCGAATGGGCTTTGTCTTCGTGCTGGCAGTTCTGAGTCTCGCTATCTTCGTATGCATCTCGAACACGGTGTTCAGCTTGGTAGCACGTGCGCAAACCAATTCTCGATCTTCGGGACGTCAGACAAAGAGCAAGGAGGACGGTCCCTCCCTCGCATGAATTCGAACTTCCTCGGGCCATCCAACACGAATTCAAAGTTCAAGCTAGCGACCATGGAATTGTCCCTCGTCCACACACTTAGGCTCGACGATTGCCGTTCACAGCACGCAAGGGCCTCGCGCAGGTTGGCCACGGGCCTGGCCTCTGAAGGGGCCCTCCTCACCTGTTAGAAATGACAGTATCCAGTCTTTGCTTCTGAGTTCTATACGTAGAACTCTCGGAGGAGCGCAATGAAAATCTACAAGATCCTACTGGGCCTGTGCGGCACGCTATGTCTGCTGGGATTGGGCGTAAGGATGGTTCATTCGGAAGAGACCGCCTCCGCAAGCACGGTTCAGGTTCACATGGTTATCACGGACCAGGCCTTGAGTGACAGCAGCGAGGTTCCTGCGCTGCGCCCGGACAACATAAAGGTTAAACAGGGCAAGGACTTCCTGAAAGTAAATCAGTTAATCCCGGCTCAAGGTGAAAATGCCGCCCTCCAGCTGTTTATTCTGATCGACGACACGTGTGACCCGTCGATCGGGAACAACCTCACCGA
>Ga0210397_10001332_pt1 | contig 15759 bp, 13 predicted proteins | sample IncBWH2OmetaG_FD_160126 | JGI IMG/M metagenome (GOLD analysis project Ga0210397, IMG submission 160126) | Forest soil microbial communities from Barre Woods Harvard Forest LTER site, Petersham, Massachusetts, United States - Inc-BW-H-2-O ...
AGAGGTTATATGATAAATACTTATTTATCATACATTTACGAATGTTAGTGCTGCATATACAGGACTTCAGCATATAGACCATACCGATATACATATGGGGCAATTCAGTAAAAATTCGGATTGATTTAGTCGGATTAAATAAACCCCTCACAGATTTTATACAGAATGATGCCTTATTTTGATCGTAATACTATTTTAATTATTTGATTTAGAATATGAAAATATTGGTAATTGAAGACGAAGAAGAACTGTTGAATTCTATCTCTAATTATTTACAGGAAGAGCAGTTTCATTGCGAATATGCGTTAGATCTGAAGAATGCCAGGTTCCGTTTAAATCGGGAAACTTTTGATTGCTTTATTGTTGATATAGGTTTACCTGATGGTTCAGGCTTAGAACTTGTGAAAGAAATAAAAAAGGAACAGCCTGAATCTTTTATTATCATTATTTCAGCTAAAAGCTCTACAGAAAATAAAGTAGAAGGATTAAATATCGGTGCAGATGATTATCTGACTAAACCATTTGATCTTTCAGAATTAAATGCACGTGTGAACTCTGGATTAAGACGTTATAAACCAGTAAAGAAAAAGCATGTGGAATTTAATGAACTAAAAATCAAGACCGATATTTATCAAGTGCTTGTTCACGATATAGAAATTTCGCTGACAAAGAAAGAGTATGATTTACTCTTATATTTTATTACCAATAAAAACAGAGTTATTTCCAAATTGGCTATTATAGAGCATTTATGGGGTGGTTATCAGGATTCCAATGAATCGTATGGTTTTCTATATGCGCAGATTAAAAATCTTAGAAAGAAATTATCGATAGCCGGTTGTAATGATTATATAGAAAACATTAATCGGATCGGCTATAAATTCAGAGCAAATTGAAACTTATTACTCAAAAATCTTATTACCTGTTAATTGTTTATTTTTTCACCTTAGTGCTGGTTGGTATTTCGTTTTATTACGTTACCAATTATGTAATCAGGGAAGAATTCAATAAAATACTTTACCACAGAAAATATCTGCTTATCAAACAATTATCTAAGTCGGATAGTATTATTAAATATCAGAATTTTTCAGACCAAATGATTTTTATTCAGGAATCAAATGTGTCGCTTCCTCCCTTTGAACAAATTAATGATACGCTGATTTTTGATCAGAGTGAGCAAAAAAATCTACAGTATCGTCAAATTCATTTTACTCAAGAGATCAGAGGACATTATTATGATATGTATGCCAGAAGATTATTAATTGAAAGTGAAAGTCTTGCTGGTCCATTGTTAATACTCATCATTTTTTTATTTCTGGTGTTATTGGTTACGTTGTTCTTTTTTAATCGCTGGGTGAGTCATAGAGTTTGGAAACCTTTCTATGTTACACTTAGTAAATTGAAAAAATATCAGCTAAAACAAAATGATACCATTTCTTTACCTAAAACAAACATTGATGAATTCGATCAACTGAATGAGGTTCTCGGAATTATGATGAATAGAATTAAACATGATTTTTATTTATTGAAGGAGTTTACTGAAAATACTTCTCATGAATTGCAAACACCTTTGGCCGTTATTAAGTCTAAAATAGAGCTGCTTATGCAAGCAGATAATCTTACCAACATACAATATAAATACCTTAGCGCTTCATTAGCATCTGTACATAAACTTTCAAAGCTGAATGATTCATTGGGTCTTCTGGTTAAAATAGAAAATAATCAGTTTCACAATTTTCAATCAATTGATGTATATCAATTGATTGAAAGTAAATTATTTAATTATGAAGATTTGCTGCAAATCAAATTTATAGAAGTTATAAAAGAGAAAGTTGACACACTTGAAATAATGATGAACCCTATTCTGGCAGATATATTAATTGAGAACTTAATTAACAATGCTATCAAACATAATATTACAGATGGGAAGATTATCATAAACATCAGGAGTAATGAGCTCAGCATTTCGAATACCGGGAACGAATTAATGATAGATGACACTTCATTATTATTTCAAAGATTTTCCAAATCAAATTCACAATCTTTTGGTTTAGGCCTTTCCATTGTAAAGGAAATATGTAATCAAAATAACATTGATATATCATATCAGTATATAAAAGACAAACATTGGCATACAATGACTCTTCGTTTTGGAATAGTTGATTAAATCAGCAGTATGGTTTAGGTTCAATATTTTCTTATTTTATTTATACTTGATCTTTTTAGTTGTTTTTTAGACTAATTTCCAACATAATTATATTAATTCTCTATTAAATTCTATATTGCATCAGGTCTTAATTCCGATTCAGAAACTCATTGTAAATTATTTTTTATCTCTAAAAAAAATCAGCGATAATTCAGATATAATTCAGAAAACCTTCCATTTGACAACAGAAATAGGGTGTTAATTTGGACAATACAATAATTATTAAAGAATACTCTAGTATGCCCCTATTAATATCTATTCCCACTTTACTAAGCATTTTATTTTTTCTATTTCTCTGCATTGAATTAAAAGGACTGCTAAAACGATTTTCAATTCCTCTTGTAATATTTAATCAGGTGTTGAAAATAATCGACAAAAAACATAGAGCTATTAAGCCTGTGATATTCATGCAACAAACTCCCGAACAAAAAAACAATTCAATGAAATCAGAATTTATTCCCGTTTTAATTTTACAAGATTCAATTTATCTTGTAAATTAAAACCGAATGAGTATTAGATATATTTATTTGGAACAGGGAACATTTTCACTAAAGGAATTACATCCGATATGAACATACCTGCCTTAAAAAATCACAAACAAAATCTTATCGTTTTCAATACAATTATTATGAAAAGAATTTTAATACTCATGAGTTTGTCAGTCTTGTTGACCCAAACAGGCTGTAACTCACACCACGGTCATAGTGAAGAGGCAGATCAATATGAAGTTACAAGCCCGTTGAAAAAGGACACTACGCTTATCAGAGAGTATGTGTGCCAGATTCATGCCATACAGCACATTGAATTGAGAGCGTTGGTTAAAGGTTATCTGCAAAAAATTTATGTGGATGAAGGTCAATATGTCGAAAAAGGACAGTTGATGTTTCAAATTCTTCCTATTCAGTATCAGGCAGAGTTAAATAAAGCACAGGCAGAAGCTGATTATGCAGAGATTGAATATCAGAATACTAAAATACTATCGGATAGTAATGTAGTATCACCTATTCAATTGGCTTTGGCAAAAGCAAAATTTGAAAAAGCAAAAGCGGAGTTGGTATATGCTCAGACACGTATGCAATTCACTGAGATCAGAGCACCTTTCAGTGGTTTGATGGATATGTTTCAAGTACGATTAGGAAGTCTTTTGGATGAAGGAGATTTGCTTACAACCATGTCTGACATAAGTCAGTTATGGGTATATTTCAACGTACCTGAAGCTGAGTATTTGACTTATAAGCAAAATTTAAAAAAGGGTGACGACTTCTTACATGTTAAGTTGAAAATGGCAAATCATCAGTTTTACAATTACCCGGGAATTGTAAAAACGATAGAAGCAGATTTTAATAATCAAACGGGAACACTGGCATTCAGAGCTACATTCCCTAACCCGGATGGTTTATTAAGACATGGTGAAACAGGAAACGTAGTATTGGCAGAGCCTCTGAAAGATGCAATCATCATTCCTCAAAAAGCTACCTACGAAGTTTTAGATCAAAAATATGTGTTTGTAGTAGATAAGAATAATGTATTGAAAGCAAGACGAATTACGATCGCAGCTGAAATGCCTGACCTGTATGTTGTAGGGGAAGGATTAAATGCAAATGATAAAATACTTCTTGAAGGATTGCGAAAAGTAAGAGAAAATGATACGATAAGCTATAAATTTGAAGAACCTGAAAAGGTAATGTCGCACTTGAAGTTGCATGCGGAGTAAAAGTTTAAGTATTTAAAAAAGATAACATGTTTCAAACATTTCTTAAGAGGCCAGCATTCGCGATAGTGATTTCGCTTGTCATTCTCTTCGTGGGTTTCCTCGCCATAAACTCATTGCCTAAATCACAGTTCCCGGAGATCGCTCCTCCAATGGTAATTGTAAAGTTATCATATCCTGGAGCGAGTGGGAAAGTATTGGTTAACTCATCTCTCGTTGTATTGGAACAGTCTATTAACGGTGTTCCGGGCATGAAGTATATGTTTTCTACAGCTGCCAGTTCGGGTGATGCCAACATTCAGATTGTATTTGAATTAGGTACGGATCCCAATGAGGCCCTGGTTAACGTAACAAACCGATGTTTGTATGTGAAGAGTATGCTACCCGATCAGGTACAGCTGGCAGGGGTATTTATTCAGCGTATACAGCCCAGTATGTTGATGTATGTGAACTTATACAGTAAGGATACATTAAATGCTGATATGAAGCTTATTTTTAACTATGCCTTCATTAAGATGTTGCCGGAAATACAACGTACCAATGGGGTTGCTATGGCTCAGATCATTGGTAGTAGACAATATGCTATGCGTGTATGGCTGGATCCGGATCGTATGCGTGCATATAATATTGATGCAGAAGATGTAACGAAGGCGCTTAGTGAGCAAAGTTTAATTGCCACACCGGGTAGATTAGGAAGAGCTGATAGTAAACGGTCAGAGGCTATTGAATACGTTATGACGTATACAGACAGGTATAACACTCCAGAACAGTACGAAGATGTTATTATCCGGGCAAATCCTAAAGGACAGATTTTACGACTGAGAGATATAGCAGAAGTAGAGCTGGGAAGTACAAGTTACGATATTTATTCCAAGAAGGATGAATATCCATCAGCTGCTATTCTATTGAACCAGACCTATGGTAGTAACGCTACTGAGGTAATTGCAAACGTAAAAGCAAAACTTGAAATACTGAAAAAAGATTTCCCTCCGGGAATGGAATACGATATTGATTATGATGTTTCTACATTTTTGGATGCGTCAATTGAAGAGGTTGTTCATACATTAAGAGATGCATTCATTCTGGTGGCGATTGTAGTTTTCGTTTTCCTTGGAGATTGGAGATCAACACTTATTCCAACGCTGGCTGTGCCGGTATCATTGATCGGGGCATTCTTTGCGATGCAGGCTTTTGGTCTTACGATTAACCTTATTACCTTATTTGCACTTGTATTAGCGATCGGTATTGTGGTGGATGATGCGATTGTAGTGGTTGAGGCCGTCCATGCGAAGATGGCAGAGAAACATTATACACCATTTAAAGCTGTAAAAGAAGTTATTGGCGAAATCAGTGGTGCCATTATAGCCATCACGTTATTGATGACTTCTGTATTTATTCCGGTAGCGTTTATGTCCGGGCCGGTAGGTATATTCTACCGACAGTTCTCCATTACTATGGCATCTGCCATTGTTATTTCAGGGGTTGTGGCGCTTACGCTTACACCGGTGCTTTGTGCGATGATATTAAAAGACGTACATGGACAACCGAGAAAGAGAAATCTTTTAAACAGAGCTCTTGATAGTTTCAATAGCGGGTTTGATAAGATGACTGGAAAATACACCAATATTCTGAGAAAAATTGTAAGCAGAAAGTTAGTTACCTTCGGTATTTTAGTGGTATTCGGGGTCGGTACATTAGGAATTACATCTAACATTCCTGCAGGTTTTGTTCCTGCTGAAGATCAGGGGATGATCTATGCAATCCTTCAAACTCCTGCCGGTTCAACATTAGAAAGAACATTTGATGTCAGCTGTCAGCTACAGGATGTATGTAAAAAAGTGGAAGGTGTACGATCTGTTTCAGCACTTGCGGGTTATGAAATTCTGACTCAGGGTAGAGGATCTAACTCCGGTACTTGTTTGATCAACTTAGAACCTTGGCACGAACGTAAACATACTGCACAGGAAATCATTTATGAATTGGAAGAAAAGGTTAAAGATATTCCTGGTGCTAAAATAGAATTCTTTGATCCGCCATCCGTACCAGGATATGGAGCTGCCGGTGGTATAAACCTGCAAGTACTGGATAAAAACACGGATATAGATTACGATAAACTCGGTGTAGTGACGCAGCAATTCATGGACTCACTTGCTAAAAGACCAGAATTAACGGCACTATTTACATTCTATAGAACGGATTATCCGCAATATGAATTGGAGATCGATAACAAGATAGCCATGCAAAAAGGGGTATCCATTAAAAAAGCGATGGACAATCTTAGTATTCTGATAGGTAGTTCATTTGATCAAGGTTTTATCAAGTTCAATCGTTTCTTTTGGTTGTTTGTTCAGGCACACCCTTCGTACAGAAGACAACCTTCAGATGTTTTGAACAACCTGTATGTGAAAAGTGAGTATGGGGAGATGGTTCCGTATGCGGCATTCCTGAAAATGAAAAAGGTACAAGCGATCTATGAAATTAATAGATATAATATGTACACTACATCATCCATCAGATGTTCTCCGGCAATTGGATACAGTAGTGGTGAAGCCATTGAAGCTATTCAGGAAGTTGCTAAAGTGACTTTACCTAAAAACTATGATATTGACTGGGCTGCTCTTACGTTAGATGAAGTAAGACGTGCCAGCGGAAATGAATCTGTCTATATCTTTATTGTCGTTCTGATATTTGTGTATTTTGTTCTTGTTGCACAATACGAAAGCTTTATACTTCCATTTGCGGTTCTATTGTCACTGCCGCCAGGTATTTTCGGAGCATTCTTCCTTTTAAAAATTATGGGACTTGCGAACGATATTTATGCACAAGTAGCCCTTGTCATGTTAGTTGGTTTGCTCGGTAAGAATGCGGTATTGATTGTGGAGTTTGCTGTTCAGAAACATGAGCAGGGAATGACAGTACTCGAATCAGCAATTGAAGGTGCGAAAGCCCGATTCAGACCAATCTTGATGACATCCTTTGCCTTTATTGCCGGCTTGATTCCATTGATTTTAGCAAGCGGACCTGGTGCCATTGCCAACCATACCATCGGTGCCAGTGCGCTTGGAGGTATGATCTTTGGTACCGTTATAGGTGTACTCGTTATTCCGGGATTATATTATATTTTCGGTACTATTGCATCGAGACAAAAGCTTATACAAGATGAAGATGAAAGCCCTTTAAGTGAAGATTTACATGACCACGACCATGACCACACTATTTAAAAATAAGCTTTTTATAGCTATATGCATTATTTCTTTGATGTATACAGCCTGCGTACCTTCCATAGTTCGTAAAGACGCCAGTAAGAAAGTTCCTGAGAGTTATAATAATAAAGACTCTCAGGATACTACCAATACAGCGAAGGAGGATTGGAAAGATTTCTTTAAGGATCCATACCTGAGAGAATTAATTGACACCGCTATTCAGAATAACCAGGCATTGAATATTATTCTGCAGGAGATTCAGATGGCTCAATATGAAGTGCGGGCAAGAAAAGGTAAAATTTTCCCGTTTGTTTCGATTGGAGCAGGAGCAGGAGCAGAGAAGGTTGGAAAGTACACCAGAAATGGAGCTGTAGATCAGATTACAGACATCACACCAGGACAACCTATTCCTAAAACGTTAGCAGATCTTGGATTTGGAGCCTCTGTTTCATGGCAGGTCGATATCTGGAAGCAATTGAGAAATGCTAAGAAAGCGGCTTATTACAAAATGCTATCCACGGAGCAAGGTAAAAGATTCATGGTTACGAATCTGGTTGCTGAAATTGCACAGTCGTATTACGAATTGATGGCACTTGATAATCAATTAGGTATTCTAAATGCGAATATCGAGATTCAACAAAATGCCTTACACTTGGTAACCCTGCAAAAAATTACCGGGCAGGTTACAGAGCTGGCAGTACTAAGATTTCAAGCAGAGGTAAACAAAAACCTGGCTCGTAGATATTATATTCTGCAAAAAATTACCGAAACACAAAACAGAATTAATTTCCTTGTAGGTAGATATCCGAAAGAATTGCAAAGAAACTCTGATTCATTCACTAAGTTGGTACCTGATACCATTATGAATGGTATTCCATCTCAACTCTTAGCATATCGTACCGATATCCAACAGGCGGAAATGGAATTGACCGCAGCTAAGCTGGATGTAAAAGTAGCTAAAGCTAATTTCTATCCTGTTTTTAACATCACTGCAGGCATTGGATACGATGCATTTAATCCTAAGTATTTGATTACATCACCGGAATCAATGGTGTATAATCTAGCAGGGAATTTAGTGGCACCGCTTATTAACAGAAGTGGCGTGAAGGCTGCTTATTATACGGCAAATGCGAAACAGGTAAAAGCGGCATTCAATTACGAACGTACAGTATTGAATGCATATATGGAAACGGCTAACCAGTTGGCAAATATCAATAACCTGGCTAATAGCTACAATTATAAAGCACAACAGGTAGACGCACTTACTGAGTCTATCAATATTTCAATAAGTCTATTTAAATCTGCCCGTGCAGATTATGTTGAAATTCTATTAACGCAACGTGATGCGTTGGAATCTAAAATGGAACTTATTGAAACCAAAAAACAACAAATGAATGCCATGGTAAGAATGTACCAGGTATTAGGTGGCGGTTGGCATTAATAGCCGATAAATGAGATATATTAAAGAAGTTAATTAATTCTCACATACAATTTTAGAATATTCATCTCCTTCTTGGTTGATGTTTTTAAAGGTTTGCATACATATAGGGTTTATATGCATGTCTTGAAAACATTAACCAAGAAGGAGATACTTTTTTATAACAGGTTTGATGGATATTGGGGTATTATTTATTGACGCATTACTTACCTGGAAATGCAGGACTTGTAAATTAAGATGCAGTTCTGCAACGAATGAATTGTAGAACCATTTAAGAGCTTTTAGATTAATTTTTCAGATAAAAAATCAAGGAATACTTTTATTATGATTAATGAAAATAGATTATTTATTAATCATATATAAAAGTTGTTGTATATCCTGATCCAGTAATTTTATAGAAGCCTGAAGCTGGTTTAACATATTGGCACGGGTTTCCAGTAAGTCGGAAGTATATATCCCACCTGATCCGAAAAGCAATTCAATTTGTTTTTTAGTTTTCTTAGAGCCATCCTTTTCAAGTTGATTATATTCCTGCCAGCGTTCACGTATGTTGTGACAAATGGAAAACTGTTTATTGTTGCTGAATTCTTTGTGCGTTAAGATATACCAGATTGTTGTCGGATAATAGGTAGATGCATCGGGTTCATACCAGATATCGGTAAGCAGATTTCTGGGGTGCATGTATTCCGTTTTTCTGGAAGAAGATAATGAAAGTAAACCAAGTGTGGCACTGCCCAGCCCGCCTGTGATGGCAACAGCATCCGAAGATTTTTGGGGTTTTATAAAAATAGCTACAACTGCGGTTAAAGCACCCAACGTAATAGATGCTACGGTTAATTTATTTACCTGCTTACTTTCTTTGCCCGACATATAAGTTGAAAGCTGGTCTGCACGTTCACCCTCACAATCCAACTCAGCAGCAATACCTGCTATTTCTGTACGGCAAACAATCAGTCGGTTTGCTATTTCCTGTTTTTTAGCAAGAATCTTAATCTCTATTTCTACAGAAGGTTGAAGTGCGTATTGTTTTTTCAGTTTTGCCAGATCAGCTATAAATGCCAGAGTACCGGTTGCATTAGCAAGATGAATGTTTGAAATAGAATACTGTTTGATAAGAGAACTATCTGATAAAATAGTTTCAGGTATGATATCGTAAGGGAGATTTATCGAATCTGTTGAATAGCTGTAATTGGGATAGCAATAGTTGAATGTTTTAGATCCCGGCATGGTCGAGACGCAGGAACATGTAATAAATAAAAATGTTGCAAATAGTATAAAATGATACTTCATGCTGAAAGGGCTGTTTGTATGAAGTTATAGATATTTTAAATATAAAAGTTTTTTAATAGATATCTTTTAAAAAACTTGTTTTGCTCATTAGATCTTTGTTTCAGATCTTTAAGGATATTTTCAATATACTTCAACTTTCTGTCCCTATCACGTAGTTGAATCATAATATGTAAGGGTTTATCGTCCTGTTTGCTACTTTCTAGTTTTAGCCTTAACAGATCTAATAGCCGCAAAATGTGTTACGTTTAACGTATATTTTCTTCGCAAAGAAATTGTTGAAATTGCTAGTGCCACACCTGTTACGTAACAACCGGCACCCAATGCATAGTTATTGAATTCACCATCACCAGTGATAAAAAAACTCGTTCCCATTAAAAAACAAAAGGAAGCAGAATTCCCTAATATCTTATAAATGACGGTTTCTTTTTCAATACTTTTTATTTCATTTAAGTGATATTGTTTTGTTACACTATGGTGTTTGTGTATTATCTCTATAGTTAGATAATCCATATGTATATCCTTGATTTTTGCTTTAAAAACCGTATCGGAAAGGATCGTAACTAATTTAATTTTATCTCCAATATCACAATATGTTATTTTGCCATTTTTGATTTTCTCAAATTCGATTACTTTTTCATTATAAGTGTTTCTTTGTCCTGAAACTGTAATGCATATCAAATAAAATAGCACCCAAAAAAAGAATGATGATAATTTCATGAGGAAGAATAGATTATATATTATGTGTTATATGGCAGTACACGTCGATATTTAAATTATTTTATTAGCTGATATAATAGTAATTAATAATATTGTAGTAAATCTAAATAAAGTATTTACTACAACAGAAAGTTGATTTATATTAATTTGAATACATGATTTTAGCGTAATGCCAATGTGTAATCTATATGTCTAGGATATAATGTTGCATTCAGTAAAAAGAAAAGTCCCGCCGTTTAGCGGGACTCTCTATAATATGCAATACGGGAAGTAGTGCTATACTTATTTTGCAAAGTTTACGGAACGCATTTCACGGATTACCGTTACTTTGATTTGTCCTGGATACTGCATTTCTTTTTCAATTTTCTGAGCAATATCGAATGATAAAATGCCTGCTTTATCATCGGTAACATTTTCAGCATCTACCATGATACGAAGTTCTCTACCAGCTTGTATGGCATAACATTTCAATACACCATCAAATGACAATGCCAATTGTTCCAGATCCTTCAGACGTTTAATGTATTGTTCCATCACTTCGCGACGGGCGCCAGGGCGCGCACCGCTTATGGCATCACATACCTGAACGATAGGAGAGATCAGGCTTGTCATTTCAATTTCATCGTGGTGAGCACCGATAGCATTACAGATCTCAGCAGATTCTTTGTATTTTTTTGCCAGCTCCATACCTAAGATTGCGTGCGGCAATTCAGGCTCGTCCGGATATACTTTACCAATATCATGTAACAGACCAGCACGTTTCGCAACCTTAGCATTTAAGCCAAGTTCAGAAGCCATAGTGGCACAAAGTTTTGCAACTTCTCTGGAGTGTTGTAATAAATTTTGTCCGTAGGAAGAACGGAAACGCATACGGCCAACCAAGCGGATCAATTCAGGGTGTAAGCCATGAATACCAAGGTCAATAGCAGTACGCTCACCGATTTCGATAATTTCTTCGTCTAAGTGTTTAGCTGTTTTAGTAACAACCTCTTCGATACGTGCCGGGTGAATACGACCATCCTGTACCAAACGGTGTAAGGACAAACGTGCTACTTCTCTGCGGACCGGATCAAATCCTGAAATAATGATCGCTTCCGGAGTGTCATCAACAATGATCTCTACACCTGTTGCGGCTTCCAGCGCACGGATGTTTCTACCTTCACGGCCGATAATTTTACCTTTAATATCATCACTTTCAATATTGAAAATAGATACACAGTTTTCAACGGCATTCTCAGTAGCGGTACGTTGAAGGGTTTCAATAACAATTTTCTTCGCATCCTTTGTTGCTGTCATTTTAGCTTCGTCGGTAATGCGTTTGATATAAGAGGAAGCCTCAGAACGTGCTTCTTCTTTAATTGTTTCCATCAATTGGGCTTTCGCTTCTTCGCCGGTAAGACCTGCTATTTTTTCTAATTTCTCAATTTGAGAATGTCTCAGCTTTTCTAATTCTTCTTTACGTTTGTTCAGAATATCTAATTGAGAAGAAAGATTCTCACGTAAAGAATCCAATTCAGCTTCGCGGCGTGTATTGGTTTCAATTTGCTTTGAAATAGTCTGTTCGCGTTGTTTGATCTTTTGCTCGTTCTGAATGATCAGGTTTTTCTTTTTATTCGAATCCTCTTCAAATTCAGTTTTAAGCTTTAAGAAATGCTCTTTAGCCTCCAGTTGTTTGTCTCTTTTTGCTGTTTCAGCTTTTAATTCAGCCTCTTTAAGTATCAGATTCGCTTTTTCTTTTGCTTCAGCTTCTTGTTTTGAAAAATCTTTCTGGAAAATTGCCTTTCCGGCTACAATACCTACACCGATTGATACAACCGCAGCAGCAAGGATATACATTATTAATTCAGACATGGTAATAGTTTGGGGTTTAACTCAACCGCAGCAGATACTGGAAAGGATGGAACAAATGCAAAAATGCTTAATTTAATAAGCTAAGGCCTCTGAAAGAATGCGATCTATATGCTCTATCTTATACTGAAGGATAGATTCATTGTCCGTAGTGGTTTGATCCGATTTTAGTTTTTCCATAACAGCATCAAATACTGTCATTGATAATAAATCCTGCTTGTCGTCAATTCCAAATTGCTCACGGAAATGTTTGAGCTTTTCATTTATTAATTTCCCGGCGATACGGATGCGCTCTTCTTCAGAAGCATCCACTCGCATTGGGTAGTCGCGATCACTAATCCTGATTTTTATTGATAACTCGCCCATATTTAGGGGATTAAATCAGTTTTATTCTTTAATAAAGGCAATGCATTTGTCAATCTCCTTAATATACTCATTGATTTTGAGCTTTAGCTCAGTCTTTCGATAAGTATCATCCGCGATTGATGTTACAATTTTACTTATTTTCTCTTGATTATGAAAGTTTCTCACTTCTTCTTCTTTCAGAATTATCTGATTTCGCAGTTTTTGATTTTCTGATTGAAGCTCTTTGTGGGAAATCGTTAGTTCTTTGTGCGCAAGTGCCAGCTTTAAAGCTTTTGCTTCAAGTTGCTCTAAACGCAGTAAAAGCTCTCTCGATCCAGACATATTTCAAATTAGACAAAAACTGCCAATAAAACAACTTTAAGTTAACAGAAGTTAAGCATGAAGCCTTGTATTACAGCAGTTATTATTACTTACGAATTACAGTATTTAATTCTTTTTCAAATGTGGCCATTAATTTATTCATTGTGGCTTCAATTACCTGATCTGTAAGTGTTTGATCTTTATCAAGCAAGGTGAAGCTTAAAGAATAGGATTTTTTACCACTTTCAATGTGTTTGCCTTCATACACATCAAAAACATTGATATCGGTTAAAATTTTACGTTCGGTCTTTAACGCCAGTTCCTTAATTTGTGCAAACGTTACAGAAGCATCTAATACTAAGGAAAGGTCTCTGCGTACTTCCGGATATTTAGGTATTTCGGCGTACTTGGATTTATTAGAATAGAGTTCCAGTAACAGATCAGCGTCAAAATCAGCAAAGAGTGTTTCTTGTTTTACTTCTGTCGCTTTTAATAGAGCGGAAGAAGCATAACCGAATTCAACCAAGACTTTTCCGCCATGTTTGTATATAACGCCCTTAGAAAATAAAGGATTATTTTCGATTTCCTGAACCTGAGTAACCGGGATATTTAACTTCTCCAATATCTGTACAACAGTTTCTTTCAGGTCGAAGAAATCAACAGCTTTAGAAGCTTTGTTCCAGCTTTCTCCATGCTGATTGCCTGTTATGAATACAGAAAGCTTATTAAACTCTTTATATTTATTGCCTCTTTTAAAATATACTTTACCCCATTCAAACAGCTTTAGATTTTTTTGTCTTCTGTTAATATTATATGCAATGGTTTCAAGCCCTGTAAAGGCAAGGGAAGAACGCATGTAAGCAAGTTCCTCACTTAGTTTATTTAAGATCGGTACAGCATCTTCTTTTGTTGACAGCATTTCAATATAAGATGCTTTTGTAAGAGAATTTGTTAAGATCTCCTGAAAGCCTTTCGCTATAAGGGTTTGATCAATCAGATGATGTATGTGATCTGAATCTTTTGCCGGAAACTCAGATAAGAACTCAGAACTTAAACGATCACTTAATTCTATATTGTCGTATCCATAGATTCGGAGAATTTCTTCCACTAAATCTGCTTCGCGTTTTACATCTACTCTGAATGGAGGAATGTCTAATACCAGTAAATCACCGTTTCTGAAAGCAAGTTTAATATCCAGTAAACTAATAATTTCAAGAATGCGGTCTGCAGGAATTTCTTTTCCGATTAATTTACAAATTCGTTGGTGCGTTGTTTCTATCCTGAATGGAGGGAAGGTTTCTGTATTCGAATCTAAAATATCTGAAGAAATTTCACCGCCGGCAATTTCTACAATCAAGGCTGCTGCTTTACGTAAAGCGACTTTAGGCATATTGGGATCAGTACCTCTTTCGAAACGGAAAGATGAGTCTGTCTTTAAGCCATGCTTCATAGATGAAGTACGTACTGTCTCAGGATTGAAATAGGCGCTTTCAAGGAAAATATGACGGGTATTATTTTTTACGCCGGAATCCAATCCGCCGAAAACACCTGCTAAACACATGGGCTCAGAACTATTGCAGATCATCAGATCCTGATCAAGTAATTTACGCTTAATACCGTCAAGTGTAATAAACTCTGTATCGGCTGGTAAGTTTTTAACAATAATCGTATTGCCTTTGATTTCATCCTGATCAAAAGCATGCAACGGCTGTCCCAGGCTATGCATAACATAGTTGGTAGCATCTACAACATTATTAATAGGATTCAGTCCAATGGAACGCAGACGTGTTTTTAACCATTCCGGTGATTCTGCAATTTTTACATTGGTAATGCTAAGGCCTGTGTAGCGCGGACAGCCTTTTGTATTTTCAACCTTTACAGTTATTCCGCTTGCTTTAAAGCCCGGTTGAAAGTTTTTAAGATCAACCTTTTTAAGGTTTCTATTTAATAATGCATGTAAGTCGCGCGCTACACCAAGGTGTGATGCTGCATCGGCACGGTTTGGTGTTAAGCCTATTTCAAAAATATGATCTACTTCAATCTCAAAATATTCCTGAGCCGAAGTGCCAGGTTTAATTTCTTTGTCAATAACAATGATGCCATCATGTGATTTGCCCATGCCCAATTCATCTTCGGCACAGATCATACCTTCAGATACTTCTCCGCGAATCTTCGATTTTTGTATACTGAAAGATTCTCCTTCCATTGGATACATTACCGCACCAATGGTTGCAACAACTACCGTTTGTCCGGCAGCTACATTGGGTGCACCGCAAACAATTTCCAAAGGTTTTTCACCGCCGATATCAACGGTAGTTTTTCGTAAACGGTCAGCATTGGGGTGTTTTTCACAGGTTAAAACTTTACCTATAACAATTCCTTCCAGTCCGCCTTTAATGCTTTCGTATTTTTCAACTTTTTCAACTTCAAGACCCGAATGAGTTAATAGTCTGGCTATTTCGTCCGGTGATTCTGTTAAATCTATATAGTCTTTCAGCCAATTATATGAAATGCGCATATGTATCCAATGTTGTAACAGACAAAAATACGTAATAAAGAAGAAAGAATATAATCAGGATACTTAAATTGTATTCTTTGTCATGTGCGCATAAAATTACTTTTTAATTAAAAATAATAGTAAAATAGTTCGGGATTGTTATTATTTCGCCTTTTATATGAAATT
>Ga0210397_10001333_pt1 | contig 15739 bp, 23 predicted proteins | sample IncBWH2OmetaG_FD_160126 | JGI IMG/M metagenome (GOLD analysis project Ga0210397, IMG submission 160126) | Forest soil microbial communities from Barre Woods Harvard Forest LTER site, Petersham, Massachusetts, United States - Inc-BW-H-2-O ...
CACGCCGCTCTTCTCGGTGCCTTGATCCCGGCGGGCCGATGTTATTCTCCTGGGCATGGGAGAAGCCAAGCGACGCGCCGACCTGGGGCCGACCAGGAAGATCCACTTCGAGGCCTACGAGCTGTCGGACCTGGTCCTCTACCTGGTCAAGGAAGCCGAGAAGCCAAGCGGCAAGAAGCTGACGCGCGAGCAGCGCCTAGCTTTTCGAGTCGCACTGGACCAGATCGACGTCATCGACGTCTGGCACCGGGTGAAGAAGGCCGGCGGCCAGATGCGGCCCGACGACGCCCCGAAGGGCGGCGTTTTCGAGGTGACGGTCGAGTCGATCGACGTGCTGCTCGCGAACCTGCTGGCCGAGATGGACTTCCGCGACACGCTCAACCTCGGCGGGATCGAGGAGAAGCTCCTGGACGCGAAGGTCGGCGTCTACGAGCTCCCGCCGCCCGAAGAAGTGAAGCCGGTAGCCGAGGGGACCGCGCTCACGGTCGACGAGGCCCAGGCCGAGGTCCCCGCCGCTCCCGACCCGAGTCCCGCCCCGCCCCCGGAAGCCGCGCCGCAAGCGGCTGAGTAGACGCGCGCCGGCCGGCCCCCTATCATGGGGGCCATGCCGTTCACGCTCACGATGGCCGGGGCGGTCCAGTCGGACCCGGCGTCGAGCTCGGACGCGACGACCCTCCTGTCCCAGTCGATCGACCTCGCGTCGAAGGAGACCTACGACGGGAGCTTCGGCGGGAACATCCCGATCGCCGGCAACTTCACGCCGGCGCTCGGGGCGATCTCGAAGATCAGGTACGTCGTCATCCGCGCCGTCGACGGCGAGTCGCTGGTCGCGTCGGTGACCTGGGCCAACGGCGCGAACCAGCTCATCCCGATCTCGGACGTCTTCTTGCTGAAGGCGAAGAACGCCGGCGACGAGCTGACGGCGCTCAGCGTCTCGGGGATCGGGCGGATCGAGTACATCATCGCGGGGAACAAGACGTGAGCGACCTCATCTGCGCGAACACGATCTCCGAGGCAGCGCTGGCGATCGCGACCACCCAGGTCGGGGTGCGTGAGAGCGGCGGGCAGAACCGCGGGCCGGAGGTGGAGCTATATCTCGCTGCCGCCGGCGGTGAGCCCGGCGAGAGTTGGTGTGCTGCATTTCTGTACTGGTGCTTCCGCCGCGCCTCGAACGTCCTGATGGTGCCGAACCCCTGCCCGCGCACGGTCGGCGCGCAGAACGTCTACAAGCTTGCCGAGCCCCGGTTCCGGAGGACCAGCCCCGCGCGCGGCGCGATCTTCGTGATGGACCACGGGCACGGCCTGGGGCACGTCGGCTTCGTGGACACCGCCTACCCGGACGGGACGATCTCGACGGTCGAGGGCAACACGAACCGCGACGGCGCGCGCAACGGTGACAGCGTCTGGCGCCATGGGCCCTGGAACCCGCTCGACGGCAAGCGCGGCATCCTGATGGGCTACGTCGACCTGGCCGACGCGGTCGCGCTCCCGGCGTCGGCCGCGCCGGTCTCGTAGCCCCCGGGTAATATCCCGGGGATGAACCAAGACGTCACCATCGGCATCGACCCGGGGCTAGACGGAGCGATCGCCATCATCGACGGCAGGACGGACGTCCGCCCGTCGGAGCTCTTCAAAGAAACAGGTCGGGCCATCGTCATCCACGACGTCCCGGCCTTCGCGGCCAAGACCGGACGCAGCTACGACATCCAGGCGATGCTCGGGATCCTCAGGCCCTACGACGGGGAAGGCGCGCGCGTATTCCTCGAGAAGGTGCACAGCATGCCGGACCAGGGCGTCGCCAGCTCGTTTACGTTCGGCGTGGGCTTCGGTATCTGGCAGGGGATCCTGGCCGCGCTCGGGATGCAGCACACCCTGGTAACCCCACAGCGCTGGAAGAAGGTCTGCCTGGCCGACGTCGCCAAGAACAACGACGCGGCCGAGGCGGCGCACGCCGCGCGCCTGTACCCGGCGGCGTCGGCGCTGATCCGCGGGCCGCGCGGCGGTCTCAAGACCGGGCGCGTGGACGCACTCCTGATCGCCCACTACGGCGTAGTCACCAGCGCGTAACGGCGATCCCCTAAACAAATCTGTTTACGATATTTACGAACTAGGGTACGGTTCTCCCGTCCGGTCTTATCCCGACCAGACGACCCCCGCCAAAGGAGAACCAAGATGACCAGCGCAGCTGCGGCGCCGACCGCCGCCAAGAAGAAGAAGAAGCCCAAGGGGGCGCTCGACCGCGTGGTCCAGCGCCTGTACTCCGCCCAGGAGTGGATCGACCGGTTCCAGAAGCAGCTCGGACCGCACGGGGATGAGCTGGCAGAGCCAGCCCTGGAGACCGCGCGGGAGAAAGCCGGGCTCGCCTACCAGGCCCTGGTCGACTTCGGCCACGCGATGCCGCCCCTCAAGGCGAGCGGATGGAAGCCCCCGGCCGGGGCGATGGCGGCCGGGGACCTGGTGCAGGTCAAGCCGGCGCGCATCGGCCGGTTCGTCGAGGGCGGCGCGTTCACGCCGCTCCAGCTCGCGCGCCTGATCCTGGCGAGCGTCCACGGGAAGTACGGCAAGTTCCAGCTCGCGGACGGGACGCCGATCGGCCTCTACCCGCTGAACTACTTCAAGCCGGCGCCGAAGGCGCTGCAGCTGAAGAAGTAGAAAAGAAACCGGCGGGGGTCCCTGTGGGACCCCCGCCGCCAAGAACCCGCCCCCCGCCAAGAGGGATAGCTCCGAGAAAGGGAAGGACTCCCTATGCAGAGACAATCTCACGACCCGACCTCAGTCGTCCAGATGGCCACCCTGACCGCGCTGGCGGTCCGCCGCCGGTTCCGGGCCTGCGGCTTCGTGGTGGACCTGGACGACGTCGCGCAAGAAGCCGCTCTCCACGTCGTGGAGACGATGGCGAAGAAGCAGCTCGACCCGAGCAAGAACGTCCGCGGGTACCTCTACAGGACCGCGGCTCGGCGCGCGGGCGTGAAGGCCAGCCTGGCGCTCGCGGCGGTCCGCATCCCGGTCAACATGTCGCCCCGCGCGCGGGAGTTCCAGCACCGCGTCCAGATCGCCGACCACGGCCCCCGACGCCGGTCTGACGGTGGCGTCATGCTGCTGTCCGGTGGGGATACTCCAGACGCGCGGCTCGACGGGTGGGAGCGCGCGCGGCGGCGCGCGGCGGCCAGGGTCCGGCTGCGGCGCGCGCTGGAGCCCCACCTGGCCGCGCTCGACCGGCGCGAGCGGCGCGCGATCGAGACCCACCTCGGATGGGACGGAGCGCCGGTGGAACCGGAAGACGTGTCCTGGCTGATCGGGATCCCGCGCAAGGCGCTCGCCGGTCTCGTGCGCCGGCTCGGGGCGGCAGTCAGGCAGGATGACGGAGCGCGGGCGGCGCGGCGGGTAATAAACCAGACCACGGAGGATCGATGACGAAGCGAGCAAAGAAGAGGATCGCGGCCCGCAACAAGAGCCGGGGCGGCGGTCGCCACACGACCGCCGAGCTGAAAGAGCGGATGCGTTCGGCGGGCTACATCTCACCCGCCGAGGCGATGGAGCTCGTCGGCGTCCGCGGGGGGACGATCTACGGGTGGGTCGCGCGGGACGTGCTCAAGTCACCGCCCGGCGACGATCGGAAACCCTGGATCAGGTCCCCGACGGGGTCGAACGTCTGGCTGCTCAGGGACGCGGTCCTGGCGATGCGGCCGGATCCCATAGCGGAGCCGTCATCATGACCGTCCTCATCCCGAAGACTGTCCTGCGCTGCTCCTCGCTCCCGCGCGCGTTCGCGTGCCCCCCCAGCGTTGTCGGCGATGCCCTCGAGGTCCGCGTCGGCGGCGCCGAGGGTGAGATGGGGAACGCCGGCCACGAGGCGATGACCGGGGTCGTGGACGACGAGCCCCTCGACCTGGATGCGATCGGCGCGCGCTGGGGGACCGACCGCGACGAGCTGGGCCGGATCGTCTGGTACGGGCGGAAGGTCTGGGAGGAGATCGGGCGCCACTTTCGCGCGCCGCTGCGCCGCGAGGTCGCGCTGCGGGTGGAGATCGGTGACCTGACGCTGGTCGGACACGCCGACCTGTTGGACGGAGGGACCGACGTCGTCAACGGCCTAGACTGGAAGTTCGGCTGGCTCGACCTCGACTACTACGACCAGGTGGCCGGGTACGCGACCTGCCTGATCCTGGCGCCGCGGTCCCAGGTGCGCGAGGTGCGCATGACGGTCGTCTGGGCGCGCGACCAGCAGGTGGAGACGTACCGGTTCGACCGCGCGCGCTGCGAGGCCTGGGTCGAGGGCCTGCGCCAGCGCGTCCTGGCCCGGCCGGGCGCGTACCGCGTGGGGCCCCAGTGCACCTGGTGCCCGCGCTCGCACGCGTGCGAGGCGATGCAGGCGCGCGCGCGGCAGGACGTGGCCATCTTCGGGAACGTCGCCCTGCGCGATCAGATCGCCGCGGGGCTCGAGAACCTGCCCCAGGAGGAGGTCGTCTCGATGCTCCGGCGCGGCAAGGTGGTGGTCACCGCCTACGAGTCCTTCCGCGAGGCCGTCCGCCGCCTGGTGGAGACCAACGGACCCATCGATTCTGGTGACGGGCACGTCGTCCGGATCGTCGAGGAGAACGGGCGCCGGCAGATCGACACCGAGCGCGCCTTCAACATCCTGAAAGAGGAGTTCACGCCCAAGGAGATGAACCAGATCTTCGAGGCGCGGCCGTCCGTGATGGACGAGATCGCGGCCAAGAAGGCCGGGCGGGGGAACGGCGCGGCCGCGAAGCGCGCGCTGCAGGACCGCCTGGTCGCCGCCGGCGCGATCGAACAGAAGCCCGTCCGCAAGCTCGTGGAACGCAGGAAACCGAAGGGAGAGACCGAATGAGCAACGAGAACCAGACCCCGCCAGAGGACCCGAACTACCAACCCCCTGGCGACGACAACGAGGACGAGCAGGGCTCGTCGTCGGCGCTCGTGCGCATCGACCAGAACGCGCTCGCGTCCATCGCCAAGTCCGAGGCGATGGCCCAGGTCGACGTCGCCCACGCCTATCCCCGCGACCTCAAGAAGTTCGAGAAGCGCGCGATCGAGATGGCCACCTCCGACGCGGCGACGGCGGCGTCCTGCATGTACACCCTGAAGCGGACCGAGTACGACAAGGTGCTCAAGAAGCGCGTCAAGAAGGACATCGTCGGTCCCTCGATCCGGCTCTCGGAGATCGTCGCCAGCTGTTACGGCAACATCCACGTCGGCTCGCGCCCGATCGACATCGGCGACTCGACGGTCACCTGCCAGGGCGTGGCCTGGGACCTCGAGAACAACAACCGGATCACGGTCGAGGTCTCCCGCGGGATCACCGGCTCCAGCGGCCGCAAGTACGGCAACGACATGATCGTGCTGACGCTCAACGCGACCAGCGCGATCGCGCGCCGCAACGCCACGTTCAGCGTCGTGCCCCGCGCCTACGTCGCCCGCATCTTCGAGCGTGTCCGCCACGTGGCGACCGGCGGTGGCAAGCCGCTGCAGGAGCGCCGCGAGCTGGTCATCAAGCCGTTCGCCAACCTGGGGGTCAACGTGGCGCGCATCCTGGCGCGCGTGGAGCGCTCCTCGATCGACGAGCTGGGCATCGACGACCTGGAGATCTTGGCCGGTCTCTACACGCGCCTCAAGCAGGGCGACCCGGTGGACGAGCTGTTCCCGGCGCCCCAGCCGAAGCAGGAGCCCCAGCCCCAGGCGCAGGAACCGATGCCCGGCTCCGCGCAGGAGGGCCAGCGCGTCGACGTCGGCAAGAAGGCCGAGCCCGTCGCTGAGGCCAAGCCCGAGCCGGCGACCGCGGTCACGGCCACCACCAGCGGCACCGCGAGCGCCACGCCGGCCGAGACCAAGCTGTCCGAGGTAGCGGCCAAGAAGGGCGGCGGGGCCCAGATCTCGTTCGGGGTGGAGCAGAAGGACCCCGACCGCGCGGCGGCCGAGCCCACCCCCGAGGAGATGGAGCGCCTGGGGAAGGCGAAAGCGCCATGAAGACCATCTACAAGTACCAGCTTGGGGTGGGCGATTTCGTTTCGTTGTTCCTACCCGCCGGTGCTCAGGTCCTGACCGTGCAGACGCAGAACGGCGTGCCCTACGTTTGGGCGATGGTCGACACCGAGCAGCCGGTGCAACGGCGCGACTTCTGCTGGCGCGGCACCGGGCATCCCCTGGGGGACGTGGGGCCCTACGTGGAGACCATCCAGGTTAGTGACGGTCGGCTCGTGTTCCACCTGTTCGAGGCTCCGGCCCCGAAGGAGGCGGTCTGATGAGGATCACGCGGCTGACCATCAGGAACTACGCCGGCATCGCGTCGGCGGACATCGCGATCCCGCCCGCTGGGATCGTCATCAAGGGGGGCAACGCGCGGGGCAAGACCAGCATCCTGCGAGGTCTGCGCGCCGCGCTCCTGGCCCAGGGGCTGGACCCAAGCTGCATCCACCAGGGGGCGGACAAGTCCGAGATCCTGGTGGACATGGAGGTGCTCCACGCCCGGCGGACCATCCGCCAGGGTGGCAAGGACCTGGTGGTGACCGGCCCGGGCGGCGACATCAAGCCGAAGCCGCAGACGATCCTCAACGAACTGTTCGGCAAGGAGGTGGACCCGCTGGCCTTCTACCTGGCGGACGACAAAGAGCGGCGCCGGATGATCTACCAGGTCATGCCGATGGAGGTCACCGGTGAGGACGTCCACCGCTGGACGGGCGAACCAATGCTGGGCAACCCGTTCATCGGTCACGGCCTGGAGGTCCTGGCCGGGATCCGTCAGCGCTACTACGACAAGCGGACCGCCGCCAACGCGGCGGCCGAGGAGTCGGGGCGCAGGGCGGACGAGCTGAGGGCGAAGGCTGACGCTATGGGATCGCCGTCATCCGCGGTCTCGGAGGGCGAGGCAGTGCAGCTGCTAGGGACGGTGCAGCGCGAGCTGAACGAGCTGACCTGGCTCCGTGCCGCGCATGAGCAGGCGCGCGCGAAGGCGGGGCCGACGCGCGAGAAGATCGAGCGACTGCGCGCCGATGCTGACGGCGAGCAGAAGCTGCCGGTACAGATCGGCGGCGTAGAAGACGTCGATGCCGATAGTGTGGATGAACTGGAGACCTTCAAGCGGCGCCTGCGAGAGGCGTTCGATCTGGCCGACGTAGCGATCGCGTCCGTCAAGCGCCGCAGGCAATACTTAGATCAGGTCACCGAGCTAGAGGAATCCCTGGCCGGCATCGACTCGATGGCTGTTCCCCAGGAGGAGCTGGACGCCGCGTCCAAGCGCGTCCAGGACGCGGCGGCGGCGCTCGCCCAGGCGCGGCAGGCCGAGGACTACCGGGCGGCGCGCGCCGCCGCTGATGAGGCGCGCGTCCGCGCCGTGAAGGACCTGGACGAGGCCGGGCACCTCGACCAGGTTGTCAGGACGCTGACCACGGACGCGCCGCGCGAACTGGCGGCGCGCAGCAAGGCGATCCCCGGCCTGGACGTCTCCCAGAAGATCACGCTCGACGGGGTGGCGATCGACGACCTGTCCGGGAAGGAGCAACTCGAGTTCGCGGTCGCGCTGGCCAAGCGGGTGCGCGGCGAGGGGCGCGTCCTGACCGTGGACGGCATGGAGAAGCTCGACGAGGACGAGCTGCCGGGCTTCCTCAAGATGGCCGTCGCCGGCGGCTGGCAGGTCATCGGCACGCGCGTCACCAGGGGCGAACTTCAGATCGAGGCGATCAGCGAGGAGGAACCGTCATGATCCTAGACCGAGTCACCGTCACCGGGGCCGACGACAGCATCGACCCCGAGCAGCTCATCCAACTCACCATGCGTTTTCCTTTTGTTGAGTGGGGCATCCTGCTGTCCCGGTCGCAGGAGGGCGGGCCGCGGTTCCCGAGCACTGCATGGATCGAGCGACTTAAGCTCGTCGCGGACACGGTCAATAAGATGCAGGGGCCGATGCGCCTGTCCGGTCACCTCTGCGGCCAGTGGGTGCGCGCCCTCTGCCGCGGGTCGAACCGCTTCCGCGCCGAGCGGCCGACGATCGCGGACATGTTCCAGCGCGTGCAGCTCAACTTCCACGGCGACCTGCACGACGTCGACGAGGATTTCCTCCCCGTCGTGCTCCGGGACTGGGGCCGCGAGGAGTACATCCTCCAGTTCGACGACGTCAACAACCTGATTATCGGCGCCCTGTGGATGCGGGGGATCAAGGCGGTGCCCCTGTTCGACCGCAGCGGCGGCGCCGGGCGCGAGCCCGACGAGTGGCCGTCCCCGGTGGCGCACTACTGCGGCTACGCCGGCGGCCTGCGCCCGGATGAGGTCGCGCGGCAGTACCGCCGGATCGAGCTGGCCGCGGGCCCATCCCGGGTCTGGACCGATATCGAGACCCACGTCTTCTCCGAGGACGGGCGCAAGTTCGACTTGGCCAAGGTCGAGCAGTACCTCAGCGCGGCCGAGCTCTGGGTGCACCGTGGGTAGCGTTAACAAGTGGATCGGCATCGGCAATCTAGGTGCCGACGTCGAGTTGAAATACATCCCGAGCGGCAAGGCCGTCTGCAACCTGAGCATCGCCTGTAGCGAGACCTGGAAGGACAAGAACGGCCAGAAGCAAGAACGCGTCGAATGGGTGAAGGTCCAGGTCTGGGGCGACCAAGCCGAGAACTGCTCGAAGTACCTGAGCAAAGGGCGCTCGATCTACGTCGAAGGGCGCCTGCAGACCCGGAGCTATGACAAGGACGGGATCAAACGCTACGCGACCGAGGTCGTAGCCGACCGCGTGGTCTTCCTCGGCGGGGGTCAGGGCGGCGGCGCGCGCGGTGGGGGTGACGGCGATGGCTACAACCAGGACCGGCGGCCTCCGCGCGGGCGCAGCGGGCCGACCTCGAGCCCGGACCCGGAACCGAATGACCCGCCGCCTGGCGACGACGATATCCCGTTCTAGCAGCATCGCTGCCGAGGCAAGGCGCCGTTCGAATCGGCGCGGCGTCGCCATCGTATTTACACGGTAATTACCCCCTGAAAACCCCAGGAGAACCCCGCCATGTTCCAGCTTGCTCCCGACGTAGACCTGCCGGCGGATGCACCGGTGCAGACGTTCGCGTTCCTAGCCCGGCGCGGCGCCGGCAAGACGTACAACGCCGGCAAACTCGCTGAGACCTTACTCGACGGCGGCGCCCAGGTCGTCGTGCTCGACCCCGTCGGGGTCTGGTACGGCCTGCGCCTGGACGCCTCCGGCGGGCCGGGGGGCATCCCAATCCCAGTCTTCGGGGGCCTGCGCGGTGACATCGCACTGGCCCCCGGGTCGGGCGAGTTGGTGGCGGAGCTGGTCGCCGCGCGCCGGCAGTCGGTGGTGCTAGATGTCTCCGACTTCAGCAGCGCCGACCAGCGGCGCTTCGCCACGGACTTCGCGGAGCACCTGTACTCGCTCAAGAAGCGCCACCGGACCCCCATGCACCTGATCGTCGACGAGGCGCAGGAGTTCGTCCCGCAGAACCCGATGCCCGGCGAGCAGCGCATGCTGGGTGCGTTCCTCCGCCTCTGGCGCGTCGGGCGCAACTTCGGGATCGGCGGGACGCTCATCTCGCAGCGGCCCCAGGCGGTGAGCAAGTCGGCGCTCAACCTGACCGAGGTCCTGGTCACCGGCCAGCTCACGGGCCCCCAGGGGCGCAAGACGATCGCTGGCTGGGTGACCGACCAGGGCATGGACGCGAAGGCGCTCGCGGAGCTCCCGAGCCTGCCCGTCGGCACGGTCTACCTCTGGTCCCCCCAGTGGCTCAGGATGATGGTCAGGACGCGCTTCCACCCGAAGCGGACCATGGACACCAGCGCGAGCCCCAAGGAGTTCGACCCGGACGACGTGGAGGTCCGCGCTCTCGCCCCGGTCGACCTGGAAAAGATCCGCGGGATGATGGGGAAGATCTCCGACCAGAAGGAGACCGACGACCCGAAGGTCCTGCGCGCCCGGATCGCTGAGCTGCAACGCAACCTGATCAGCGCCGGGGGCGCCACCGGCGAGGCGGTGTACCAGCTCCAGCGCGAGCGCGACACCGCGCGCGAGAACCTCGACCGATGCATGAGGTCCTTCGAGGAGGCGTCCCGCAAGCACGGGGAAATGTGGCGCACCATCAAGGCCGCCCTGGATGCTACCGAGACGATGCCCGGGATCCCGATCGGTGTCTTACCGGGCGATCCGGCGCCGACCCTCGATGCCGAGATCCAGCGCCTCAACACCGCGCTCCCAAACCCACCCGGGAAGCGGTTCTCGATCGAGGACCTGCCGCGCGACCACCGGGGGGACACCGCGGTCATGCGCGCGTTCACCCGAAAGGACGCGCGCGCGCCGAATGACGGCTCGACCCGCATGCTCATCGCGCTTGCCGAGGTCCATCCCAAGGCCCTGACTTACCGCCAGCTCGGGACCCTGGCCGTCATGAAGCCGAGCGGCGGGTCGTTCCCCACTTACCTGTCCCGGCTCGGCGTCCAGGGCTACATCACGCGCGAGGGCGGCCTGGTGCGTCTCACGCCTGCCGGGCGCGCTGCCGCCGGCGACGTCCTCAAGCCCGCCACCGCGCGCGAGCTGCTGGCCATGTGGCGGGAGAAGCTCCCCGGGAAGGCCGCCGACATGCTGGAGTGGCTGGCGGCAGAGAGGACGCCGAAGACCAGGGCGGAGCTCGCCGACTTCGCCAGGCTAGAGATCAAGGGCGGGACATTCCCGACCTACCTGTCGAAGCTGACCGCCAACGGCCTGGCCGAGCGCGCGCAGGGTAACCGGCTGCGCGCGGTCGAGGAGCTGTGGCTCCGATGAGCGCGGGGGAACCGAAGTTCACCCCCGAGGTCGTAGCGGAGCATATGCGCCGGGCTCTCGCGAGGTTCATCAAGGACCGGCTGCGCGACCACCTCTACCTCTTCCCCGACATCTGCCAGGTCGTCTACGAGACCGTCGGGACCTGCCACTGGCTCACCACGGAGGTCAGCGCCGCCGGCGTCGAAATCATCCGGCAGACCTGGTTCCCAGACCTGCCCGGGTAATATCCCGTCCCCAAGCCCCCCGCCACCCCCCACTAGGAGGACCTAGCCTTATGAAAACTTCCGTTGCCTGGCGAAAGAAGCGCGCCGAGGTCATCGAACGCGCCGACGGTCGCTGCGAGCACTGCTCATCTAAGACCGAGCGCCTAAATGTCCACCACCGCTATTACGAAGCGGGAAAGAAGGACTGGGATTATCCGACCTCCAGCTTGGAGGCCCTGTGCCAGAAGTGCCACGGGGAGGCCGACGAGATGAGACGTCGGATGATGCGCGCGATCGGGATGATGTCGTGGTTTCAAGACGAGTGCGTTCTTGCATTCGTCCACGCGCGCTCCGCGATCGCCGGCCACGGTCCACCCGTGGTTCAGGCCCTGACACATGCGCAGGTCAGCGGCATAGCGATGGCGGCCGGAGTCCCCATCAATGAAGTACAGGACATCGCCAATACCGACTCGGAAGGACTCATTGATGTCGTCCGGTTGTGTCTTGACGGGTGGGAAAGGACCCGAAGGTGAACTGCCAGAACCCCAAGTGCAGGGCGACCGGCTCCCGCGTGACCAAGTCCTTCGGTGACGCTGCGGTCGTCAAGCGCTGGCGCACCTGCCCAGCGTGCGGCGCCAGGTGGACTACTGACGAGCGCCCGAACGCCAACTCACTGGTGCTCCCAGGTGGCCAGGAGAAGCCGCCGCCTAGACGCCTATTGCCACCGATGGCCACTAATGGCCAGGGTAACGAAAATTTTGACCCCGATCGCGACCGGTCTGTCCAATCGGGGGGGGATTTAGGGGGGGGTTCCGATCCGGTATCCGGACCGGATCCGGATCGGGGATCTCCTAATCCCTCCCTGATTACACGGATCTGGAAGCCATATGACTGGTGCCTGAAGTACGGGCTCGCCTGGAGCCAGAAGTACCACAAGTTTTACGGCAACACCTCAGACGCCAAGGGATGCTCCGCGCTCACTGAGCTCCTGGCGCGGTTGCCGATTGGGGAGGTCATCGAGGCGCAGCAGTCCGCGCATCGGATGTTCACCGCTTTCCTGGCCTCGGAATCCCCGGCAGTGGTGCGCGCCAAGCACCCCTTCGCGTTCTTCGTGACCGACTTCGGTGGCCTGCGCGTCGAGGAGCCCGCGGCGCCGGGCGGGAAGAAGCTGCCCGATTATGGCTGACATCGCGGTCCGCGAGCCACCGCGCAGCCTGGAGGCCGAGCGGTCGGTCCTGGGGTCCGTGCTCATCAAGCCGTCGGTGATCGACTCGGTCGGGCTCGAGCTCCAGGTCGACGACTTCGTCCTGCCGGCGCACCGCGAGATCTTCGACGCGATGCTGGCGATCGCCCGCCGTGACCGGACGGTCGACGTCGTGGTCCTGGCGGACGAGCTCAAGTCGCGCGAGATGCTGAAGAGGCTCGAGGGCGGCGAGGGGTACCTCCTCAAGCTGGCGAACGAGACGCCCACCGCGGAGAACATCGCCCAGTACGTCGCGATCGTGAAGGAGAGGTCCCAGCTCCGCCGGGTCATCGCGACCTGCCTCGATACCGCGTCGCGCGCCTACGGTAGCACCGAGGTGGCTGCGCTCTTGGACGAGCACGCCGGCCAGATGCTCAAGATCAGCACCGGGCTCGGGTCCGACCTGGTGCCGATCGCCGAGCTGACGGACCCGCTAATGGAGGAGTTCGAGAACCGGTTCCTCAAGTCGAAGGCCGGCGAGAGCAGCGTCACCGGGATCAAGACGGGCATCACCAGGCTCGACGTCATCACCGCGGGCCTGCAGCCCGAGCAGGTGATCACCATCGCGGGCGACACCGGCGGCGGGAAGACCGCGCTCGCGATGCAGATCGCCACCAATTGCGCCGAGGACCCGGAGGGCGTCGCGATCGTGTTCAACCTCGAGATGTCGCGGGCCGAGCTCGGGGAGCGCGAGTTCGTGCACGTGTCGCGCCTCAACAGCCAGAAGCTGAAGCACGGCGCTCTGGACCACGACGACTTCAAGAGGCTGCACGGGACCAAGCACAAGATCGACGCGATGCCGCTCTACCTGGAGAAGAAGGTCGACTCGATGCGCCTGATCGAGGCGCGGTGCCGCCGGCTGCGCGCGAAGTACCCGAACAAGAAGAAGGTCCTCGGGGTCCTCGACACGCTCCAGCTGATGGGCAATAGCGGCCCGAAGGACAACCGCGCGCGGGAGATCGGGATGATCTCGAAGTGGGTCAAGCGGATGGCCGGGTCGCTCGGGATGACATGGATCATGGTCTCGCAGCTGAACCGCGAGGGCGCGAAGGCCAAGAAGGACAAGGAGGGGAACGTCCTACCGCCGACGATCCATGACCTGAAGGAGTCTGGGGACATCGAGCAGGACAGCGACATCATCCTGCTGACGCACAACCCGGACGAGATCCCAGAGGGGGACGTCGACCTCTACCTGGGCAAGCACCGGAACGGGCGCCGGGCCCGGATCCGGGTCCACTGGTCGGGGAAGACCTACCGCTTCTCGGACCCCGAGATCGACATGGGTCCTCCGCCGGAGGACAGGAGGTACGTTGACTGATGAAGTTCAAGACGTTCTGGGGAAACGGGGACGCGGATCGCGGGCGGTGCCTGCGCGAGGCGCGTGAGTCGAAGGGCATGAGCCGAGAGCAGGCGTCCAAAGTGCTAGACCTCCCGGTCATCCGCCTGTGGATGCTCGAGACCGGGGAGATGAGAATGGAGGTGCCGGAGATGTATGACCAGGCGGTCCGGATCATCCAAGGAGCCAAGCCATGAGCCGCGAGGATGACCGGTGCTTGTTGGCCGATTGCCGGGTCGCGCGCCTGCACCATGCGGACTATTTACCATCAAAAGCCCACGTCTTTATCGAGCCCCCCCGCGCCAAGGCGCCGCAAGGGGAGACGGGGATGCAAGTGCCCATCTACGAAGACGGCAATCATATGGACGGCCCGGCGGTAGCACTGGCCCGTAAGAACCCCGCCGCAATCAACCGCACCAGTCCGGACACGACAACGTGTGAGTTGTGCATGGAGAACGACGTTGACAAACCAGCGGCGTTCCAGTGCTCAGGATGTGCCGAGTATTCCTGCGTTGAGCATTCCGCCGCTCACAAGTGCCTGACGTCGAAGCCAGCAGCGCAACCCGAGACGCTCGGCTCGCATCCGCCGGTTCGCTGTGACCGTTGCATTGCCAAAGGATACGGCCGATGCGACCACCCGAAGGCGGCGCAACCCGAGACGGGCGGGGACGAGGCAATCGCCAACGAGTTACTGAGACGCTGGGACGACCGTGTCGCCAACGGCGGTAACTGGCCCAACTTCTGGCGTGCCATCAAAGAAGGCATCGCCGCCGGCCGGGCCGCGGAGAACGAAGCGTGCGAGAAGCAGCTCAAAGAGAAACACGCCAAGCTGGACGCGCAGCTCAAACGCTGGGAATCGGACGGCAAGAACCATGGGGCCACGCTGCACTATCTGACCGGCGAAGTGTGCGCGTTGTTCGAAGCCATCGACGCCATTGCCGCGCGACGCGGGAGGACGGGATGATGGCGCACGGGAAGGCCAGCCAGCGTCGGCGTCGCCGCGCGCGCGACCAGAAGTGGCGGGACCGCCAGCAGGTAGTGCGCACGTTCTTCGAGCAGAAGATGGCCGAGCGGCTAACCGCGAGGCTCGTCGTCGTGGGTGTGCGACCACCGGGCCGGGAGGATGACGGTGGGCCCGTACGCTGACCGGTCGGTCGCCGAGCGGCTGCGCGCCGAGCTGGCCGCGGTCGGTGAGCGCCCCCCCAGCGTCCAAGTGGTGATGCGCTGGCGGCCGCGCCAGCGCGATCACGTCGAGCGCTGGGCCGCGCGCGAGGCGCTGGTCCGGGCCGGCGGCACGACGCTGATGTCCCTGCCCCGCCCCGCGGTCCTAGACCGAACCCCGTCGCCCCTGCGCGCCGACTACCGCGCGACGATGGACCGGCACGCCCGCGACCGGGCCCAGCACCACGACCCCGCTTACCTAGCGGTCGTCAGGACCCTACCCTGCATCGCGCGTTGGATGGACCCCAGGAACTGCGGGGGGCTGAGCGACCCGCACCACGCCGGCGAGGGCCTGGCGCACCCAGACCCGGAGCGGCGGAAGACCTGCGACCGGACCGCGGTCCCGCTCTGCCGCTACCACCACCGCGCGGTCGAGACGCTGACCAAGTGCTTCGGGATGTGGAACAAGGGCCTGCGCCGGCAGTGGTACGACCGCTGGATAGCCGAGACCCAGGCCCAGGTCGCCGAGGCGCGATCCGCTCCCGGTTGAGCCACCAGACGGTCACGCAAGAAGATCTAGCCATACACGTATAGCGTGGCTATCCTGGGTTGGTGACGTCATGGAGGCCAGGGGACAAATCCAAGCGGTGAGCCGCTTCTCGGAGTACCGCGCGTGGCTCCAGCAGCGCTGGGCCGTGTGGCGCCGGATCAACGGCGTGGACCAGTCTGAGCCCCTGACCTACGCCCACTACCAGGCGTTCGACGCGTGGTTGGCGCTCTGCAGCGTGCGGTCTCGGCTTGATCCCGGTCCCGCTCACGCCGCATCATCGGCGGGATGAGCGAAGAAGATCCCGAGCAGCCGGATGCTCCATCGCCGCCGCCGCCGCGCCCCCCGGGTGGCCGCCGCCGCTCCCAGGCCGACATCGACGTCCTGGTCAACCGGATCGACGCGCTCCTGCAGTACGCGGTACCGCGGAGCCAGGTCGTCCAGGTGATGCAGAAGGAGCACCAGCTCCCGCCGCGGACCT
>Ga0210397_10001335_pt1 | contig 15733 bp, 15 predicted proteins | sample IncBWH2OmetaG_FD_160126 | JGI IMG/M metagenome (GOLD analysis project Ga0210397, IMG submission 160126) | Forest soil microbial communities from Barre Woods Harvard Forest LTER site, Petersham, Massachusetts, United States - Inc-BW-H-2-O ...
CCTCCGGCGATTTTCCGAACGTGCGCGCGATCGAAACGATGCTGACCCGGGTCGGAACCACCGACAGCCTGGTGAGGCTCGCCGATCTCGTCACCGTGCGCCGCGACTACGTCTCCCCCAAGGTCAAGCCGATCTATTTCAACGGCCGTCCCGCCGTCGTGCTCAGCGTCGTCATGCAGCCGGATCAGGATGTCACGCAGCTTGGCGGTAAGCTCCGTGCGGCGGCGCGCGACTATGAGGGCCGGCTTCCGATCGGCTACGCGATCGATTTCGCGAGCTATCAGGCTGATCAGGTCAGCGCCTCCGTCAACTCCGCCCTTTCGAGCGTGGCGCAGACCTTCATCGTCGTCGCCGTGCTGGTGGTGCTTTTTTTGGGCTTGCGGGCCGGAACCGTCGCGGCCATGATCGTTCCGTTCGCCGTGATGTTTTCGCTGATCGGCATGCGGGTGCTCGGCATCGCGCTCGAGCAGGTGTCAATCGCCGCCATCATCATCGCGCTCGGCCTGCTGGTCGACAACGGTGTGGTGATCGTCGAGGACATCGTCAGCCGGATCGGCCGCGGCGTGGCGCCTCAGGAAGCCGGCTTGGCCTCGGGCGAGCAGTATGCGCTACCGCTCCTGATTTCCTCCGTCACCACCATCGCGGCGTTCCTGCCGCTGCTGCTGCTGTCGGGGTCATCGGGCGAATATGCGTTCTCACTGGCGGCCGTGGTGGCGTTGACCCTCGGTGGCTCTTGGATCACCGCGCTTTACATTCTCCCGGCGCTGACTGTTTGGCTGATCGGCCGGCGGGGCGCGTCCGGCAGTGAGGATGCGGCTCCGTCTCGCATACAGCGCCTCTATGCCTCCGCGCTCGGCCCCGCCTTGCGCTTCTCGCCCCTCGTGCTGGCTGCCTGCATCGTGCTGGTCGTGTTGGCGCTGACGCAGTTCGCCCGCCTGCCCAAGCAGATGTTCCCACTCAGCGAACGCAGCCAGTTCCTTGTCTACATGAACATGCCTGACGGGACCGACATCTCTCAAACCGAACTCCGGGCACGCGAGATCGAGCGGTGGCTCGGAGACAAGGCAGCCAATCCCGAAATCGCGAGCGAGATCCTATACGTGGGGGATGGCGGCCCAAGGTTCTATCTGACTCTGACCCCGGTCTCACCTGATCCGGCATCCGCCTTCTTCCTGGTCAACACGAAGGACTATGAGGGCGCGGTGCGGGCGGCCGATCGCGCCTGGAAATATCTCTATGCCAATCATCCGGAGGCACGGTTCAAGATCAAACGGCTGGCCATGGGAGCCGTCGAATCAGGCATCGTGGATGTAGAGATATCCGGACCCGACGGGGACCGGCTGCTTGCGCTCAGCGAACGCGTTCGCTCCTTGCTGCAGGCCGCTCCGGACGTTCGCGACAACGACGACGACTGGGGCAACAAGGTCGTCAAGGTCGTCGTCGAAATCGATCAGGACCGGGCCCGCCAGTTGGGCGTGACGTCAGAGGAAGTTACTCGGCTGCTCAACACCTATTTCACCGGCACCGCGGTCTCGATCTATCGCGAAGGCGACAACGCCATTCCGATAGTTCTCCGCGCCGGGGCGTACACCTCGCAGAGCCTCGAAGGCCTTACCAGCGCTACCTTCGCGAAAAATGGCGGCCTGATCTCCCTGGCACAGGTCGCCAGGTTAAAGCCCGGATTCGATCTGGCCCGCATCCGCCGCAAGAACCAGGAGCGGACGATCACGGTCACCGCGCGCAGCACCTCGCTGACGGCCGGGCAGTTGCTGGAGTCGATTCAACCCGGCCTGCAGGAACTGGATCTTGCCGCCCCGTATCACGTCACTATCGGCGGCGAGATTCAGAAGAGCGCGGAGACCAATCAGAAACTGGCTGCGGGATTCCCCATCGCGCTTGCCGTCATGGTGTTGGCGATCATCCTGCAGTTCAACTCGTTCCGTCGCACGTTTCTGACTTTCATGAGCATACCGCTGATCCTGATCGGCATCCCCTTCGGTCTCTTGGCCACCGGACAGCCGCTCTCGTTCTTCGGCACGCTCGGCATCATCAGCCTTTCTGGCATCATCATCAACAACGCCATCGTGCTCATCGACCAGATCGATATCGAGCGGGAGATGCTCCCACTGCGCGAAGCGGTCGTGGCAGCGTCGCAAAAGCGCTTGCGTCCGATCCTCCTGACCTCGGCAACGACGGTGCTTGGACTTGCACCTATGGCGATTGCCGGCGGCGCGCTGTGGCAGCCGATGGCGGTGCTCATGATGTCAGGGCTTGCTGTCGCGTCGCTGCTGACGCTGTTCTTCGTTCCAGCCGGATACTTCCTGCTGTTTTGGTTCGATAAAGACCCTCAAGCATCCTGGCGTGAACCTTGAACGCTGCAGCGGCATGGCCTCGCCTCGCAACATCCATCCGCAGAAGAAACCCCGTGGTTACTCCCGGTAGGGATTAGGCCGCTCGAACGCTATCCAAAAATTTCTCAACCTCGTCTCTGAGGTGGCTGCTTACTTCTGAGAGATCGCGTGCTGATTTCAACATTAAGCCCGACGTTGCCCCTGTTTCTTGTGCATTTTTCGCTACATGCTCGATATTGTCTGCAACTTCGAGGGTCCCACCAGCAGCAGCCTGGACTCCTTCGGCGATGCTTTTTGTCGCCGCGCCCTGATGCTCGACAGCCAAGGATATGGAAGTCGCGATTTCGCTTATATGCCCGATCGTCTGACCGATGGTCTTGATCGCTCCCACGGACTCGCCTGTGGCGCGCTGCATGTTGGCGATGTGCGCGCTGATCTCGCCCGTGGCTTTTGCGGTCTGGCCCGCCAAATTTTTGACTTCTTGGGCAACCACCGCGAAGCCGCGACCGGCATCGCCGGCGCGCGCCGCTTCGATCGTGGCATTAAGCGCCAGGAGGTTGGTCTGTTCTGCGATAGACGTGATCAGCTTTACCACGTCTCCAATCCGATCGCCGGCGATCGATAGTTCCGCCATCCGGTGGTCCGTTGCTTCAGCCTGCTTGACCGCATCGGCAGCAACACTGTTGGAATCCTGAACGCGACGGCTGATTTCGATGATCGATTGGGATAATTCGTTGGACGCAGTCGCGGCTCCCCGTACATGCTCGGAGGCTTGTCTCGACGCTTCGGCGGACTGACCCGAAATTTGTGCCGTCGACTGGGCCGTGACGGAGAGTTTGTGAGCATCCCTCTCAAATTGACCCGAAGAATTCAGGACTTGCTCGATAATTCCCCCAATTTTTGTACGGAAAGCTTCGACAAATTGATTGAGCTCCGCCTTGCGCTGCTCCATCGCCTGCTTTTCAGCGGTGATGCGTTCGGCCTCGAGCTGGCGTCGCTCGATGCGGTTATTTTTAAATACAGCGACTGTCCGGGCGATCACCCCGATTTCGTCATGGCGATCGGCGTACTGGACCTCGACATCCGTCCGTCCTTCGGCCAAAACGGTCAGCGTTTCCGCCACGGCCCTCAGCGGCTTGGTGACGCGTCGAACCAGCACCACCGTCATAACGAGCGCAATCAGGGCGGCGACGCCGGCAGCGATCGCCATCGCGCCGATCGCCTGCCACAGCATTGCGTCAAGCTGCGCGGTGGCGATGCCGACGTAGATGATGCCGATCACCTTGCCCGCTGGGCTGAACACGGGCTGATACGCCGTGTAGAAGGGGCGGCCGAACAGCATGGCCGGACCCTTGTAGGCCTGACCACGGCGAAGCACGGCTTGTCCCGGATGATCTGCCGCGAGCTGCGTGCCGACCGCCCGATCCCCATTTTCCTTTTTAACACTGGTACTTTTACGAACGAACTGCTGCGATCCCTCATCGTAGACAAAAAGAGTAGCGTTGCCTCCGACATACGAAGTCGCGCGGTCCACGATCCTGTGATCGACGAATTCAGGCATCTGCGGAATTTCGATTCGGCTAACGATGCCGTCATGAATGATGACCTTCGCATCCGGGAACGCTTCTGCAAAGGCCAGACTCATGGTCCGCAAGTTCAGGTCGATGTCTCGCTCCGCGCGAATGTCAAAGTCGTGCGTTAAGGACCAGTAACCTGCTCCAACCAGTAGCGCGGTATTGATGGCGATGAGGAGGGCCGCGCTTAAAGCGGCCTTCGGCCCAAGATTCAAGCGCAAGACAGAGAGGAGGCTTTCCCGCAATCTTATCGCCATCGGAAAACTCGCAATATCAAATGATTACAAAGGTTTATTTTTACCTATTTGCTTTACAATCAGGTTAATGACGCGCGACCCTCGCAACGAAGGGCTCCTTTCGAGGACACTTAGTCGGTGACCAGCCGGGTCCATCCATCCCAGCATTCCAGTTTTTTACTCGGTAAAAACCTCACCAGTCGGTTTGCCTAAGGAGCGAGTGATCCGCGTACGGCCGGTCACTTTTATCGTTGCTGGCACGGACGGCGACGATCAGCGCCGGGAGCTTTTCCTTCAAGCCGACGACGCTGCCGGCCTTTTGCTTCCCGTTGACGTTTTGTTACCAAGTCCGTAGTGCCGGTATCTCCTGTCTTAACCGACGACGAGTCTGCGCTCGGGCGCCAGCAGACACTGCGCCCCTGGCCGGACCGGATGTTCGTTGGTTGCTGCTTTCACTCGAGGTGATAGGTGCTTTCGCGCCTGTCGGTCACTATCCTGACCCTCAGCGGGTCGCAGAGCGATATGACGTAGCTCACGTCCCCGAAGTTCATCGTTCGGGTCGTTGACCAGGACGCAGTCGGGGCGGCCGTTGACGGTCACGTCCCTGATCGCGACCGGCTCCTCGCCCAGCGACTGGACCTTCAACCGCTGAGCTTTCGGCCGCTGGCATCGGCCGCCCGGGCAGTCCACAGCCGGGATCATGAAGTACCCGTACTCGACCTTGAACTTCGGCCCGGTAGAAGATGCGAACGATCCGGCCAGACCGTGTATCCCGTCGCGCAGGTAGCTTATCCCGAATAGGCTCACCAGTATCCCGACCAGCGTGAGCGTGGCCCCGAGCTTCGTGGGCGCCGTCCTAATAGCCATCCTTACCCCCCGTTCTTGATCTAGGTGGCAAGCGGCGTTGGCTAAAAACCAAAAAGTCGATCCTTCAATTGGTCGCACGCTCCATCTAGGCCGGGAAACATAATTTGGTCCCCAAATAGGACCCGGTTCGGGGTGAACAGTGCCGAGCGAGCCCGGATAGACGGGCCGGTGCTGATGCGGAGAAGCGCGCCGCGATTGTGCGGCTTCCGCCACGACGCTCCGCGCTCGAACTCATCTTCGAAGGAGGTATCGTTCACTGCGGCCATGTCGCCCGCTGCTTAGTCTGAATTGCTTTCGCCGCGGTGGCGATCGTGGTAAGCGCTTTTGGCAGGTGGTGACCGGCTTTCAAGCCGTGCTTCGTATTTCGACGCTAGATCGAGCAGTCGCCTCTTTGTGAATTCGTCCGCTGTGCCGGCCATAAGCCTGCACCGGCTGGCCATTTCTTTTAGGTCTTCTTTCCTCATCGCTGGACCCGTGCCACTTTTTGTCGAAGCCGCCGCATTGGGCAATGCGGCGGCCTCTCATCGCGGAAACGGATGGGGGTCTGTGTTCGCGACTAGCGAACTTTTGGGCGCCAAAAAACGGCGGCACAACTAAAGTCGTTCGTTAAGCTGAATAGCCATCACAAAGGTTAAATCTGGAACGCATCCTGCGGCCGGCGCCGTAGCGCCCTTGGTCCAGCGACGTTCCAGCGACGCGATTTAGGCCTAGCGCCTTGGGCGGGTCGCGTCGCGTCGGATCGATCGTCCTGGCGTTCCAGACTTGGCGGCCGTGTCGGCGGTGAACCGGGCGACAGCTTGGCCAACCTTACTGCGCCCGCAGCCACTGGCGCCGTTCTTCGTCTCCGGATGAACCGCCTCATAAACAGCCTTTTGCTTCGCGATCAGCTTCGCACGCCACGCTCGGAGGCTGTGCGCCGGAATTCGTCGTTAGAGAAACGATCCGTTTCAGTGTGACCAAGTCAGCGCCCCGTTCATGTGTCGGGTACCCGCAGCCTATAGCTACGAACACCAAGTCTGAGGCATCGGTAATCATTCGCTAAAGTTTGCTTGGTCGATGCGGCCTTGATGTTTCGCGTACCACTTTGGGCCGGGTCCTCGCATGTAGTGAAGCTCGGGCCGATAGGGATTGCAGGCGATTTGGATCGGCCGGAGCCACCTCGTCATGATTACAGTGAGGCGTTGGCAAAGTAGCGTCGATGAGCGATGCGCTCTTTTGCGGCGGCCCCTCCACTCGGCTTCCAAGTCTAGAACGATATCGCGGAGCAAACGTGCCGCGAGCGGATCGGTGGTCTCTTGCTCCATCGCTCGATGGCGCGCTTCCTGATTTCTGCGCTCCGTCCAACTTTCGCTGCCAGTCATGGTGATGTCCCCATGCTCCGGCCCCCAGCGCCGCTACATTGGTTCCCCCGAATTAAGGAATTATTGCGACGCAGCAACGATTTCGGCAGCATCAGCCAAAGCTCTCTTGAGCGGCTCCAACAGGGACTTGGCCCGAGAACGGCTTGGTGAGATAGGCGAGACACCCAGATGCGCGGACGGCCGGGGGTGGCTTCACTTGACGCGCTTTGGCACCCAGCCTCAGCGGCGTTATTTGCCGCGTACCATTTGTTAATCGGCGTGGGGTCCCGAACGCCGATCGGCGAGCTAAGCTATTGTTGTTTCGGGCAGTGAAGGGGTCAATCTCGGACGCCTATTCACAGTTTGTCAGCCCAATGCTTTGCCGGTCGTTTCAGGCGCCGCCATCGCGGCGATGAAGGTGATCAAGGCGCCCGCGATCAGGTAGATCGAGATCGGCCACGTGGCGCCTCCAGTCTCCGTGGCTATCGCGAGTTTCCGCTCCCGCCACAGGTGTGCGCGGCAGCTGAACAAGAGCTGTCTCGTTAGCTCGTTAGCTCGCTAGCGCTGGTGACCGTATCAAGCAGAACGCTGCTTGCCTGAACTGCACCTGAGTGGTGGGCTTGCGGTTCCCTGCTTAGGGACCACTGTGACGGTCCAGCGCATGGGATCGCCGGATTTATGCTCCCTGACCGAACGGACCATCCCGGTGACCGGCAATCCATTTAACATCACGGTTGCCTTCTGGCCCCTAAATTGAGCGAAGCGGCTGCGTCGGGCCTCTATCGGATCAGTAATCTCAAAAGATTGCATGCAGTACCTATGGTCACGGTACGCGAAACGAATCCGCGACGATCTGCACGATATCGAGCAACCCTTAACAAAGATTCCGATCCGTTGCTTTGAGTCCGAGCCAATCCTCACAAAGCGCTCAAATCATCGGGCACAACGCCGAACTTTCGCAACATAGTCGCATCGCGGAAATCGCCGGTAGCTGGATCACCAGTACGACTGAACGCGACCGCACCTGTGTGGCCCAACACTTTCCAAAGACCTTGAGCACGTTCTATCGCGGCTGCGGGGCTTGGACATTCAATGGGTTTACCAACAACGACGTCGCCGTCAGCAACATCGAACGGCAACGCCACGAAATATGTAATACCGGCCATGGTCTCACTCCTATCGACCGAAAGTCCGCTGGATTGCCTCCGCGTTTTCATGCACGGCCTTGTTGGCCAGGCTGATGAAGATCGGAATAGCGGCGATCAATAGCAAGCCCATCACCAAACGTGTGCGGCTCACAAGGCGCTTTGGGCGCTCAGGGGGCGCGATGAAATGGATGTTTGAGCGGTCGGGGTTCTTTTCGTTTTCCATCGAATCAGCCGTTGTAGGGTTTGAACCTTCCCCGAGCGAAGGCGTGCGGCACAGCCTGCATCAACTCGCAGACCTCAGACTCCAAAACTTCATTTGGCGGACGCAACACTTTGCTGGCTCGCATCCTTAATTTCTATTCTCGCGCATTGCCCGAAAATAGTGTTCGGCGTGTTGGAAGTAATTCTCCGCCGCGATCCGATCCCCCGTTAGAGCTTCGGCGCGGGCCAGGTCCAGATAACGTTCATAATTTCTTTCGAAGTGTTGAACCTTACCCGCTTGGGGGCGGACGAACCCGGTAGGTTGATTTCGTTGGGTGGATTGAGATCTTCGCAGCATAGCGTTGGTCATAACTTTCGTATTTAGCGCGGCTGCCCGGTGAACACAGTCGTTCCTTTGCGCCGGGCGCATTGCGCAAAAGATCCTGAGGGGTTGAGAGGTCGTTAAGTCAACCGCTTCAACGCACTTTAGGTCCTCTGCTCCGGGAGTTTATTTAGGAGTGAGCAATAGTGACCGGCATAAGCTCGCGGTCTTCTTGAGACTTCGAGCCGCATTCCGACCAGGTCCGTTCAACTCCAAACATCCGACATGCGGCGACTGCAAGCGAGCCTCGCAATGATAACGGTCCTAACCGAACGCGAGAATATCCAGAAGCTCAAAGCGGCAGAAGAGACGCTTCTAGTTATTGTTCGCGAGGAGGAGCAGCACGACGGCGAGGCATCGCTGCATCTTCGACGGGCGATCGAAGCCTTACATGAGGCGCTGCTAAAGCTTCAGCTAGCCCGATAGACGATAAGGCCATTCGGCTAAACCGGGTGGCTTCTTTTTAACAACGTCGATAGGACAACAACACTGGCTTGATAAGCTTCGCCGCTGCTAACAGATCGTACTAAATCGGGGCTCGTTGTCCCGACACATTGGACGCCTCATTTGAGCGCGGCTCCCACGGCAAGGCAGGCTTCCAACACCCTCCATGCAAATCCAACGCAACGGCGACAGCCGTCGAGGGAAACCTTGGCGGCTTTTGCGTGTGTGGCCAAATTGGGCCGCGATCAAGAAACGTGCGGAGGCGAAGGCCAAGCGCAGGATGCTTAAGCATCCTAAAAGGCTGACGAAACGAGACGGTTAGAGCGGCGAACTCATTTATGAGTTAGGCTTCTTCGCCTTCTTGGACTGTGGCTGGCGCTTATTCTCGGCCTGCGTATTTCGGATGGCCTCGGCCAGCATCGCGTAAAGCTCAGACTTGGTCTTTGCGGGTTCCCGCTTTTTGGTCGGGTCATAGAGCCTATGTGGGAGTGCCGGAGGGAATTTAAAGCCGTTCGTCGCCGGAATCACTACCGCTATTTGTCGTCGGGCTTCGCCCTTTTCCATTTCATCGAATGGGACAGCAGTGCTGGCTTGAAGAGCATCGCCGCCAGTCACATCTCACAAGGATCGGGATCGTTGGCCCGAGACTGGCAACGCACCCACCGGCCTCATTGAAGGTCGCCTGCGACCAAATAAGAGCGAGCACGGGCTGCGTTCGAGCACCGCTCGACACAGTACCTCTACGCAAACACAACGGCACCAGCCGTCGAGGGGCACCACCTTGGCGGCTTTTGCGTGTGGTCAGATAAAGAGGTGACCTTACTTTGTCAGTTCGCGGACTTCGCCGGGTTGGAGATTTAGAATTGTCTCTTGTTCGGGCGTCAGATGTTCGGCTGCGACGGTGGCGGTCCAGCCTACAGGTACAGCGCAAAGAACCAGAGTTACCGCTTGATCTGGTTTAGCTGCCGCGACCCAAAGTTGCCTTTTCGGAATGCTCCTCGCGGAGCTATCCGTCGTTACCTCAACCAAAGTGAATCGGTTTCCGTACGACTCGGCCATGGCTAATATAATGCGCCAGGAATCCAAAAGGGACCACTGCAAAAACTCTAAAGGAGCCACTAAGCATCTGACGTGATCGGGGCCAGTGTCGGCAGCCTTAGATTGGCGCTCGCAATTCGCCTTGAAGCCAGCCTTGTATTTTTAGGGACTGCATGGGTTCGTCCCATTCGGTGACAATCTGGTGTGGAAACCTAAGTGGCTGGGCGTGATCTGCGCCAGTATCGTTACGCTTTTGCAGACTGGACATAACGGTCGGAAGGACATGGTAGCGCGCCTTGATGAGGCGGGAGCACAACGCTCTCAGTCACCGGTTAGGATGCCGTTACAGAGGACGGTGATAAACCGATGATGCGCGTCGCAATACAGGCGCGATGTTCTGTTTTGCTCAGTCACAAAAAAATAACGAATTTGGGGCACCTGAGGCGGCGTTAGTTCGCGGCGGGTAATTAGGACACCATCGCTGTCCGAGATTTTAGAATGGAACTCTTTGGCAGAGGCTATTCTGCCTTTGCCTGCGATCTGCCCTAAGCCCCTTACAACCGCTCGCGGGTAACGGCCCCGGTCTACTAGACCGCCGGGGCCGTTCTTTTAGATGCAAGCCGCCGAGCGTGGGACGGAGGTGGCCTTACTCTGCGGCCCTCGGAATCATCCGCCCGTCGCGAATTTCGTAAGTGATGGCACGACGAGACTCTTCGCTCTTGTGCTTGAACGCCGCGACCTTGCGGGCATGTTCCCAAAGCTCAACGTCATGGCCATCCACAAACGTTTTTGCCCGCTCTATAGCCTCTTCGTCGCGATCACAATCGATGGCGATCGCTTTGAAAAATTGGCCGTCAGTCCCGATGATGTAAGCGCGGTAATCTGCCATGTGATGCATCCCTGTGTTTGGGCGGGAGCGCAACACTCTCTGTCACCGATGGTTGCCCATGGTGGGGCGGTGATTGCTATTTCTGTCATATCGAACACCCGACGTAGTGTTCAATATTGCTCACCTCGCGAAATCGTTAACAGGCGGAAATTAGGACTGCTTGCTGACATCGACTCCCTGGATTCCATCACGGACGCTTTTTCGCCGCTTGGTACCTAATTCAGCCATTTCTATCGAATACTTCTGGAACATGGCGATCCGCTTGCTTGTGAATTCTGCAATGACGCTGAGCATTTCAACGGGCGACCTAATCGTCGCAAGCCTCTGCGCGAATTCAAAAGCCAATTGCATGTTGGCTTGTGCCATTTCCAGCAGCTTTGCTTGATAAGCCCGCACGCTTGCCGTGGGTGAAGAAAACACAAGCCCCTTCTTTGAATCGTTATCCGTCATCGTCTGTTTGCAGTCATCTTGCGAGGTTGTCGCCGGTTTCTCAACACGGGGAGCCTCCGGTTTTTCAACAAGGGGGGCCTCTTGTTTTGACTCGTTATGACCCTCAGGGAGCGGTTCAGTCGAGCCTGCCGCAACCGAGCGCAGGGGGCTATCTTTCGGGCCTCTAATAATAGCCTGATTGGCCTGTTGGGCGGCTATTTTCGTGCTGTGGGCGTGCTTTGACGCCGTCGCCGGTTTGCGTTTGCTCATCTGACACTCCAAGGGATGATTGGGCGACCACAACGGTCATTCGTGCGCAGCGACAACATGGTGTGTAGTTTAACGTTCCAAACGCGGATTAAATTCATCGCATAGGCTGATCAGAAAGTTCGGCGATGTGAGCAATATTGACCACCACATCCGGACCCGAACTTTTCCGAGAGGTGGTCTGTATTGATCAACATGTCGGGCGCGGGCGTGGAAGACTAATTCCATCACCCGCCCGTCACGGCATCTACCCGGTGATGAGAGTGTTGCGCTCCCGCCTAATTCGAGGGATTGCAGAAATCGGAATGTTGGCGTGTTCCAAGTGGAGGAAGCCCATTAGGTTGTCCTGCATCGAACCGGCTGCACCCGGCTACGACATACGCACTTTCGAATGCACGAAGTGCGATTCGAGCGAGTGCTTTCGGTCGCCCTCTAAACGCGACTTCTATGTTTGCTTGGCACGGTGCAGATTTCGGATCTATCTGCATTCAGAATGCATGCGGCCGTCCTGGATAGCCGCCAGCTTACGCGCACCTTTGGCGGTGGGAATAGTGAGCTAATACATCGCCCTTCGCTCCAGCCCGCTAACCGGAACGATCCCGGCGTTGAGACATTGCCATCGCTAACGCGAACGGGAGGCCGAAAGGTCTCCCGTTTTCACTGCCGGTCGTCAACGCAATGCACGTTCAAGGCGAGGTGCTTGTCGGCGAGCTTTGCTGAACCGAAGCAGACGATGACATCGCAATCGCCAGCGTAGCCTGTTCGACGGGCGGTGATGAAAACACCATGCGCGTAATGTTCAGAACTCGCTGGTCAATATGACTCACGCCAACAAAATCCTTTGTCTTCCCCGTCTTTTAGTCACCAACCTCGGCCAGCCTAGACGCCTTTGGTAGACCATACTGCTTTTTGCCAGGTTCTTTTTTAGAATTCTTTTTGGCGTCGGCGATGACACGATCCGGGCTGCCTTCAAGCTGCGCCATTAGTTTTTCTATGATGGTCTCGCGAGACTTCTTGCTCGGCGAATACCCCCGAATCGTTATCTCCATCTTGTCCTTGTTGGCGTGGTACTCGTGATCGATCTTCGGCTTTTTAGACATTTTGAATGTCCTCCTGTTGCTACCTTAAAATTAGCATTAGAGAAGTCCTTCACTCCTTCATTTTGTTGGCGCTCAGGATCGTCGGCATGGAACTGCTCGCGGTCCCGGTGCTCGCCAGCTCGGCTGCGTGTTGCGTGAGAGTCAGCCATCCCGAATAGCGCAACGATCAACTCAGACGTATGAGCACGCCTTCGTCGTCGGTGAGTTTCACCAGTGGCCGCGTCGCCGACCCCAATACCCGCCGCCACCGAACAACAGCACCACGACAACAATAATCAGGATCAATTCCATCGGAATTCTCCGCTGACGCCGACGGGTATCCGCTGGCCGCCAAAAAAACAACGGCGCCTCAAGGCTATCGTTCCCGACAAACCTGTGAGCGTCGCCCAACTTGCATCCTGCGATGTGAGCAATTTTGCTCAGGCTTCTGACATCGGAGCATTGGCGCCTGGCTCGCGTCACAAGACTGGAAGCGGAGGGGTAGTGTCACCAGCATCGTATTCCGTCGCGCGCAGCAGCCCCCACAGGTCATCATCTGTACCATCCCAAAAGACTGGAACAGACGGCGTGTAGATGGCCCATCGTGCATATTCCCCGACGACAACAATTCCGCTTGGCGTTGCAACGAACCTGACATCTTCGATCCCGCGACGTGCTGCCCGCCCGTGCAGCGTCAGGGCTAGAGTTCGATAAACTCCCGCCGCGTGTTGTTCGTTCGTCGGCCGGCGTTCTTCCCGATAGGGGTGATAGGACCGCGCGCCAGAGTTTCCGCCAGATAGGTCGGGTTGATCGCCAATTCCCAAGGGTCGTTCAGTGTATCCGACCGTCCAATCCAGAGTGACCTTCTCTGCAAAAGCCACATGAAACGGGAGAACGACATATAGCGCCAAAGCTTCTGGTCCAGAGGGGAATCAGCCATCGATTTGTCCGGGTTGAAAGCCTTGCCAATATCAGCTTTTCCGTGTGAGTGACAGCATATGCTCAAGGTCTATGTGGACGATAGCAGTGTGGGGGAAGAGCCTGTCTCCGTCCTGGCCGGATGGGCGGCGGATGAGGCGACGTGGGCCGGCTTTGAGAAGGAATGGACCGCTGCTTTGGTTATGTCGCCCAAGCTCGCGTATTACAAAGAGGCGGAAGCGCACGCCAGACAAGGCCAGTTCGCGGGGCTGGAGTGACCAGTCATTCATGGACCGGATGTACCGGTTCACCAGGATCATCGCGGACCACAAGCTGATCAGCGTCCTCTCCGCGGTGCCGACCATGCAACAATTGGATGCCGCCTCGGCCTTTGCGCCGCTGCATACGCCTGTGGCCTTATCGGTGATCCGTTTTGCCCGGAAGCACTCATATCGATTTGCCGGATGTTGCCCGCGTGCTTCCGATACCCAGGGAATTGCTATCCGAAGGTATTCAGCGCTACGGCTTTCACGGCCTTTCCTGCGAATCCATCCTGCAGCAGCTTGGAGACGACATGCCGAGGCGGCTCATCATCGCCCATCTCGGCAATGGCGCCAGCGTCACTGCGGTCAGGAACGGGACATCGATCGACACCAGCATGGGACTGACCCCATCGGGCGGTCTTGTCATGGGCACGCGCAGCGTCGAGCTCGACCCGGGCGTGCTGATCTACCTGATGCGGGAAAAGAAACTGGACGCAGCCATGCTCGAAGACATCATCGACCATCGTTCGGGGTTGCTCGGAATTTCAGGCATCAGCAGCGATATGCGGCGTCTGCATGAAACCGCATCAACCAGCGTCGACGCCCGATTAGCGATCGACATGTTCTGTTATTCCGTCCGCAAGCAAATAGCCGCGATGATCGCCGTGCTCGGCGGGGTGGACCTCATTACCGGCGGCATAGGAGAAAACGACAGCGAAGTGCGCGGTGCCATTTGCGGCGGGCTCAATTGGGCCGGTGTATTCATTCACGACAAGCGCGGCAATTTATCCAAGCCACGGTGCCAGGTACAAGTTCTTCCCTCGCAGGAGGACGAGCAGATCGCTCGTCATACCTGTGCACATGCTTTTGCGCGGCGTCTAGTCACGGGCGCGCCTCATCTTTGATGCGGTCGATCGAGAACGAGGGTGACCTCATAGACGCCGAGATCCGCCGGATTGGTTTTAACCTCGAAGCCCAATTCACGGCACATCTTCAACATCACGGAATTTTCCCGGAGAATCTCGCCGGTTATTTGCGCCAAGCCTTCGGATTTTCCGTATTCGATGATCATTTGCATCAGCGCCCACCCCAGTCCGCGGCCTTTCAGATCCGATCTCAGCAAGATCGCATACTCGCCGTTATCACCCGTCGGACCGCGGTGAACCCGGACAACGCCCAGGATATCGCCACTGGTTTCATCGAACGCCACAAACGCCATCGCGCGCGCGTAATCCAGTTGGGTCAGCCGGGCAAGGAACGGATGGCTGAACTCCTTGATCGAATCGAAAAAGCGAAGCCGCAGATCTTCCTTGCTGACGTTCTGCAACAGATCAAGGATCAGCGGCTCATCGGCGGCGCGAACCGGCCGGACGAAAACCTTCCAGCCGTCGCCGAGGACGAGATGCCTTTCCCATTGCGGGGGATAGGGCCGGCTTTCTGCTTCCGCCAAGGCGGGGCCTCCAATGGTCGGCTGTATTTAGCCACAGCCGAATGTCCGATCACTGGGGTTGCATCCGATCGGTCGCCTTCAGGTATGTTTTCGCGTAAGCGCCGAGTTGCGGATCGCTCGGGTGGTCGACCGTCTCGATTCCGGCGATGATTTTAGCCAGTGCGGGATCGTGCAGGCGAATGTGATCGACGAATTCGGTTTTTGCATTTGCAGGTCCGGTAACGAGGACGGCACCGGCGTCTGCAACCGATTCGGCCACGGCCTGAAGATAGTCGTGATCCGGGGAAGCGTGGCCACTGCCGACCGAGTTTGCCTTGTGATGAATGTGCTTGGTCGGATGGTCGGGATGCAGAACCAGTCGTTCGACATCTGTCGAATTGAAATGGAACACGCGGGCTTCACGATGATCAATCCAGATGACGGCATGATAGTGAGGCTTGCTCATAGATGTATCCTTTATGACGCACTCCACTAGCGGGGAATTTGACGCATTCACTTCGGCGTCTCATGTCGGACCAGATTGCACTCCGTGATAAACTGAAGCGCGCCATAGTCTTCCATATCGACGGCGTATCTTTGCCGGCCCTCCATGGTGGTGAAGACAGCGATAACAGTACCGTAGTGCGTTGTGTCTTTATCGACGACGTCACCAATGGCAAATTTTGGCATCAAACTTTTCGTATCATGAACAGGGTTTCAGGTGGCTTGGACCAGTATGGTCTGCGCGACGTCCTATTCGCGCGATCGGCGCGGAATGATCGATTGCCCCATTCTGTTCATTCCGAAGCCCTATTTGGGAAGCAATGTCGGGGCGGCGATGAACGTTTGCGAATGTAGAGAAGATCGTGGATCTGGGT
>Ga0210397_10001336_pt1 | contig 15730 bp, 9 predicted proteins | sample IncBWH2OmetaG_FD_160126 | JGI IMG/M metagenome (GOLD analysis project Ga0210397, IMG submission 160126) | Forest soil microbial communities from Barre Woods Harvard Forest LTER site, Petersham, Massachusetts, United States - Inc-BW-H-2-O ...
CCCCGAGGGTCCCTTCGCGACTAGCTCGGCGACCCGCGGGAAGCCGAACATCTCCCGGTCGGGCGCGTGCGCCTCGGCCAGCCCGTCGCTGTGCAGCAGCGCGCAGTCACCGGGCTCGAACCGGAAGCTCTTTTCCTCGTAGTCCATGCCGGGCATCAGCCCGAGCGGCATGCCGCGGGCCCTCAGCTCCTGCACGCCGTTGCGGGTTCGCACGTATGGCACGTCGTGGCCGGCGTTGGCGAACTCGATCTGGCCGCTGACCGGATCGAGCACCAGGGCCAGGCAGGTGACGAACATGTGCGCCGGGATGTCCACGCAGAGCATCTCGTTGACGTGGCCGAGGACCTTGCCGGGCGAGATCAGCCGAGGCGCCGCGTCCCGCAGCAGCGCGTGGGTACTGGCCATCACCAGCGCGGCCGGGACGCCCTTGTCGGTGACGTCGCCGACCACGAACATGACCCGGCCGTCCGGCAGCGGGATGAAGTCGTAGAAATCGCCGCCCACCGTGCGGGCCGGGCGGTAGAACGCCGCCACGTGCCAGCTGGGTAGGTCGGGCAGGCTCTTCGGCAGGAACTGCTGCTGGATGATCTGCGCGATCTTCAGCTCCTGGTCGATCCGCTCCCGCTGCCTGGCTTCGGCCTGCTGCTGCCTGACCAGCTGGCCGACGCGCATGGCGGGGGCCGCGTAGCCCGCCAGGGAGTTGAGCAGCCGCAGGTCGTCGGTTGAGTAGCCGCGTTCTGACCGTCTCGGCCCGAGGCTGAGCATCCCCACCAGGCTGCCCGAGGAGATCAGCGGGACCACCAGGACGACGCCGGCCTGCTTCAAGCCGGCGAGCGCCGGCGACTCGAGCTGAAGGCCCGTGATGTCCACCGCGCTGGCCGCGCTGAGCAGGTAGCCGACCAGAGGATCGTTCGAGGCCAGGTCGAGTTCGGGCCCGGCCGCCAGGACGTTCGGTGCCTGGGATTCTGTGACCGTGATGGCGCGCTGGGGGTTGCGGCGCAGCCAGCCGCGGACACGGCTGGCCTGGATGCCGCCGGGCCGGCCCTCGGCCGCGGCGTCCCCGCCGGCCGCGGCGCCCCCGCCGGCCGCGGTCCCCCCGCCGGCCTCGGCGCCGCGGCCGGCCTTGGTGCCGTTCTGCCGCGGGTCAGCCTCGGTCATCCCGGACGCCCCCCCGGGCGCTGGCTCGGTCTCGCTCGCCGCCGTAGCGGCCCCACTCCCCACCTGCTGCGCCATGTCACTCTCCGGTTCGCGGCATCGCTTGCACGCACCATCAGCCTAGGTAGTAGGCGATACGAGATCGTTACGGCAGTCAACCCTTCCCGCACGTTTTTTTACGCAGGTGCGTTACGGTTCTCTGGGATGGCAGTCTCCGGGATGGCAGCGACCGACCTCAGCCTGGCGTTGCTCGGGCCGCCGGTCGTCAGGCGGGACGGCGCGCCGGTCACCTTCGACACGAGGAAGGCGACGGCGCTGCTCGCGCTGCTCGCGGTCACCGGGCGCGAGCACAGCCGCGAACAGCTGGCGGACCTGCTCTGGCCCGAGGCGGACAGCGTCAAGGGACGTGCGTCGCTGCGCCGCACCCTGTCGGTCACCGCCGCGGTGATGGGCGACGGGCTCCTCGTCAGCCGGGCGGCCATCGCGCTCGACCCGGCGCTGGTCCGGGTGGACGTGCGCGAGTTCCACGCGCTGATCGGGCGGCCCGACGCCGCGTCGCTCGAACAAGCGGCGTCGCTGTACCGAGGGGACTTCCTGGCCGGGTTCACCCTGCGCGGCTGCGCGGAATTCGAGGAGTGGCAGGAGTCGGTGAGCGAGGAGCTCAGGCAGGCGCTCGCCCGCGGGCTGCAGCGACTGGTCGCCGCGTGCATCGCCGACGGCGCGCTGGAGCGTGCCTCCGGGCACGCCCGGCGCTGGCTGCAGCTCGATCCGCTCCACGAACCCGCGCATCAGGTGATCATCAGGCTGCACGGGTGGGCGGGGCAGCGTTCGGCCGCCATGCGGCAGTACCGGTCGCTGGTGCGGGTGCTCGACCGGGACCTTGCCGTCCGGCCGCTGCCCGAGACCACGCGGCTCTACGACGACGTGCGCGCGGGGCGGCTCGGACCGCCGCCCGTCCCGGCCGCGGCGCCCGCCGCCGACGATCCTGCCCCAGACAAGGACGATCCTGCCCCTGACAGGGTGGCGGCCGCGGGCACGGCGACCTGGCCCCTGGTGGGCCGGACGGCCGAGCTGGACACCCTGCGCGCGGCCTGGCGGGCGGCCGGCCGCGATGGGGGGCACAGCGGGATCGGCCGTAGCGGGCGGGTGGTGGCCATCGCCGGCGAGGCCGGCAGCGGCAAGACACGGCTCATCGCCGAGCTGCGCGCCGAAGCGGCCGAGGCAGGTGCAGCCGTGCTGGCCGCCCGCGGCCATGACGGCGAGACCGGGCTCCCGTTCGTGCTGGCCGCCGACCTGCTGCGGACCGCGCTGGCGGTCCGGCCCGACCTGCCCGACACGCTGCCCGCGCAGACCGCCGCGATGGCCGGTCGGCTGATCCCGGCGCTGGCCGCGTCGCATCCCGAGACGGCCGCTCCGCCGCTGGACAGCCCGGTCGCGGTCACCAGGCTGTACGCGGCCATCGCGGACACGCTGCAGGCGGCAGCCGGCGGCGGTGACGAGCCGGCCGGGATCGTGGTGGTCGAGGACGTGCACTGGGCCGACAGCTCCTCCCTCGGCCTGGTCGCCTACCTCGTGCGCCGGCTCACCGACTGGCCGCTGCTGCTCGTGCTGAGCTGGCAGCCCGAACAGGCGGGCCGGCTGCGGGTACTTCGGACCGCGCTCGCCGAGGCCGAAAGCCAGTCGCTGGGGCAGACCGTGGAACCCGGCCCGTTCGGTCCCGAGGCCATCGGCACACTGCTCGGCCTGGACGGCATGCCCAGGATCGACGTGTCCCGGCTACTGGCCGAGACCCGCGGGCTGCCCATGCTGGTGCGCGAGTACGTCGAGGCCCTCCGCGCAGCCGGGGAGCCGGAGGCCGGAGCGGGCGAGCCCGGCGCCTGGTGGCCGCCGGCCAGCGTCAGGGACCTGCTGCGGACCCGGCTGCAGGCGGTGAGCGAGGCGGCCCGGCAGATGCTGACCGCCGCCGCTGTGCTCGGCAGCGACAACGACGCGGACCTGCTGCGCGCCGTGAGCGGACGGGGCGAGGACGAGATCGTCGAGGCGATCGACGACGCGCTGGCCCGATCCCTGCTCACCGAGATCCCCCCGCCGGGCCCGCAGCAGGCGCCGTCCTACGGCTTCCCGTACGAGGCGCTGCGCCGGACCGTGTACGAATCGGCCACCCTGGCCCGCCGCCGGCTGCTGCACGGGCGCGCGGCCGACGCCCTCGTCCGCCGGCACGAGCGCGATCCGGCCACCACCCGGGCCGCGGCCGTGGCCGACCACCTGCAGCGGGCAGGCCGGGACGAGCAGGCCGCGCAGTGGTGGTGGCGGGCCGCCGAGGTAGCCCGCGACCTGTACGCCCACGCCGAGGCGCACACGCACCTGACGAAGGCCCTGGCGCTCGGTCACCCGCAGCTGCCCGGGCGGATGGCCCTGGGCGAGGTCCTGGTCGCGCTCGGCCGCTACCGGGAGGCGCTGGCCGAGTTCGAGACCGCCGCGGCCCTCGCGACCGAGGCCGACCGGGCCACCCAGGCGGCCATCGAGCACAAGCTCGCCGACGTACACCACCGGCTGGGTGACTGGGATCTGGCCGAGGCGCACCTAGCGGTCGTGACGGAGCTGGTCGAGGGGACCGAACCAGGCCGGCTGGCCCGGGCTCAAGCGGACCGCGCCGTGGTCGCCTACCGGCGCGGTGCCGCCAGCCAGGCCGCCGACCTGGGCCGGGCCGCCCTGGCCAGCGCCCGGGCCGGCGCCGATCCCGGGGCTACGGCGCAGGCGCTCAACGTGCTCGGCATGCTGGCCGCCCGGTCCGGCGACACGGCCGCGGCGGAGCGCTATCTGCGGGACGGCCTGGCCGAGGCCCGGCCCCTGGAACCCGGCGCGGCCGTGGCGGCGCTGAACAACCTGGCCCGGCTGCTGGCCGAGACCGGACGCGGTGAGGAAGCCCTGACCGCGGCAGCGGAGGCCCTCGAGCTGGGCCGCGAGCTCGGCGACCAGCACCGGGTGGCGGCGCTGCACACCAACCTGGCCGACCTGCTGCACGCGGACGGCCAGCGTGAGGCCGCGATGACCCATCTGAAGGAGGCGGCCAGGCGCTTCGCCGCCGTCGACGTGGGCGACGCCCCCCGCCCGGAGATCTGGACCCTGGTCGAGTGGTAGCGCCGAGTGGAGGCACCGCTACAGGCTGATAGTGAGCACCACCGTGATCGTGCGGCCGCCCGGGTTCACGGTGAGCTTGCCGTCCAGCGCGACCAGGCTCTTCGAGGTCACGGTGATCGTCACGCTCGCTCCGGCGGCCAGGGAGCCCGATGCGGGTGAGACGCTTATCCGGCCCGCCAGCGCCGATCCGGCCGTGATCGAGTAGGCGCTGACCGGGCCGCCCTTGGCGGTCAGCGTGAACTTCCCGACCGCGGTGCCCTTCACCGACGCCAGGACGAGCCGGCCGGTCGAGGACGACAGCGTGCCGGAAGCCGGGGGCGCCGCGGAACTCGCCGGCGGCGCCGGGTTCGCGCCGGTGGCGGGCGGCGAGGTCAAGGCTCCAGGCGACGACGGCACGGCCACCGGGGTCGTGGTGGCGGTGACGCCGCCCGGCAAGGCCGACGGCGCCAGTTGCTGGGCGGTACCGCCGGCCCCGCGGCTACTGCCGCTGATGCCGCCCCCGCCGTTATGACCGGAGGGGCCGCCTCGCCCCGGGCCCGGGAGGCTGACGGGCCCGCTGTGCGTGGCTCCGCCGGCCGGGCTCGCGGACGGCGAGCCCGCGTGCGGACCGGAGATGACGCCGACCACGATGGCCGCGGCCACCACGACCAGGCTGGCCGCGCCCGCCACCATGGCCTTTGGGTGGTGCAGGATCCGGTGCCACGGTCCGGCCCCGGGCGGGCTGATCGGTTTCGGGAAACCCTGAGGACCGAACGGGCCTGCCCGATTCGCCACGGTCAGGCGATGAGTCAGCCCGGCGGGCGAGCGGTCCGCCAGGACCTTCAGCACCTGCTCACGAAACCCTGGCAGTAGCGCGGCTATCGGAACCGCGCCCGCGAACAGGGCCGGCGTCAGCTCCCGCCGCTTGCGTTCCCCGCAGACCTCGCACTGCTCGATATGCCGGCTGATCCGCTTGCGCATCAGCACGGTCAGCTGCCCGTCCCAGCTTTTCAGCATCCCATCGAGTTCTGCGCAGGCATGGCGCCCTGTCCGGGCCACGATCAGCGCGCCGAGAGAGCGTTCGAGCTGGCTGCGCGCCCGCGACAGCAGCGCGTGGGCGTGGTTGCGGGACACTCCGAGCGCGTCGGCGAGTTCGTCGTTGTCGAGTTCGGAGAGCAGGCTCAGTTCGATGACATCCCGTTCGCCCGGGTTCAGCCCGTCGATCGCGGCCCTGACCAGCTGCTGGACCTCGGCCCGTTCGGCCTCCGCGCCAAGCTCGGCGCTCTGGACGGGAACATCCCCGGCCTCCTCGAGCGCGGACAGGGCGCTCCCGGCCCGCAGCCGGCGCAGGCATTCGTTGCGGGCGACCGCATAGAGCCATGGACGCAGCCTGGCTGGATCGCGCAGGTCCCTCAGCTTGGCCGTGGCGACCAGGAAGGTGTCCTGCACCGCGTCGGCGGCATCGGCAGGCTCGCGCAGCAGGGAACGGCAGTACGAGTAGAGCGGCAGGGCATACCGGTCGTACGCTTCGGCGAGCCCGGCGGGGTCGCCCGCCACGATGGCGGCGACAACCTCAGGGTCCTCCATGCGGCATACCGTAGTTCCGCTACGCATTCGGTTCAGTCGGAATGCGATATCCCCATAGACGGAAATGGGCAACAAATCGGTATCGGCGAAGCTACTACCTGGTAGATCCCGGTTCCTGTTACTTCTGCGACCGGCGTAAAGGATGTGACAGGACAGGGTGCCGCTGCGAGTTCGTACCGGCGAGGCGTAAGCCCAGGCCGGCGCATGCCCGGGCTGGCGCATGCCCGGGCCAGCGCATGCTCCGGACCACATCTGGCCAGTTATCCAGCGCGGTCTGCCCAGCCCAGCTGTGTAACGCGTGTGACTAACGGAAGCCGCTGAGGCCAGCGTGGGCAAAACCATGAGCGGCGGCGATTCTGCGGGAACGCCGCACCTCGCGAGCGCCGCGGCCACAGCGCCGGGCATCCATGGCGCCACGCGGCGATAGCGGCGCGCAACCACGGCAATGTGACTCTGTGGTGGTCCTGACCACGGCGATGTGACATCGCCGTGGTTGCGGTGAACAAGCTGGGGCTGGGTTCTGCGCCGTGAGGGACGGGTGGGACTCAGGGGTGTGAATGGTGACTAGGGCCGTCCCGCGTAGGGGAAGGCGGGTGACGCTGCGTACGGCGGTGGGCCCGCCGGCGATGCCTTTCGGAGCGTGGGCGCCGCCGGCGCGTGAGAGCGGGACACGCGGGCCGGGAGACGGGCGGGGTATTAGCTGGAGAGGACCTTGTTCGGGTCGTGCAGGACGACAGTGCCGGCGATCCAGTCGTGCAGCGCCTTGCGCTCCTTGCCCGCGACCATGAGCACGAACGAGGTGATCAGGGTGATGAAGCTCAGGATGCCGTCGATAAGGCGCCCGGCGATCTCGCGCAGCGCCATCCACCAGAAGCCGGCTACCCGATTGGTCTCCGGCCGCCAGCACCGCATCCCGAGCACCTGCAGGGCGGGCGTCTGCCCGTTGCCCCAGACGATGAGGCCCCAGATGATGTAGCCGATGCCCAGCGTGACGATGGCCAGCGGGATGGAAAGGAACCACGCACCGATGCGGCGGCCCACGCTGGCCAGCTCCGTTCCTTCCGGCAGGACCAGGCCAGAGACCTGGTCGAAGTACATCCCCTGCGGCACGGCGGCGGCCGGGTACTGTCCGTAGCCGTAGCCGGCGGGCACCGGGGGCGCGGCGGTGAACCCGGGCGGCGGCGGCGCCTGGCCGTAGCCCTGGCCGGGCGGCGGAGCGGCATAGCCTTGGCCCGGGGGCGGCGGCGGGTTAAATCCCTGGTTAGGCGGTGGCGGGTCATATGCCTGGCCAGGCGGAGGCTGAATAGCATCCTGCCCGGAGCCGTACGGATCCGGAAACGTCACGGCAATCTCACTCCCCTGTATGCGCTAGCTCCCAGCCGGACTCTATGTCAAGGATGAGATCATCCAGCAGCCTGGCCTGCGATCGTGCACGAACCGTTACGAGCCAAGTTAGCCACCGCGAAACGACAATTTACCTGAATAGGATTTACTCCGTTGTCGGGCATAGCGGCCATTTACGGGAGGTTAGGAGATGGCGGCCATTTCGGCGCACAGCCCGCGGACCGGGACCATCGAGGCGTTTGCGGACGCCGCTGCGACCGGCGCGGAGTACGTCGAGTTCGACATCCGCCGGACCGCCGACGGCGAGCTCTCCGCCTTCCACGACGCGCGGACCCGCCAGGGCGACCCGCTGGCCGCCATCAGCTACTCGCGGCTGTGCGAGCTGGCCGGTTACCCGGTGCCGCGGGTGGCCGACGTGATGGCGATGATCGCCGGGAAGGCGACCGGGCACCTCGACCTGAAGGACACCGGAGGCGAGGAGCAGGTCGTCGAGATGGCGCTGGACATCCTCGGAGCGGGCAACTTCGTCGTGACGACCCTGGAGGACCGTTCGGTGGCCGCGATCAAGGCGCGGTTTCCCGCGGTTCCCGCGGCGCTGTCGCTCGGCCGTGACCTGGACGAAGTGCCGCGGTCCAGGCGAGCGGCGACCCGGCTCAGCGAACTCCTCCCGATGCGCAGGCTACGGGCCTGCCGGGCCGACTGGGTGGCGGTACACCGCCGCCTGGCCGCGGCCGGCGTGGTGGCGCAGTGCCACCGGGCCGGGATCAAGACGATGGTCTGGACGGTCGACGAGGACGCGGAGATGAGGCGCTGGCTGACGGACCGGCGGGTCTGCGTGCTGATCACCAACCGGCCCGCGGACGCGGTGGAGCTGCGTGCGTCGCTGCCCTCGGTAACGCCAGCTGCATCTCGAGAACCGTGAACGAATGCGGGGAGAAGGCGATGTCGACGTGCTCGCCGTCCACCTCGCGTTTGGCATTGCGCACGCTGATCGCGTCCGGGCGGATGAAGGAGTTGACGGTATCCGGGCTGTCGCCGGTGACCTCGTGGACGCCCATCACCCCGGTCGCGCTGGCGTCGAGCAGCCGGATGCGGGTCCTGATCGACCGGCACGGATCGCGGTTGACCACGGACAGCGTCAGCCTGCTCCGCCCGGGATCGGCGGTGGCGGCCACGTCGAGCCGCTGGAACAGGCCGAGGTCACCGACCCGGTGAGGCCAGCGATCCCCGGCCCGGTCGTGGTGGATGTGGGCGCCCGAGTCGGTGTAGGTGTCCACCGCGACCTGCTCACTGGCCGCCGCCATCAGCTGGAACGGGTGGTAGATGGCCTGGCTGAACAGCCCGTCCGCAGAGGTGACGATGGGCGCGAGCGCGTTGACCAGCCGGGTCTGGTTGGCCATCCGTACCGTCCAGGACTGGCGTACGAACACGTTGAGCCAGGTCGCCACGGCCAGGGCGTCGGCCAGGCTGTAACGCTCCTCCAGCTGCCCGTCCTCGGTCCGGTGCCACACGTTCCACTCGTCGCAGGCCACGGAGATCTCGTGCTCGACGTGCTGCAGGTAACGGGCGCGGTCGATGAGCGCGCCGGCAACCGACAGCGCCCGCTCGGCAAAGTGCGGCGCGAGGAGGTTGGACCAGTAGTCCGCCGAACCGGTGTACAGCCAGATGCCGTGCATGTCGACGTGCCGGGCGAGGCCGTCGATGACGTCCCGGTCCCAGTCGTCCATCCCGGTCCGGCCGCTGCTGATCAGCCGGATGCCGGGATCGAGCCGCTTGAGCGCGGAGGCCCATCGGCTGGCCTCGGTCACATACTCCGCGGCGGTGCGCCGACGGTGCATCTGGTGGCCCAGGCCCCAGTACCTGACGCCGAACGGCTGGGCGTGCCCGTCCGCCCGCCGACGGCGGGCCCAGTGGCTGTCACCGCTGCCGTTGCAGTACTCCAGCCAGGCCAGAGCCTCGTCCAGGGTGCCGGTATCCATATTGAATCCGAGCACCGGCTCGACCGCGGCGATCGCGCACCAGCTCAGGAACTCGCCGGTGCCGAAACGGCCAGGCTCCTCGGCGCCAGGCGCGGCGCCCAGCGGCCAGCGGACGTTGGTCACCCCGAGGTCGCGGACGGCCGCGAGCACGTCGGCGCGGAAGCCGCCTGGTGATCCTGCCTCGAAGACGCCACCGTCGACGCAGCGTCCCAGGTGCTCGGTGACGCTGCCAAAGATCCGCCGGTCGACGGTGCCGATGGGTCGGCCGGTCAGCACGTCGATGTGGGCCACAGGCGCTCCTTCCCGACTATCGCCTGCTACCCTCCCTACTCGGGCTAAACGGGAAGGGCTGACCTGGTGCGGGCAGCGGGCGTGGACCGGTTCGGAGCGGAGATACGGCTGCTCGATCTGCCTGAGCCGTCGCCGGGGCCGGGCGAGGTGCTGCTCGGGGTCCGGGCCGGCGGCGTGGGCAACTGGGACGAGTTCGTCAGGACCGGCGACTGGGACACCGGGGCCCGGCCTCCGATGGCGCTCGGCGTCGAGGCGGCGGGGGTGGTCGAGGCGGTCGGCGCTGGCGTCCGCGGGCTTCGGCCCGGCGACGCGGTGACCACGCACTCGCTGCCCGCCGGCGGCTGGGCCGAGAAGTTCATCGCGGCGGCGGACCACGTCGCCCCGGTCCCGTCCGGGATGCCGATGACCGTGGCCGCGGCGCTACCCGTGCCAGCGCTCACCGCGGACCAGGCGCTGGACGCTGTGACCGTTCGGCCCGACCAGACCGTCCTGGTTCACGGCGCCGGCGGTGTCACCGGCGGTGTCCTGGTGGCCCTGGCCGCCCGCCGCGGTGCCCGGGTCATCGCGACCGCGAGCCGGGCCGACCGGCCGCTCGCGCTGGGCGCCGTTCACGTGCTGGACTACCACGAGCCGGACTGGCCCGAGCGGGTGCGCGCTCTGACCAACGGCGGGGTCCAGGCTGCGGTCAACGCCGCCCGGGCCGGCGCGGCCGACGCGATGCGCGCGGTCAGGGACGGCGGCCGGCTCGCCACGATAACGGCCGACCTGCCCCCGGCCGAGCGCGGCATCACGCTGTCGGACATCGTGGTCGTGCCGGACGGGGCGCGGCTCGCGCGGCTGATCTCGCTGCTCGCACCGGACGCGATCACGGTGGCGGCCAGCTACCCGCTGGCCGAGGCGGCCGCAGCCATGGCGCGGCTCCGCCAGGGCACGCACGGCGCGGCGGTCGTGCTCGAGCCCGACACGGACTAATCTCGCCACTTCAACACCCCTTTCCCCGTACTCCGGCAGACGGGGCAAGTTGCCATGCATTTTTTACAGCACCGTCAGCGATTGGATGGATGCTTTTAGTTAGTCACTCCTGGTCACGACCATGGGACATATGTCCGAAGCGGACTATAAGTAATTGGGGAGGCCTGCGAAATATAGTTCTCCCGGCATTTACGGACTAATTGGTTAAGGCCGACAGATGCCGGGAAATGGGACAGGACCGACGCGGCTAGAGCACGGTCCTGGAGCCAGACGTCGCGGTCACCGCGGCGGCCAGCGCGCTGTCACGGGACGGCAGGGCGAGCGCCGCGCGGGCGAATTCGGCCGCGATCGCATGCCATAGGCGCGCGCGGCGCAGCATGGCATGGTCGCCGTCGCGCACCTCGACGGCGGATACCTCGGTGACCGCACGGGCCCGCTCGAGGAAGGCCCAGGTCTCCGCCGGGCTGGTGATGCTGTCGGCGGAGCCGTGGGCGAGCAGCACCCGCCGGCCCGCGAGCTGGCCGGCCGACTCGCCCAGCGGCAGCCAGGGCGCCAGCCCGGCGACCGCCGTCACCGCGGGGTGGCCAGCGGCGCGCACCGCGGCGCGCGCGCCCATGGAGTGCCCGACCAGCACGACCGGGACGGATCCGAACTCAGCGACGACCGCGTCGAGCGCCTCGTTCAGGTCGCCGACCGGTGAGGCCAGCGCGCCGTTCCAGCCGCGGACGCGGAAGCGGTGGCGCTGGATGGCGACGCCGCTCCCCCGCAGCGCCAGCTTGATCGCCCCCGCGACGGGGATCATCCGGAGCACGGCGGGCTGCAGCGGGGAGGTCGGCGAGGTGCTCGACGTCTGGCCGCCGTGCGCGACCAGGACGACACCCTTGGTGGATACCTGTGGGGGTATCTGCCCGCTCGTCATCTACCCGCTCTACCCTCCTCGGGCGCCCTCCTCGGGGCCGGCCTGGCCAGGCTAGCAGGGTGCGGAGGACACTGGTGCGGTGGAGGCTTCGGCAGACGGGTGGGACCTCGTGCTGCGTGGCGGCCGGGTAATCGATCCCGAATCGGGCCTGGACGCGGTGCGCGACGTGGCCGTCGCGGCCGGCCGAATCGCGGCCGTCGGCATGGGCCTGACGGCCGGGGCCGGCCGGGGCGGTGTGGACGTGGCCGGCCACGTGGTGACGGCCGGGTTCATCGACCTGCACAGCCACGTCAGCGACCTGGGCGGCCTGCGCCTGCAGGCCATGGACGGGGTGACCACGGCGCTGGAGCTCGAGGCCGGCGTCACCCCGGTGGCCCAGGCGTACCGCCGGGCCGCGGATGACGGCCGGCCGATCAACTACGGCTTCGCCGCCTCCTGGGCGCTGGCCAGGATGGAGGCGGTGGCCGGACTGCCGCCCGACGCCAGCCTGGGCGCGTTCATGGCCCGCATCTCCGATCCGGCCTGGCAGCGGCCGGCCGAGCCCGCACAGGTCAGCTCGCTGCTGGCCCGGCTGGCCGAGGATCTGGCCGACGGCGCGCTAGGCATCGGCGTGCTGCTCGGCTATGCGCCCGCGGCCAGCCCGGCCGAGTACCTGCGCGTGGCCGGGCTAGCGGCCCAGGCGGGCGTGCCGACGTTCACCCATGCGCGCGATCTCATCGAGATGGTGCCCGCTACCCTGGCCGACGGCGCCGAGGAGATCGTCCGGGCCGCGGCGGAGACCGGTGCCCACATGCACTACTGCCACATCAACAGCACCTCGCAGCGGCACATCGACCGTGTGCTGGGGCTGGTGGCCCGGGCGCAGGCCGCCGGGTCGCGGGTCACCACCGAGGCATACCCGTACGGCTCGGGGATGACCGGGATCGGCGCGGCGTTCCTGGCGCCAGAACGGCTCGGCGAGCGGGGCCTGTCGCCGTCCTCGCTCACCTACGCGCCGACCGGGGAGCGCGTGGCCAGCGCCAGCCGACTGCGAGAGCTGCGCGCGACTGACCCGGGCGGGCTGGTGATCATCGACCTGCTGAACGAGGACGATCCGGCCGACCAAACGCTGCTGATGCGGTCGCTGACCTTCCCCGGCGCGGTCGTGGCCAGCGACGCGATGCCAGTGACCTGGATCGCGCCCCCGGCTGACCCGCAGGCCTGGCCGCTGCCTCCGGCCGCGATCACGCATCCCCGTACGGCGGGTACCTTCAGCCGGGCGCTGCGCCTGCTCACCAGAGAGGGCTCGCGAGCCGTCTCTGGTGAGGGTTCGCGTCCCCGCGGCGGCCAGCTCAGCCTGGGCCAGGCGCTGGCCAAGTGCAGCCTGGAGCCCGCCCGGCTGCTGCAGGACCGCGTGCCCGCGCTGCGCGGCAAGGGCCGCCTGCAGCCTGGCGCCGACGCCGACATCGTCGTGTTCGACCCGGACACCGTCACCGATCGGGCCAGCTACCAGCACAGCACGCGCCCGTCGGCCGGGATCAGGCATGTCCTGGTCAACGGCGCCTTCGTGGTCCGAGATGGCCAGCTCGTGGCCGACGCGCGGCCGGGCCGCCCGGTCCGGGCCGAGCCGCGCTGAGCCGCGCTGAGCCGGGCGGCCGGGTCCGGGCCGGGCGGTGCTGCACCGTGGCCAGCCGCGAGGGCGCGGCGATGAGGTTTCGAACGCAGCTAAGCTGTAAGAACAAACTCTTCCCTCGATGATCGAAGTTGTGTTCTAATAGCTGACATGAGTCGGCGACGCGAGGCAGGGGCGCAGCCGGCGCCGCCGGTGACCGGCAAGCCGCCACCCCTGTCCTCGCCCGGACGCGAGCCGCCCGGCTAGGTCGCGACCGCGGAGCCCGGCCGCAGGCCGGCCGGCTGTCCGAAGGGTCCCAGTTCACGTGAGCCGCTGGAGGTGAGACCGATGACCAATGAGTTCGAAAACTTTAACGACCGAGACGAGGAGTGGCTGCGTGAGCTAGAACTCAGAGCCACAGACCTCGAGAACGACCTGTTCGACTGGCGCGAGGCGCACGCCAAGGAAATCACCGACAGCAGCATTGGCCTGGACGGGACACCGCAGCGATCCAGGGAAGGCCTGCCCGGAATGTTGCGAGCCCAGCCTCGGCCGGCACCGCCTACGAGGACGCCGCCCCGGCCGACCCGGCCGCTGGACGACGAGCTGGACGACGCATCGCCGTATGCCATCGAGGAGGACGAGCCCGACGAACTGACCACGGCCATCAGGACAGCGGGCTGGCCTGGGGCATCCACCCAGCAGCGCACGCAGGCGCTCATCGACCGTGGCCGGCGCAGCGCGAGCCGGGGCGCGGCCGCCAGGCCCAGGATGCCGAAGTCGCGCAAGGGCGTGCTGATCGTGGCCGGCATCGCCGCGGTGATCACCATCGCCTCGCTGTTCATCTTCCGGGCTAGCCCGGGCTGGCCGCCGAGCGTGGCGACTGTGCAGAGCCAGATCGAGACCGCCTGCAAGAACCCCAACGTGCCGTCCGAGCCCGCGCAGGTCAACTTCGCCTGCGGCAAGGACACGAGCCAGATCCTGTGGGTGTTCTCGCTGATGACCAGCGGCAACAACGCCAAGTTCAGCGACGCGAAGACGGGCAGGCAGGGCCTGGAACCGATCACGCCGGCCCAGGGCGGCCAGGTGGCGTGGTCACTGAACCTGCATCACCCCTACAACCCGATGGATCCGGTGGACAGCTTGCAGGTGGCGGCCAGGGCTATCAACAACATCATCGGCGGGGCCACCCTCACCGGCAGCAACGGCAAGCCGGTGGTTCAGCCCGGGCTGGAGAGCAACCCGGATAACTGCGTCAAGTACACCGGCTCGTCGGCCGTCGTCTCGCATGCCGGCTTCCCCAACCAGTGTGCGCAGCCGGTGACCAGCACAACCGGTCAGGCCGCGCTGGTTGCGGACACATACCGGCAGTGGGTAGTAGGCGCCACGGCCGCCGCGGCCTACGACGTCGGCGTCCTGTTCTCCAACGCCAATAACCCAGGTAACCCGCAGGTCCAGACGATTCTCAACTCGTTGCCGAACGTGAGGTAAGGAGCCGGAAACCGAACACAGCACACCCAATCCCGAGGCCGCGAGCGCGAACGCAATCGAGAATGGAGGTGAATCCGTGCCGCCCCTGAGGAAACCGACCTGGCAGCAGGCGACCGCGCTGGTCAGCCTCAGCACGTGCGGTGCGATGACCGGGTTCGCCTTCGCCCACGGGACGGTCGACGAGATGACGTCGCCGACCCGGATGCCGGTCAAGCTGGTAGCCCTGGACAAACCGGCCAAGCCCGAGCAGACCGGCGATAGCGCGCTGCGGTCGGCCATCGTCAAGGTGGCGAAGTACTACCTGCGCATGGCGCAGTCGAAGAGCCCGGCCGAGATGGAGGCGATGATCTGGGGCGTCGACAGCGTCGACGGCGCGGATCACGGTGAGTCATGTGCTGCCTTCGCCAGCCTCACGCTCGCCCTCGGCGCCCAGTCCACCGGGCAGCAGAGCTGGGTGACCGGAGGGACCACGTATCCCTGGCCGCTGCACAAGTGGGCCGACGTGCGCGTCGACCTCAACCCGGATTCGCCGCAGATCGTCTCGGTCATGCAGGACGCGCAGGCGCATCACCGCTGGCATCCTCTTGGCGACGGCTACCAGCCGCAGCCCGGCGACTGGGTGCTGTTCGACGGTCACGTCGAGGTGGTCACTAGCTACTCGCCCGGAGCCCTCCGCACGATCGGCGGGGACTCCGCGCCGAACCTCTCGGTCAACGCGCACACGTTCAGCGGCTCGCTGGCCGCCCAGGGCGTGAACGGCTTCGTCAACAACGGCCAGCTACTCAGCGCGGTGAGCCAGGAGAACGGTTCGGCCGCGGGCGGCACGGCGACCGCAGGCGGTTCGGCGCAGGTCGAGGCGGCTGGGTTCCTGGGCCAGGGGCATGCGGGCACGGGCGGCGCGGCCGTGCCGGGAACGACGCTCACGTCGATCCCCACGGCGACGGCGGGGAAGGGAGGCGGACGCGGCACGGCCCAGGGTCATGGCGCGACGGCGAGGGAAGGTACGACCAGGATGGTGGGCACAGCAGGCCAGCCGGGGAGCCTCGGCACGCAGAGCATGGTGGCGATGCCGGGCGCGATGGCCGACTTCGCCGGCGGGACCGGCGGCACCACGGCCGGGGCGGGCGACGGGGCCGGCCCGGCCAAGGCCGGAGCGCACGGCGGATCGCAGGCACGCCAGGGATCGCAGGCACGCCAGGGATCGCAGGCACGCCAGGGATCGCAGGCCCGGCAAGGGTCCCAGGCCCGGCAAGGGTCCCAGGCCCGGCAGGGAGCGAAAGC
>Ga0210397_10001337_pt1 | contig 15728 bp, 10 predicted proteins | sample IncBWH2OmetaG_FD_160126 | JGI IMG/M metagenome (GOLD analysis project Ga0210397, IMG submission 160126) | Forest soil microbial communities from Barre Woods Harvard Forest LTER site, Petersham, Massachusetts, United States - Inc-BW-H-2-O ...
CACATGACGACCAGGAGTGTCTGGCGATGGTGCGGGAGCTATTGAGTTTTCTGCCTTCGAACAATCTGGATGATGCACCGAGGAAGGCGACGCAGGACGACCCGGCGCGGGCGGATGTTGCGCTGGATTCGATTGTACCGACGGAGAGCAACAAGCCATACGACATGGTCGATGTGATTGCGCGAGTCGTGGATGATGGATATTTTTTTCAGGTGCAGGAGCACTTTGCACGGAATATTGTTGTCGGGTTTGCGCGGATGGCGGGACGCACGGTGGGGGTGGTGGCGAATCAACCGGCGGTGCTGGCCGGGGTGCTGGACATCAATGCGAGCGTGAAAGGCGCACGGTTTGTGCGGTTCTGCGATGCGTTCAATATTCCGCTGATTACGTTTGAGGATGTGCCGGGATTTATGCCAGGAATTCAGCAGGAACATGGCGGGATTATTCGGCACGGCGCGAAGCTGTTGTATGCGTATGCGGAGGCAACCGTGCCGAAGCTTACCGTGATTACACGGAAGGCCTATGGCGGCGCTTATTGCGTGATGAGCTCGAAGCATCTCCGGACGGATGTTAATTTGGCATGGCCTACCGCGGAGATTGCGGTGATGGGGCCGGAGGGTGCGGTGAATATCGTCTATAAGCGTGAGCTCGATGCCGTGGTGCGGCGCGCTGAGGCCATAATGCCGCAGGGTGTTTCGCTGAGCGAAGAACAAAAGATGGAGGTACTGGCCGAAGCGCGGAGCGAGAGGGTCGAGGAGTTTCGCGAACGGTTTGCGAATCCTTATGTGGCGGCAGAGCGTGGGTATGTCGATGCCGTGATCCGGCCAAGTGAGACGCGGCGGCGGTTGAATGCGGCTTTGGACATGCTGGCGACAAAGCGGGAGAAGAATCCTGCGAAAAAGCATGGAAATATTCCGCTGTAAGTGCGGAGTGCCTTTTGAGACTATTCCCGACTTTAGTGCGTCCTAGCCTGCATTACCTGAAAAGATAATGCGTCGGAACGGCTGCGTGCTACTATCGTCGCATTCCTTTTAGCTTGTTTGTTGAGGAGAGCGTCTCTGATGAGTCCTTCTATTCTCCGGCTTGCGCCTGCGTCTGCAATCGCTGGTGTGTTCCTGTTTTCTTTGGATATGGCTGCTGCGCAGAATTCGGCAGTGCCTGCAGATTTGGTGATTAAAAATGCGACGGTAATGACGGCATCGCATGGAACGATTCAGCACGGCAGCGTGTGGCTGCACAACGGCAAGATTGCCGGAGTGGGTGCAATGGTGAGTGCGCCTGCAGGTGCGACGGTGATCGATGCGACTGGAAAGTATGTAACGCCGGGGATAATCGATCCGCATTCGCATTCGGCTCTGGGCGATGACGTGAACGAGGCGACGAGTCCGGTTACGCCAAGCATGATGATGATCGATGCGTTTGACAACCGGGATAAGGCGTTGTATCTCGCGTTGGCGGGCGGAGTGACCTCGGAATTGCTGCTACATGGGTCGGCGAATATGATTGGCGGGCAGGCGGTGGTCATCAAGAACAAGTTCGGGCTATCGAAAGAGGAGATGCTCTTTCCGAATGCACCGCGGTCGATTAAGTTTGCGAGTGGTGAAAATCCGAAGCGGGTTTATGGTACGCGCAACCAGTTACCTTCGACGCGCATGGGAAACTTTGAGGTGATGCGGCAGGCCTTTGAGGATGCCAAGGTTTATCGGCGCGAGTGGGATTCCTATAACGACAAGCTGGCGAAGGGCGATAAGGATGCCAAGCCGCCGCATCGGGATCTGAAGCTGGACGCGCTGGCAGATATTTTGCGTGGGAAGCTGCTGGTACAGATTCATTGCTATCGCTCGGATGAGTTTCTAACAGAAGAGGCGATTGCGCAGGAGTACGGGTTTAAGATTCGGGCGTTTCATCATGCGTTGGAGATGTACAAGGTCGGCGGGAAGATCGCAGCAGACGGGACTGCGATTGCGACTTTTACGGATTGGTACGGTGGCAAGTATGAGATGTGGGACGGGATTCCTTGGAACGCAGTGATGTCAATGCGCGAGGGCGTGCGCGTGGCGTTGAAGAGCGATTCGAATGATCACATTCGACGGTTGAACCAGGAAGCGGGAAAGATGGTTCACTATGGCGGCGCGACGGAGGACGAAGCGATCACGATGGTTACGTTGAATCCAGCGTGGATTATGGGGATTGACGATAAGACCGGATCGCTTGACTTAGGCAAGGACGGCGATGTGGTGATCTGGAACATGGATCCGCTGTCGACGTACGCGCGCGCAGAGAAGGTTTATATTGATGGCGAATTGTTCTTCGACAGCAGTCTGCCAGGATTTGGAACGACGCACTTTTCAGGCGTGATGCACGGCAGCGGATTTGGCGCCGGAGAAGATGATGACGATGAGCAGGGGGTCAACTAATGCTGAGGATTTTGTTTGTGGGTCGATTTGCTGCACTTCGCACGCCGGTGCTTGCGACTTCGTTGTTGGTTGCGGGATCTTCAGTTCTTCTTGCCCAGGCGCGCATGGTCGATACGACTCCGGCCGCAGGGACGATTGCGATTACGGGTGGTAAGTTGTTGACGATTACGCGCGGCGTGATTGAGAACGGCGTGGTGCTAATTGAAGGTGGAAAAATTGCTGCAGTTGGGACGGCGGCTTCGGTGAAGGTGCCGAAAGGCGCGACAGTCGTAGATGCAAAGGGAATGACCGTCTATCCGGGATTGTTCGATGCGGAGACGCGGCTCGGACTGTCTGAGATTGGTTCGGACCGGACGACGAACGACACGATTGAAACCAGCGAAGAGATCTTTCCGCAGATGCATGTATATGACGCGTTTCATGCGGAGAGCGAGCATATTCCGATAACGCGGTACAACGGCATTACGAATGCGATTGTTGCGCCAGCGGAGTCGGATACGATTCCCGGGCAGGATAGTTTGATTCAGCTCGCAGGACGCGATCGCGACTCGATGCTGATGGTAAAAGATGTTGCGCTGGCGATGAACTTTGGAGAGGCTCCGAAGCGTGGTGCGAGGGGCGAGGCTGCGGGACCGGCGGGTGGAAGATATCCTTCGACTCGCATGGGCGAGATTTCGCAGATGCGACAGGCATTGTTGGATGCGCAGGAGTATATGGCACGGCGTGCCGATACATCGAAGAAGCCTGCTGGTGAAGAAGGTGCGGCCGTGCCTGCCGGCGGACGTGGAGGCGCGGGTGGCTCAAATTTCAATTTAAGGAATGAGGCGTTGATTCCCTATTTGAAAGGTGAAAAGCCGGTGGTTCTTGGCGCATATGACGGACACGACGTTGAGACGGCGATGGCGTTTGCGCAGGAGTTTCATTTGAAAGTTGTACTGAGCCATTTAACTCGGGCAAACGACATTCTTGATAAGGTTGCTTCCTATCATGTGCCGGTGATCGTTGGACCCATCTACGATCTGCCGGGGCCGAACGAGCGATATGACGCGGTGTATAGCGTTCCGGGCGAATTGGCGAAACGTGGAGTGAAGGTGATTCTGGCTTCGTACAACGTAAGCAATTCGCGCAACCTGCCGTACTCGGCGGGGTTCGCCGTGGCTTATGGGCTGCCTTATGACGAGGCGATGAAGTCGATCACGCTGAATCCGGCGGAGGTCTTCGGCGTGGCGGATAAGCTGGGTTCGCTGGATGTGGGCAAGATAGCGAATGTGGTGATTGCGGATGGCGACCCTCTGGATGTTCGCACCAGCGTCAAGCAGGTGTACATCAACGGTGTGGCGATTCCAATGGAGACGCGGCAGACGAAGTTGCGTGATGAGTATTGGCCAAAGAAATAAACGGACAGGAGGAGACTGCTTCGAGTGGGAGCAGTCTCCTCTCTTTTTCTTTTGTGTGTCATTTAAAAGTGATTAACGGTCTTTATTTGAAGTCTGTCAGCCGATGGCTTTGCCCGCCGGCGAGCTGGAGACGCATTGGTGAGATGTTTTCCAGAGCGATGACAAAGAAGAGACAGTTTTTTTCTGCGTCGTAACATTTCATATATCAGGCGTACACAAACCTCTCCTATCTTTGAGTGCATATCAATATTCGTGGTGAGTTCGCTCACGCCACACTCTCTGCACTCATCTGCCATCAATTCTGGAGACCATGTGAAACGTTTCGTTCTCTTTCTTCTAGCGCTTTGTCTTGTTGTGGCATGGCCGATTTCGCTGCATGCTCAGTTTGAGACGGCTTCGGTTCTTGGCTATGTGCGCGATTCTTCCGGTGCTGTGATATCTAGGGCAGCGGTCTCATTGATCAATCAGGAGACAAAGGCGCAGGTAACGGCGCAGACGAACGCTCAGGGCGCTTATGAGTTTACCGATGTGAAGGTTGGGCAATACACGGTTACTGCTACATCTAACGGTTTTGGCAGCAGCACGACGGCCCCTTTCACTGTGACAGTGAATGCGAGGCAACGAGTTGATGTTGCCCTGAAGGTCGGATCGAATGCGGAGACTGTGACCGTTGATGCGGCCGCAGCGCTTCTGGAGACCGACACCAGTGAGCGTGGGCAGGTTATCGGCACACGTGAGGTTGAGAATCTTCCGTTGAACGGGCGCGCGTATGCTGATCTTGCGGCGCTGGTGCCCGGAGTCCGGCGCAATATTCTGGAGAACACGACCGATAGCAGTCGTGATGCATCGTTCAATGTGAACGGGCAGAGAAGCGAGTTCAACAACTTTCTGCTCGACGGTGTCGACAACAACGCTTATGGGACGTCGAACCAAGGGTTTTCGAATCAGGCGATCCCACCATCTCCGGACGCCATCAGCGAGTTCCGCGTCGAGACAGATAATTACAGTGCGGAGTATGGGCGTTCTGCGGGGGCCGTGATAAACGTGAGCATCCGTAGCGGCTCGAATTCATTTCACGGAAAGGCTTACGACTATATTCGCAATACCGTTTTCAATGCGATTGGGCCTTTTACGCCACCATCGAATCCTCTAACCGGCTCTCCGCAGAAACCGGTTTTAATTCGTAACCAGTTTGGTGGCACATTCGGTGGACCAATTTGGAAGGATCACACATTTTTCTTCGCCGATTATGAGGGAACGCGGCAAGTAGTGCATGCCGTCAATCAGGCTACCGTTCCTACCGCTAATCAAATGGGGACGAGTGCGCTTGCGATTGCAAATGGCGGTTATACGTTCCTCTCGGGTAGCAGCACTGAGAACGGTGCGCCTGTACCTTTGCTGAACCCAATTACGGGGCAGAGCTATCCAAATGGCGTTATCCCATTCAACGATCCTTCAGTCTCTTCCTTTGCGAAGGGGGTTTTGGCTGCGCTTCCGGCTCCCAATGTGCCGGGTAATCCCTTCAGTAATAACTATGCTTCGCTGCCGGCCGATACGATCAACGATGACAAGGGCGATGTTCGTGTCGATCAGACCTTCAGCGCGAAGACGACAGCTTTCGTTCGCTATAGTCAGCATCAGGGAAAAATTGCTTCACCGCCGAATATCCAGGGACCGGCGGGCGGCAACAGCAATGGCAATGTCAATATCTTCAACCAACAGATTGCCGGCGGAGTGACGAGGCTTTTCAATCAGAACTCGATTCTTGATGCACGTTTCGCGTTTACTCGTACGGACGGTGGAAAGTTTCCTTATGGGCAACATCTTCCCAGTTTGATGACTGGTATCCCTGGGTTACCTGCGGATCCGCAGGTGGTGCGGAGTTTGAACGTGCAGAGCGTCAGCGGGTTTTCGCAATTCGGAAATCAAGGGAGCAATCCGCAGTATCAGAATCCATACATCTTCAATCCGAAGGTGAATTTTACTTTGATCCGCGGACGCCACAGTTACAAGATGGGTTATGAGTATCAGGCCATCTATACAACGATCGATGATTTCAACCCCGTTTATGGGCAGGATACGTACAACGGCGGTTATAGCTTTACGGGTGCGTCGGCGAGCGCTTTGAGCAGTTCGAACGCTGGAACCAAAGAAGCAGTTGCACTCGCTGATTTTCTCTTTGGCGCGCGTGATACTTATCAACTGAATAATTTTGTCAACGTGCACTTGAATCAGCGAATGCACTATCTCTATTTTCAGGATGATATTCGTCTGAACTCACGGCTTACGATCAATGCCGGGCTGCGTTATGAGCTTGTGACGCCGCAATGGGAGTCGAGCAATAAGCTTTCCAACTTCGACCCCGGGACTCAGAGCCTGATCAAGGCATCTTCCGGATCGCTTTATAACCGTGCGCTGGTGAACATGCCGAAGCTGGACTTCGCCCCGCGTTTGGGCGTGGCTTATTCCCTTGATTCGAAGACCGTAATTCGCGCAGGCTACGGGCTTGGTTATGCGCAGTTCAATCGCGAGGGCGGCGAAAATCTGCTTGTCTATAATCTCCCGGCGATTGTGAACACCAACATCGTACAAGGACCACAGTTTGCCAATCCTGGAGTTCTCGGTTCGCAGAAGGCGTTGCCGATCTGTACCGCAGCCCAGGCGCAGGCTGCGTTTAGCTCTTCGAATCCCAATCCATGCTTCCGCACGACAGTTCAGGGCTATCCGACAGGATTTACCGATCCCGCGAACGTCACTGCGGCGAGCAACCTCAGCACGCAGGCTCGGTATATTCCCAAAGATACCCCGACGGGTTATGTGCAAAGCTATCATCTGACGGTTCAGCGGCAACTGAGCAGCGCAATGACCTTTGAGGCATCATACGTTGGGCAGCATGGCGTGAAACTGCAGGTACTTGCCGATCTCAATCAGTCCGCAGCCAACGCGGTGACGGCGACTTGCAATCCGACGGTAAGCACCGGGTGCCTTAGCTTGGCGGCGCGGCGTCCGATACCAACCTTTACGACAATTGAAGAGAGTCTTTCGCAGGGATTTTTGAGCTACAACGCCCTGCAGACGAAGCTCGAGCATCGAACCGCTCATGGTCTTTACCTGTTGAACTCTTTTACTTGGTCACGCGCAATCGATAATGCAAGCGGGCACCTGGATGCAAATAGTGGTGATAACTCACGCATCAATCTCGCAAACGCACTTGGAGAGCGCGGGCCTTCGGGATACAACCAGCCTCTGAACGAGGTGCTTTCCATCGTCTACGATCTGCCTTATGGGAAAGGTCGAAAGTTTGGAAGCGGCGCTCCTTTCATGATGCAGGAGGTGCTGGGAGGGTGGCAGGTTACCGCAATCAACAGTGCAAGCAGCGGTATGCCGGTCAACATCACTTATTCTCCGAACAGCTTCCAGCAGGTGAGTCCATTGCTGGCTCCGCGACCGAATCTAACGGGTAATCCGGTGTTACCCAAGTCGAAGCGCATCAAGATCAATGGCAATCAGAATCTTGCGACTCTGCAGAACCCGGTTTTTGGGCTTTCGGGCAATGCTGTTCTGAGTCTTCCAGATGTAAATCATCCTTATGGAAACGCCGGCCGCAACTCGGTGCGTTTCGATCCGTTCTATCAACTCGACCTGGGATTGCATAAGAATTTTCCTCTTTATCCTGAAGGGGTATCCTTCGACTTTCGCGCCGAGGCGTTCAACGTTCTCAATCAGACCAACTATGCTTTTCCGCAGAGTGGCTACAGCCCGACGTCCAGCAGCTTCGGCGTTGTTGCTGCCGGATCAACATTCCCCGCACGTATTCTGCAGTTCGCCGGAAAAATTATCTTTTAGTTAGTTTCGTCAGCTCGAAAAGGAGACCCTCAGTGGATCGAAGGCAATTCACAGCTCTTGCCGGTGCATCGCTCGGTAGCCTGCTTACCCGTAGATTGTGGGCGGAGCAGGCTCGTGCGACCTCGCCCGACAAGTTTTATTTTGCGCTGGTCGCGGATACGCACATCATCGATGACTTCTATGTGAAGGGCAGCGAAAATGGTGTGGAGGACAACGAGAGCATCTTGGTGACGACGCCGCGTTATATGTCGGCACGCGATCTGATCAATAGCCTGAACCCGGCGATTGAACAGGTATTTCTGATTGGGGATTACTTTCACAACTATCCTTCGACCGATTACGATTTCTACTTCAAGAACAAAACGCGGCTGGATAATGCCAAAGCAATTACCGATGGATTCAAGATGCCCGTACACATCGGCTTCGGGAATCATGACTATGATGTGCGCAGAGTTTCGCGTGATATGAGTCATCGACTATTTGAGGCAAAGTTCAAGACGAAGCCTTATTCTGCCCTGGACTATAAAGGTTACAAATTTATTCATCTGAATAATTTCCTTGGCTCAACACAGGACCATACCGCTATGGATTTCAATCCGAGCATTGGTTCGCTTGGCGAAGAGCAGCTTCATTGGTTTGAGGCTCAGCTTCGGCAACATAAACCTACGTTTGTTTTTATCCACTACCCGCTGGAGCAGGATGCTCCGACAGAGTTTGGGGATTATGGCTTGCATCCGCTTTTGGTCAAGTATCAGGAGACGATCCAGCTTGTTGTATCGGGCCACAAGCACAAGTGGATCGACTATGGGCACAAGTATGGCCCGCAACACTATGTGATGGCTGCTACACGCTATGATCCCAACGCTTACATGCTGATGGAAGTCGATACGAAGCATGCGAATTGGCGATTCATGAATATAAGCCTTGTGGAATGGTCGACCCATTTCAGCAAGCCTTACGTCGCCGCTTAGTCGCTTCCACTTACTACTTGAAATCAACGGTTGGTTCAACAAAGGACACCCATTGGCCTCTCTTTTGCGCTACGTTCTCTGTGTTGCCGTAATGCCGATGAGTTTTGGCAACGTTCTCTTTGCTCAGGCTGCTGACGACGCCCTGAAACTCAACCAGATTCAGGTTATCGGGACGCACAATAGCTACCATGCCGGCATTGCTCCTAGTGAAAGCAAGCTCTGGCAGGGGAAGTATGCAGATGCGTTCAAAGGCCTGGACTACCAGCACAAGCCACTTCCGCGACAGTTTGACAGCGGCGTTCGTCAGATTGAGCTTGATGTGTATGCGGATACCAAGGGCGGGCTCTATGCTCATCCTTCGGGGCCATCGATGGTCGCTGCAGCGAAGTTGCCGCCCGATCCCGAGTTCGATCCAAACGGTGTGATGAACAAGCCGGGCTTCAAGGTGATGCACGTTCAGGATGTCGACTACAGAAGCACATGTCAGCCTTTCGTCGCTTGCCTCGAACAAGTCCGCCAGTGGTCCCATGCGCATCCGGGTCATATGCCCATCTTTATCCTTGTCGAGACGAAGCAAGGGAAGCCGCGTGGAGAGTTGCACATGACGGAACCGGAGCCGTTTACTTCGACCATCTTCGATGCTCTTGATGCGGAGATACGATCGGTATTTCCTCCGAGTGAATTAATTACGCCCGACGACGTGCGTGGTCACTATGAGACGCTGAACGAGGCAGTTCTTGCAGGGAACTGGCCAACTCTTGGCAGTGCTCGCGGCAAGATTGTCTTTTTGATGGATCAACGTCCTGTCGGCCCTGTTTATCTCGCGGGCCATCCTTCGCTGCGCGGGCGGATTATCTTTACCAATGCTGAGCCGGGTGAGCCGGATGCCGCTTTCATTGAACGAAACGGAGGTCCCGCTAAAGAGATTACCGAACTTGTGCGAAAAGGGTATCTCATCCGCGCACGAACGGATTCGGATACGAAGGAAGCGCGCGTGAACGACACTTCGGTTCGTGATGCCATGATTGCGAGCGGGGCACAGCTTTTGAGTACAGATTATCCGGTCAATGAGCCTGCTCGATGGCCGGGCAATTTTGTTGTGACTTTACCGGGGAAGGCTGTTGCGCGGTGTAACCCAGTCAATGCCCCGGCAGATTGTGGCACGAAGCTCGAGAGCCACGTGGGGAATTAAAGCGCATCCTTGTGAGTTACCTAGCGCTGTAAGGGTGCGACAGGTGCAGGTTCATCGACGATTCCGAAATGGCCGTTGGGGAGTTTGGTTAGCGTTGGCGCGTAGATACCGAGCAGTTGACGCCGCCACCAGATGCCCTCATTCCGCTTCTGTTCCATGGAGCTGAACCAGTATTGCCAAAGGACAGCGCGGACGAATCTTGGCGGTGTATTGCCGAAGGGGTTACCTGCAAAGAGCCCCATGACGGATTCGTCGTTATCGAGCAGAAGTTCTTCAGTGCGCGGGACGATCGAGTACTCCTGCCACGAGCCCAGCGAGGCGAACCAGAGATTCCAGTCCAGGCGCGGCTGGTAAGGCGCGTAAATGCGAGGGCGCTCGTTCAGCGCCTGCGGTTTATAGCGGAACGGATAGGCGACCCAGTTCTCACCGTCGTTGGAGCCCTGGAATTCGATCTCATAACGGTGCGGAGTCATGACGGCGAAGAGTCCGTATTGGTTCGCAATGCGGAAGGGGTCGAGGGCGACGATTGGCGCGATCGGAAACGGGGCATTGCGCCATGCCATTCGTATGAGAGGAATCGCTGTGGCGTAGAAGATCCAGGTGAGCACAGCTACGGCAATGCCGGTTCGAAGTTTTGCGAGTAGATCTGGTGCGGATTCTACGCCACGTTCGCCAGCAGGTTGATCGAGAATTTCCGGCTCGGTACTCGTGTAGCTATCGCGGTTCCAATTGCTTCGCCAACGCGAAGGGACAAAGCGGACGAGGAATGCATCGTCGAGCAAAAGGAACGCGAGGATCAGCACAAGATAGTTGAGGAAGGTGTAATTTGCTGTAGCGATGACCCCGATCTGCCACGCAGTAACAATGAAGAAGCAGGCGACCCGCCAGCGACGTGAGAGAAAAACCAGCCAGACCAGGAGCAGCTCCATACTGAGTGTCATGGCGGCTGTTGCAATGTGGAACCAGTGAGGAAAATGTTGCAGGTACCAGCCGATCCAGGTAGGGAGCGGTCCGTTCTGGTAGTACTCGTACATTGCGGTGAGATTTCGCCAGGTAGGATCGCCGCTGGCAAGTTTGACGATTCCGGATTCGAAGTAGATGCGAAACCACTCCCAGAGAAGGAGCAGGGTTGCAACTCGCAAGGGCGGCTCTTTCGCTCCCCAGCCAGGCAGGAAACCCGAGGGCGCAAGAAAGATGGAGAGAAAGCCGGCTTCGAGGAGCATGCCATCAGATTGATATCCGGAGAAGTCCTGCGCGCCAGTTACAAACGAAAGAAAGCAGCCGAAGCAGATTACGAGCATTGCTCGTGGAGAGATGTTCAGGAACAGGATCACCGAGGCGAAAAGGCCGATCCAGCAAAGTCCCATCAGCATGTGGTCGCTGCTGTTCAGCCAGAGGAGAGTGGGGGCGAACCAGAGACGCATCGAAATCGGGCCAGAAAGGCTTTGCAGATATTCGGCGGCGGGAAGGATGCCATGCGGACCAATAAGACCGCGTATTTGAAACAGAAGTGCGAAGAAGGCTGAGAAATAAATCAGGCCAAGCGAGCGAAGAAAGAGCCAGCGCGCAATAAGATGATCGGGATGGCCATATGCGGGATCGAAGAGATAACGGAAGACTCGTCTCGCGTTTTGCATAGATGGCCTTCTGCGAGGGTTTGAATGTTTTGCGTTTTGCCGTTCGGTGCCTGGTGATCTTCGGCGTCAGCTCCGACCGGAAATATTTCGTTAGAGGTAAAGTCGCATCTTAATTCAAGAAGGGCAAGACTAGAAACTGCGTGTCAGCGTTTTGGTGCGCTGCTTTTGACGATGGCGACAGCTTCCATTATCGGTTCCGGCCCCAACGGTCTTTCGGCTGCGATCGTGCTGGCCTCTGCCGGTGTGACGGCCACTGTCTCGGAGCGCAATGCGAGGATCGGAGGCGGGTGTTCGTCTGCCGAGACGACGCTGCCTGGGTTTCGGCATGATTTGGGATCGTCGGTCTACCCGATGGGAGTTGCAAGTCCTTTCTTTCGATCTTTGCCCATTGAAATTCCCTGGATTGAGCCGTATGCACCTTGTGCGCACCCGCTTGACGATGGTACGGCAGTGCTGCTGGAGCATTCGATCGAAGACACGGTGACTAATCTTGATGCAGTGGATGGACGGAAGTATCGGTCTTTGTTTGAGCCGCTGGCGGGACGTTTTGACGATCTGGCCGAAGAGATTCTCGGACCTGTACTTCACGCTCCGAAGCATCCATTTTTGCTTGCCAGATTTGGGCTTTCTGCGCTTCTGCCTGCCTCCTCTCTTGCACGTTCTCGTTTTTCGGGAGTGCGTGCGCAGGCCTTATTCGCGGGAGTTGCGGCGCATTCTGTGATGTCGCTCGAAGCTCCTACTTCTGCGGCCGTTGGGCTCGTACTGATGTCCGCGGGGCATGCCAGCGGGTGGCCTATTGTTCAAGGAGGTGCGCAGACGCTGACCAATTCGCTTGCACGTCATTTTGAATCGCTCGGAGGTCGCATCGACACAAACTCCGAGGTGATTCAGTTGCCGAAGGCCGATCTGGTTCTTGCCGATGTGAATCCTCGTCTGGTTTTGGGAATTGCAGGCTCGGCATTGCCGGCAGGATATCGTCGTCAGCTTGAGCGGTTTCGTTACGGACCGGGCGCGTTCAAGATCGATTACGCACTGAGTTCGCCAATTCCATGGACTGCGAGAGAGTGTTTGCGCTCCGCTACGGTGCATCTCGGGGGCACTCTGGAGGAGATCGCCGCATCGGAGAGTTGCTTTGCCTCGGATGCTCCGTTTGTTCTTCTCGTTCAGCCCTCGCTCTTTGATTCATCGCGCGCTCCGGAGGGCAAGCATACGGCGTGGGCGTACTGTCATGTTCGTAACGCGAGTAGCATAGATCGGCTGGAGGCTATCGAAAGACAGATTGAACGATTTGCTCCGGGCTTCCGCGATTGCGTTCTGGCGCGTGTTGTCTCGCCTCCTGCCACGCTCGAACAATGGAATCCAAATCTCGTTGGCGGCGATCTCTCTGCTGGTGCGATGAATTTCGGTCAACTTCTTTTTCGTCCTACCAGATCGTTGTATCGGACGCCTCTTGATGGCTTTTATTTTTGCGGAGCGTCCACTCCTCCTGGCGGTGGTGTTCATGGGATGTCGGGTTTTCATGCTGCACAAGAAGCCCTGCGCTATCTGAATCGACGTGAAAGACATTCGCTTAAGGTAGGCTGAGTAACAAAGAATTGAGACTGAATTTGTATGGCAAAGGAAAAAGCCGAAGAATCCGTTGAAGTGTTAGGGATCGATGGCCGCGAGGTACGGGTTACGCATCCCGACAAGCTTTACTTTTCCAAACAGGCAAAGGTAACGAAGCTCGATCTCGTGCGCTACTATCTTTCGATTGCTCCGGGGGCGCTCGCGGGAATCGTCGACAGGCCGATCGTATTAAAGCGCTTCGTCAACGGTGCGGAGGCAGAGGCTTTTTATCAGAAACGTGCACCGTCGGAGCGGCCTTCGTGGTTGCGGACGGTGACGCTCTCTTTTCCTTCGGGGCGAACTGCAGAAGAAATTGTCGTTGATGATGCGGCCGGGCTAGCGTGGATTGTTAATCTTGGGTGCATCGAGTTACATCCGCATCCGGTGCGAACCGCTGATCTCGACCATCCTGACGAGTTGCGAATCGATCTTGATCCTGGGCCCGGTGTGCTGTGGACTGATGTGCGGCAGGTTGCGCTTGGTGTGGAGTCTCTTTTGGAAGACCATGGACTGCGTGGCTGGCCTAAGACGAGCGGCTCACGAGGGATGCATGTGAACGTGCGGATTCATCCCCGATGGACGTTCACGGAAGTGAGAAGAGCGGCGTTGGCGGTTTCGCGGGCCGTGGAGCGAGCCATGCCTGGGCTGGCGAGCTCGAAGTGGTGGAAGGAGGAGCGGCACGGAGTTTTTCTCGACTACAACCAGAATGCGAAGGACCGCACGACATGTTCGGCGTATTCCGTGAGGCCGCTTCCGGATGCCCGAGTTTCAACGCCGCTACGATGGGAAGAAGTTCCGGACTGCGATCCCGCCGACTTCACGATCTTCACTGTTCCTGGACGATTCGCAGAGATCGGCGATCCCCAAGCAGAGATGAATGCTGTAGCCGGATCTATCGAAAGTTTGCTGGAACTTGCAGAAAAGGATGAGGCTGCAGGTCTTGGCGACGCACCTTGGCCTCCGCACTTTCGCAAGACGGATGGAGAGGCTCCGCGGGTCGCGCCTTCGCGCGCGAAATCTGCGGCGCCGAAGAACCCTCGGACGAAGATGCCGCTGATCGTGGTTGCAAACTCGCCGGATAAACAGGCTGCCTTGGATGGTTTGGAGAGGTGGAAGCAAAAGAATCCGGGTGTTGTGGCTTTCCTGGCAGTGGACGATGTGTTGGTGGATTCGATGAGAGGGCGGTCGTCGACTTGGACGCGAATTCGGGTAAACCTTCGTCATGTTCCGGAAGAGCAGAGACCCGCGCAGGAGACTCCCGATCCGGACGACGACCCAACGCGCGAGTGGCGTGAGAGGTGGAGTTCAAAGAAAGCGGCGAAGGCTTCAGCGGCCGGGAGCGAAGATGGCCATTAATTCCTGGGGTGGGACAACCTCAAGCTGGGCATAGGTGCAGTCGCGCGGATTCTTATCGATGCGCCATCTGCGAAACTGGGCCATGTGGCGAAATCGCGTACCTTGCATATGTTCGTAGGCGACCTCGACCACGAGCTCCGGCCGTAACGGTCCCCATGAGAGATCTTTGCCCTGGCTCCAGCGGCTTTGGCCTCCGGGCATGCGATGATCCGCGCCAGCCCAGGAACCCCACGGATGACTTTCGAGCGCCTCTTGGCGATAGGGTGTGAGGAATCCGACCAACTCGCGGCGCTTCGGTTGCGTAAAGCTCGCACAGACTCCCACGTGTTGGAGAACTCCGGAATCATCAAAGAGTCCGAGGAGCAGGGACCCGATGGCGGTGCCTTCTCCGTTTTTGTGCCAGCGAAAACCTGCAACGACGCAGTCGCAGTCGCGTTCATGCTTAATTTTCAGCATGACACGTTTGTCAGGCTGGTAAGTTCCTGAGATGTCTTTTGCGATGACTCCGTCGAGACCGGCACCTTCGAAGCGGCGAAACCAGTCGGCGGCGGTATCTTTTTGATTGGTTGCGGGTGTGATGTGAATCGGAGGCTTTGCGGAGGAGAGCAACTCTTCCAGTTTTTGACGCCGAATGTGAAATGGCTCTCCGCGAAGATCCGAATCGCCCTCGCAGAGAAGGTCGAAGAAAACGACGGAGGCGGGGATTTGATTGGAAAGCAGCTTCACTCTCGAGGCTGCCGGATGAAGACGTAGTTGCAGTTTTTCGAAGTCGAGACCGTTTTGATCGGCGATGACGATTTCGCCGTCGAGGACACAACGCCGAGGCAATTGAGACAGAAGAGCCTCGACCAGTTCGGGAAAATAACGATCAAGAGGTTTCAGGTCTCGGCTCTGAATGAAGATCTTATCTTCGTCGCGGAAGATGAGGGCGCGGAATCCGTCCCACTTGGGTTCAAAGATCCATGTATCTCCTTCCGGCATTGTGTCGACTCGCTTCGCGAGCATGGGCGGGATCGGCGGATTGACAGGAAGGGGCACGCCTTATGGTATCGCTGGTGAGTCTGGAATAGTGATGGGATGTGGCATGAAGGCCGCTCAGGCTAGAATCGGAACCGATTGCGAGGAGGAACGATGAAGAATCTTTTGCGGGTTGTGATGGTCATTGGAGTTGCAGTAACAAGTGGTTGGCCGCAGGCGGCTCCTGCTCCTGCTGCGGCGACTCCCGCGCCGGCAGATGCGGCGAAACAGATTGCGACGATGCAGGCGAAGCTGGCGGATTGGCCGCAGTTGGCTCGATATAAGGC
>Ga0210397_10001338_pt1 | contig 15728 bp, 32 predicted proteins | sample IncBWH2OmetaG_FD_160126 | JGI IMG/M metagenome (GOLD analysis project Ga0210397, IMG submission 160126) | Forest soil microbial communities from Barre Woods Harvard Forest LTER site, Petersham, Massachusetts, United States - Inc-BW-H-2-O ...
GACTGTCGGAATCAATCACCGAGAATGGTCGGCTGCGCGCGCGGATCGTCGAGCTTGAAACGAAGGAGCTACGCGATGACACACCCACTTGATTTACAGGTCCGCGAGATCGTGTTTGCCAGTTTGAACAGCGCTTCCGAAAGCGGATATTTCAAAACCAGCGAATATTTGCACGGTGCGACCGCTGAAGAAATCGCCGACGACATGATCGCCTTTGCGCCGGATGTCGAAGCGCTGACGGCCGATTTGTTATTGCCCTACATTCGCGAGTGGCTGGAGCAGCGCAATGGTAAAAGTTGACGTGCTCGAATATGCGTCGCTGTTTCTGTTCGTCGCCAAGCCAGACGACATCGAAGCTGAGCGACAATACATCGAAGCCGAGCGCAACGAAAAAATCGCCGTGTTCGAAGTGACTCACACGCTGCTCTCTGGCACGCGATGCACCCGCGTCACATGGAAGGTCGAATGAAACACAACCGTGTCTATGCCGCCGAGACCAAGACGCCTGTTGCACAGACGCGCGCCGAGATCGAAGCGCAGCTGGCGCGGTTCGGCGCGACCGCATTTGCATTCGCCATGCAGGCGAAAGGCGCGACTGTAATGTTCGAATGCGCCGGTCGTCGCGTGCGCTTCGAATTGCCATTGGAGAATAATGGCTCGACCGATGCGAAAACGGCCAAGCATCATCGCGAGCGCTGGCGTGCGCTGTTCATTTGCATCAAGTCGAAACTGGTGGCGGTCGACTGCAACATCGAGACGTTCGAAGAAGCATTCCTCGCCCACGTCGTGATGCCAGATGGTTCAACAGTTGGCGACAAGGTTGGTCCGCAGATCGCTGACCAGTACGAAGGCGGCGACATGCCGTTGATGTTGAGCGCACCGAAAGGAGACAGCAAATGATCGATGTCGATATCGTGCGCGCACCGTGGTCAGCACAGCAGGTGAATGCGCTCAACGACTATCAGGCTCGTGACGACGTTCACGAATATACCTGCGTGAACGACCACGACGAAGAAAGCCGGATATTGATTGCGACTGAGCAGGGATGGGTCTGTCCAAGCTGCGACTATAAGCAGGATTGGGCGCACCGGGCAGTGCTGGTGTGGATGATGAAAGACAAGGAATGATCAGATCATTCATCAGCAGCGGTGTCATCATCGACGCGAGCTTTACGCCATGCTGCCGCGTCTTCCATCGAGATCAGAATTTTGCCGAGCAGGCGCGTTTCGCGTGGCGCGAGACCTTGAAGTTTCAGTTTGTAATAAAAGCCCTCGCTGATGCGGTGCGCAGCACAGAACTCGCTGACGGTGTATGCAGCGCGCGGAATGTCAGCGGTTGCTTCAGCAGTTCTAACGCGACGATTTTTGACAGCAGCTTTCGCGGACATGGCGCTATGAACCTTAGTGAGTGTTCGTAATGCCGAGTCAATCAGGATCGAGCACTAGATGGAATGAAAATCGAAAAGTTATTGTCAATAAAAAAACCCCGACATCTCAGCCGGGGTTTGAAAGGAATTTGCGATGGTCGCGATCACCGCATCGAGACGACATTGTCTTCGCGTGTCTCCGTAAAATCGATCAGGGTTTCACGGATCATGTCTTCCGTTAGATCGGGTGGAAGATAGCGCGCATAAACCCGCTCGATTTCACCAGTGCTGGTGTCGTGCTGTTGGGCAACGATACGGATCGGGACGCGCTTCGTCAGCATTCGAATAATGCTGGCATGACGCATTGCGTAGGGTGTTACATCGTCGCCCAATTCAAGCTCGGTTACAATTGGTCGGAATTGTTGGGCCAGTTGAGACATCGGGTCGAGCAACGGATCACTCTTTTTACGACCGGCCGAAAGTATGCGCAGGTTCTCTGCCAGTTTTTTGGAGATCGGCACCGACCGATATTCGATCTGCCGGTTCTTGCCTTTCTTGCTGCTCGGCATCATCAGGCGCGGTGCATGTTTTTTGCGATCATCGAGATCAACGACCTTCAACCGTTTGTGTTGCACTTCACGATTGCCTGTTTCGGCTAGCAGATTAATCCAAACACCGAGTGCGAAATCTTTTTTGTACGACGCTTCGACAGCCGCTTTCACCGAACTATCCGCCAGTTCAATGACACGGTTCTTGTCGGCGTTTGGAATGCGCGCCAGCGAATATCGCCACTCGCTCATGTTGGTGATACGCTTGTCTTCCTTGGCGGCTAAATTCAATATCGCTTTGAGTATTCGACCGCACCGATCAGCTGTGCCGCGCGAACATCCTTTGCCGATAATGGCGTTGCGCCAGTGCTTCAAATCCTTTTCAGTCAACAGCACGACCGGCTTCTTCCAGAGGGTGGTGTCTTCCAGATGAAACTTCAGATGCCGGTAATTGCCGACCAGTCCGTCACGCGCTTCAAGATCGAGCTTGTAATTTTCGAGCGCGTCACAGATCAGCGTCGGCGGCTTATCGCTGGCGTCACCTTCACCGACACGCGCGAGCTTCTTCGCCCGTTCCTGTGCCTGCCAATAGTCCATGACGGTGTCGCCGTTGGCTTCTTCATAGTCGTCGGCAACGGCGAACTTCTTCAGCCAGCCAGCGTCGACAGACCACACACCGAACGTCTTGTTGCGGCGATAGGCGAGATGGATGCCGGGTGCGATCATGACGGTGTAGGGTTTTTTGCGCACAGCCAGCTCCAACCGAGCTGTGCGGGTCTCTAGGTCTTCCGATCTGATAGAGCGAGCCATGGTTTTGATCTCCTTTGAAGTGTCCCCGAAGTGTCTCTGGGATGGGGGTAAAGCACCGTAAAGCCATATGAAGCAATATGAAGCATTCTTTCGCTATCACAATGACTTACCAGAGCCATAAGGTGTACCATCAAGCGCCAGCGAGCGCAAATATTCCCTACAAGGGGTTATCAAGCTGAGTGAAGCAATATGAATACGCTTTGCGGTTCAACAGCTTAAGCGCTTCAGCCGTTTCCGGTGTCCCTGCAGTGTCCCCCCGGTGGTTTTCACCGGGAGTTTTCAGGACCCGCGATATCGTCCCGGCCGGTTGGCGTTTTCAAAACCACGTCTCGACAATGACCGGGTCGTCTGCCGGGTTGCGCGTCATACAGATCAGACCGGGCGGCACGAACGCGCGCGCCTGCTCCAGCGTCTCGAATTGCTCGGCAAAATCTGTCGGCCCGAACCCATGCCCGACCAGCCACAGGCGGACCACGTACTTGCCGGGGTAGTCCTTTGGCGAGTGATAGATCACGAACTGCGGCAGATCGCCTTGCTCAAGAGCTTGCCAGTGCGCTTGCGCTGCATCGTCTCGTGTCATCATCGCTTTCGCCTGTCGCGCTCTTTCATCAATCGACCCGCGATCATTCCGGCCAGCAATGAACGGGCTTCAACACTCAACACCCCCGGTTTTAGAGTGTCGAGAATTTCCCACGCTGCATCGATGGCCCAATGCGTGCCGGGCGGATACTGGCTTGGATATTCGTGTTCGGTCATGGCTCGATCACCACCTGCGTTTCGCCACCCAACGCCTGAAGCAGCTCATCAAACGTATGTGTTTTCACCGACTGCATCCCACTGGTGATCTCGTGCCATTGACCACCCGCGTCGAATGGCGGGGCGAAGATCACAACGCCGTCCTTGGAATTATAACGAACGATGGTGGCGATGCCTTCCTGTGCACGACGAAACATCCACCGCCTTAAGCCGGGGTCGCGGTGCGCGTCGGGATGCTTGGGGTCGATCCAGACTTGCGCCACTGGAATGTTCTGCCGCTCGCCAGTCTCGTCGTTCACCGTGGTGATGAAGTCAGGCATCACGTCAATCACATAATGCACGCGGTCGGGACGTGACAGATCGTCGGTGTCATCGTTGACTAGCCAGCGGCAATTCCAGATCGCACACTCGGTCGGCATCCCGGCCTTGTGATAGACCGCACAGCCTTTGCCAAACTTCTGGTGACGGCAACGCTCGCCAGCTTTCTTCTGCAGCGGTGGCACCGGCAGCAGTTTGCAGCAGAGCTGGCAGTCACCGCACTGGCGGATCATTCCATTTCCTCTTCAGCATATTTGCGCAGGGCGTTGTGGGCCGCCACCATCCGGTCGAGCGGCCTGCGATCTCTTCGGCGTTCCTCGACCGTCATCCGGTCAATCGCCAGCTGCGCATCGCGCCACTCTCGCACCAGTTTTTCGAGCTGCGTGTTCTTGCTCATGACCACACCGTCTTAGAACGAACCGCTCTCTCTAATCTGCTTCGCCATCGCTTCCAGAATGTCTGGCAACAGCAGTGTGGTTCGCAAATCGGCTTGAACCGCAAAGCCGTTACCCTTGTTGCCGCCCATCACGATGACGGCAACACCGCCGCCTAGTTCGCCGATGCCGACTTGCTTCGTTACCATGGTACAGATGTCGTCGTACTTTCCCGGTCCCATTGCCATCTATCGAACTCCCCGTCGTTTTCAGACCCGCGCCTGTGATTTCATTTCTAAGGAACAACCTCTTAGCGCTAAACGTTGAGATAGAAACTTAGATACACATTCTGGCGTAGGTAGAGTGCTTTATGACTTACCAAAAATACGCGAAGCTATTGAAAAATTTCTCTTTCGGTTGTGTAATCTCAAACGTGAACGACCAGCGCACTTTAAAACCATTTTAAACTAGCGTTTCGCGAAGCAAGCTTCTTTGAGTGCTTCGTCAAACGCTTTGCTTCGTTAAAAGCTTTGCTTCGTCAAAAGCTTTGAAGTGCTTCGTCAAAAGCTTTGGAGTTCGTCAAACGTTCGTCATCACGAAGAAGGAACATGAAGCGTTTAAAGAACTCCTTTTTCACATTCTGAAAACTTAAAACCTTCGAAGTGCGCAACACCTTATTGAAAAGAAAAGCTCTGATAGGAGATGGAGAAGTTCCGTGGCTAGACTTTCAAAGTTGAAAAAGCTCGTCGTCGTCGGTGACATCATCAAGAGCGCTCGAAAGAAGCAAAACAAACGAGCAGATGAAGTAGCCAAGGCGTGTGATGTCAGTCAGGAATGTGTGTTCCTTTGGGAACGCAGAACTTACATCATAGACAAGAACCTGCCGAAGATCGCCAAAGCACTCGGCATTTCATTGCGACGTTTGAAGATTGCCAACGCGAACGGCAAACGCTTGCATGCGCGCGGTGTGCCACGTCGTGTAACCAAATGGAAGCAACGACACGACGACCGAGCGATTGCTTAATGTTAGTTTTGCGATGCCTCATTCAGCTCTCCGAATGATGCAAAGCATATTTGTGGGTGCGAACACTGATCGTTGGATCGCCGCGTCCGTCCGGTAGTACGATCCAGACGCGGCGAGCGTCGCACAGTTTGCAGTTGGCGTGTCCTCGCTCATCGGCTTCCAGCCAGATGTGGTCTGATCGCTGCGAACAAAATCTTGCGCTTAGAGGCGGGTGATTGATGCGCCAGTGCGGACGCACTTCGTGCCAGCCTTTGCGAGACGCCGCGATCAGCCGCTTGGCGAGCCGCGTCGTGGTCACACTAGCGGGCAGTGTCAGTGTGAGCGTGGTGTAGTCGAGATATTTTCTGATCTGACCGCCACCCATGTAGGATTTCTGTGGGCGCACCTGCGTCTGAATTTTTGGAATGTCGTTCAAGGTTGCGAGCAGCGCTAGCATGTACCGAAGGCTGCCACCGAACTCCATCACTAGCTTGTGCACTGAATAGACGACGCCATCCAAATCGATATCAAGAAAATTTTCCGGTGGCGCCGACGCTGCGACAAGCTGCACGCCGATATTGGGACAAATGTAACCCTCGATGCCGTGGGCAATCATCCCGCTGAAGGTGTCCAGCTTCAGGCGCGGATCGAAACCATGATCGTCAGTGCGGTAGGCGTAGCACAACGGCAACGGGACCACGCCGCCGTCCAGCTCCGCGAACTCTTGCAACCAAATCAGGTCCGGGTCGCGGTGATCGACTTCCACCAGCCAGCCGATCTGCGAAATGATCTTATCGTCTGGAGCAGGCGGCTTGTAACCATCAACGCCAAGCATCTCGGCTTTCGGGTCTCTGTTCAGACCGCGTCGCAGCGCTCGATAATTGTACTGGAAGAACATTTGAGGGAACGGCAGTCGCGCTGAGTGCCGCAGGCTGTCGAGCACATCAGGCCGCCGCTGAGAGGCGACCTTGAACGGAACCGTCGATAGCTCGCCCAAGAAACTCGCCATGCCATCGTCCAGCGTGAACCGCTTGGAGTGAGCAATCGCACGCCGCATCGCCAGCGGATCGCGTTTGCTCCATGATCTGAGGCGGCTCTTGTTGCCACGATAAGTCTCACGGATCAGTTCGTTGGCAAGGTCAGGCAGCGGCTCGACAGGCAACATTCTAACTCAGCCATCTCTTGAATGCTTCAGGATCGGTCTGCTCCAGTCGATCAATGCCGTCTCCCATCTCCAAGTCCGAAAACCGATCAGCGCTTTCCTGCAACCACTCCAGCGTCAAACGCATCGCAGTCTCAACACGCACAAAATCTTCGTAGGTACTCGACGGCGTGTAGTATTTGGCGATCAGTGTCTGCAGTTCTTGATCGAACCCCATTTCACTTCTCCTTTTTCCGCCGACCATTGCCGTTGCTGTTTTCGTTTTCGTTGCCGTTTCCGTTGCCGTTTCCGTTGCCGATGCCGATGCCGTTCCGACGCTCAAATTCCTTGACGAAATTCCGCGACGCATTGTCCAATTGTTCGATAGCCGGGATCGCACGCAGCAGGCTTTCATACACAGCCTGATAGTCATCCTTTGCCGTCAGATTGAGCGAGTAGTTCAAACCCTGTCGTTTCAGATACCCGGTCTCCACCATTTTCGTCAGCAGCTTGCCCAGCGACGATGATTGAATAAACAATTGTCTATCCCTGATCTGAGCTTCAGTCAGCGGCGTGTTCAGGTGAGCCGCCATAAAAAGGAAAATGCCGTACTCGACAGGGCTAGCTTTGTTGTGGCCGAAACCATCAGGATAGTGTTCGCGCAGGATCATCGGCGCAAAGACACTTGACGCCAGTTCGCCATAGGACTGCAGCACCCGAGCCAGATAGTGGAATTGAGCATCGCGCGAATTGCTGGATTCGTTTTCCACAACGGCTCTCTCTTTTGACAGTTTCTTCTTGGTCGGTGACGTTCTGGCCATATGCCGGTCCCCCGATTTGAAAAATACAATTTTCGACATCGCCGATGCAAGAACACTTTTCCCGATAAAAAACTTTTGAAGAGTGTGAGATTTCCTATCAAAATGGAATAGAATATTCCAGTTTTGGTGAGATTTTACTCAATCAGGTTGCCGCTGCGATTTGACTTTAATTTTACCGGGTCAATACTATTGAACGAGGATATACCGATCAAGGCAATCCCAAGAGGAAACGCGATCATCATCGGCAATTCCGCGCTGTGAAACCAGCGGGCTCGCCGATCTCATAACCTGACAACAAACACTCCACCGACCTTGGAGCGCAAGGCTTTGCGCCGCCAAGCGTATTGCGTAGTCATGGAGTAACCAATGATCATGGGAAACAAGCTCCTAGAGCTTCACATTGAGCAAGGCTTCGGTCTCAAGATTGCGGCGCGGCGACATCAACTGCACTGGAGTCAAGCCAAGCTGGCACGCGCAATCGGCTGCTCCCGTCAAACGATCTCGGCATACGAAAGCGGTGAAGGCAGCGTGCCCGCCGCACGATTAAAGAGGATTTTACACGCACTGCGTGCTGATGCTAGTTTGGTTGGGCTTAGAAGACATGAGCATTCATCTGTGCCAACCGAAGGAGATCGTATTCATGGCAACGTTGTCCCTTCATCTCGAAATCGAAGACATCGCATACGGTCCGGTGCTGGTGTTGCTTAAGAGAACACCCGGCGTCATCTCGATGCGCCTGCCGTTCCTTGAAGCAAAGCCGACACCAGCTACGCGACCCAATGGAATGAACATCGAGCAAACCGTTATTGCGGTGTTCGCAAAGCATCGCGGCGGTCCGCTTTCACTCGACGTAATTGAAACCGAAGTCGGAAGCAAAGCTCGCGCTTATGGCGCACTACATAACCTCAAGAAAAAAGGCTTGCTCGTTTCGCATCGCAAAGGCCAATACGAATTATCTGCCAAAGCACAAATGATGATGCGGCGAGGAACGACACCCGGAGAAACGCGTGCCGCTCCGCTTGCGCTCCCGAAACCACATCACAACAAAGCCAATGGGCAAACGCACAGCAAAACCAAAATCACAAAATCATCAAGTGGTCGCGCCAAACAAGGCGAAGGTCCAATGGCGGTGCGCCAACTACTTACAGAGAAAAGCCCGATGACAGCAAACGACATCAGACTGGCACTCGATGCAAAAGGTCTGTCGCCTAAAAGTCTCAGCGGCATTCTCGACCGGGGCAGACGTGATGGTCTGATCAAACGACTGACCAACGGCACTGGTTATGAACTCACCGTCAAAGGCAGGCTTCCGGAAGCGTCGCAACCGGCAGCTGGAGAATAAATCATGGCACGCGGTTTCACACACACCTACCGCTGTTACAACTGGACCAAGAAAGAAAAAAATCCGGTCATCGATAAAATGAGGACAGTCCTTCAGGACGAAGGCATGTACTCGAAAAAGCAACGCAAGACGCTTCACGCCTTAACCGGCGTGGCAGTCGCGACCTATGAAGGATGGTTCGAAGGCGACACCATGTCGCCACGACATGAGACCATCATGGCGACGATGGCGGCACTTGGTTATGAAGAACAATTCGTCAAGACCAATACCATCGAGTTGGAAAAAGAATTAGAAGCCGCCGCGAAGTGGGAAGAGAAACAAAAGCGAGCACGAGAACTGGCAAAAGCCAAACCGAACGGCAAATCCAAATGAGAGTTATCGACAGCCAGCGCCCTGACTATTCGCTGATGAAGCGATACGCCATGGCCAAGATGCAGCTACTGATTAACATCGTGGCGCGCTCAGCCGTCGACAACAAAATTCCAAAACACGTGCTGCTATCTACGATGAGCGACGAATATGATGCCGCTCGCAACAAGGACAGAACGACAAACGCGCACTGACACGTCAGAGAAAATGATCAACAAAAAAAGACCTACGGTGCGGGTCACCGCAACTGACTATGCCTATGATGGATGGCTGGTCTCAATTTTCAGAAAGCGCCGTGGCGATGTTCGCTACGTCGTTGAAGACGACTGTGGCCGGTTATTCATTCACAACGCCAAGCAACTTGGTGTCGAAGAAGGATGGGGACTGGATAATGGCGAAGAACCCGACAACGAACAATAACGGCGCGGTCGCAACAAAAAGCCGCAAGAAAGGCTATCCACACAGCGTCACGCTGACGCTGCTGTGCGATGGCGACAAGGATAGGTGCGACGGCTTTGGTGAGTTCACATCACCAGATGGTTTCATCGCCTGCCACGACGCGGCGATCAAGCGCGGATGGCTTGAACGACAATCGCCGCAAGGCCCGCGCTGGCTGTGTCCACGATGCGCCAAGAAAATACAAAAATGACTCAGACACAGCTCTTCGTCTATTTGTTCGTGACGGTGCTGCTCTGCATCGGCGGCTCGCGCGAACTCAGTAATCGGAATTTTGGAATGGGTGTGATGCTGATCGCAATCCCCATTTGCGGATGGGTATCGATCTGGTTGAGGACATGAAACTGGAATGACGCCATGAACGACGCCGAGCTTGAACAACATCAAATCATCATGGCTCTGCAGCGTGATCAATGTCCCGACTGCAAACGATTGGGGTTTGTCGGCGGTCCTCGCGGCGGTGCCGGTCAAAATATCTTTTGCGCCAACTGCGGCGCGGGATTCAATGTCGCACTGCCACGTAGTATTGTTATGGCAGAACGCATCCCAGCACGGAAGCCAACCGATGACACTGAAGAGCATCCTAAAATCAAGCAATGGGTCGACGGCTGGATGACAAAAGTCCGCGAACGCGCTGCTGTTTATCGTCAACAAGGCATGTCGGCCGAAGACGCCGAAGATCGTGCTGTGTTGGATATCAGGATGGAAATTCGGCGCGGGCCACCGCCGTTCGAACAACAGTAGTGAAGCCTATGACAATGCGACGGTGGCGGGTTATCGCAATAGCAAAACACGGCATTCATCTCGACGCAGAAATCGAAGCTGAGTGCGCAACTGATGCCATGGATAATGTGATGGCAGACACACGCGCCAAGGTGCTTGCCAAAATGATGTCATTCCCTGACTTTATTAGGATCGAGATCAAAGAACAGAAGACGTAAGGGCGATGCCGATGACCGAGATCGTCAAGGTTCAAACCCCGCTGTCGACCAATGATCCGGAGCACAAGGCACTCGTCTATGCAAAGAACAAGCATCGCATCGTTCAACAAAAACTCGACCACGCAACTCAGAAGCTGATGGGCACCGACGTGAAGGCTTTCTTCCAAGCCGAATGGCGCGAAGCCAGTCAGCAATGGACTATCGGAAAACGCGTCAAGGATCGAGACTGGTAGGAAACAAAAACAATGACAGCAGCAATGATGATAAATTTTTCTTGTCCCCGTTGCGGTGCCCTCAGAGAGCTGCCACAGCAGACCGATCTCGTGCTAGCGCAGCAGCTATCACACTCGATCATGGAGAACGCCAGCCTGCGACAGCAGATCGCTGAACTGGAGCAACAAGCCAACACAGGGTCGACGACGACTGAGTAGCCCCTACCCCCGCGAAGTCGTTGCCGAGCGGGGCGGGGGTACGGTCATCGCCATGGTGATCGGCACTCCGCCCCGTGCTCGACAAAGGAAATGGTGTGATGTACCAACGCCGCAAACAGTCTTGGAACGACGCCTATCGCGAAGCGCAGCATGGTTTTGTCAGCAGCGCGCTCGACCGCTTCGAAGCGGAAACAAAGCTGAAAGAATTGGGGTTTCGAAGCGACGCGCTGCGGATCGAACTGAGCGAATGGAATAAGCAGCGCATCAACTACGACAAGCGGCACCAATAAAATGCGTCTCTCTGATCACATTCAAGCCGCGCGCGGCACCGACAGTGACGTTGAAAATATCATCAGCAACGTTGCCGACGCAATCCTCGACGCGGAACGGTTTGAGCTGTCCGATGACGTGGCGGTCGCTGCCTATCAGCTCACGACGAACAAACCGACGAGCTTGCTAAACGCGCTGCCACTGTGCCGTGCGCCATATCGCAAGATGTGGATCGAATGGCGCGGCGGTGCCACCACTCGCACGGACATGATCAAGCCAGTGAACAGGCGTGATCCTGCCTTCGCACCCGATCCACTCCGACAGGGATGTCTGGTCGAGACCGATGAGACCGGCCAGCGCGGCACCATGACATTCGCATGGGTGCACAAAGACCGACCTGAAAGCGAATATTCTCCAGTCAACATCGCTCCACTCGGCGCGATCTTCGATTGGTCGGAAGGCGCGAAGATCAAAGAGATCAGCAGACAGGAATTGATTCGCCGACATGGATTGAGCGACAGCGCCAAGAAAGCAAATGCAAACGCGGTGCTCGATACCATCATCTTCACGCGTCATAACAAAACACTGTCTGACGAAGAAGCTAAACAATGGATGAAGCGTTCAGCGTTTCACGATTGGGCACGCTTCGCCAACGTGACAAGTGAACGTCAAGCACTCAAAGAACTCGGCGAGCACAGCATGCCATGGGTTGTCGACCACGCGCTCGGCTTCTTCTCATGGTGCGCAGAACGGGCAATGTCGAGCGAGCAACTGTTAAGAACGTTTCTGAATACGATTGTCGCTGAAAGTTGGGAAATGGACATCGAAGGCGAACCGCCGTTTATCGACACTGTGATCGCGATGATGAACTCGCGCAACGCCATCGAAAATCGTCCGGTTGATCTGTCCGGCCTCAACAAGTCGCGGGCCAAACGCGGCCGACCGGTTTTCCTTGACTACCAGACCACGCATCTGCGGCTTTCACAGGCGCAGAGCCGCGCCATGCGCGCCGGGTGGATGTCGCGCTCAGATGCCGGACTTCACAACGTGCGTGGCCATTTCAAGATCAGGAAGAGTGGCGTGTATTGGTGGTCGCCGTTTTATCGCGGTGATCCAACCAAGCCGATAGAGCGCGCGCACTACAAGGTGATGTGAGAGGACAAGCCCAAATGGCGGTCTTGATCATCGGCGCGACCGAGCGCAGGGAAATCGCGCAAGTCATCGCTTACGCCAAGGCACATCCGGTGTTGTTTGATAAAATCCGCCAAGGCGTTGTCGACCACACCGCCGTATTGGAGCTGAAGGACCGCAAGCCGGGATATGAACGACCTCCATCAGCCCATGTCATCTTCCCCGGCAGCTACCGCGCCGCGTTCTCCATCGAGCAGCAACCAGCGGGTTTGTGCAGTCACCTGTCAGTCAGCGTGTTCGGTCGCGCCAAGAAAGGCGTGTGTCCATCGGTGGAAGCGGTCGAGATGATCGCGCAAGAGTTTGGAATGCCTTACCCAGCCGACAAGATATGGCTGGAAGAGTTCGAACCCGGTGAGTATGCGGTCAACCTTCTCTCGCTTTACGCACCAACGCCAGAGGGGCACGCATGATATGTGTCTCACACCACCGCGTGATCAACCTGTTTCTGCGCCAGCTGCTGGATCATTCCGCGCACGCGACTGGTCTCCTGTCGCACCGATCCGCAGATGTCGACATGGTCGTTGAGGCTTTCCGAAACGCGCGCATTGCTCTTGAGCACCAGAGCTTCCAGCTCATCGAGCAATTTTCTGAGATCGACGATCTCATTGATGACATCTTCAGACAAGCTGCCCACCACCTGTTTGATAGTTTCCCGGCGTTGCTCCGTGAGAGGCGTCGCCTCTTGCAGTTTCGGTTTCGGCATTTCGGTGGTCAACTCCAAAAGTGCTTCGTTACGCTGCGTCATCACGATCAACTCCACGAAGGTTTTTTCATCTGAGCAAGTTTACATCCACAACAACTATTGAGTCCCGGCCACCCAAAAATTTTACTGACAATAACTTTGAAAAACAAAAACCCCCTCAGCCGAAGCTAAGGGGGTTTCCGTGTTGTCAGCCTTCCAGATCGTCAAGCAAGACCCAAATGTGATTGCGATCCACACCGGGGATATCAGGCCAGCCTTCAGGCAGCTTGATCGATGCTGCTTTCTGACCGGCGTGCGTTTCACCGAAGTCGGTGATCTCGCAATTGGCAATACCGAGCGGCAACACTGTTTTGCTGCGCGACTTACCGTTGCGCCAGATTACTTTGTCACCGACCTTCATCAAGCCTTCTCCTTCTTCATGCCGACCCGCTTGACTTCGACAAGCTCGGTGCCTTGCGGATAGGTGAGGTTTCCCATGCCGTCGACATTCGTCCACTTGCTGACACGGTGAACGATGTAGCCGGTTGCCTTGCTTGCAGCTCGATGCATGTTGGCAATTGCCTGCTTCTCGGTTTGGGCACGTCCCCAACCCATCTGGTTGCCTCTGGCAATAAACCAGACACCACCATCAGGCACGACAACCGGAGACTTGTCGTTCTCCAGCTTCATCAGATCGGTGTGCCAGATACTCTCATGGTGACCATCCATGAATGAAGCGTTGCGAGCGCTCTGCTCGTCACCCCATAGGTCATGGATCGCAAAGACTTTGTCACTGAGAGTGCCGTCGAGCCTGATCAGGCGCACGCGATCACCGGTTTTGAAACCGTGTTTCATCTTGATCTCCTTTTACATTGTCAAACAGCCCACGCGGCGCACTATGCCCCGCGCGTGAAATGAGTATAGCAAATCGACTTTTGCCAAATCCGCGGTTTGATCCATTTCGTCACGTCGAGTGCTTAACTGTCGCGAGAAACGCGCGATGAAAAAAAATCTTGACACGAAAAACATAGACGATGCGAACACAAAATCGCAGCATCGCATTCGGAAAACCCTACAGGACAAGGCACTAAAGTTTTTTGGAATGCGAAAATCAAGACACAAAAAAAACCCCGCGTGAGCGGGGGAAGTTTGGGAGGTTCGGTATAAATCAGTTCAGACTGGAGTTATCCGGACGTTTCGCTAGTCCTGCTTCAACCGAGTGCAGAAAATGCAATCGCGCATATTCGCGACTTGCGATGCTAGGCGCTGCCGAAAAGATAAGACCAACCGCATAACCAAGTGCTTCAAGTGTTTCGATAGCGCCGACATCCTCCGTGTCATCCGGCCATCCCTCCAGCACATTGCTGATCGCGTCGATCAATCCGAGATACTTGTCACGCTTCGTTACTGTCATTTCAGTTCGAAGATGCCGCCGATGTTGATGCCGACATACAGCGGATCACCATCTGGCACAGTGAAAGGTCCGTTCTCATCGAGCGCGGCAAAGCAAAGCAGATAGTCGGTCGACGGACCGCCACTGGTGCGCACGATCACCGCATACTGCACATCGGCGATGTCACCGCCGATTGCATTCCACGTTAAAGCATCGCACGTGAAGCGCAGCTCGGATGGTGTATCGGCGACATCCCAAATGATGCCACTCATCAGCTGGCCACCTTGCGCATAGCCGTTACCGTCCGCGACTTCGCCGTTGAGTTCACCGATCACGACCATGGTCGGATCACTGGCGTTGCTCGCATTGGTGAACAGCAGCATGGCGAACACATCGTTGCTGAGATCGATAGCGCCTTCACCGAGCAACCGCTTCGCCGAATTGTAAATCGTCCAAGGTCCCGCGCCCATCAACCAACTTCCTTTTGCTGCGCCAGAGCCTTGGTGTTTGTCACGTGACCGGCACGCCGTTGACAATGATGGTGACATCGCCGGTCACCTCGACATCGAGGCGGATGGTCGGCAGCGGTTTGACCGGCCGCTCGGGAAGATCAACATCCGGTGGCTGTGTCCCTTCCTCCGCGCCGCCGAGCATGCTGGCAATGACGCTGCATATCTCTTCGAAATTCGTGTTGTAGCTGTCGGCGTCGGCTTCGCTGTCGACGAAACAGGTCTCGATCAGGATCGATGGCATCTCGGTGTTGTTGAGAAAAAACAGGCCGGTGCGCTTCTTCGCACCACGGTCGATCAGGTCACCAGCGTCGGCAATAGCCGCTGACATTTCGCCTGCCAGATCAGCTTGCGTGACAAACAGTACCTCAACGCCCATCGGATTGTCAGTTTCAACATAGGCGTTGAAGTGCACCGAAACGTCGAGATCGCGCGACTTCGAATTATGGAAATCGACAATCCGGTTCAGGTTTTCGTTCTGCGTTGTCGAAACATCGTCGTGGTAGGTCGTGACATCAACGCCCCTGTTGCGTAGCTCATCGGCCACGCGGTCAACGACCTTGCGCGCCTCGTCTACCTCATCGAAGATGCCAGACGCGCCGCGAATATATTTGCCGTGGCCGGACGATATGACGATGCGCTCGTAGCTCATGTCGTGCCTCCTTTTTAAATTCCTAGCATCGGCATGTTGAAGCCGCGACTGCCGCCCAGATAGGTGAACGTGGTGCTGGCACTCCCACCGGACCCGGTAACGACGACGCTGACAGGACCCGGTGGATTTGGTGGCGTCACGCATGTGATCGTGGTCGCATTGACCACAACAACGCTGGTCGCGGCAACACCGCCGAATTTCACGCCGCTGATCGAGACGAAGTTTGTCCCCGTGATCGTGACCGGCGTGCCGCCTGCGCTTGGCCCCTGACTTGGCGCGCAACCGGAAACAGTCGGTGGCGTTAGCGGCGTGTAGGTCGCAGCGATGAAGCCTTGGAAGCCGCTTCCACCGGGGG
>Ga0210397_10001340_pt1 | contig 15724 bp, 12 predicted proteins | sample IncBWH2OmetaG_FD_160126 | JGI IMG/M metagenome (GOLD analysis project Ga0210397, IMG submission 160126) | Forest soil microbial communities from Barre Woods Harvard Forest LTER site, Petersham, Massachusetts, United States - Inc-BW-H-2-O ...
TCGAACGGCGCATTCAGGAGCGTACGCAGCAGAATCTGCGCCTTCATCCGACATTCGGCGTTGTCCATTATTCTGCGTGCGTGAAACAAGTACGGCCCCAACGCTGCGACAAACGCCAAGAGCAGGGCCATGGCGACCAGGGCTTCGATAAGCGTAAATCCGGCGCGCTTATCGCGATCACAGCGGCTCGACGAGGACACCGCCGGTGTACCAGTTGACACGAACCTCATAGATTGCCCCTTCGCGCGAGAGTCTGACGTCAGTTCCAGAAGACGTACCGTCCGGAAGAAAACGAACGACCGCCTGGCGTCCCGACCACACCTCATCCAAGGCGAGAACATCAACAATCACATCGCGCGGAATTGCAATGCGATCGCCGCCATCGCCGATGAGTGTGCGCTGTTTTCCGTCGATGGAGACAACGCGCGTCCGAGCGGTCAAAATTGCGCCGAGGCGCTCGCGCCGGAACAGCGCTGCAGTTTGCAGTGCAAGCGCTTTGACCTGGGCGCGCCCGGTGCCGGGCAGAGCGGTTAGCGCAAGCGCGGCGATCAGGGCGATGATCATCATCACCGCCTGCATTTCGATGAGGGTGAAGCCGGCCTTCTGCTCAGTGTTCGACATTGGATATGTCGGCGGCATCGCCCGTACCACCTTCGCGACCGTCGGAGCCGAACGATGAAATCTCGTACGGCGGCATATGGTCCACCGGCGAACGATACTGGTAATGGCTGCCCCACGGATCCAACGGCACACGCCCTCCTTTTAGATATGGCCCATTCCAGATGGTGACATCGGCTGGCCGCTCCGTGAGCGCACCCAACCCTTCGGAGGTCGTGGGGTAACGGCCAGTATCGAGATAGAAAAGATCAAGTGACGCACTGAGGCTCTCGATCTGCAGTTTGGCGGTCTTGGTGCGCGACTCGGCGAGATAGCCAAGGACGCGTGGTCCAACCAAGCCGACAATCAGGCCGATAATGGTCAAGACAACGAGCATCTCGATCAGCGTAAAGCCAGGGTCCGCCGCACGCCGGACGCGTCGAACGAGCGCGTAGTCTGGAAGACGCAGTGATTGTATCATGATGTGTGTCCTCAAGTTGCAAGGTCCGTAATGCTCAGGAGCGCGCTCATAATCGACACGATGAGCCCACCGATGACGATGCTGACAAGAATGATGACGACTGGTCCGATGGCCCCCATCAGGCGATCGAGGCCGCTGCCGAGCTTGTGTTCGTAGAATTGCGCAGCGTGCCGCGCGATCGAAGCCAAATCCCCGGTTTCGTCTCCGACGCGAAGCATGCGTACCGCGAGCGATGGAAGCAGATCAGTATCCGCCAGCGCCTCAGCGAAACGACGGCCGTTGCGGACTTGTTCGTGAACGCGTTCTGCCGCTGCGGTGTAACGCGGCTCGGTCACGATATCGCGAAGAATCCTCAAAGCCGTCGGCAATGCGACGCCGTTCTCCACGAGCAGGCTGAGAGTTCCCAGGAGGCGCGCCGTGCGTCGATCGCCGACGAGACCTGCAACGCCCGGCATGGACGATAGCGCCGCGATCATCATCCTTCGTGTTTGCGGCCGCTTGAACGTTAGCCACGTCGTCAGGATAAGGGCGATACATGTCCCGAGGACCAGATCGGCATTGCCGCGCAACCATGCCGAGGCTGCGACCACAAAGGCCGCACCGGAATTCAGGCTAGCGCCAAGATCCTTGAGTACCGGTTCGAACTGCGGCACGACATAAATCAAGAAAAACACAAGAATGACAGCGGCGGATCCGATGAGGAAACAGGGATAGCGGACCGCCGAACCGATCCTTTCGGCGAGGAGATGTCGCCTCACGCGATCCTCGACGATTGCATGCATGATCAAATCGAGATTTCCAGACGCCTCGCCGGCGCGAACCATGGCGACATAAGCCGGCTCGATAACGGTTGGATGCCGTTCCAACGCGTCGGCAAAGCTTTCCCCTGCCGCGATCGATGCGCGCACTGCACCGGCAAAACGCGCCAAACCCTTGGCGGCATCGTCGCCTAACGTCTGCAGTGCCGCTTCGAGGGTCAGGCGAGCATGAAGAAGCAGCGCCAATTCCCGCAAGAAGGCCGTCACCTCACGGGATTTTGCTCGCGCAGCCAAAAACCCGCGGTTGCCAGCAAGAATCCCAGGCCTCGCAAGCTCGGCCTCGATCGTTATGTGCCCCAAATATTCAATGCGCCGCAGCACTTCCTGGCGCGAAGGCGCTTCTACTTCGCCCGCTACGAACTCCCCACCCGGCGTGACCGCGCGATAACGGAACTGCGGCATCGGCTTCACCTAAAGGCTTGCGGTTACCCGAAACACCTCATCGATCGTGGTCAGTCCAGCCCGACATTTGGCGACACCATCCTCAATCATCGTGCTCATCCCATCACGGCGCGCAATCTGCTCGAGTGCGGCGGTGTCGGTCTTGGGACCGATGGCGTCACGCACCGCGGGTGTGACCTCCATCACCTCAAACAAGCCTTGGCGGCCGTGGAAACCGGTGAAACTGCACCACTGGCAGCCCTTGGCGTCGTGAATAACATCGCCGGATTTGAACCCTAGTGTCGTGCAGCGATGGTCACGGAGAAGCTCATCGGCCGATAGACTGTGCGGCGCCTTGCAGTGCTCGCACAGCACGCGGATGAGGCGCTGAGCCACAATGATGCGTACACTCGATGCGATCAGAAAGCTTTCAACGCCCATATCTATGAGGCGCGGGATCGCGCCCGCCGCGGTGTTGGTGTGCAACGTGGTCAATACGAGGTGACCCGTCAGCGCCGCATGCACGCCGATATGCGCGGTTTCCCCGTCGCGCATTTCACCAACCATGATTACATCAGGATCGTGTCGTAAGAATGCGCGGAGCGCTGTGGCGAAAGTCAGACCGATCGCGGGATGAATCTGAGTTTGGTTGGCGCCAAAAATATGGTACTCGATCGGATCTTCAATTGTGAGAATTTTGCGTTTAGGTTCATTGATTGCGGCGAGTGATGCCGCCAACGTTGTTGTCTTGCCCGAGCCGGTCGGCCCAGTGACAATGATCATGCCGAAGGGCGCGTGCAGCGCGGCACGCAAGCCCTGATCGTCGCGCGCCGACAGCCCGATCTGATCAAGGGCGACGAGGCCGGACCCTTTGCGCAAGAGACGGACAACGGCGCTCTCGCCGTGCATTGTCGGCACGGTGGCGATTCGTAGATCGATTTCCGCTCCGCCGACCACAATGCGGCTACGTCCATCCTGAGGAAGGCGCCGTTCGGTAATATTTAAGCCGGCCATAATTTTGAGACGTGACAGCAGCGCTTTCGCCATGCTTATAGGCGGCGCCGGCACCGCTTTCAGGAGACCGTCAATGCGAAGCCGTATCTGGAGAGTGCTGCCGAGGGGCTCGATGTGCAGGTCGGTTGCGCGTTGTTCAATCGCAAGTCTAAGCAACTCGTCCAACGCTCGCACCACGGGAGCGCCGCGAGCGAGATCGCGCAAATCGTCCAGATCATCTTGAGGCGCGACAACTTCAGCCGCAGCGGCAACATTCGTTTGTTCGTTCTCGAGGACCGTGGCAAGCGCCGCTTCAATATCGTCTGCGGTCGCGGCTACGATCGCCACCGGCTCTTGCAACGCAATTTCGGTGGCGCGAATCGTGTCGTCATCAACGGGCCGCGCGATCGCCAGCATCACACTTCCGGATGGATGTTCATAGGGGAAGAGCCGCTCCTCTCTGAGGAACTGCGGCGACAGATCCGCCCCGGCGAACCGATGCCCCATAAGATCGCTTCGCTGCACGCGATTGCAGCGGTAGAACGCGGCGAGTTCGTCGGCAAACGCCGATGCCGTCAGCTTGGTGAGGCCTATCCAATCTGTGTCGTTGAACGCAGCGCCGCGATGCGCCCTCAAGCCGCCGTTGATCGCTTGACCGTCGCGCAGCACGCCCCTGTGATCGAGATAAGTAATGAAGTCGCTTTGCTGCATAACATTCAACCGCACGTCGTCCGTTATTGCAGAGTTGCAGCGACTTGCGCTCCTTTCAAGGCAAGCGAGGATCGAAGCCGGAAATGAGATGGCTTTGCTCCAGCGATCAGGCGGAGCCGACGAAATCCTGCTGTTGGTCGCTCAGGTGCTCGCAAGGAAAATTGTGCGAGGCTTCGTAACAACAGCCTGAGCCCCAGCCGTAGTCTGCCCGGTCGCCATCAGCGCTTGCATCGGACATACGTGGTGGTACCTCGCTCGCTTGACCATGTGAGATTCGGCTCGACAAGCTTCAAGGCTATATGGGCTCGCCAGAACTCTCCCGCGGCGGTGCATATGGCCGCAACCCGCCACTGATTAACAGTCTCTCGCGCAACGAATCCGAAATCACATTCGCCACGTGCCGTTTTCGCTGCACGTGAGCTGATGACAAGCGGCGTCTTTCGGCCTGTTTGGCATCGGCCAATATCGTCTGTCCAGCCACCAACAAAAGTGAAGACGGCGGGCACGCTTAAAGAATTGGGCATATTGCGTTGCGGACTATCGGCAAACCGACTGTCGCGACGCAGATCAGGCGATCGCGGACCCCAGATGGCATCGGTGAATCCACCAAGCGATCCCGCCTCGATCATGTTTTGTGGGATGCCCGTCGCGTCCTCGGTTCCGAGTTCAACGGGCCACCTCCTGGTGACACGGGCTGAGCGGTCCAGCGCGGGCGGCGGCGCGGTCGTGGCATCCGACTCTTCAGGCTTCGTCGTGGCCGTGTCGGAGAGCGGGTCGGAAGATTGCACATTGTGCATCTCACCGTCATCGTTAGTAACTTCGCTCGGCTGCTGAAGCGACAATTTAGCCACCGCTTCGGATTGTTCGATAAAAGCGGTCGCATAATGCAGAGGCTTGGCCGGCAACGAAATCAGAGGCCGAGCGATATACGAGCTGCCGACTGCGATCAACGCGACGATCGCCAACGCAATTCCGCCACCAAAACATTCAAACGCCGAGAAAGACTTATGCGCCAACTTCACCCTCATGACGCCGTGAACCGAATGCTCGGGGGTGGCGAGCCTCTGAGCGCGGCGCACTCGATCCCACTGTGACGCTCTCTCGATAATGCCACGGAGCAACAGCCGAAGGATCAGCCTCTGCGCTTATGGAGGGAACAAGTGGTGCGTCCCGTCTTTCGTTGATGGTGTTGCCGATAACCAACCCTCGTAGCAGCCCCGATCGTGAAAGCCCATTGAGACAGGCAAAGATCAATGCCAGCAATCCAGCGCCGATCATCAACGGTGCAGCCGATGCGCTTTTCGATCCATAGTAAAGGGCGTGCCCGCCGGTGTAGAGAAAGATGACGGCTGGGATTGCAATGCCACCGACCAGTGGCGCAAGCAGTGGACGACGACGCTGCCGGGTGCCTTCGGGCTGCGCAAAGACCACCAGGAAAACGGTAATGATCACGAGGTGGCCAATCCCGTCCACCTTGCCGAAATCAAACGTCGCAGCGGTCAACAGCAGGATGAAGACAAGTGCTGCGAGACGGCGGACCAATGGTGTCCAGAACAGCGCCAGGGCCAAGCCGGCTTCTACGACGCCCGCCGCGGTCACGACCGTAGTTACATCAAAGCCCAGAGTTATTTCGGGATGTGTTATTGCGATCGGCGCGACCCAACCCGGGTAAACGAATTTTTCCATCGATGGCCACAGCAAAGTGGAGGCGGCGGTCCACCGCAAAAAATCGAAACGGAAAGCTAGAAGCTTGGCGTTCGGCGACGCTGAAAGCGCGAAAAAGGCGCCGAGACCGATAAACACGGGATAATCCAACATATGGAACAGGCCGTAGGCGGCGACACCGTACCCGTAAAGCACGATGATTCCCGCCCCGGCGGCAGCGAGCGTCGCTCGCCAGAACATATAGATCGGTACCAGCAGCTGAATTGCAGACAGCCAGATGCTGCTTGCTTTGAGTTCCGGCGTAAGAATGAGCCTGCCATCAGCCCACAGCAGCGCAAAGGAGACCGCGGCCACCGAGCGCAACAGGTCGTCGGAGCGGCGATGCAGCGTTGCCGTAACACGATCGAGGAGTTGCGAGATCTCGGTGCCGAGCGTTGTTCGCTCGAATTTGCAGCCGAGGTAGAACAGTAGAAGAAACACGGCAAAGAACAGAAAAAAGGTTCCTGTAAACACGTCCATTGCCGGTAATGGATCGTCGGCAACGTTGCAATTGACGAACCACTTCACGTGAGCGGTTGCAGTCACTGAAGTTAAAAGCAAGCTGAAGATCACGCATACGACGAAGACCACTGATCTTGCGGTCTTCGATACGACGCTTCGGGTATCGAGCGCCAATTTACCACGTTCGCTCGCCGCCGTGTCATCAGAGCGCATAGGATCGCCCTCATTCCAGATCGCGAATGCTCGCACTATCTTTTGTCGAGCGGCTCCATTCGAGCCCTCGTCGCATCTGTTGCAGACGTTAGAAGAGAGTATTCGAGCTAGCGAGCGCGGTGCGCACCGTGATGAAAAGAAAAACGATCGTTTTTATGGCTGACGGTAGGCGCCGGAATGAATTTCTTGGCTGATTTATATTAGTCGCTCACGCAACGGAGCCAACGAAACTGCAAAGACGTGACGCCAAAATCGGCAGGCTATTCGATCAACTTCGATCAGGCATGTGCAATGGCTTATGTCACGAGTCACTTGCATCGGCTGTTCACTCGCGTCGTCGCGTGTTGTGCATGAACTTCCTTCCAGGGATCCGGCTTCTACAATGCGTCGGCGATCTCTTTGGGCATGCGAGGCCTGGTGATGCTTGGCGAGGATGTTGTCGGCAAGCTGCCGTGCGCCGTAATTGGGTCATTTTGAATTGATTTCATTCAAGACTGCTGCAAGCCGCCGTCGTCGATATCTACTTCGCTGAATGGCTTGGAAAGCTTTTTGGTAAAACTTCACCGCAGCAGCACCGATCGGCTGTGCTTGCCGAAAAGAGTTCCTATGATTTATCGTAGAATTCAGCTCGTAAACTATGATGCCTTCTTTGCCGATGCGCTTGATCGGCTGAGCAGCGAACGTCGGTATCGCGTGTTTGCCGATCTGGAGCGCATCGCTGGCCGGTTTCCACACGCCATCTGGCATTCGCCGGCGGGTCCGAACAGCGTCGTGATCTGGTGCTCGAACGACTATCTCGGCATGGGCCAACATCCCAAAGTAATCGGCGCCATGGTCGAGACCGCAGCCCGGATGGGCACCGGCGCTGGCGGCACCCGCAATATCGCCGGCAACAATCATCCGGTGGTCGAACTTGAGCGCGAGCTGGCCGACCTGCATCGCAAGGAAGCGGCGCTGGTGTTCACGTCTGGTTATGTCTCGAACGAAACTGGCATTTCGACGCTTGCCAGGCTGATGCCGAACTGCCTGATCCTGTCGGATGCCTGGAATCACAATTCCATGATCGAGGGTGTGCGTCAGGCGCATGCCGAGAAGCAGATTTTCCGCCACAACGACACGGTGCATCTCGAACAGCTGCTTGCCGCGGCCGATCCGGCGCGGCCGAAGCTGATCGTGTTCGAAAGCCTTTACTCGATGGACGGCGACGTCGCGCCGTTGAACCGGATCTGTGACCTTGCTGAACGCTACGGCGCCATGACCTATGTGGATGAGGTCCATGCCGTCGGCATGTATGGCCTGCGCGGCGGGGGCATTTGCGAGCGCGACGGCGCGACCCATCGCATCGACGTGATCGAGGGCACGCTCGCCAAGGCGTTCGGCTGTCTCGGTGGCTACATCGCGGGCGGCAACGCGCTGATCGATGCGGTGCGCTCCTATGCGTCGGGTTTCATTTTCACCACGGCGCTGCCGCCGCCGGTTGCCGCCGCCGCGACGGCCGCGATCCGACATCTGAAGATCTCGCAATGGGAGCGCGAGCGCCACCAGGATCGCGCGGCGCGCACCAAGGCCGCGCTCGCCACCGCGCGGCTGCCGGTGATGACGAGCCCGACCCATATCGTTCCGATCTATGTCGGCGATCCGGAGCGGTGCAAAGCGGCCAGCGATCTTCTGCTTTGCGACCACGGCATTTATATTCAGCCGATCAATTACCCGACGGTGCCAAAGGGCACCGAGCGGCTGCGCATCACGCCGAGCCCGTATCACGACGACGCGCTCATCGACGCGCTCGCCGTCGCCCTGGTCGATGTCTGGCGGCGGCTCGGCCTGCCGTTCAAAGTGCAAGCGCTGGCGGCGGAATAGCACGAAAGGCAATTGTTTTCGCTCGTACCCGCAAAGGTGGGGATTCAGATTGAAGCGCCCGCAGCGGAGCGCCGCGGCCGTCAAGAAATGTCCATTATAAAGGGGCTTATTGAACAAATGCGAACAGTGCGATGGCGGAAGGGGTGTCCGCCTACTGCTGATGTCTCGTCACACCCACCAATCATCCCACGATTTTTTTCTGTCTTTTGACGCGCGTTGTAGCGATGCGCACTAGGCAGAGTAGGATGGTCTAGCTGCCGCACCGGTCCGCAACTTCCGGGGCAGCTTTCGGAGGTAAAGCGGACATCGTGCTTCGATTAGGCCGTGTCCGCTAATGACCCAAAGCGGACATTGGCGGTGCTACGACCTAACGTCCGGTCGCAATGTGCATGTGTTCTTTATGCTCTGGTTTTCGCGGCGGGACTACCAACGCGCGACAGGGGGAGCGTCTGAACGACGACCGCAACGACAATGTTCACGCCGAGCGCCAACAAGGCCGTATAAACCGTGGTTTCGATCGGCCCAAGATGAATCGCATGCAGCGGTTTGAGGCCGTCGGAATAGGCGAAATATGTTCCCGACAAGATGCCTGCCGCCCAGCCAGCAAGAAGCGCCGGCGCTCTGAACCAAGATGTGTATAGTCCAAAGACCAGCGCCGGCAGGATCTGGATGATCCACATTCCGCCGAGCAGCTGCAGATAAAGCGCGAACTGGATCGGCAGGAAAATGACGGCGAAAACGGCTCCGATCTGAACGACAAGAGACGCGATCTTGGCAACCTGCGCCTCGGCAGCCGCGGAAATCTGCGGATCAATATGGGCACGCCAAAAATTACGCGCGAAAAGATTGGCGGCGCCGATGCTCATCACCGCGGCCGGAACCAGCGCTCCGATCGCGATCGCAGCAAAGGCGAACCCGGCGAACCAGCTAGGAAACAGCGCCTGAAACAGCGCCGGCACCACTTCGTTGTTGTCGGAAATGTCCAGCTGCACGGCGTGCGCCATGTAGCCGAGCAGCGCGAGAAGCCCGAGCAGCAGCGTGTAGGCTGGCAGTAAAATCGCGTTCTTACGGATGGTCTGAGCGCCGTTGCTGGCGAAGACCCCGGTCAATGTATGCGGATACATGAAGGCTGCGAGCGCAGAGCCGAGCGCTAGCGTGGCGTAAGCTACATATTGGCTCGAAGGCAGGATGACTGCGCCGGAGCCTTTCGCCTTGAATGCGGCATCGGCCGCGTCAAAGACCGCGGCATAGCCGCCGAGCCGAATTGGAATCACGGCAATCGCCGCAACGACGGCGACATAGATCATGATATCCTTGATGAAGGCGATGGCGGCCGGCGCCCTTAAGCCTGACGAGTAGGCATAGACTGCAAGGATCACGAAGGCGACGATCAAAGGCAGTTCGCCGTTCAATCCAAGCGCCTTGATGACGGTCGCCATTCCGATCAGCTGAAGAGCAATGTACGGCATTACGGCCAGCACGCCCGTCAATGCGATCGCAAGCTCAAGCGTCTTTGAACCGAACTGACCGCGAACCACGTCGGCTGCGGTGACATAGCCGTGGCGGTGCGCAAGGCGCCACAAGGGCGGCATCACCGCAAATACGAAGGGATAAACGATGATCGTGTACGGTAGCGCAAAGAAGCCGAAGGCGCCCACAGCATAAACAAGCGCCGGAACGGCGATCACGGTATAGGCCGTGTAAAAGTCGCCCCCGAGCAGAAACCAGGTGATCCAGATTCCGAAGCTGCGTCCACCCAACCCCCATTCATCGATCTTTGCGAGCGTTGGGGGTCGCCACCTTCGCGCGGCGATGAATCCCACCAGTGCGACGAACGCGAAAATGAAGAGAAATACGCCGAGCGCGACCGGGTCCGTGTCAGTCCTCATCTGGAAGCCTCATATAGACGATCCAGAGCAGAAGCGATGTCAGGGGCACCCAGGCCAGCTGGTACCAATAGAAGAAAGGAAAGCCGAGCAGCACCGGGTCGCGGTGGGCGTAAATCGGCACGTAGAGCAATCCAACATAGGGAAGCAACACCAGACAACGTGCCCACCAAATGTTCATGGATACACCTCTTGTGTCTGGCATTCACCCCGCACGAACGGGGTGGAGGAAACGCAGTCTACCGCAGAGAGAACTGGCCGCGACAGCACAGGCCTTAGCCGCTGCTGGCCCTAATTGCGCCGGCGCGTCAGCAGATTTTCTGGAAGCGCGCCCGGCTCGGCGAGGAGCCCGTGAGTGAAGATGAATTGCTCGCCAAATCTCACCTGCAATCAGAATCGGAAGCGAAGCCCGGCTGTAGGATCGACGTTGTTGCGCACTTGAAGGCCGTTGGCCAGTCCGCCGTTGTATTGTGAGAACATGCAGCCTAAATATGCATCCCACTTTGCCGCAAATCGCCAATCGATGACGCCGGAAACCGCGTCCATCGTTCCGGAACATTGCGAATGAGCGCTGCTCGAGCAGCCGAGATTCGGGCCGGTCGCGAAAAAATTGTTCTGGATATAGTGGTAATAGCCTGCGCTCACGTCCACGTTGTCGGTGACGGCGTATTTCGCGCCCCCCCACATGACCTGCAAGATCTTGTCATTGCAGACAGTCGCCGCAACACAGCCGGTCGTGTACGCGATATTGTTGATGGCCGTACTGCCGTTAGGACTAGCGGTACTGGCGATGAAGCCGGCAACGAAATCTCCCGCGATATCGGTAAAAGAGGTCTGCGGGTCGCTGGGCGGCGCGTATTGAATCCATTCGTAACCGCCGTAGAGATTCAGAGGCCCGTGGGTATATTTGGCAAGCGCCATCACGCTGGTGTTGTCGGAGATCGTCGCCGTGAAAATCTGCGGCAGGAACGGGGCTACCGCAAAGCCGTTGGCGTTCGTCGGAGATCCGGTCAGCCCAAGTGACGTGGCGTCTCTGACGTAGCTATAGATGGCATCGAGTGAAAGCGTGCCGCCCGCCAGATGGGAAATGTCGGCGCCGGCCTGAGCCTGGTAGGCGCCGTCTGCTGCATTGTTTTGCCCGTAGCCGCCGAACTGCCACAGGCCGGCAAGTCGGAACATGCCGATGTTGACGCGATATTTCAAAGCAGTGCTGAACCGGCAATCTTCGGTATTGCCGACGCCACACGTCGTCCCTGACCAGCCGATCGGCGAGAAAGCATACGACCCCCCCATCGGATCGTAGGCAAGAACGCCGTCCAGGGTGAGCGTATTTTGCCTGAAAACGGTCAGGGTCCCGTAGGTCGGCGAACTGACGCCGACATAACCGACCCCGTTCCACCACTGACCCGCCCGGCTCGAACCGGCGTTAGCGTTTTGCTGGTTGAGTGGCACACCGACGTTGGCATATTGCGATCCCGGTCCATTGGCGAGTTGCAAGGAATACGGATCAAACCCGAAGTCGAGAGCAGACACGAAAGACCACCCGCTGCCGATCGGCTCGGTTACCTTGAAGCCAAGGGTCGATTGGCTCAGCGCATTGGGCGCAAGCCCCCACATCGGGGACCGGTTCGTTTTCGAAATGAAATAAGAAGCTCCCACGCTGGAGACGGGACTAAACGGCGCCCCATGACTCTGCCAGCCGCCGCCGACGTCGATCGTGCCGTAGAGCGTGACGCCGTACCAAGTCAACGGACAGGCCGTGGCCACAAAGTCCCAAAGGCTGCTACACGGCGCCGGCGGCGAAGCTTGTGCCGTCGCCGCGGGCGGCGGCGCCTTTGTCGCCATGTCAGCCGCAAAGGCGGCATGCAGCGGCGTAACTATAAAGAACGCCGCAACAGCAACGATGCTAAGCGAAGTGCGCTTCATGGTTGCTCCCCCCTGAAGGCAGTTCACCGTTCCGAACGTATTTTTGTTCTGCGTATATTGTTGCAGCCTTTGCTGTCGGGCGGTAGGTCAAATTGACTTTTAGATCACTTTTTCCACGAGTTGTTGCAGCCGGAACACAAGGTGGGACAAAGTTCCAGCGCGCAAATCGCAAGGCGCGTAATAGGATAGCAGGGCTCATCTGAAGCTCAGACGTCTCGGCAGCGCGCTGCGGAAATAACGAGGATCTTAGCTCGTGCATGTTGCCGCTCCCGGAAAATGCGTTTTGCGCAATTCCGAACAAAATTCGACAAAATCGATAAAGCATTTGGATCCACTCGACGTTTTAAATGTACCTCGCTCACGGATAGTCCGTGTGCTCCGAGCCACTGTGAGGAGATCGCTAATGCGCCTTACAAACACATTTCTTGCCGCGCTGCTTGTCGGGATTTCGGCGACCACATTCGCGTCCCAAGTCTCGGCCCAAGTCGACACCCAGAAAGAACCACCCGGCCCGCCAAGCCAGATCAGTGAACATCGCGCTGCTGCGCTTAACATTTGCACGGATGGGATCAAGTTTGCGTCTGACCATTACGTGCAATGCATGTTGAGTGAGGGCGAGAACCCCTAGACTCCAAGCCATTGGTCCGGCCGTCCGACCACATTGTGGCGCGGCGCGGCAGCTAAATTGATGCACGAACCTACCGCGCCGACTCACCTTATTCGATTTTGACGGCGGCCAATATGCTTGTGCCTGGATGCTTGTGCCCGCGGTTACTACGGGCGGTCCGCGCCGCCTTTTTTCGATTCTAGCACGCCTTCTCTTCCTAGCCGGTGGACAAGATGTCCCCCTACGGTCAGGATTCCGAGCCTTTCTGGTCCTGCAATTCAGCCCGATCGTAGGTACATGTCAAAGAAGCGAAGCTGATCCGAAACATTTCACCAGCGCCTCGAGCGCTCATCGCCGCCGCGCCCATAACCGGAGGAATTCATCCATGAGCATGATCTCGAACCTGATCTCGCGCCGAAAAATGCTCGCGGCGGCCGCCGCGGGCAGCATGATCACGGCGGCAACGGCCGCTCAAGCGCAAACCGCCGATTCCATGCCGCAACTGACGCGGCCCGGGCGCGGCGGCACCAATCCTGGACCAAAGAATCCAATTCGTGCCGGCCAGGATCCTGACATGCTGTCGCCACCAGCGACGGATCGCGGCACGCTTCCGAATTTGCGTTTCTCCTTTGAAGACGCGCATGCGCGTCTCGAACGCGCCGGTTGGAGCCGGCAAGTCACGGTACGCGAACTTGGTATCTCCAAGAATGTCGCCGGCGTGAACATGCGGCTGAACACGGGTGGCGTGCGCGAACTCCACTGGCACAAGGCTGCCGAGTGGTCGTACATGTTAACCGGCCGCGCGCGCATCACGGCGCTGGACATCGATGGCCGTGGATTTGTTGATGAGGTGGGGGTAGGGGACCTTTGGTATTTTCCTCCGGGCATTCCGCATTCCATCCAAGGCCTCGAGCCCGATGGCTGCGAATTCCTCTTGGTCTTTGATGACGGAGATTTCGACGAGGACAACACCTTCCTTTTAAGCGACTGGTTCAAGCACGTACCGCCCGAGGTCCTTGCCAAGAACTTCGGCGTGCCAGCATCGACATTTGCCAATACGCCCGATCCGAGCGAACTCTACATATTCCCCGCCCCGCTGCCGGCGGCGAGCGGCAATGAAAAGAACGCGGTCGCGGCAGACCCGGCTCGGACCTTCAGTCATCGCATGATGGCGCAGGCCCCGATCAAGACCAAGAGCGGCACCGTCCGCATTACCGACAGCAAAAATTTTCCGGCTTCGAAGACCATCGCCGCCGCGTTGGTTGAAGTCGAGCCCGGCGCGATGCGAGAGTTGCATTGGCACCCGAACACCGACGAATGGCAGTACTACATCCAAGGCCAGGCGCGGATGGGCGTTTTTGCGGCCCAAGGGGAGGCGCGGACCTTCGATTTCCAGGAGAATGACGTCGGCTTTGTCCCCTTCGCCATGGGCCATTACATCGAGAATACCGGCAATACGACGCTCCGGTTTCTCGAACTGTTCAAGAGCGACTACTACGCCGACATTTCGCTGGATCAGTGGCTGGCACAGACGCCGCCGGAGCTGGTCACCGCGCACCTGCGAACGGATCCGCAATTCATCAATAGCTTGCGAAAGGAAAAGGTGCCGGTGGTGCCGGCCTAACAATCTCGTGCGACCGGCGCGTCGGCGAGGCTTAGCGGCGAGAGGGAATTAGCGATATCTCATTTCTTGACCGAAGGCCCGACTTCTCGTTCGCGCAAATAATCGTCGGTGGTGCGTACGGGGGCTCGCGGCGGCAAGCCCTGCGGATCGAATCCGTCCTCCGTTACCGCGGCAATGCGGCATTCTTCGCACATCCGGAGTGCGTCCAGGCGTTTGGAGCCTTGCTCATACATCCAGTGTTGGCCAGCGAGCTTACCGATCACGCGCTCGATGGTGCTTTTAACGCCAAACGGTTTCTCACACCGGATGCAACGAAACGGCTCTTCTTCCTTAAGCGTCACCGGCACGGCTGTCGCAGCGCGGAAGTCAAGCTGCGGTATGAGCGTGACGACCTTTTCCGGGCACGTCGCCTTGCACAGGCCGCATTGAACGCAGGCGTCTTCGACGAAGCGCAGTCGCGGAAATTCCGGGTCGTCCCTCAGTGCTCCCGTCGGACATGCGGAAACACAGGCGAGACAGAGTGTGCATCCGCCAACATCGATCTCAATTTTTCCAAAGGGCGCCTTGGACGGAAGCGCCACAACATCGACTGGGGTAGGCGCGGCGCCGTGTAATTCGCGCAGTGCAAGCCGCATGACTTCGCGTTTTGGTCCCTGCGGATAGAATTGTGCCGGGTGCATCGTCGGCGCATGCGGGATCATGGAGTCTAAGCGCGCGCCCAGGACGTCCGGATCGTCGCAGGCGATAATCTCCACAGAGCCGAACCCGAGCGCGTTCGATATATTTTCGCCGAGAGCGATGGTCTGATGAAGCCCATCAATTCCGTGACGCGGCCTTTCGCGCACAAGGAGACGAATATCGCTCGCACCGTAGGCGAAGGCGGCTGCAACGGTCTCGAGACCGATCTGGCTCACCTCGTTCACGAGAAAGGGCAGAACGTGGGTCGGCAGACCGGACCCGTGATTCTCAAGCTCCTCAATGATGAGGCGACCGTGATCGTTATCGTGAAACAGCACGACAGGATATAGACCAGCCGCTCCTCGATAGGCCCCGAGCATCGTGCGCAATTTCCGCATCAAGGCGTCCGCCGACGGCAGCGTATAAGCAGCTGCGCCGGTGGGGCAGGCGGCTGCGCATTGACCACAACCCGCACAGATCATGGGGTCTACCAAGACATGATCGCCGCCCGGCGCGATCGCTCCGGCAGGGCAAAGGTCGAGGCATCGGCGGCATCCGACGACGCGTGAACGCGCGTACGCGCAGATGTCATTGCTTAAGTCGATATAGCGCGGCTTATCGAAGACCCCGGTGAGGTTGAGAGCCTTGCTAGCAGCGGGCAAAATGCCAGCGGGATGGCGCGGATCGACACGAATATAGCCGTCGCGCAATTCGAAGGCGCCGAGGAGGGGAGGATCGCCAGAGATATCCAGGATGATGTCGCAATGTGAGACGGCGCCGTTT